>Ga0299913_10001936_pt1 | contig 15929 bp, 12 predicted proteins | sample RVTome_9_FD_201360 | JGI IMG/M metagenome (GOLD analysis project Ga0299913, IMG submission 201360) | Soil microbial communities from uranium-contaminated site in the Upper Colorado River Basin, Wyoming, United States - RVT155D38 (version 2) ...
CTGGGATCCGGACTGGGTGTACACGGACAAGCAGAAGGAGCTTCGCTCGACCCTGATCGAGCTCTGCGAGAAGGAGCTGCGCGCGAACGCGAAGCGCTTCGACGACGAGCTCATGTTCCCACGGCGCAACCTCGAGCTCCTCGGAGAGCACGGGTTCTTGGGACTCACGGTGCCGGAGGAGTACGGGGGCCTTGGCGAAGATCACGTCGCGTACTCGATGGTCTGCGAGACGATCGCGCGCTACGGGTGCGCATCCACCGCGATGTGCTATGTGATGCACATCGGCGCCGTGAACGCGATCATGCTCCGCGCCACCCCCGAGCTCGTCGACAAGTACATCCGGCCGCTCAACTCGGGCAAGATCGGCACCCTCTCGTACTCCGACCCGGAGACGGGCTCCCACTTCTGGTATCCGATCTCCTCGGGCGCGGAGCGTTCGAACGGCGGGTTCAAGGTTCGGAAGAAAGCCTCGTGGACGACGTCTGGCGGGTTCGCGGACTTCTACGTCGTGCAGACGACCAGCCCCGACTTCACCGGCTACGACGATCTCTCGGTCTTCGTGGTGGACGGCGAGCACATCCAGGCGCACCCGTCGCTGTGGGACGCGCTCGGGCTTCGGGGGAACCAGTCGGGACCTATCGAGATCGACAACATCGAGATCCCCGCGGAGCAGCTCGTGGGCCCGACCGGCGACGGTGCCAACTCCAACGACGAATCGGTCGATCCCTGGTTCCTGGTCGGCTCCTCGTCGGTCTGGAACGGCCTGGCCCTCGGCGCGATCGACATCGCCAAGCGCCACACGACTCGCAAGAAGCATGTGGACGTGGGGCTGCGCGTCGCCGACTATCCAACCATCCAGGACTACGTCGGCGAGGCGGTGATGGACACGAACGCCTCGCGACTGTTCACGCTCTCCGTCGCACAGGCGATGGACGGCGCGACCCAGAACAACACCGTGAACCCCGGACCCGGGGAGCTCGCTCGCGGGAACTACCTCCACTGGGCATGGCAGATCAAGTTCGAAGCGGCCAAGAACACCGCTCGCGTCGTCGACAAGATGCTCCACGCCTGCGGCGGTTCCGGATACAAGCGTGACATGGAGCTCGAGCGCTACCTGCGGGACGCCAAGGCGGGGTGGGTGATGGGCCCGACCAACGAGGTGCTCCGGCAGTTCGTCGGGAAGGCGGTGCTCCTCGGATTCGAGGCGCTCGACTACTGGAACCAGTCCTACAACCGCCGGGCCGTGGAGAACGAGGTCAAGAAGCTCGACGCCGCCGGCAAGCGTGAGCTCGCCGAACAGCTCTTCAAGGAAGCAGACGAGCAGGTGTCCAAGGAGCCGGTGGTCAAGGGCTGACCTCGATGGCGATCTCGACCGGACGCCGGAACCTCACCGCCCCGGGGCTGATCGCCGCGGACCCGTCCCTCGAGCGGTACTGGGTCCGACCCGGTGGTGCCACCGTGATCACCCTCGAAGGCGACGACCAGCTCACGGTGCGCGATCCGGACGGCGGTCAGGTCGCGGAGGTCACGGCCCTCGCGCCGGATGGCTCCGATGACTCCACTGCGCTGGGCGGTCGGGCCGACATCCCCGCGTCGGTGCTGCGCTCACTGATCGGATCCGACGCGGTCGGCGCCGCAGGCGTGACCGGGTCCCTGTCCGGCCGGGGCCTGAACCCGGCGGAAGCGATGGCGATCCGGCTCTTCGGGGAGTGGTCCCCGCCCGGCTCGTCCCAAACCCTCGTCGCCGCGCGTCCGGTCGTGGTCGTGATCGCGGCGCCCGAGGGCGCGTCGGTGCTGGAGGGTGGCGTTCCTGCGTCGGACCTCGACGTGGAAGTGCGCCGAACGCGCCCTCGGACCCACGACGGGTTCGAGCTCCCTCCCCCGCTCGCCGAGCCGCGCCTCGACTTCCGTGTGGACCGCGCGACGGCCCTGTCCTACGAGGTCAAGGCCGGCGAGTACATCCAGATCATCGACGTCGAAGGCAAGCAGTGCTCGGACTTCCTCGCGTTCCATCGTCGGAAGCTGGAGGATGGCGTCGAGCGCGGCTTCGACCCGACGATTACCCGCACGCTGATGGGCAACGCGTTCCCGCAGCCGGGCCTCTACTCCAAGTTCTTCGACCTCGACATGGACGTGCTGGTCGAGGTGATCAGGGACACGGTGGGCCGGCACGACTCGTTCCTGCTCGCGTGCACCTCGCGGTATTACGAGAACCTCGGGTATTTCGGCCACACGAACTGCACCGACAACTTCAACCGGCAGCTCGAGACCTACGCGATCGCGCCGCGCAAGGGCTGGCAGGCGCTGAACTTCTTCTACAACACGATGTTCGCGACGGACAACGTCCTCGTCTTCGACGAACCGTGGTCACGACCCGGTGACTACGTGCTCCTGCGGGCGGCCACCGATCTGGTGTGCGCCTCGAGCGCCTGCCCCGACGATATCGATCCGGCCAACGGCTGGGATCCGACGGAGGTCCACGTCCGCGTGTACTCGCCCCAGCACACGTTCTCGACGGCGATCGCGCACCGGGTGACGCCCGATGCCGAGCCGACGCTCACGACGGAGACCGGATTCCACCCGCGGATCTCCGAACTGACGAGCCGAATCACGGAGTACAACGGCTACTGGCTCCCGACGAGCTTCGACAACCACGGCGCGACGGACGAGTACTGGGCGTGTCGCGAGCGAGCCGCGATCATGGACCTCTCTCCCCTCCGGAAGTTCGAGGTGCTCGGTCCCGACGCGGAAGCACTGATGCAGGCGGCCGTGACCCGGGACGTCCGCCGACTCGCCGACGGGCACGTCGTCTACACGGCGATGTGCAACGAGGCGGGGGGGATGATCGACGACGCGACGATCTTCCGTATCGCCGACACGAACTTCCGGTTCGTCGGTGGCAGCGAGTACGACGGCGTGTGGCTCCGCGAGCAGGCAGCTCGTCTCGGCCTGAACGCCTTCGTGAAGGAGTCAACCGACCAGCTTCACAACGTGGCGATCCAAGGCCCCGCGAGCCGCGATCTCCTGAAGAGGGTCGTGTGGGTGCCGCCATCCCAGACGCCGTTCGAGTCGCTGGGCTGGTTCCGGTTCTCCGTGGGGCGGATCGGCGGCGCGAAGGGCGTGCCCGCGGTGATCTCCCGGACGGGGTACACCGGCGAGCTCGGCTACGAGATCTTCTGTCACCCGAAAGACGCCCCAACGGTTTGGGACGCGGTCTTCGAGGCCGGTGAGAAGCACGGTCTCGCCCCCCTCGGGCTCGACGCACTGGACATCCTGCGCATCGAGGCCGGCCTGATCTTCGCGGGCTACGAGTTCGACGACCAGGTCGACCCCTTCGAGGCGGGGATCGGCTTCACGGTGACCGAGGACAAGGACGAGGACTACGTCGGCCGCGAGGCGCTGCGCGAGCGCCGGGACCATCCGCAACGGACCTCGGTCGGACTCGAGCTCGAAGGGAACGAAGAGGCCGGCCACGGCGACGGCGTCTACGCGGGTCGCCAGCAGGTGGGGGTCGTGACCAGCGGCACCCGCTCCCCGATCCTGAAGAAGAACATCGCCCTCGCCCGAGTCGCGGTCCAGCATCGCGACCCGGGCACCGCGCTGGAAGTCGGCAAGCTCGACGGGCACCAGAAGCGCATCGCCGCCGAGGTCGTCCGGGTCCCGTTCTACGATCCCGAGAAGACTCGACCGCGCGCCTGACGATGGCCGGGCTCGTCGAGTCCTTCACGCCCGAGCAGGTCGAGGCTTTCCACCGGGACGGCTTCCTCGTCGTGGAGGAGGGCTTGGTCTCCGACAAGGCGCGGGAGCTCCTCGCGGACCGATACCTGCGGTTGTTCGCCGGCGAGTACGAGACCGGGATCAAGCCGGACGAGGTCAATTGGCTCCGGGGGCGAGATCCCGAGGACCGGACGCGACAGCTCTGCAACGCGTGGCGCGCCGACACGGTGATCGCGGCCCAGGTGCTGTCGGCGAGGATCGGCCGCCTCGCGGCCCAGCTCATGAGCTATCCCGGGGTGCGGATCCTCCAGGACAATGTGCTGTGGAAGCCTCCGGGAACCAAGGCGATCGGCTTCCACCAGGATGGCTCGTACGCCGACTACCTCGTGCCTCCCGAGATGGTCACGTGCTGGATGTCGCTGCACGAGACGCAGGCCGATGCCGGCCCGATCGCCTACGTGCGAGGGTCCAACCATTGGCCGTGGACGCCGCCGGAGCGCTCGCAGTTCCACGCGCCGGAGGACTGGCTGGAAGGCGTCAAGGCGGCGAAGCCGGCCGATGCCGAGATGGAGGTCGTGCCGGTCGTCGTGAAGCCCGGCGGCGGCGCCTTCCACCACAACCTCACGTGGCACGGCTCCGAGCCGAACAGGAGCGGCACAGTGGCACGCATGGCGCTGGTGTCCCACATGCTTCCCTCCCACGCGCGTTTCCACCACCGCAACGTCGACCTCATCTACTCGCGATACCGACGCCGCGGCGACCTCTCGATGGACGAGTCGTTCTTCCCGGTGATGTGGGACGAGACCGGCCATCGCACGACCTGGCTCGCCGAGCTGCCCGATATCGATTAGCTCAGTCGTCGCGGAATCGAGCGGCCAACGTCTCGAGCATGGCCCACGCGGCGCGGGGCTCCCGCGTGAGCGCTTCGCGGAGCACGTCCCGTGAGATGGCGAGGGCTCGCAACGGCGATGCTGCCACGACGTCGGCGCTGCGAGACCGGCCGTCGAACACCGCGATCTCCCCGAAGAACTCCCCGGCCCCGAACGTCGCGAGGGTGCTCCCGTTCCGCTCCACCCGAGCCTCCCCTTCGAGGATCACGAAGAGCTCTTCCCCGGTGTCGCCCTCTCGAACGACGAACTCCCCCGGCTCGAACGTCCGCTCGACTCCCTCGTCGGTGATCGTGGCGAGCATCTCGGGCGGGAGCGACGAGAACACGGGGGCACGCTCGAGGAGATGCTGATAACGGCCGCCCTGGAACAAGAGCGGCTGCCCTTCCCCGTAGCGCGCGTACTCGACCTGTCCCACGAACAACGAGTGGTCGCCGCCCCAGTTGGATCGCACCACCTTGGCCACCAGATGCGCGAGCGCCCCGCGGACGAGCGGAGTCTCGTGCACCAGGTCGAACTCGACCTCCTCCGACGCTTCGCCTGTGCGGCCCGCGAACCGATCGGAGAGCGCCCGTTGCTCGTCCGCGAGCACGCTGATCCCGTACCGCCTGCCTTCGTGGAGGAGCGCGTGCATCTTCGCTCGACGGTCGACCGAGATCACGACGAGCGGGGGACGGAGCGAGACGGACATGAAAGCGTTGGCCGTCATACCGTGCACTTGCTCGCCGTCTTGCGTGGTGATCACGGTGACGCCCGTGGCGAACATCCCCAGCGTGCGACGGAACGCGGCCGCGGGATCCTGCCCCGGCTCGCCTGCGATCTCCAGCTCGTCCGCTTCGGGAGCGTCGTCCGGGAAGGTTTCACCGATCCCCATGGGCGCGAATCCACCGTGGACCGGCAGGTCGAACTCGAGAGGCGGCGCCCCCCCGATCCGGCGCTCTGCCACCGCTAGCTCCAGGGGTACGGCGAATGACTGACGGGGTGCAGCCTGCCCTCCGCGAACCGGGAGAATCGGAACGGCTCGAGCAGGGACTGCTGCTCCCCGAGGACCTCCTTCGCGACGAGGGCACCGACCCCGATCATCTTGTAGCCGTGGTTCGAGTCGGCGATCACGTATGCGTTCTCCACGAAGCGATCGAACACCGGGAAGCTGTCCGGCGTGAACGCGCCGATCCCTCCGGTGGGCGCCTTGCGATAAAGCGGCCGCTTGCCTTCGAAGCGCTTCTGACAGTGCGCCAGAGCGGAGGTCCACATCCGCTCGAACTCCGGCGTCACGAGGAACTCAGAGCTCTTCTCCCCATAAGGATCGATCGCGACGTCATCGGCCGGCTGCTCGACCACCCATGGCATCGCCCCGCCCTGGACGCCACCGAAGTTGAAGTCGGGCTTGTAGTAGATCCCCCAGAGGTCCTCGCTCACCGTGGAACCGTCCATGTCGTCGAGCAGCGGTGCATCGGTGTCGAGGTGGACGACGGGCGGCATGTGTCCCGCGTTGTCCACCAGGTAGGTGGGGTCGACGCCGAGGGTTCCTTCCTGCAGGCACCAGTACGTCCACATGGGCCGCTCATACACGTTGCCGTCCCGGCCCTTCACGTCGACGACGCCGGGAAGGTCGAGCATGTGCCAGAAGTCCCGCACCCAGGGACCGGCCGCCACGACGACCTGCTCGCAGGCGATGGTCCCTTGGTCGGTCTCCACGGCGGTGACGGCCCCGCCGTCGACCGAGAACCCGGTCACCGTGACCGGAGCATGAAGCTCGACGTCGAGCGCCTCGCTCTTCCCGCGGAGGCCACGCATCGAGGGCATGTTCTCGGCGTAGCCGCCCTTCTTCTCATGGAGCACCACCGTGATGTTCTTCGCCTGCCAGTCCGAGAAGATCGACTCCATGTACGTCCTGCAATCGTCCTCACCCTCGATCAACTCGGACGCGTACCCGATCGCCTTCTGCTCCTGGTGGATCTGAGCCACGTCGGCGCGCATCACCTCCGGCCCGATCTGGAGGTAGCCGATCGGGTGGTAGTGGAAGGCCTCCGGGTCCGAATCCCAGACCCGCACGGAATGCGCCATCAGCTCGCGCATCGCGGGCTGGAAGTAGTTGTTGCGGATCACGCCGCACGCGATGCCGGAGGGCCCGGCGCCGACGCCTTCCTTGTCGAGGATCACGATGTCGGCTCCGTTCCCGTCGTCCCGAGCCTCGAGCTCCTTGGCCAGATGCCATGCCGTGGAAAGACCGTGGATCCCGGCGCCGATCACGACGTATCGAGCATGCTTCGGGAGCGTCATCGAGACGGACCACCTTTCGAGCTCGGTTCCGGAAGGATTCTAGGGTCTGCGACGGTGCGCGCCGGATCGGACACCGAACGACTCAGGGAACCCGGACCTGATCGCGCTCCTCCATCCGCCGGCGGGTGTCGGCGACGAACGCCTCCCAGATCCCGAGCATCCGCTCGTCGTCCTGCCACTCTTCGTGAAGCTCCCACTGCACGCCCAGGACGAACGCCGCCGAACCCGGCATCTCCACAGCCTCGATCGTCCCGTGCGGCGCCCAGGCGACCGCTTCCAGGCCGGTCCCCACATCCTTGACCGCCTGGTGGTGGTAGCTGTCGACCTCGTAGCGCTCTCCCAGGTGAGAGGCGAGGAGCGACCCCGGCTTCACGTCGACGGGATGGCTCGGGTGGGGAGGACGCTCGATCCCCTCAAGCGTTGCCGTGACCAAGGCCCGCCACTCGTCCCACTTGGCACCGGGATGATCCGCACCACCCTCCGGGAACTCCTCGAGGTCTCCGTGAAGCGTCCCACCGAGAGCGACGTTCAGGATCTGGCTGCCCCTGCACACGCCCAGGACGGGCACCTCGTCCTCGACCGCGAGCAGCGCGTAGGAGATGTCGATCTCGTCGAGGTGGGGTTGCCCGGGCAGATGCTGCGGATGCGGGTCCTCACGGCCGTAGCGCCAAGCCTCGATGTCGCGTCCGCCGGCCAGGACCAGACCGTCGATCCGCTGTATCAGGTCGACCCGATCCTCCTCCCGTTCGTAATAAGGGAGGAGGACGGGGAGGGCGCCCGCTGCGAGCAGCGGGCGCCCGTACCCGTATCCGTAGTAGTCGCCGTAGTCGGCGAAGCCCTCCGAGATCGCGACCAGCGGACGGCGGATCAGGTGCGAACCCCCACGGTCGTGTCGAACCAGGCCTCGAACATCCGCCTTCCGTGATCCATCAGCTCGCTCGCCCTGCCTTCGAACTCTTCGAGAAGCTGCGGCAGCGAACCAGGGCCGAGGACCCGGTCTGCGTACGCGCGGTAGGCAGGAACCCTGGACCACTCGTCGGCCATCGCCGGAGTGACTTCCAGGTGGAACTGGACGCCGTACGCGTTCCGAACGCGGAACGCCTGGTTCGGGTACGCCGCGGACGAGGCGAGGAGCGTGGCGTTATCCGGGAGGTCGAACGTGTCGCCGTGCCACTGCAGCGTGATCACCTCGAACGGGAGGATCCCGAGAACGGGATCCGCACGCCCATCATCCGTCAACGTCACAGGCAGTAGGCCGACCTCCGGCTCCGAGCCCGCATAGACCTTCGCTCCGAGGGATGACGCCAGAAGCTGCACCCCGAGACATGCGCCCCACACTGGGACCCCATCCTGCGCGGCAGACGCGATCAGGCGCTTCTCCTCCCGCAACCACGGGTGCTCAACCTCGTCGTTCACACTCATGGGGCCGCCCATCGCGACGATCGCGTCGAACGATCGATCCGGGAGCGGCTGTCCTTCGTCCAGCTCCACCCGCGTGATCCGGGCGGCCCGCTCCCGGAGTACGTCTTCGTAGACGCCGGGAGGCTCGCACGCGATGTGCTGCAGAACGAGGACGTCCACGGCGGTGGCTCAGTGACCGGCGGGCCGCTCCCAGCCCTCCATCACCGCCGGCTTCCAGTCCCCACCGACGGTATCCGAGCCTTCCACCCACGGCCCGAGCATCGGCTGCGGGAACTTCGCGTGCTTCGTCTTCAGCAGGATGCCGTACGAGTTCCCTTCGATCAGGTGCTTCATCAGCACCTTGCGGGCGAATTCGTCCTCACGACCGGCGGGGATCTCGAAGTAGATCTTGAGGAATGAGTTCGAGTAGCGGTCGAACACCGCAGCGTCGCCGTCCTCCTGCAGCAGGGTGACGTCCTCGAGCCAGTTCAGGTCCTCCCCCGGGGTCAGCGCGTCGAGGTCGATGTCCTCCACGAGCGCGATGTCCTCTTGGTACGGGAACCGGCGGCCGGCGAGCTCCTCGGCGTCGATCCCGATCTTCGTCGACAGATGCGGCTCGTCCATCGCTGCTCCTCTTACGTCGGGAACTGCCCGGTGTCGGCCAGGTACTTCTGCACCAGCGTCTTGATCTCCTCCAACGTCCCCTGTTCGGTGACGCCCGGGATGTAGTCCGTGCCGGCGAGCGGCACTTTGGCCATCGCGGCGGCCTCGACCGTCAGCGCGCAGAGGTCTTCGGGCTCCAGCGAGTGCACGTCTGTCTTCCCGCAGGCTCGCGCGAGCATCTGGAGCTCCATGGTCATCGCCGTGAGCAGGTTGTACACGCGCGTCGCGGCCGAGTCCACCTCCAGGCGCTTCCGGAGCTCCGGGTCCTGTGTGGTGATCCCCACAGGGCACCGGCCCGTGTGGCAGTGGTAGCACTGCCCCGCGGGAACCCCGACCGTCCCCTCGTAGTCCGTGACGCCGGGGATCTCCTTGTTGCAGTTGAGGGCCATCAATGCGGACGTCCCGATCGCAACGGCATCGGCACCGAGCGCGATGCACTTCGCCACGTCGGCGCCGTTGCGGATACCTCCCGCGACGACCAGGTCGACGTCGTCCGCGAGCCCCACGTCCTCCAGGGCCCGGCGGGCCTCGGGGATCGCCGCCATCAGGGGGATCCCGGTCTCCTCGGTGGCGATGTGCGGGCCCGCCCCGGTCGAACCTTCGGCGCCGTCCAGGTAGATGATGTCCGGCCCGCACTTGGCGGCCATCCGCACGTCGTCGTAGACGCGCGCCGCTCCCAGCTTCAGCTGGATGGGGATGCGGTAGTCGGTGGCCTCACGGACCTCCTGTACCTTCAGCGACAGGTCGTCGGGTCCGAGCCAATCCGGATGTCTCGCCGGGGAGCGCTGGTCGATCCCGGCAGGGAGGGACCGCATCTCCGCCACCTGTTCGGTCACCTTCTGGCCCATCAGGTGCCCGCCGAGGCCGACCTTGCATCCCTGGCCGATGAAGAACTCGCAGGCGTCGGCCAGCATCAGGTGATGCGGGTTGAACCCGTACCGGGACTGGATGTTCTGGTAGTACCACTTCGTCGAGAGGTCACGCTCCGGCGGGATCATGCCTCCCTCGCCCGAGCAGGTCGCCGTCCCCGCCATCGACGCACCCTTCGCGAGCGCCATCTTCGCCTCGAGCGAGAGCGCCCCGAACGACATCCCCGTGATGTAGATCGGGATCTCCAGCTCGATCGGGTCCTTGGCGAAGCGAGCGCCGAGCACCGTCTTCGTCTCGCATTTCTCGCGGTAGCCCTCGATCACGAATCGCGTCAACGTGCCGGGCAGGAACATCAGCTGGTCCCAGTGCGGGATCGGCTTGAACATCGAGAACCCGCGCATGCGGTATCGCCCGAGCTCCGACTTCACGTGGATGTCGTTGATGACCTCCTCCGTGAAGATCGGACTCCGCCCGAGCACGTCCTTGCGGGACGAGACCTCTGCCATCACGTCTCCTTCTTCGGTCCCCGGCCGTTCAGATGACGTACTTCTTCTCGCTCGGCTCGAGGTTGTCGTAGTTGTAGAGCATCTTGCCGCAGACGAACTTCTGGAACGTGGGCGGGTCCCCGAGCCCGTAGATCCGGAACTTCCGGTCGATCATCTCGGTGTCCGCGTCGGTCCACTCGCCTTCAACGCAGTCGATCCCGAGCGACTTGACTTTCCCGGCCACGTAGATCGAACCCTCGTACATCGAATCGCCGAGGCCGGGACCCACGTCGCCGAGGATGATCTGCCGGCCCCGCTGCATCATGAAGGCGGTCATCGTCCCGGCGTCGCCCCCGACGACGATCGTCCCGCCCTTCTGGTCGATGCCGGTTCGCGCGCCGACGCTGCCCTTGACGATGAGGTCTCCCCCCCGCATGGCCGCTCCGGTCAGGGAGCCGGCGTTCTTCTCGATCACGACGACGCCGGACATCATGTTCTCGCACGAGGACCAGCCGACGCGGCCGGTCACGGTGATCTCCGGGCCGTCGTTGAGGCCGAGCCCGAAGTACCCGAGGGATCCTTCGAACCGGATCTTGCAGCGCTGCAGGATCCCGACGCCGATCGAGTGCTTCGCGCCGGGGTTCCGCACCGTGACGTCGCGGATCCCCTGCTCGTAGATCAGCCAGCGCAGCTCGAGGTTGATCTGCCGGGTGGTCAGATCCGTCGCGTCGAAGCCGGCCGTGGCGCCGTGGATGTCCGAGACCTTGGGGACCTCGGCATGCGGCTCCGCGAGACCCCGGGCGTCGTAGGTGGTGCGCCTCGACCCGCTCATCGTGTCCATACGAGCACCTGCCCTTCGTACGGATCCGAGGTGTCGATCTCGCGGTTGAGAACCGCCCGGATCGCGATCTCCTCCGACGCCATCGCGACCAGCCCGTCGGACTCGTAGAGGACCAGTGGTTTCGCGGCCATCTCGTCCTTGGCGACGCCGAGAGCGTCCTTCGTGACGGCCATGTAGGTGAAGACCCCGTCGAGGTCTTCGAGACTCTTGTGCATCGCGTCCTCGAGGGAATCACCCTCGGACATCTTCTCTGCGAGGTACACCGCGATGATCTCGGAGTCGCACTCCGATTGGAACCGCTCACCGTTGGACTCCAGGCGCCGTTTCCACTGGAAGTAGTTCGTCAGCTGCCCGTTGTGCACCACGGCCACGTCCGAGAAGGGGTACGCCCAATACGGGTGTGCTCCGGAGATGTCCACGTCGGACTCCGTCGCCATGCGGACGTGCCCGATCGCGTGCGTGCCGGTGAACCCGCCGAGTCGGTAGAGATCCGAGACCTCCTGCGCGTCACCCAAGTCCTTCACGATCTCCAGCGAATGCCCAAGCGAGAGGACCTCGCAACCGGGGACATCTTCGAGGTAGTCGGCCAGGGCCTTCATGTCCCCGTCGTATCGGACGGTCGCCCGGTAGGCGTACTCAGTCTCGCTCTCGACCCGGTCGACCGAGGCGCCGATCTTGTGGAGGCGGGATTCCACCTCTTGACGATTCCGGTCCAGGCGCTCTTTGAAGTCGAAATCCCGCGGGTCGTTGGCGTCGGCCAGCTTGAACCGGATGACGACGAGATCGGAGGGTTCTCCGAAGAGGGCGTAACCCGACGAGTCGGGTCCCCTGTGCTTCATCGCCTGGAGCATCTGGGTCATCTCGGTCCCGACGTCACCGGAGCCGTCGCGGTGGATGATGCCTGCGATACCGCACATGGGAAGAGGGTCGCTCCTTTCCTCGGCGAGCTCCTACGGCCACGCATCCTACGGCCAAAACGTGCTACGGAAGGATGTCCAGATACTCCTTGACGTCCCAGTCGCTGACGGTGCCGATGAATCGCTTCCACTCATCCGTCTTGTAGTGCATGAAGACCCGATACATGTCCCCCGGCAGTGCCGCCTTCACCACATCGTCCGCCTCGAGGGCCTCGAGTGCCTCGCCCAGCGTTTCGGGGATCCTCTGCACGTCCTTTCCCTCGGCGATGGCCTCGTAGATGTTCCGCTCCTCCGGTGGACCGGGATCGAGGTTCCGGGACAGCCCGTCCTTCATGGCCATGAGGAGGGCCGCGAAGGAAAGGTAGGGGTTCACCGCCGAGTCCACGGACCGGTACTCGTACCGGCCCGGTGCCGAGATCCTGAGCGCGGTGGTTCGGTTCTGGAACCCCCAGTCGGCGAAGATCGGGGCCCAGAATCCTGCATCGGCGAAACGCCGGTAGGAGTTCACCGTCGGGGAGGTGATGCATGTGAGGGCCCGGAGGTGCTCGAGCACGCCGCCGATCGCGTGGAGGCCGATCTTGCCGGGCACCCGGGGATCGTCGCCGTCGGGCATGAACATGTTCTCCTCGCCCTGCCAGAGCGAGATGTTGTGATGACAGCCGTTCGCGGAGACGCCCATGAACGGCTTCGGCATGAAGCACGCGAACGCGTCCATCTCGCGCCCGACCTGTCGGCAGATCTGGCGGTAGGTCGTGAGCCGGTCGGCCGTGAGCTCGGCCTTGTCGAACATGAAGTTCAGCTCGAGCTGTCCCGGCGCGTCCTCGTGGTCGCCCTGGATCATGTCGAGGCCCATCGCGTTGCCGTACTCCATCACCTTGTGGATGATCGGCTGGAGCTCCGAGAACTGGTCGATGTGGTAGCAGTAGGGCTTGGTCTTGCCTTCGACCGACGGCGTCCCGTCGGGGTTGGTCTTCAGCCACATCATCTCGGGCTCGGTGCCAGCCCGCAGGTGCAGCCCGGTCTCCTCGGTGAACTCGTCGTGGATCCGCTTGAGGTTGCCGCGGCAGTCCGACGTCAGGAACGCTCCGCCGTCGACCTCCTCCTCGCGTCCGCGGAACAGCGTGCAGAAGACCCTCGCGGTCTTCCGATCCCAGGGGAGCACGCAGAAGGTCTCGACGTCCGGGATCCCGACGAGCTCCCGAGCCTCCGGGCCGTAACCGATGTAGTTGCCGAGGCGGTCGACGAACAGGTTGGCGGTCGATCCGTAGACGAGCTGGAAGCCTTTGCGAGCGATCGTCTCCCAGTGCTTGGCCGGGATGCCCTTGCCCATGATGCGTCCGGTCACCGAGACGAACTGGTAGTACATGTAGGTCACGCCTTCGGCGTCGATCTGCCGGCGGACCTCCTTGATCGCGTCGTCACGCCCGGACCGCTCCACGAACTCCTCGATGTCGGTGGCCAACTGACGCCTCCCTTCGAGCGGCCCTCCCGCAGGCCGGCTGCGCGCATCCTACGCCGAGCGCGGTGGCGCGCGCTACGGGCTCACGGTGCCCGATGGACGTCGCGCGCCGAGAACGGAACGGGTATCCTCTCGCGACCCTAGAAGCCGAGAGCTGCGAGCACCGTCGAGTGCCGACCGGGAGGCGACGCCGTGAAGAGCGGGCTGGAGATCGCGCAGGAAGCCGTCCTTCGCCCCATCACGGATGTCGCGGCGGACGCTGGGATCCTCGAGGATGAGCTCGAGCAGTACGGGCGCTTCAAGGGCAAGATCTCGCTCTCGATCCTCGATCGGCTGGCCGACAGGCCCGACGGAAAGCTGGTCATCACGACCGCGATCACGCCGACGAAGGCCGGCGAGGGGAAGACCACGACCTCGATCTCCCTCGCGCAGGGCATGGGGCGGATCGGCAAGGACGTGATGCTCTGCCTCCGCGAGCCCTCGATGGGTCCCGTCTTCGGGATCAAGGGCGGCGGCAACGGCGGCGGGTACGCGCAGGTCGTCCCGATGGAGGAGATCAACCTCCATTTCAACGGGGACTTCCATGCCGTGCAGGCGGCGCACAACCTTTTGGCGGCCGCGCTGGACGCCTCGATCTATCACGGCAACCCGCTCGGCATCGACCCGGTCTCGGTGACGTGGCCGAGGACCCTCGACGTGAACGATCGCGAGCTCCGCTATGGCGTCGTCGGGTTAGGCGGCAAGGCGCACGGCGTCCCTCGGGAGAACCAGTTCGTGATCGTGGCGGCCTCGGAGATCATGGCCGTGCTCGCGCTCTCGAGTGACCTCGCCGACCTCCGCGCTCGGCTCGGTCGTGTCGTCGTCGCCTCCACCTTCGACGGCACACCCGTCACCGCGGACGACCTCCGGGTCGCCGGAGCGATGGCGGTGGTCATGAAGGAGGCGATCAAGCCGAACCTCGTCCAGACCCTCGAGGGACAACCTGCGCTGATCCACGCAGGTCCGTTCGGCAACATCGCGCACGCCAACAACTCGATCATCGAGGATCGGATGGCCTTGAAGCTGGCCGACTACGTCGTCACGGAGGCGGGCTTCGCCTCCGACCTCGGGTTCCAGAAGTTCTGCGACATCGTGTGCCGCTTCGGCGGCTTCGTGCCGTCTGCCGGCGTGTTGGTGACGACGGTGCGGGCGACCAAGTCCCACGGCGGGATGCCGTTCGATCAGCTGGGCAACGAGGACGTGGACGCGCTCCGGCGTGGGATCGACAACTTGGGGGCGCACATCGGGATCGTCCGCGAATACGGCCTGCCGTGCGTCGTGTCGATCAACAACTTCCCGACCGATACCGAGAAGGAGATCGAGACGATCCAGGAGCTCGCGGGTGACGCCGGGGCCGACACGGTGGTCGTGAACCGGGCCTTCGCGGAGGGCGGCGCCGGCGCTACCGAGCTGGCGGAGGCGGTCGTCGCGGCGTGCGAGCGACCGAGCTCGTTCCACCAGCTCACACCCGACGGCACACCACTCAAGGAGCAGATCGAGGCGATCGCCACGAAGATCTACGGCGCGGACGGCGTCGACTACCAGGCGCAGGCCGAGAAGGACATCGCCCGCATGGAGCAGCTCGGGTTCGGCGAGATGCCCGTCTGCATGGCGAAGACCCACCTGTCGCTCAGCCACGACCCATCGATGCTGAACCGGCCGACGGGCTACCGGCTGCCCGTGCGCGGTGTCGTCCCGAGCGCCGGCGCCGGGTTCGTGGTGGTCCTCTGCGGCGACATGCAACGGATGCCCGGCCTCGGGAAGACACCCGCGTTCACGAAGGTCGATCTCGACGAGGACGGCCGGACGGTGGGCCTCTTCTAAGGCGACGGACACCCGAGGATACGGTGGGCCTGGCCCGCTCTCTCGGGTGCCAGCACCCACCACGCTCGCGTAGCCGCCCCCTTGCCGGCGACCCGCCCCACAGCCAACATCGGCACATGAGCGCGACCGCGACCGCCGCAGCTCCTCCCCGGCGGTTGACGCACACGGTGGCCGCGGCGCTGCGGCAGACCGCGATCGTGGTCGTCGGGTGCGGTATCGCGGGTGCGCTGGTGGGTGGGATCGGCAGCCGGCTGGTGATGCGTCTCTCGGCCCTCGCTGCTCCCGAGGTCCGCGGCACACTGACCGAGAACGGCAACGTGGTCGGCGACATCACGTTCCCGGGAACGATAGGGCTGATGATCTTCGCCGGCGTGAGCTCCGCGATCTTCGGGGCCGGCGCCTACACGGTCGCCGGACCCTGGCTCCCTCGTTCGACCGTCGCACGAGGGCTGGTGTTCGGCGGCTTCCTGCTCGCGCTCATGGGGAGCACCATCGTCGACCCCGCCAATGCGGACTTCGTGATCTTGGGTGACCGAGTCCTGA
>Ga0299913_10001937_pt1 | contig 15928 bp, 22 predicted proteins | sample RVTome_9_FD_201360 | JGI IMG/M metagenome (GOLD analysis project Ga0299913, IMG submission 201360) | Soil microbial communities from uranium-contaminated site in the Upper Colorado River Basin, Wyoming, United States - RVT155D38 (version 2) ...
CGCGCGCCCCTATCCCGACAAGCTCGCCGAATATGAATGCGGCTTTCCCGCCTTCGAGGACAGCCGCGCCCAGTTCGACGTGCGCTTCTATCTGATCGCGATCCTGTTCATCATCTTCGATCTCGAGGCGGCTTTCCTCTTTCCCTGGGCGGTGACGGTGCTGGGGCTCGGCTGGGCGGCCTGGTTCGCGATGATGATCTTCCTGGTCGAGCTCGCTTTGGGCTTCGCTTATGCCTGGAAGAAGGGGGCGCTCGAATGGGAGTGATCCTCGATCCCAGGCACGAGAACGAGCGCCCGGCCGACCTCCAGGCGCCCGACCCCTATGCCTTCGACCGGATCCGTTCCGAGGTGACCGACAAGGGCTTCCTCGTCGCCTCGACCGAGGATCTGTTCCAGTGGGCGCGGACCGGCTCGCTGTGGTGGATGACGTTCGGCCTCGCCTGCTGCGCGGTCGAGATGATCCACGTCAACATGCCGCGCTACGACCTGGAAAGGTTCGGCGTCGCGCCGCGCGCCTCCCCGCGCCAGTCGGACGTGATGATCGTCGCCGGCACGCTGTGCAACAAGATGGCGCCGGCGCTGAGGCGGGTCTACGACCAGATGTCGGAGCCGCGCTACGTCATCTCGATGGGCAGCTGCGCCAATGGCGGCGGCTATTACCATTATTCCTATTCGGTGGTGCGCGGCTGCGACCGGATCGTGCCGGTCGACATCTACGTCCCGGGCTGCCCGCCGACCGCCGAGGCCCTGCTTTACGGCGTCATGCAGCTGCAGCGGAAGATCCGTCGCGAAGGCACGATCGAGCGGTGATCGCGATGAGGTTTCCCGGCCGTCACACCTTCGTCATTGCGAGCGAAGCGAAGCGATCCAGTGCGGCGGCCGGTCCGTCTGGATTGCGTCGTCGCTGCGCTCCTCGCAATGACGGCTGGGAGTAGTCGGCCGGTGCATAGCAACATCCCCCGCATGCCCGTCCGCGAAGGGATCGTCGCCGAGGTCGAGGCGGCGATCGGCGACGCCTTCCTGGCGGCGAAGGAGGAGGTCGAGGAAGTCTCGATCGACGTCGCGCGCGAGCGCATCGCCGACGTGCTGACGATCCTGCGCGACCGCTTCGGATATCAGCAGCTGATGGAGATCGCCGGCGTCGACTATCCGTCGCGTCCCGAGCGGTTCGACATCGTCTATCACCTGCTCTCGGTGACGAAGAACCACCGCCTGCGCGTCCGCGTCGCCACCGACGAGGAGACGCCGGTGCCGACCGTGACCGGCGTCTATCCGGTGGCGAACTGGCTCGAGCGCGAGGTGTTCGACCTTTACGGCGTGTTGTTCGACGGCCATCCGGACCTCCGGCGCATCCTCACCGACTACGGCTTTCGCGGCCACCCGTTCCGCAAGGATTTCCCGCTCACCGGCTATGTCGAACTGCGCTATTCCGAGGAGCAGAAGCGCGTCGTCTACGAGCCGGTCAGCCTCGCCCAGGACTTTCGCGACTTCGACTTCCTCTCGCCGTGGGAGGGCGCCGAATATATCCTTCCCGGCGACGAGAAGGCCCGGCCCGAGGCGCCCGGCGCGCCATCGCCGCTCAAGGCGGACGAGATCAGGAAATGACGGTCACGTTTCACGTCATCCCGGCGAAAGCTGGGATCTCTCTTCACCTGAAAGGCATTGGGATTCCAGCTTGCGCTGGAATGACGGCCGATGACTGACGCCCGCGACCTGCCACTCGGCACGGCCGCGATGGACGACGGGCGCGAGGTCGCCCGCAGCGGCGCGACGGCGTCCGAGATCGCCAACTACACGATCAATTTCGGCCCCCAGCACCCGGCCGCCCACGGCGTGCTGCGGCTGGTGCTCGAGCTCGACGGCGAGATCGTCGAGCGCGTCGACCCGCATGTCGGGCTGCTCCATCGCGGCACCGAGAAGCTCTGCGAATACAAGACCTACCTCCAGGCCTTGCCCTATTTCGACCGGCTCGATTACGTCTCGCCGATGTGCCAGGAGCACAGCTTCGTGCTCGCCATCGAGAAGCTGATGCGCCTCGACGTGCCGCTGCGCGCCCAATATCTGCGCGTCCTGTTCGCCGAGCTGACGCGGATCTCGAATCACCTGCTCAACCTCGGCAGCCACATCATGGACGTCGGCGCGATGACGCCCAACCTGTGGCTGTTCGAGCTCAGGGAAGACCTGATGAACTTCTACGAGCGGGCGAGCGGGGCGCGGATGCACGCCAACTGGTTCCGCCCCGGCGGCGTGCGCCAGGACCTGCCGGTGAAGCTGCTCGCCGACATCGCCGACTGGCTCGACAACCGCCTGCCGCGCCTGTTCGAGGATTCGATCAGCCTCGTCGCCGACAACCGCATCTTCAAGCAGCGCAACGTCGACATCGCCACCGTCTCGAAGGAGGACGCGCTCGCCTGGGGCTTCTCCGGCCCGATGATCCGCGCCGCCGGCATCCCCTGGGACCTGAGGAAGTCGCAGCCCTACGAGGTCTACGACCGGATCGAGTTCGACGTTCCGGTGGGGACCAAGGGCGATTGCTACGACCGCTTCATGGTCCGCGTCGAGGAGGTCCGCCAGTCGGCGCGGATCATGAAGCAGTGCCTCGGCGACATGCCGGAAGGGCCGGTGGCGACGCTCGACCGCAAGGTCTTCCCGCCCAAGCGCGCCGAGATGAAGCAGTCGATGGAAGCGCTCATCCACCACTTCAAATTGTTCACCGAGGGCTTCCACGTCCCCGCCGGCGAGGTCTATGTCGCCACCGAGAGCCCGAAGGGCGAGTTCGGCGTCTATCTGGTCGCCGACGGCACCAACAAGCCCTACCGGGTCAAGATCCGCCCGACCGGCTTTTCCCATCTCCAGGCGATGGACTTCATGACCAGGGGCCACATGCTCGCCGACGTCACCGCGATCCTCGGCGCCATCGACATCGTGTTCGGGGAGGTGGACCGGTGAGCGCAGTCGTCGGATTTGCGGGCGATATCACGAGCTTCATTATCGGCACGGCGATGATGCTCGCTTTCTTCTGGTTCATCCTCAGCTACTGGTTGGACGGCGCCAGGCTGATCCTGGCGTCGGTCGGCATCGCCTTCGGCCTCTACGCCGCCGGCGCGTTGCTTGCCCCCGACCTGGCCCTGGGCTGGCGTTTGCTCGCCGTGCTCGCCTTCCTGCTGTTGGGCGCCGCCACCGCCCGCTACTGGCTCTGGCGCGAGTCCCGGAAATATGGTCCGCGCAATGACTGAAGCCTTCCGCCTTCCCGCCACTCCCGAAATTCGCGACCGCTGGGGCGGCTTCGCCTTCACGCCGGAGAACGAGGCGCAGGCGAAGGCGATCGTCGCCCGCTATCCGCCGGGGCGCCAGCACAGCGCGATCATCCCCTTGCTCGACCTTGCCCAGCGGCAGATCGGGACGGAAACGGACACGCAGGGGTGGCTGCCGATCCCGGTGATCGAATATGTCGCCCGCTACCTGGCGATGCCATATATCCGCGCCTACGAGGTCGCGACCTTCTACACCATGTTCAACCTCGCGCCGGTCGGCCGCTTCCATGTCCAGGTGTGCGGCACCACGCCGTGCATGCTGCGCGGCTCGGACGACCTGCTCGCCGCCTGCTACGCCCGCGGCATGAAGAAGGGCGCGACCACCGGGGACGGCCTGTTCACCCTCGCCGAGGTCGAGTGCCTCGGCGCCTGCGCCAACGCGCCGATGGTCCAGATCAACGACGACAATTACGAGGACCTGACCTTCGAGACCATGACCGTGATCCTCGACGCGCTCGCCCGCGGCGAGACGCCCAGGCCCGGGCCGCAGGTCGAGCGGCAGACGAGCTGTCCTGTCGGCGGCCCGACGACGCTGCCGGAAATGGTCGGCGAGAATCACGATTATCGGGGGGAATGGTGATGCCCAGTGTCATTCCAGCGAAGGCTGGAATCCATGCTGACTCCGAATGGACCCCAGCCTTCGCTGGGGTGACGGTGACGCAATGAAGCAGACCGGCTCGCTGATCCTCTCGGTCGTCATCGGCATCGTCGCCTTGTGGCTGGCGCTGAAGCTGCTCGGCGCGGCGCTGAAGCTGGTCGGCATCGCGATCGCGCTCGGCCTTGCGGTCGGCGCCTATTTCCTCGTGCGCCGGCTCGGGAGCCGCTAGTGCTCGCCGCGCCTCCCGTCATTCCCGCGCAAGCGGGAATCCATGCGGCCTGCGGTCGAGGCGAGCAGTCCGTCTGGACCCCAGCCTTCGCTGGGGTGACGGCCTGGGGGAGCCGTCATGCTCGCTGACAATGACCGCGTCTTCACCAACCTCTACGGCTTCCAGGACTGGCGGCTGCAGGCGGCGCGGGCGCGCGGCGACTGGGACGACACCCGGGCGCTGATGGCGCGCGGGCAGGACCCGATCATCGACGAAATCAAGGCCTCGGGCCTGCGCGGCCGCGGCGGCGCCGGCTTCCCCACGGGACTCAAATGGTCGTTCATGCCCAAGGAGCCGGCTCCCGGGCGGCCCAATTTCCTCGTCATCAATGCCGACGAATCCGAGCCGGGCAGCTGCAAGGATCGCGAGATCATCCGCCACGATCCGCACAAGCTGATCGAGGGCGCCCTGCTCGCCGGCTATGCGATGCGCGCGCGCGCCGGCTACATCTACATACGCGGCGAGTTCATCCGCGAGGCGCAGGTGCTCGAGGCGGCGGTCCGGGAGGCCTATGAAGCGCGCCTGCTGGGCAAGAACGCGGCCAAGTCCGGCTACGATTTCGACCTGTTCGTCCACCGCGGCGCCGGCGCCTATATCTGCGGCGAAGAGACGGCGATGCTCGAGAGCCTGGAAGGCAAGAAAGGCATGCCGCGCCTGAAGCCGCCCTTCCCGGCCGGGGCGGGCCTCTACGGCTGCCCGACCACCGTCAACAACGTCGAATCGATCGCCGTGGTGCCGGCCATCCTCAGGCGCGGCGCCGCCTGGTTCGCCGCGATCGGCCGGCCGCAGAACGAGGGCACCAAGCTGTTCCAGATTTCCGGCCACGTGAACCGGCCCTGCGTCGTCGAAGAGGCGATGAGCGTGCCGTTCCGCGAGCTGATCGACCGCCACGCCGGCGGCATCCGCGGCGGCTGGGACAACCTCCTCGCCGTCATCCCCGGCGGCTCGTCGGTGCCGCTGGTGCCGGCGCACGAGATCGCCGACTGCCCGATGGACTTCGACGCGCTCAGGGATCTCGGCTCCGGCCTCGGCACCGCCGCCGTGATCGTGATGGACAGGTCGACCGACGTGGTGAAGGCGATCGCCCGCATCTCCTATTTCTACAAGCATGAGAGCTGCGGCCAGTGCACGCCGTGCCGCGAGGGCACCGGCTGGATGTGGCGGGTGATGGAGCGGCTCGTCGAGGGCGATGCCGAGTTCCACGAGATCGACACGCTCTGGGATGTGACCAAGCAGGTGGAAGGGCACACCATCTGCGCCTTGGGCGACGCCGCCGCCTGGCCGATCCAGGGCCTGATCCGCCACTTTCGCCCCGAGCTCGAGCGCCGCATCGCCGAGCGCAAGGCCGTCTCGAACCGCATCATGGAGGCTGCGGAATGATGCTGTTCGCCTCAAAGCGCCGGAAAGCTACGGATGGAGCGACGGTCGGCTTGAGGCCGCTGATCGCCTCTGCTCAGGTGAGCGGTGGAGTTTCATTCGACAGGTACAGTGACCCCTACGTCGCGAGCTTTTTGTTTACGTTGGCGGGATTGTTTGCTCAGGCTGCAACCAAAGGCAAAGCTTCTCATGCCTAAGGGCACGGTCGACGGGATCGAGATCGACGTACCGCAGGGGGCGATGGTGCTCCAGGCCTGCGAGCTGGCGGGGAAGGAGATCGGGTCATGGGGTTGATCCATGCCGAGATCGAGCTTGCGAATGCGCGGCAGGACGATCTGTTGCCGATGACCGTGAAGGCACTGGTCGACAGCGGGGCGCTGCACCTTTTCCTTCCCGATCACGTCGCGAAGCAGCTCGGTTTGCCCGAACTCGAGCGGCGTGAGGTGACCCTCGCCGACGGCCAGCGTCAGGTGGTCCCATATGCGGGGCCGGTGCGAGTGCGATTTCGCAATCGCCAGTGTCTGGTCGGCGCGCTCGTGATCGGAGACGAGCCGCTGCTCGGCGCGATTCCGATGGAGGATATGGACGTCCAGATCCATCCTGGGCGCCGGGAGCTGATCGTGAATCCCGATAGCCCTAATATCCCTACGTCCGTGGCGAAGGGAGTGCCATGGACCGCTCGACCGACATGGTGAAGGCGATCGCCCGCATCTCCTATTTCTACAAGCACGAAAGCTGCGGCCAGTGCCCCGAGCGCGAGCGCCGCATCAACGAGCGCAAGGGGGTGGCGACGCCGACACTCCAAGCGGCGGAATAAGGCCGCCACGGCGCGAGCCCGGTGCCGGCCTGCGGGGTTTCCAGCCGCGGAAAATTAGGTCAAGATGCTGGCGATGCTTGAAAATCGACGCGAAATCGTGAGTGCGCGCCGGCCGCATGGCCGACTCGCGATGATCGCGACGGCCTGGCTTGTTCTCGGCACCTCGGGGCCATCTCCGGCGCAGGACACGGGGACGCGCATCGATCGATTTCGCGGCGCCGTCTCCGCCATCGAAAGCGAGGACGCGCGGACGGCTCGCCGCGTCATGATCACATTCGGCCGCTGCGTCGCACGCAACCGCGGCCGAATGGCGGAGGCGATCCTGGCGCAGCCCCTCTTTTCCGACGAGCAGGGGGGCCTCGCGCGCCGCTCGGTCGGCGGCGAGGACGGCTGCCTCGGCTACGAGGGCGAGCTGCGCTTCTCGCCGACGCTCCTCGTCGGAGCGATGGCGGAGCATTTCGTCCTGACGCGGCACCGAAACGACGACCTCGGACCGGTTGCCGCGATTGCCGACGCGGGGCTGGCGGAGCTCGGCCTCGAGCCGCGCAGCGTCCATGAGGACGTGGCCCTCTGCATCGTCCGCCGCGATCCTGCCGCGGCGCGCGCCCTTCTCGAAAGCCGGCCGGCCAGCGACCGGGAGGGGGAGGCGGTCGGCCGGCTCGTGCCGAGCCTCGGCCCGTGCCTGCCGGCCGGCAACGAATATCGCCTCAATCACGCGGCCGTGCGGTCGCTGGCGGCGGTGGGGCTCTACCGGATCCTCACCGCGATCGGCCGGCGGTGAGCGCGTTCCGCTTCACTCCTCCGCGTGCCGCCGCGGCCGGGTCGCGGCAGGATGGCGGCGAGGCTGTCGATTGGCACGCGATGACGAGGCTTCGCCTGACATTCGCGGTCCGGCGCATCCGGCTGCTCGCGGCGACGCTCGCCGTGCTTGCCGGCGCGCCGCCGCTCGCCGCGCAGGAGGGCACCGTCGCCGCCTCGCTGCCGCCCTGGGCCGCGGAGCCGCCGCCGCGGCTGCCCGGTTCGATGGATCGCACGCTCGACCGCTACCGCTATTTCACCGACTGCATCGCCAGCCGCGAATGGGTGACCGCCCGTCCGCTGTTCGACACCGCGCCCGGTTCGCGCGAGCAGGCGCGGGCTCTGGACCGGATCACCGGCGGCGGGCGCGGCAGCGAGTGCAGCTATGCCGACCGCATGCGGATGACCGCGATGCTGCTGCGCGGCGGCATCGCCGAATCGCGCTACCGGTTGGTCTACGGGCGCGATCCGGTGCCGCCGGTCGATCCGGCGCCGGCGCCGGTTCCGGCCGGCGCCTCGTTCGCCTGGGTCGACTTCAACCGCGAGAGCCCGGGTCGCCTGCTGCACGCCTTCGCCCGATGTCTCGCCGAGCGCGAGGCGGGTGGCGTCCATGCCGTGCTGACGACCCGAATCGGCCGGCGCGGGGAGCGCGAGGCCTATCAGGCCCTCAGCCGGCGGTTCGGCGCCTGCCTCGCCCCCGGCCAGCGGCTGCGCGCCAACAGCCTGACGCTGCGGCCGTGGCTGGCCGAGGCCGCCTATCAGCGCGCCCGCGCCGGCCGGCCCGACGAAGCGGATTGAGCGGCGTGCGCTTTCGCCCGGGCGCGATTCGTCGTATCGTCGCCGGGCGGCCCCGAACGGGGGCGGTCCGACAAGGGAGCAAGGCGATGAGGAAGGCGGTTCTTTCGATGCTGGCGATCGGCGCGGCCACTTTGGTTGCCGGGACGGCGCTCGCCGACAGCGGCGGCACGTCGCTGCGCGACGTCTACGACGCCGGGCGCTGCATGGTCGACCGCGACCGCGCCGCCGCCGTGACCCTGCTTCAGACGCTGCCCCTCGACGGCGACGCGGCCGACCTTTCGAGCCTGCCCGGCGCGGTCGCCGAGCGCTGCGCGCGCGGGCTCGAATCGATCGCGGTGCTGCACCTGCGCGGCGCGATCGCCCAGGCGCTGTTCTTCCGCGACTTCGACGGCTTCGGCACCGAGCCGCGCCGGTCGGTGCCGATGGCCAATCTCGATCTGCCGGTGCAGGCGTCGCCGGGCGGCACGCCGACCGCCGATCTGTATCGGTGGGGCGATTGCCTGGTGCGCAACGACGCGCTGCGCGCCGAGCGGCTGCTGGCGGCGCCGGTCGGCTCGCGCAACGAGGCGGCCGCGATCGAGCGGATGCGCGATTATATGGCGGCCTGCACGCCGCGCGGCGCCGAGTTCGCGGTGCAGCCGTCCGAGCTGCGCAGCGTCCTCGCCCAGCAGGCCTACCACAACATGTACCGCTACTGGACCGACCAGCTCTCCAGCGTCGGTCATTAGCAGGAGGCGGCGCTGCGCGCCGTTGGCGTCGCCTGCCGGGAAGGGGTGACGATATGACGATCAGGATCCGGCCACGGCCGGCGCGACGGTCCCATGCCGGGGCGGGTCGCGCGCTGCTGGCCGCGCTGCTCGCTATGCTGCCGGCGCCGCTCGCCGCCCAATATGGCGCGCCGCCGGCGCCGCCGCCCGACCTGCCGACCTCGTCGTCCCCGCAGCAGCAGGCGCCGCCCGCGGTCGGATCGCCGGCCGAGGTGCTGCGCGCGGCCGCCTGCCTGATCGAGCGCGACGGCGAGGCGGCGACGCCGCTGCTCGGCAGCGCGCCCTATTCGAGCGCCGAGCGCGAGCAGGCGGTGCGGGCGCTGCGCGCCGCCGAGCGCTGCCTCAGGATGCGCGAGCGGATGTCGACCTCGGTGATGGCGCTGCGCGGGGCGATGGCGGAGGAGCTCTACGAACGGCGCTTCGCCGAGCCCGCGGCGCCACGCGATCCGCCGCTCGCCAGCGCCGCCTTCTTCCGCGCCGATGCGGCGACGACGCGCGACGACGCCGCCGCGCTGGCGCCGACCTACGAGCTGGCCGGCTGCACCGCCGCGCGGCGCCCGGAGCTGGTGCGGGCGCTGCTCGCCAGCGACCCCGAAAGCGCCGGCGAGGGCGCGGCGCTGCAGGCGCTGAGCCCCGTCTTCGGCGAGTGCGTGGCGCCGGGCACGACGCTCAGCATCGAGCGCGCCGCCATCCGCGCCATCCTCGCCGAATCGCTCTACCGCTGGTCGGTCGTGCAGCGCGACGGTCCCGCCTCGCCATGGGCGGCCGCCGCGCCGGCGCCGGCCAACTGACCGGGCGCGGCGCAAAGCGGGCGATTCCCGCCCTTTGGCGCCGCCAGGCCCTTGTCGCGGGGGGGCTTTAGCGTCTAACGGCGAGGGCGCGCCCCCGGCCGCCGCCGGCGGAGCCCGGCCCCTGGAGCGACGATGCCCGACACCACTGCCGATGCGATGACAAGGATGCCTGTCCATGGTCGGCGCCGGCTGGCGGCGGCGCTCGCCGTCGGCCTCGCCGCCACCGTGGCCGGCCACGGCGCGTCGGCGCAGATCGCCCCCGGCCAGTCGGGCAGCTCGACGACGACGGTGATCGAGGACGACGGCGAGGCGTGGCGGACGCTGGTCGCGTTCGGCACCTGCTACGCCGCGCGCAACAGCGCCAACGCGTTCGCGCTGATCGCCACCGAGCCCGGCTCGCGCGAGGAGGCGCGGACCTATCGCCGGCTGTTCAGCCGCGACACCCAGTCCTGCCTGGGCGGCAATACCGAGCTGCAGATGCCGCCGGCGATGGTGCGCGGCGCGATCGCCGAGGGGCTGTACGAGCGCGGCGTCGCGCCGCCGCCCGACCTCGTCCAGGCGCCGCCGCAGGCCGGCTCGGTCCGCACCCTGAGCGAGGCGGCGCGCTGCTACGCCGCCGCCCATCGCGACCGGGTCCACGCGCTCGCCGCCGACACCCGCGCCGGCAGCCGCCAGGAGCATGCGGCGCTGAGCGCGATGGCGCCGGACTTCTTCCGCTGCGTCCCCGACACGGCGCGCGGCCGCCAGTTCGATCCGACGCTCATCCGCTACCGCCTGATCGAGGCGGCGCTGCGGATGCCGCCGGCCGCCGCCGGCGCGGCGACCGCGACCAGCGAGCCGGCGCGGTGAAGGCCGCATTCATCCTCGCTTTGGCGCTCGCCGCGGCCGGCCAGGCGCCGGCCGACCGCGCCGGGCCGCCGCCCACGGCGGAGGCCCGCGCGGCGATCCATGCCTTCGGCCGCTGCGTCGCCCGTCACAGCCCGGCGCTGGCCGCCGAGACGCTGGCCGGGGACTTCACCACGCGCGCCTATCGCTCCCGGCTCCGGGTGCTGGCGCGGGTCAACGAATCCTGCTTTCGCGAGCGCGGCTCGATGCGATCGGACCCTTTGCTGTTCGCCGGAGCGATCGCCGAGGCGCTGCTCGCCGACGACCCCGCGGCGCTGAACGTCAGGCTTGCGCGGGCGGCGACCGGGCCGGCGACGCCCGCCTGGTCGCCGACCGACCGGATCGCCATCTGCGTCGTCCGCTCGGTGCCCGACGACGTCGCGCGGCTGTTCGCCGCCGGCGTGGCGAGCGCGGCCGAAACGGCCGCGATGGACGCGATCGAGCCGGTCCTGTCGGCGTGCAACCGGACCGGGCGGCCGCTCGCGGTCAGCCATGCCGGACTGCGCGCGATGCTGGCGACGGCGGCGTTCAGGAGCGTGCGCGGCGCCGCTCCGGCCGGCGAGCGGGGCTCCTAGGCGATGCCGAAGGTCAAGGTCGACGGCGTCGAGGTGGAAGTTCCGCAGGGCGCGACGGTGCTCCAGGCCTGCGAGCTCGCCGGCAAGGAGATTCCGCGCTTCTGCTATCACGAGCGGCTCGCCATCGCCGGCAATTGCCGGATGTGCCTGGTCGAAGTGAAGCCGGGGCCGCCCAAGCCGCAGGCGAGCTGCGCGCTTCCGGCCACCGAGGGCCAGGAAATCTCGACCATGACCCCCGCCGTCAGGAAGGCCCGCGAAGGGGTGATGGAGTTCCTGCTCATCAACCACCCGCTCGACTGCCCGATCTGCGACCAGGGCGGCGAATGCGACCTGCAGGACCAGGCGATGGCCTATGGCCGCGGCCACGACCGCTTCGCCGAGAACAAGCGCGCCGTGTCCGAGAAATATATGGGCCCGGTGGTCAAGACCTTCATGACCCGCTGCATCCACTGCACCCGCTGCGTCCGCTTCATGGAGCAGATCGCCGGGGTCGAGGAGATCGGCATGCTCGGCCGCGGCGAGGATGCCGAGATCACCTCCTATCTCGAGACGGCGCTGCACAGCGAGCTTTCGGGCAACGTCGTCGACCTGTGCCCGGTCGGCGCGCTCGTCTCCAAGCCCTACAGCTTCGAGGCGCGGCCCTGGGAATTGAGGAAGGTGCCGGCGATCGACGTCATGGACGCGGTCGGCACCAACATCCGCCTCGATTCCCGCCAGCGCGAGGTGATGCGCGCGCTTCCGCGCATCAACGAGGACGTCAACGAGGAATGGGCCCACGACAAGACCCGCCACGCCGTCGACGGCCTGCTCCGCAACCGGCTCGACCGGCCGTGGCTGCGCGAGGGCGGCAAGCTGCGCGAGGCCGGCTGGCCGGAGGCGTTCGCGGCGATCGCGAAGGCGCTCGAGGGCGCCGCCGGCGACGAGGTGGCGGGGCTCGCCGGCGACCTTCAGGACCTCGAGAGCGTCTACGCGCTGAAGGGGCTGCTCGGCGCCTTCGGCTCGACCCTGCACGAATGCCGCACCGACGGCGCCAGGTTCGACGTCGCGACCCCGGCCGGCTGGCGCTTCAACTCGACCATCGCCGGGATCGAGGAGGCGCGGGCGGTGCTGCTGGTCGGCGCCAACCCGCGCTGGGAGGCGCCGCTCGTCAACACCCGGCTGCGCAAGGCGGTGAAGGCCGGCGCGAAAATGTTCGCGATCGGGCCCGAGGTCGACCTCACTTTTCCCGCCGACTGGCTCGGCAACCAGCTGGGGCTGCTCGCGAACCTGCCGCGGAAGCTCGGTGACGCGTTCGCAGCGGTCGAGAAGAAAGCGGTCATCGTCGGCATGGGCGCGCTCGTCCATGATGGCGCCTATGAAGCGGCCCGGGCCACGGCGGATGCGCTCGGCGCCGACTTCAACCTGCTCCATAATGCCGCGAGCCGCGTCGGCGCGCTCGAGCTCGGCTTCACGGCCGCTGGCGGCATGGCGGCGCTGGCGGAGCGGGCGAGGGGGCTGAAGGCGCTGTTCCTGCTCGGCGTCGACGAAGCCGACCTGTCCGCCTTCGCCGGCACCTTCACCGTCTATGTCGGCAGTCACGGCGACCGCGGCGCCCGCGCCGCCGACGTCATCCTGCCCGGCGCGGCCTATACCGAAAAGCACGGCATCTACGTCAACCTCGAAGGGCGGGTGCAATTCTCCGAGAAGGCGGTCGATCCGCCCGGCGACGCCCGCGAGGACTGGGCGATCCTGCGGGCGCTGTCGGAAGTGCTCGGCAGGACGCTGCCGTTCGATTCGCTGCACGCATTGCGCAACCGGCTGGCGGAGGACCATCCGCAGCTCGTCGTCCCCGGCATCGCCGAATCCGTCCCGCTCGGCCCGGCGCCGGTCGCGCCGACGCTGGCGGGCGAGATCGCCTACCCGATCGACGACTTCTACCTCACCAACCCGATCGCCCGCGCCTCGCCGACGCTGCGGCGCTGCTCGGCCGAGCTGCTCCACGGCGAGACGTACATGGAGGCGGCGGAGTGAGGCAGGGCGCCGAAATCCTCCCCGGGACGGGGAGGGGGACCAGCCGAAGGCTGGTGGAGGGGGTTCGTCGCGCCACGATGTGCGGGTCTCGAGGCCCCCTCCACCCGCAGCGGCGCTGCGCGGTCTCCCTCCCCTTGCAGGGGAGGATTAGATGACGGCCTGGTTCCAGGGCAGCTGGCTGGGGCCGGGCTGGGGCTGGCTCGCCGCCAACCTGATCCTGATCCTGCTGATCGCGCTGCCTTTGATGCTGGCGGTGGCGATGATCATCTATGCCGACCGCAAGATCTGGGCGGCGATCGCATTGAGGCGCGGGCCGAACGTGGTCGGGCCGTTCGGCCTGCTGCAAAGCTTCGCCGACGGGCTCAAGGTTTTCCTCAAGGAGACGATCATCCCGTCCTCGGCCAATCGCGGCCTGTTCGTCATCGCGCCGATCATCACGTTCACGGTCGCCTTGGTCGCCTGGGCGGTGATCCCGTTCGCCGACGGCATGGTCCTCGCCGACATCAACGTCGGCCTGCTCTATCTGCTCGCCATCTCGTCGCTGGGCGTCTACGGGATCATCATCGCCGGCTGGGCGTCCAATTCGAAATATCCGTTTTACAGCGCGTTGCGGGCCGCCGCTCAGATGGTGTCCTACGAGGTGTCGATCGGCTTCGTGCTGATCCCGGTGGTGCTGTGGGCCGGGACCTTCAACCTCTCCGGCATCGTCGGCGCGCAGCAGGGCCATGTCCTCGGCCTCCTCAACGGCTTCGGCTTCAATCCCCTGCTGTTCCCGCTCGCGGTGATCTTCCTCATTTCGGCGATGGCCGAGACCGCCCGCGCGCCGTTCGACCTCACCGAGGCGGAGAGCGAGCTCGTCGCCGGCTACCAGACCGAGTACAGCTCGATGAGCTTCGCTTTGTTCTGGCTCGGCGAATATGGCAACGTGCTGCTGATGTGCGGAATAAACGCCTTGCTGTTCTGGGGCGGCTGGCTGCCCCCGGTCGACTGGGCGCCGCTCTACCTCGTACCGGGCATCATCTGGTTCTTCGCCAAGATCTTCGTCTTCTTCTTCATCTTCAGCTGGGTGAAGGCGACCGTCCCGCGCTTCCGCTACGACCAGCTGATGCGCCTCGGCTGGAAGATCTTCCTGCCGATTTCCCTCATCTGGGTGTTCCTGGTGTCGGGCTACCTGATGCTCCAGCGCGACGGGGTGCTGCCATGGTGATGCTGATCGCGCTTGCTCTGCAGACTTCGCCGGCGCCGCCGCCGCCGATGGTATCCGTGCCGGCGCCACCGAGCTATTCGGCGAGCTGCACGCCCCGAGCCGGGGAGAACGAGAGCGTCTCGGTTCGCCTTACAGCGGCCGGAATGGGAAGCTCCCGAAGGGCAACGATCGAAACGGATTCAGACTTGTTTCCGGCACGCCGGGCGCGACCTCTGGGCGTGAGGCAACAAGGTCGTGGCGATGGTCGATCGCGGATGGTCGAAACGTTTCGTGTCGGCCGCGGTGAGCGCGAGCTGCTGCTGATCCACGAATGGCTGGACGGAAACGACGCCTCCACTCTCGAGCTCGTCCGAATTCGCATCAATGAGCCGATCGTGACACTTATGCGCGCGTCGTGCAGCTTTGCCGGGAACTTCCAATGAGCCTCGCCCACTACATCAAGTCCTTCACCCTCTGGGAGTTCGTCAAGGCGCACTGGCTGACGCTGCGTTACTTCTTCAAGGCGAAGGCGACGATCAACTATCCCTATGAGAAGAACCCGATCTCGCCCCGCTTCCGCGGCGAGCATGCGCTGCGCCGCTATCCCAACGGCGAGGAGCGCTGCATCGCCTGCAAATTGTGCGAGGCGATCTGCCCGGCGCTGGCGATCACGATCGAGGCCGAGCCGCGCGAGGACGGCAGCCGCCGCACCACCCGCTACGACATCGACATGACCAAGTGCATCTATTGCGGGCTGTGCCAGGAGGCGTGCCCGGTCGACGCCATCGTCGAGGGGCCGAACATGGACTTCTCGACCGAGACCCGCGAGGAGCTGATCTACGACAAGGCCAAGCTGCTCGCCAACGGCGACCGCTGGGAGCGGGCGCTGGCCGCCAACCTTGCCGCCGATGCGCCGTATAGGTAGGGCGCGGCCATGCCGGATTCGCAGCCAAAGATCCTCCCCGGGACGGGGAGGGGGACCAGCCGAAGGCTGGTGGAGGGGGCCCGTCGCCACTTCGCTGCTAGTCGGCTGAGTCGCCTGCGGGTCCCCCCCTCCACCACCCCGTTGCGCGGGGCGGTCCCCCTCCCCGTCCCGGGGAGGATCGGATGATCCAGGCCTTCGTCTTCTACCTGTTCGCGACGCTCGTCACCGCGGCGGGGGTGATGACGATCGCCGCGCGCAACCCGGTGCACAGCGTGCTGTGGCTCATTTTCGCCTTCTTCAACGCCGCCGGCCTGTTCCTGCTGATCGGCGCCGAGTTCCTCGCCTTCCTGCTGGTCATCGTCTATGTCGGCGCGGTCGCGGTGCTGTTCCTGTTCGTCGTGATGATGCTCGACGTCGATTTCGCCTCGCTGCGCGCCGGCTTCGCCCGCTACTGGCCGCTCGGGACCTTGCTGGCGCTGCTGCTGGTGGTCGAGCTGATCTTCGCCCTGCTCGCCTGGAACGCCGGCGGCATCGCGCTCGCCGGCGGCGCGGCGCCGGCCGCGGCCGCGGCGGAGGCCTCCAACACCGAGGCGCTCGGCCGGCTGCTCTACAGCCGCTATCTGCTCATATTCGAAGCGGCGGGCTTCGTGCTGCTGGTGGCGATGGTGGGCGCGATCGTGCTGACCCGCCGCCGGCGCACCGGCGTCCGCCCGCAGAACGTCTCCGCGCAGGTCCGCCGCCGCCCGCGCGACGCGGTCCGGTTGACGCAGCCGCCGGTGGGGCAGGGGGTGGAGCTGTGAGCTGGGTCGCCAGGTTCCT
>Ga0299913_10001938_pt1 | contig 15927 bp, 10 predicted proteins | sample RVTome_9_FD_201360 | JGI IMG/M metagenome (GOLD analysis project Ga0299913, IMG submission 201360) | Soil microbial communities from uranium-contaminated site in the Upper Colorado River Basin, Wyoming, United States - RVT155D38 (version 2) ...
TCCTCCGGGAGGATGCGCTCGGCGAATCGCGCAATCTCGCGCTCGGCGAGTTCGTCGTCGCTGTCGGTCGCACCGACCGCCTGGTAAACCGCGATACGCTGCAACAGGCGCGCCAGATCGTCCAGCATCCGCGCGTAATCGGGAAATTGCTCGTTGATCGTCGCGATGGCGCTGATCAGTCCGGGCGCGTCACCATCGGCGAGAAATTCGAACAGGGCAGCGACATGTTCCCGGTCTATTGTGCCCAGCATCGTGGCGACCGCGTCCTGCTGCAGGTCTCCGCCGCAATAGGCGACCGCCTGGTCCAGCAGGCTCAGCGCGTCGCGCAGGCTGCCGTCCGCGGCGCGTGCGATCAACGCCAGGGCGGCGGGATCGGCAGAGATCTTTTCTTCCCTGCAGATGTGGTCCAGCCGATCTCTGATCAAGCCGGGTGTCAGCCGTTTCAGGCTGAATTGCAGGCAACGCGACAGCACCGTCGCTGGCAGCTTTTGCGGATCCGTGGTGGCCAGGAGAAACTTGACGTGCGGCGGCGGCTCCTCGAGCGTCTTCAACAACGCATTGAACGAGTGCCGCGACAGCATGTGGACCTCGTCGATGAGATAGATCTTGTAGCGACCGCGCGCGGGGGCGTATTGCACGTTATCGAGCAATTCACGCGTGTCGTCGACCTTCGTCTTCGACGCGGCATCGACCTCGATAAGATCCACAAAACGGCCTTCGTCGATCTCGCGACAGGCGCTGCACTGACCGCAGGGCTCTGCGGTAATGCCCGTTTCGCAATTGAGCGACTTCGCCAGAATTCGGGCAATTGTCGTCTTTCCGACGCCGCGCGTTCCGGTAAACAGGTAAGCATGGTGCAAACGCCGGCTTTCGAGCGCATTGGTCAGCGCCGTGAGGACATGTTCCTGCCCTACGGTTTCGCGAAAATTTTTCGGGCGCCACTTGCGGGCGAGGACGAGATAGCTCATAGATCCGGCGGCAGTTCAGGAACGGCAAGAAAGCCCAGGCAAGACAGTGTAACGAATTGTCGGCACAGGCACCTTGTCCGGGAAATACAGACACGGGAATACAGGGACAGGCACCTAATGAATGGCCCGCGCCAGCCCCTCCCCGGCACCCGGCATCGCCGCTGCCGCTGCTCCCTTCCGGGCCTGACGGGGTTCACGGCTGGCCGTCGCGGGGAAACCGACGCGGACCGGGCGCGATTATCGCCCCGGCGCGGACGATTCTCAATGCGCCCCGAAAGAAGGCCTTGTTCCGGTCTTTCGTCGCCGCGTCTTTGCCGCAATGAGAAAAGGCTATCGGAGCTTGGTATTCTTCGGCAAGGCGGCCGAAGCCGCGCCGGACGCGCACAGGCAGGAGAAACACATGAGTGAACTGCGCAAATTCGCGACACTCGACCCGTTTGAAGCAATGAACGCGAAACGTCCCGGAACCGTGCGCAATCTGCTGGCCGGCAGCTGGACCACCGTCGATGCTGTTCGTGAAGATGTCGTCGATCCGATGAATGGAGAGTCGTTTCTTCACGTACCGGACACGCGAGAGCATGATGCGTTTATCGAGAGCGCGCGTCGCTGCCCCAAGACCGGTCTGCACAACCCACTGAAGAATCCGCAGCGGTACGTAATGCTCGGCCAGGTATGTGCCAAAGCATCGGCGTTGCTGGCGCAAAAGGACGTTGAGGACTATTTCACCAGGCTGATACAGCGGGTCATGCCGAAGAGCTGGCATCAGTGTCTTGGGGAAGTCACGATCACGCGTGTTTTCCTGCAGAATTTTGCGGGGGACGGCGTGCGTTTTCTCGCCCGCGGCTTCTCGAATCCGGGCGATCATCCCGGACAGGAATCGCGCGGCTACCGCTGGCCGTTCGGTCCGGTCGCGGTTGTTTCGCCGTTCAACTTCCCGCTGGAAATTCCTGCGCTGCAGGTCATGGGGGCCCTCTTCATGGGCAACAGGCCGCTGGTCAAGGTCGATTCGAAGGTCAGCGCCGTCTTCGAACAATTTCTGCGAATGTTGATTCATTGCGGCCTGCCGGCAGACGACGTCGACCTGATTCACTGCCGCGGGAGCGAAATGGGAAAGCTGCTTGCCAGTGCGAACGAAGATCTGCGGCTGGTACAGTTCACCGGGTCGAGCGAGGTCGCCGAACGCATCGCCGGTCTGTTCAACGGCGCAGTAAGGCTCGAGGATGCCGGTTTCGACTGGAAGGTGATCGGCCCGGATTACGACCCCGACTGGCTCGACTACGTGGCATGGCAATCGGATCAGGATGCCTACAACGCCACCGGTCAGAAATGTTCGGCGCAGAGCATCCTGTTCGTGCACCGCAACTGGTCGGGCCCGCTGTTGCCGAAACTGCGCGAGCTGGCGGCGCGTCGCAAGCTCGAGGATCTGACGCTCGGACCGGTGCTGAGCTGGACCAACGAAAGCATGGTGGAACACATCCGCGCCGTAACAGCGGTGCCGAATGCGGAATTGCTGTTTGGCGGCAAGCCGCTCGAGAATCATTCCATTCCGGAGCGTTACGGGGCAATGCAGCCGACGGCGGCTCGCGTTCCGCTCGATGCGCTTTGCGGCGAGCATTTCGGGCTGTTGACGACGGAGCTGTTCGGGCCCTTCCAGATCATCGTCGAGTACGATGATAGCGACCTGACGCAGCTCTTGCAGGTGCTCGAACGCATGTCACAACACCTCACCGCTGCAGTGGTCAGTGCCGACGTCGTTTTTCAGAACCAGGTACTTGGAGCTACCGTCAACGGCACGACTTATTGCGGCATGCGCGCGAGAACCACGGGCGCACCGCAGAACCACTGGTTCGGCCCCTGCGGCGATCCTCGCGCCGCCGGTATCGGAACGCCCGAGGCGATCGTGAATACGTGGAGCGGCCACCGCGAGGTCATCATGGATCAGGGGCCGTTGCCGAAAAACTGGACCACCCCGGCTTCTGCGTGACAGAAGATCAGATGCCCATTTCGATTGACAGCAAGTTGCCGGACGTCGGCACGACCATATTTACGGTTATGAGCCAGCTCGCGCTGGAGTGTGACGCGATCAACCTGTCGCAGGGCTTTCCGAGCTTCGATCCCGATCCCGAACTTGTTCGATTGATCGACCATCACTTGAGCGCGGGTGCCAATCAGTATGCACCGATGCCCGGCGTGCCATCGCTGCGACGGGAGATTGCCCGGAAAGTGCTGCGTCTCTACGGCCGTGCCGTGAACGAGGACAGCGAAGTGACCGTGTGTACCGGCGCAACCGAGGGTCTGTTCAGCAGCATTCAGGCAATCGTGCGACCGGGGGACGAGGCAATCGTCTTCGATCCCGCATACGACTCCTACGAGCCGGCCGTGACGCTTGCCGGCGGACGGACGCGGCACATTCCGCTGATCGAAGTCGGCGATGAATTCAAGATCGACTGGCAGCGATTGGCGGACGCGATCAATCAGAGGACTCGGCTGATCATTCTCAATTTTCCACAGAACCCGACCGGCGCGGTGCTCTCCGAGGGTGACTTGTCATTGCTGGCGGACGTGGTTCGCGATACGCCCGTATTCCTCCTCTCCGACGAGGTATACGAGCACATCATTTTCGAGGGCGTTGCGCACCAGAGCCTGCTGCGGCACGACGAGCTGTGGGAACGTTCGTTCGTGCTGTCGTCCTTCGGCAAGACTTACCACGCGACCGGCTGGAAGGTCGGCTATTGCGTCTCGCCGGCGCCGCTGAGCGCGGAGTTTCGAAAGGTCCATCAGTTCACTACGTTCGCCGTCGTCACGCCCATCCAGCACGCGCTCGCCGATTACATGGCGAAAACGCCGGGACACTACACCGGGCTGCCGGCGTTCTATGAAGCGAAACGGGACCGTTTTTGCTCGCTGGTGAAAGAGTCGCGATTCCGCTTTCGCCCCGCACAGGGCACGTTTTTTCAGATTCTCGACTATTCCGGGATCAGCGATGAGCCGGACGTCGACTACGCGAAGCGGCTGACTCACGAAATCGGTGTAGCATCCATTCCGGTTTCGGTATTCTGCGAGGAGCCGCCGGCGGGGCGGAAACTGTTGCGTTTCTGCTTCGCCAAGGACGACGCGACCCTCGAAAAAGCTGCGAGCAAACTATGTCAACTCTGAACGTCACTGTCGTGCAGGCCGACCTCTACTGGCACGAGCCCGAACGGAATCTGTCCGCGTTCTCGAAGATGCTTGCGCAATCGGATGAACCCACCGATCTCTATGTCCTTCCGGAGATGTTCTCCACCGGATTCACCATGCACGCGGAAGCGCACGCCGAGCGTATGGACGGCCGCTCCGTGTCCTGGATGGCGGAGACGGCACAGAAGACCGGTGCCGCGATTTGCGGCAGCCTGATCATCGAGGAGGACGGCGATCACTATAACCGTTTTATCCTGATGCGGGCCGACGGTCAGGCCGAGTACTACGACAAGCGCCACCTGTTCCGGCTGGCGGGCGAGCATGAGCATTATGCCGCGGGGAGGGAACTTCGGACCTTCGATCTCAACGGCTGGCGAATCCGTCCGATGGTCTGCTACGACCTTCGCTTTCCCGTCTGGAGCCGAAACCGCGACCACTACGACCTGCTGGTGTACGTCGCGAACTGGCCGGACCGGCGTCACCTGGCGTGGGAAACGCTGATCCGTGCCCGCGCGATCGAAAACCAGGCATTCGTCGCCGCGGTCAACCGCGTCGGCACGGACGGCAACGACATCCACTACGCCGGCGGCAGCGCGATCATCGACTATCTTGGCAATTATCTCGCGAGTTTCTCGACCGAGCCCAGCCTCTCTTCAGCAACGCTGGACATGACAGCCCTCTCGGAATTTCGCATGAAATTCCCCTTCCACACGGACGCCGACGCCTTCACCTTGTAGCCGCTGTGCGGCAGAGTCGATTACCGCTATCGAATTCGCTCGCGTTCCTGCTCCCACCTCATATATCGAACACCGAGCCGAACAAAAATCCCACTCCCTTCAACTCACCGTCCGAACTGAAACGATAAGCGAGTCCCAACCGGTCGAATTCAAACCGCCAGATCCTGATCCTCGCGTCTGACTTGCTAACCGCGAATCCGAGCTCCCACTGGTCGCTGATCGGTTCGGTACTGCGATCACGGCTGATAATGTCGAGATTTGCCTGGAAGTAGGTGTAAGAGACCAGCGTGTGTAGCAGCAGTTGCCTGCCCTCGTGGCGAAGATTACCGAACGGCCTCGCCAACTCAACTGCAGTCGTTATCGGCCAGAAACTCGATGACGGTCCCTCGCTCGGCGTATAGCCCACGAAGCCGATCGAATTCAATAGCGCGCCATCCCAGTTACCCGCGTCGAAGGAAAGCCGGCTGCGTATCCCCGACCAGTATGTCCACGCGGATCCGCCCCCGTTCAGAACGGTGCCCCAGCCGGCCGCCACGAACGGCCTCAACATCCAGCGCTCGTTCATCGGAAAATCGAAGTAGACGCCGGGCGTAAGGCTGATGTTGGCAAGATTTGCAGGATCGAAAGAACCGCGCACATCGTCCAGCGGAAAATGGCTCAGCCCGAGGGTAACCGGAAACCTAAGCTCGATGCCGATGGTCCGGGTACCGTCATCTTCGAGCGACGCCTTGCGCAACGGCTTGCGAGGCGCGTAGCGAATCGAGAATGCGTCCCTTTCATCTCCTATCTGATACCAGCCCGTGCCGAACCAGGTGGAGTAGGCCCAGTGAATCGTGCTGACCTCACTCTGGCTCCGGGCGTTTGCCGCAATGAGCAACGCGATCGAAACCAGAATGAGCTGAGACAGTTTTGGCTTCATTGAGTCCTTGAACTGAGCGCTGATCAGGGGCTCGCCCGCCACGCAATTGCACTGGCGCGATCGGAGCGAGCATGCGCTGCGGCTGATGCCGGATTTACGATGGTATGGCGTCCAGCGAATTTGACATTCCTGCTGAAACAGGTCCGCGCGGACACTCCGAGCCGCCATTCTAGCGCGATATCGGGCTCGGCTGCCCCGAAAGGCGGCTGCGTGCTAAGATTCCTTACCTGGCGGACCGTCCCGTCCTCTACAGTCGCTCGAACCGTACGTCTGCCCGACGTTGTGTTGCCGCCCGGCTGATCGCCAACTCATTCGATTGCTGCCGCCGCGACTCGAGCAGGCCTGTAGAGGCGACTGCCATATTGCTCGCAAACAGGAGAAGTCGTATGGACACAGCGTGGATACAGGTTTTCGTCCTTACCTTGAGTGAGTGTGTTGCTCCGCCCGGCAAAACCGTCTGCCAGGAGCAGGAAGTCCAGTATCAGTTTTTCGACCGGCGGGAATGCGAGTCGGTATTGCAGCAACTGGTCGACTACAGCTCCAGTTCCGAACACGTCATTGTCAATCAACAGCGATCGAGATGCCTGCCAACGGCAAAGGAACAGCAGGTGTTCACGTCGCTGGATGAAGCAAACCAGCAGCTTGCCAATCTCGAAGGCTGGGGCGTTCTGCAGCCGCGGGGCGAACAGGGGCAGCAGGATGGACAAGACCGCGCGCAAACGGACGACTCGTACCGGCAACGTCTGGCGAGCCTGCCGGAATGCGACGAGGCAAACCGCTCACCACCGTGCAAGGTCGGGCAGATTATCGTGGAGAGTGAAGGTGGTGAAGAGCTCGAGGTCTGGAGGAGCGATGAGCCGGGCACTCAGTGAGGTGAAGGTGATCGGCACCGGACGTTATTTGTGCGCCATCGACCGTATAACACCCCCCGCGAAAGCTGCCATTAACGAAACGAAAACGTATTAAACGTGAATATCAGTTAAGGAGAAATCAAATGATTCGCAAATTGCTCGCAACCATGGTTTTCGTTGCATTCTCGGGTGTGGCGTTCGCGGGCACCTGCCCGCTTTTGATGAATGAAATTGACGAGGCGTTGAACGATCCAGCCGTCGAGCAGCGCCTGAGCGAAGAACAGCTGATGCAAGCCCGGGAATTGCGCGCGCAGGGAGAAGCAGCCCACAGCGCCGGCAATCACGCTGAGTCGGAGGAGGCGCTGAATCAGGCGAAGGAAATCCTCGGAATATCCTGACTTCCTGACGACAGCAGAGAGCTGCGATCGCCAAAAGTCAGTAGTCGGCCGTCAGCATAATCCAGAACTTGCTGGTATCGACAAACGGAGCCTGCTCCGCATCGAAATGCGCCGACTTGATGAGTAAGGCGTAGCGTTCGCCCAGCTTGCGGCTGGCGGACAGGTCGAGTTCCCGGCCGTAATCGGCACCGCCGCTTTGGGCCGAAAATTCGTGCCAGACTGCCTGCAGTTGCCACTGGCTGAGCTTGTAGCTCAACCTGCCGTAGAGATCCTCGATGCCCGCATCGGGTGTCGTGGAAAACTGGTCCGCCCAGCCTTGAAATGCATGCAGCGTTGCGAGCGGTGCGCGGAAGGCAGCGCCGGGACTGGCCTGATCGCCACCCAGCGATTCGAAGCCGACGGCCACGGACATGCCGTTGGGAATCGTCCATTCTGCGTCGACGTGCACATAAGCGGCGTCGAAACTTGCCGGGGAATCGGCCGCATCAGACTGCGTAGCGAGTTCCGCAATATAGCTCATGGACTGATCTGCGATGGAGCGGGTACCTGCGAGGCGTACGCCGAACGTGGACGTCGATGACGCGGGATCGTCGTCGTTGTCGATCAGGTAGGTATAAGGTGTAACGAGCACCTGCTCGCTCACCGCGATGCGGGCATTGAGCAGGTGCGTGTTCATGCGGTGATCGCCTGCCGCCACCGTGTCACCGAAGATGCGATTGGCGTTTGCGACATACCCGTAGAAGAATTCGGTGTTGGCCCAAGGACCGCCCTGCACGCTCAAGGCATCGAAAGTCTGTTCGTTCTGCCGCCAGCCCACGTTGCCGACGAAGCGATGGTCGTCGAGCAGGATGCGCTGGCGCCCGAGACGCCAGCGCCAATTGTCCGACGGACGGTAATCGACATAGAGCTGATTGAGATCGGCGCCGTCGGGATCGGCGATCAGTGGATAGCGGGCTCGCCCGGGACTCGTTCCACCGCCACTGTCGTAATCATCGAGGAAGACGGTGCCGATGTAATCGAACTCGCCGAATGCCTGCCAGTTGCGCCATGCGCCGGTGCCGTAGTTGAGCCGGAGCCGCGCCGTCGACGCCTGCGCGTCCTCGGAAAATCCATCCTGGTCTACGTGCTCGAAGCGATAGCGCAGCGCGACCTGCGCCGCACCCGACCTTATCGCCTCCGCCAGGTCGAGTACTTCGCCTTCTTCCGTGAAAGCCGCGTGCGACGTCGTCAGCAGGACAAGCAATGCGAGTAAGCGCGCCACGACCCGTGCTCAATAAACATCGTTGACGGTGTTGTAGATGTTGAACTTGCCGGTCGGCGTGACGATCTCCGGCCCTTTGATGACCTGCTTCAAGGTGCGCGTCTTGTCATCGACGATAACGATGGCGGACTCCTCTTCCTTGCCGCTCCATACCGAGAACCAGACTTCGTCGGCGGCAGCGTTGTACTCCGGTTGCACGACGCGCTTGGGGCCGTCGCCGAGCTCTGCCCATTCCGCGATGGGCAATACTTCGTACCCGGCTTCCAGATCGCTCATGTCGAAAACGGCAACGCTCTGGCTGATCGCCTCCTCCGGATTCAGCGGCGTGTCCACCCACAGATTGTTCGACTTCGGGTGCGACTTGACGAACAAGGAGCCGCCACCCTGTCCCTGCAGTACGCGTACTGGCTTCCAGGCCCCATGCGGATGGTTCTCCGGATCGGTCCCGAGGAAAGTCACATTGGCGTTGCCGAGTGCGCTGGTCACCCACACCGGCCCGTGTTGCGGATCCACGACATTCGCGCCGCGGCCGGGATGCGGAATCTTTTCAACGTCCACCAGGGCTTCGAGCCGCCGCTCTCTCGAATCCACCACGGCAATCTTGTCCGACTGGTTCGCGGCGGTGAGGAAATATCGCTTGCTGCGATCCCAGCCGCCGTCGTGCAGATAACGTGCCGCTTCGATGTCGGTCACCGTCAAAGCATCAACGTCCGCGTAGTTGACCAGCAGAATGTGACCGGTCTCTTTTACGTTGACGATGAACTCCGGATGTTCGTGCGAGGCGACAATGGCTGCGACCCGCGGCTCCGGATGATATTCCTGCGTATCGACCGTCATGCCCCGGGTCGAGACAATCTTGAGCGGCTCCAGGGTATCGCCGTCCATCAGCACGAATTGCGGCGGCCAGTACGCGCCTGCGATGGCCAGCTTGTCTTCATAGCCCTCGTACTTGGAGGTTTCGACCGATCGCGCCTCGAGGCCGATCTTGATTTCCGCCACGATCGCCGGTGGATTCATCCACAGATCGATGATGTCTACTTTGGCGTCGCGGCCGATGGTGAATACGTATCTCCCGGAGGCCGACGGCCGCGATATGTGAACCGCGTAACCGGTTGGCAGGATGCTCACCAGTTCCTTGCTGTCACCATCGATGATCGCGACCTGACCGGCATCGCGCAACGTCACGGCGAAGAAATTGTCGACGTTACGTTCGTGCTGTGGCGCACTCGGGCGGTCAGCGGGCTCGACCAGGAGCTTCCAGCTTTCGCGCATTTCCGCCATGCCGAATTCGGGCGGCTCCGGTGGCTCCTGTTGCAGGAATCTCGCCATGACGTCGATCTGCTCCTCGGAGAGTTCTCCAGAGCTGCCCCAGTTCGGCATACCGGCCGGCGATCCATAAGTAATCAGCGCCTCGAGATATTCATGACCTTTTGCGCGAGTGACGTCCGGGGTGAGCGGCTTTCCGGTCGCGCCTTTGCGGAGCACGCCGTGACAGCCGGCACAGCGCTCGAAATAAATCTGCGTTGCCATCTCGTATTCTGCGTCGCTCAACTGAGGGCCTTCCGTGCTAAGCGAGCCGCGAGCTGCCTCGCCCGCCGGCGACGGAGTACCGCGATAGCGGAGTTCTGCCTCGGTCGCGCCTGTATGTGGCTCTCCGGCAGCCCGATCCACGTTACCCGTCTCCAGGCGCAGCGCGGCGACCTCGTCGACACTGACGGCCGCATAATCGTTGCCCCAGGACTTGAGTACGTACGTCAGCGCATCGGCGAGCTGCTGATCGGTCAGATGTCCCATGCTCGGCATCACGGAGTTGTACTCGACCCCGTTGACCGTTATCGGGCCCGACAGGCCGAATAAAGCCACGGTCAATACTTCCTTGCGATCCCGCTCCAGGTAATCGGATTCCGCGAGCGGAGGAAAAGCGCCAGGCAGTCCCCGGCCGGTGGGCTGGTGGCAAGCCGCACAATTCTGCAGGTAGACCTGTTCGCCGCGTGCCATCAGCTGGCCAAAGCTTCCGGCGGCGACTTCGGCGCCGTGCACCGCGATGTCTCCGGAGGCTGTCGACGGCGGCTGCCGCGCTTCGGCCACTTCCTGTGAACAACCGGGCATGGCTGCGAGACCAAGCAATACGAACCCGGTACCCAATAGACGTCTTGTCAGTTCCTCTGGGTTCATCCTTACACTCCTGCTTCGTCTATCGCCAGTTCCATTCAATGCTCACCACCAGGTTTCGTCCGGGCTGTGCCAGAGACGGCAAAACCGGGTCAGCGGGAGCCAGTCCCCGCACGCCCGACCATTGCCACCAGGTCCGGTCGGTCAAATTCATGATGCCTGCGCGCAACGTCGCACTTTCACCGAGTGCCTGCGTTACCAGAAAATCGTAGATGGCATGGCCGGCCGGCGTGAACAGTGCGCCTGCCGTCTCATCGCGTTTCGACCATCGCTCGGTAAACGTACCGATCAGTCGCAGCTGCCGGCGTGCATCGGCCTTCTGCCATGCCACGCCCAGGATGGCTTGTGCGGGCCCGAGCGAGTTCAGCGGCCTGCCGTTGTCGTGGTTTTCGCCGCGTGCCAGGTAAAACGAGCCGTCGACACTGAACGGTTGCAGCACTCCGGGTAATGCCGTGCGCCATGCTCCTTCGATGCCTTCTATGCGCGCCTCGCTCAAGTTCCGGGACTGGAACAACAGACGTCCGCTGTCCGGATCGGCGCCGAGAGCCACCCTCGATTCGATGAAATCGCGGTAACGGGTGTGGAACACGCCCACATGGAATTGAGATTCTTCCCCGGTCCAGCGCAGACCGGCGTCGAAGCCATTCGACTGCTCTGAGCGGAGATCGGGATTGGGTATGGCGCGGACGTTGAACAGCGGGATGTCCAATCCGATGTTGGCGTCTTCGAACGGCGGCGCACGGAAGCCGTGCGCGTACTGGAAATAAGCATCGACAGAGTCCGCCAGCCGCCACACGATGCCAAGCTTCGGCGACAAATTCGACTCGGTCAGCGATACCGGCTGGATGACCGGATTATCGTCGGTGAAGATGCGGTCGGCTCGCGGTGACAGCTGGTAGCGGTCGGCCCGCAAAGCGGCGATGAAACTCAAGTCGCCGACAATGACCGTGTCTTCGAGCCAGGCACCCCACTTGTCGGTGTCGGTGACGGGGAAGTCGCGCAGCGGAAATTCTTCGCCGAGTATGGCATCGCTTGAAATACCGTCCTCGACGCCGGTTTCCCTGCCGTCCCGCAGCTCTTCGGTGCGCGTTGTACGGAACTCCAGTCCCGCCCCCAGGCGATGCGTGGCGGCCTTGCCGCGCAATTCTTTCTGCAGGTTTACTTCGAGTCCGACAGCGCGTTGTTCGAACAGGAAGCGCCGATCTATGGCGACCGGCCGCGGGGCGGCGCCGCGGACGTCCAGTGTGCGCTGGTCGATACTCGATGAGGCCAACCAGCCGCGCACATAGCCTGCATCTATCATGCCGTCCGGCTCCCCAAAACCGAATTCGACGTGCGCCATGTCGAGCCGATTGTCGTCATCGCCTTCGAGCGCTGTCGTCGCGGCGAAGCGTCCCGTTCCCAGCATCGAGCGGAGGTCCGTGGCCGCCTCGCTGTCCTGATGCAGGATGCCGCCGCGCCAGCTGCAACCGCGGGAGTCGGCGGCGGCGAACTTGAGCAGTGCCGAACGCTGCCGGTAATCCTTTCGATCCAGCGTCTCCGGCAACGCCGCTGACTCCACGTCACTGCCATTGCGCAGGCTGACGGCCGCCAGTGCACCGCGGGAAGCATCGCCGAGCGCTGCGATGGCAGTACCGAGCAAGCTGTCGTCGGCATCGCGCCAGGTAGCGAGGACGTTTGAGCCGCGACGGTCTGGACCTGACACGTCAACCGGATCGGGCGTCGTGACCGCCATGACCCCGCCGATGGCATCGCTGCCGTACAGCGCCGACGCAGGGCCGTGCAGTATTTCGACACGCTGAATCAGACCGGAGTTGATGAAGTCGCGGGTGGCGTTGGAAAAGTTGCCGATGGCGAACTGTTCGCCGAGGGGTACGCCGTCAATCAACAAGGCGACGCGATTTCCGCCGATGCCCCGGATATTGATTCCTTCGGTGCCGAAGCGGGTGCCGGTCGCCTCATGATCGATGCCCGGCGCGTAACGAAATGTATCGGCAAGACTCGTCGACAGATTTTCCCGGATCTCGTCTCGCGTCAGCACCGTCACATTGGCCGCAATTTCCCGCAGCCGGCGCTCGCTCTTGTGAGCCACTACGATCTGTTCGATCGGCTCCCGGACGTCGTTTTGCGGCTCTGTCTCGGCGAAGCTGCAAGGCGCCAGCAGAGCGCCGAGAATCGCGCCGAAAAATGACATGCGAACAGCTGCGTTCATAATTCCAGTGTGCTCGTGTGAGGGAGACCTTTGAGTTACACGGACTATAAGCACCGCGCCGTTCGATTGAATTGATGCAGATCAAGGCGGACGCCTCACAGCGCCGCCGCGCGCAGTGCGCGGGTCGGCATGCAACGCGCATCGAGGGCTATGACATCGGCGAGTGACTGCCAAGGCGCATGTCAGTGACTGTCAGAGCTTGATCACGGCGCCGGCTCCGTTGCCGGCGCGCCTTTTCCTTCGGGAAAAAACGTGCTTGCGAACGCGCTCTCGTGGCAAGTTGCTGCACTGCTCTTGGCAGCACGAGGTTGCGCAGCTGTGATCGGTCGCTATTTCGTAACGACTATGGAAGTCCCGTCGCTGTCACCGTCCGGATCGTGGTTGTCTCCCGATACGAACACTTCGCCAGGTATGTCCGTGATCGCAAACACCATACTTGGGATTTTTTTCGCGACAGGCTCACTGGAAATGGTGCATTGACCGCCTGTTGTCGTGCATTGGCCGGTGTTGCTGCCATCCCAGTTACCGCGGATAACTTTTCCGCTCACTGGCGCGTGATTCTGATCGTGCAAGGTGATCGTCACTTGCCCGGTCCAGCTCGGCCCGTTGCTTGTTCGTGAACCGTCCAGGTCACCTACATGGAATCCTGTGCCAGCGGGGGGCGGCGTACCACCCGCCGCATTTTCCAAAGCGGCGCGTAGATTCAGCCGGCCATGCTCCGTCCAGGCCAACATGTTCTGCCCGTGTGTACCTACTGCATCTGCGTTCGATTCCAGTGCATTTCGCACCTGGCCGTTGGTTGCGCCGCTACCGAGATACGACCAAACGAGCGCCGCCGAACCGGCGACGATCGGGCTGCTGAATGACGTACCGTCTGCCCAACCGTAGCAACCGTCGGCATCTGTCTCCGGGAGCCCGCAAGCGGCGTGCGGAAACGCCGCAAAGATCCGCGACCCCGGCGCTGCAAGCGATACCCATGGACCGAAACTGGAAAATCCCGCCAGATTATCGAACCAGTCCGTTGCTGCAACCCCGATGACTTCCGGAAATGCTGCCGGGTACATTTCCGTGCGTCTGTAGCTGTTAGCCGCCGCGGCGACGAGCACCACGCCCTTGCTCCAGGCGTATGCAGCTGCGTCCGACTCCGCCTGCGATCCTTCGGTGCCGGCATAGCTCATATTTATGACCTGATAACCCATGTCCGCCGCGTGGATCATTCCAGCGGCGGACGCTGCAGCATCACATAAGCCCAGCACGCCAAAAAAAATGTCGAAGTGTTCGTAGCACACTTTGACTGAAGCAATGGATGTGCCCCAGCTTACTCCCGAGATGCCGATGCCGTTGTCGCTGTTGGCGCCGATGAGGCTGGCAACCAGGGTGCCGTGGCCAATCACGTCGTCGGCGGTGTCGCTCGGTCCGATATTGATTTTTTCCACGCACTTGTTGATCAAATCCGCGTGATTGCAGTCGACGCCACTGTCGAGAACAGCGACGGTCGTCGCGGCGCTGCCCGTGTGCAAGTCCCAGGCCTCAGTTGCATCGATATCCGCGTCGACGGACGCTGTCAGAGCACCAGGTTGGCCGGTGAATTCGTCATAGTAGAAATCCTGCCCGGTGTTATGCAGATAATACTGTTCGGCAAAATAATCGATGCCCAGACCCAGGGGCGGATTGGGATCCGTTCCCTCGTTCGGCAGAATCATTATGCGCAGGTAGTTTGGCTCCGCATATCGAACGTTTGGATTGCGCGCGTATGACGCGACCGTCGACCTCACCGAATTCGTCCCTATTCGCATTATCTCGGCGTTGATAGCATCGAGCCGCCCGATCCTGCTCGTACCGGCTTGCCGATGAGCATCGGCTATAGCAGGAGCCGGCGTTCCGGGTTGGAACGCAACGATTACCTGATCCGCGACGTACTCGGGTAGCGGCGAAGCCGGCTGCTGCCCAAATGCCAGGGACGACCAGGAAAACAGAATAGAGAGTGCTGCAACGCGGATTCTTCCGTTCATAGCTGAATTCCCCTGAAGAACCTATTTGTGCAGGCAAGGAACCCGCACACTTTATTTATTGTGATTCGATTGTGATCGTCGGGGCGCTTGCCGGCAAGTAAGCGAGGATATTTTGGTTAAGGTGTTGTCTCTCTGCGGCGTCGAGATCGACCGTTTCGCATTATGTCAAATCAAATCCGTTCGGACGTGACCGGTTTGCTGTGGGCAGCGCCGAGAACGTGCGTGAAACTGGCCTATTGCGATGCGACAGCGAACGTCTATGAGGACTGTTCTGCGCTACCGGAAGAAGATACGGGCAGCCAGGAAAAGGAGGGTCCATATGGCCGCGCTCATAATCACGCCGTTCCTCACGGCATCAATTATGTCTCCGCCGGAACTTCTGGCTTTTTCGCGTTTCAGTGCCATCGAAACGAATCTTTCATCCAAGACGGCGGAGTCTGTTCCGCAAAGATAGTCGAATTCTTCGATACTTCTGCGTCGAAACTCTCCCATGACCTTCCCCTTCGCCTGGCGAAGATCCAGCTTAATTAGCGTTACCGCAATTGCTACGATTCGGTTCACGTTATCGCTGAATGATGAATATGTTAAACAGGACTGGCGCGGCGGAGCTGGGATGTAAACTTAAAAAAGCTCCGGACTGGCCGGGGCTTCGTAGGGCGGGAACGGCGCTAACTAACGCGGTTCCTGCGCCAGCGCCGGCGGTATAGGTTTTTTGATTCTATTGGGGTACTGGCGGAGAGGGCGGGATTCGAACCCGCGGTACGGCGTTACCGTACACTTGCTTTCCAAGCAAGCGCCTTCGACCGCTCGGCCACCTCTCCATCATTTCAATTCTATTCGACTGATCGTTCCTTCACACCCCCGGGCGGGATAGACTCTGGCCATCCTGGCCCTCGCCCTTCGGGCGCACTTCGTGCGTCCAAATCTGCTCCTGCAGATTTGTCGAACCCGCGGTACGGCGTTACCGTACACTTGCTTTCCAAGCAAGCGCCTTCGACCGCTCGGCCACCTCTCCATCATTTCAATTCTATTCCATCAGTCTTTCGTTCACACTCCCGAAGGGAGAGATGCACCCGTCAGTGCTAGCCATTCCTTTCATCTGTGCCGAAGGTCGGGGGCAGCTCCAGGCAGCGTGCGCGCTCCTCTTGTGGGGGGCGCGGTGAAGCGTCGGGGATGGTCATTTCGCGGTCGGAACGCAGCGGGTCCAGGCCTTCCGGAGT
>Ga0299913_10001939_pt1 | contig 15923 bp, 12 predicted proteins | sample RVTome_9_FD_201360 | JGI IMG/M metagenome (GOLD analysis project Ga0299913, IMG submission 201360) | Soil microbial communities from uranium-contaminated site in the Upper Colorado River Basin, Wyoming, United States - RVT155D38 (version 2) ...
CGTAGATGAGCGCCCACGGCACGGGATGCTGGCGCGTCGGCTCGGCGACGGTCGGGTCGGCGACGTTGAGGATGGCCGGCAGTCCGCGGGCGGCCGCCTCGTGGCGGATCAGGGCGGGCAGGTTGCGGCGGATCGCGGCGCCCTCCTCGCCCGCGAACAGCCTGCCGTAGATCTCCCAGCCCGCGGTGGCGAGGTTGGCCAGGTCGGCGACGTACTTGTCGAACGGCTTACCGAACGTCCGCTGGTCGTGCTTGGGGCGTTCCTCGTTGTTCCTGCCCACTTCCAGATGCAGGCCGTAGAGCAGCTTCCGGGCGCCGCGCGCCGCCGTGTCCGCGTCGTTGGCCGAGATGGACACCGGGTTGTCCACGAAGTTCAGGCCGTTCACCATGGCACGGGCGCCGCTCTCGGTGATCAGCACGCTCGCCGTCCTGTCCTTCAGGTCGGCGAGCTCGGAGAACGATCGGGTCAGCCGGTACAGCAGCCGGGCGTGCAGGCCCTGATGCTCGGCCAAGCCGACCGGCAGCACCAGTCGCTGGGCGTGGACGGCCACCACCTCGTGGTAGATCACCAGCTCGCCGGTCCAGACCTGTGGCGCCACGGGCGTGGTGAGCCCGAAGTGGACCCACGGCCGGCGTTCGCACCCGTCGTCGTGCGCCGCGGGCCGGTCGTGGCCGTCGGCCCGGCTGGCGCAGTCGCAGGCGAAGCTGGCTCCCGCGTCGGGCAGGGTGAACCGCGCCACGCGGGGCGTCGGCATCCCGTCCATCCTGAGCACGGCGCGCAGCTCGAGGCCGCCGCCGGGCAGGTGCTCGGCCGGCCAGCGGCCCTCGGGCTCGGGGAGGAGGCTGGCCTCGTCGTGCGGGCCGATGTTGACCAGCAGCTCGTATCCCGTGGCGGGTTGCAGCGGCTGCGCGACATCCACGCTCTCGTCGGTGCCCGGCGCGACGATCTTGGAGTTGACGCTGCGCACCTCGGGGACCGGTGGCGGCTCGCCGCCGGTCACCGGCGCATGCTCCCCGGCCGGCGTCATCCACTCCCCGTACCGGTGGATGTCGGGCGGCAGCGCGAAGGTGGCGACGATGTCACCGATCCGTAGCCGGCGTGCGTCGTCCACCCGGAACAGCCGCAGCGGCTCGGGGTCTGCGGATTCAACCGCCCTGGCGACCACGGTGACGTCGGCGTGGTCACCGACGACCGCGATGGTCGGATCCACCGTGGCCAACTCGCCGAGCTGGGCGCCCTGCTCGGTGAACAGGAGTACCGCCTTGCCGGTCTCGCGCAGGTTCTTGATCAGCTCGGCCACCGCCGAGCGACTCCACCGACCGGCGTCGTGCACGGCGACGATGTCGGCCTTCTCGGCCTTGATGCGGTAGGCCAGCCGCTTGGCGGTCGGCGAGATGTGCCGCAGGTCGGCGGCCGTCACGGAGAAGTCCCGTGCGGCGGTCCTGACCAGCTTTGTCGACACCAGCCGCCGGTGTCTCGTGCCGCTGACGGCCTTCCACACCGACGCGTCGGACAGCAGCACCAGCCGGTGGTCGCGGCGTGGGCCGGTCAGCTCGGCGACCGCGTTGAGCTGGTCACCGGCGAACGGAGTGACGACGAAGTCCACTGTGGCCTCGATCGCTCGGTTGGTGACGCACCGCGACATGCGCGTGCGTGGTGTGGATCGCCGGTGCGAGCGGGCCCGTTACCCAGGGCGACCGTGGACCGGGTGCGCTCCGCCTGGCACGGTTGGAACACGGCGGGGCGATCACCAGTCCGCAGGTTGGCCGTGCCATCGTTGGCCCGGGTGCGACGGAGGGAGGGGCGGCGCGTGGACCGGCTCAGCGAGATGGTCGGCGGCATCCTCTCCAGGCTGCACGCGGCGTTCCCGGTGGCGGTCTGCCCCGGCGACTGGGCGTGGACCACGACGCTGGCCGGCGGGCTGTTCGCGCTGCTGCCGGTGCTCGGCGCGATGCTCGCCGCGCTGACCAGGAGGTGGACGGGTAACCGGTACGGCGTCGGAGAGGTCACGCTGTTCGTCGCGCTCGGTGTGCTCATGACCGGGGTGCTGCCGTGGCTGGCCTTCGCCGGCACGTCCGAGGTGTTCCGCGGCGCGCTGCGTGGCGAGCGGGTGGGGCTCGGCCCGACCGACCTGGCCACCCTCGGCGACGACTACTGCTTCGCGCCGGCGCAGGTCCAGTACCTCGGCGACGCCAGGACGGTGCGGGACGTGGTCGTCTCGCTGTCCGGGTCGCGGCCGGCGGTGTTCGCCGGCGGGCTGGCGCTGCTCGCCGTGCTGCCGCTGCTGTGCTGGGTGTTCGTGTTCGGCCAGTCCCGGCTGGCGTTTCGCCGCGGTCCGAAGTGGCCCGCGCGGCTGCTCTGGCTGCCCATGCTGCTGCCGATCCTGGGCAGCGCGTCGCTGAGCGCCACGGTCGCGGCCCACCTTTGGCTGGGCTTCCTGCCGGTGTCGGTGCTCGGCCTGCTCGGGGTGGCGGTCGTCGGGACGCCGCGGTGGAGCGTGATCGACCGGCGCGCGGCCGTGGCCGAGGCCGCCTCGATGGCGCCACCGCCGCCGGGTCCGTCCGGTCCGCCGGGTCCGTCCGGTCCGCCGGCTCGCATGGCGCCGCCACCACCCCGTGGCGCGCCGCCGCAGCAGCAGCGCGTGATGCAGCCGCCGCGGCGCAACCCGACCGCGCCGTTCGGACTGCCGGAGCCACTCCAGCCGCCGAAGCATCCGCCCGGGCCGCCAAGGGTGCTGGCGGCCGACCCCGGCCCGCTGCCGGAGACGCTGCAGCGCGCGCTCGGCCTGTCCGGCGCCGGATCGACCAAGCCGGTCGACCCGCCGGAGCCGCCCACGCTGCCGCCCTCGCGGTTCCGCCGGATCCGCCCGCTCGGCAGCGGCGGCTTCGGCACCGTGTGGCTGGCGATGGACACCGCGCTGGACCGCACGGTCGCGGTCAAGGCGGCCAAGGTCCCCGACGCCGAGACCGAACGCCGGATCCGCCGCGAGGCGCGCGCGCTGGCCGCCGTGCATCACCCCAACTGCGTGCGGATCTACGACATCCTCACCGACGCCGACGGTGAGCTCGCGATCATCATGGAGTACGTGCCGGGGCGGTCGCTGAGCGCCGAGATCGAGGCATCAGGGCGGCTGCCCGACGCGGCCGCGGCCCGGCTGTGGGCGACGCTCGCCGGCGCCTTGCACGCCGCGCACGGCAAGGGCGTGCTGCACCGCGACGTCAAGCCGTCCAACATCATCATCGACGAGGCCGGCTATCCGCACCTGATCGACTTCGGGATCGCGCGGTCCACCGGGGACGTCACGCTCACCGCGACTGGCATGGTCCTCGGCACGCCCGACTACATGGCCCCCGAGGTGGCCGCGGGCAAGCCGGCCAGCCCCGCCGCGGACGGCTGGCAGCTCGCCGCGACCGTCAGCTACGCGCTGGCCGGGCACCCGCCGCGCGGCCACCGCGACGGGGCGATCGCCGCCATGCTCGCCGCGGCCCAGGGCCAACCCTGCAACCAGCTGCCGGCATACTCCGTGCACCGCGGGCTGCTAGAGATGGCATTGCACCCTGACCCGGCGCGGCGCCCCAGCCTGCTCACCGTCCAAGCTGAGCTCACCCACTGGTTGGCCACCATCGGCCAGTCGTCCGACGGCCCCGTCACCGAGCGCCTCGCCATGCGCCCGCCACCCACCCCGCCGCCACCCGCCCCGCCAGCACCTAGTCGGCCGGCGCCCAGTCGGCCAGCGCCCACTCCGCCGGTGCCCACTCCGCCGGTGCCCACTCCGCCAGTGCCCGGTCCGCCGGTGCCCACTCCACCAGTGCCAACTCCACCGGCGCCCTCCCCTTCGGCACCGAAGTCCCCGCCGCAGCCAACAACCCAAGCGCAACCAACGACCCAAGCGCAGCCCACAACTCTGGCGCAGTCCACTACTCCGATGCAGCCCACGTCCTCCGCCCGGCCAGCCAGGTCAGCCCAGCCAGCGCCGTCTGCCCCGCGAGCAACCCCAATGCAGCCGGAAACCCCAGCGCAGCCGGAAACGCCAGCACCGTCCGCCACTCCGGCCCAGCCGGAAGGCCCTGGGCGGCCGGAAACCCCAGCGCAGGCGGAAACGCCAGCGCAGCCGGAAGGTCCTGGGCGGCCGGTAGGCCCAGCGCGGCCGGAAACGCCAGCGCAGTCCGCCACTCCGGCCCAGCCGGAAGGTCCTGCGCAGCCGGAAGGCCCAGCGCAGCCCTCAATCCCCGCGCAGCCGGAAACTCCCGTGCAACCGGATCCAGTGCAGCCCGCGCCTCCGGCCCAGCCGGCAACTTCCGCGCAGCTCTCCACCCCGGCGCAATCCACAGATCCGGCACAGCCCGCGCCCCCTGCTCAGCCGGCGACCCCAGCCTGGCCCACCGAGGAGCTTCCCTGACCCGACGCACGCCCGACTCTGGCGTGTCCGTCGTTTCGTCAGCGCGTGTCCGTCGTTTCGTCAGGTCGTGTCTGTCGTTTGGTAAGGCCGTATCCGTCGTTTCGTCAGGCCCTGTCCGGCGTTAAGCCAGGTCGTGCCTCGTCCACTTCGAATGCCGTCGGTGCTGAGATGGGCACCGGCATCCTGTGCCGTCAGCTCCGTGGGGCGTGGCCGCTGAGCTTGGGCGGCGCGCTGGGGCTGGGGCGGTCCGGCTCCGGCCGGGTGGCGGACCACCAGTCGGCGGGCCGCCGGGCGATGGGCCGTGGCTAACCGGACAGGAAGCTCAGGCGCACCTGTCGGGTGGGGTTGTCGGTATTGGTGTCCACCAGGCATACCGACTGCCAGGTGCCCAGCGCCATCCGCCCGGCCAGCACGGGTACGGACAGCGACGGCGACACAAGCGCGGGCAGTACGTGGTCGCGGCCGTGGCCGGGCGAGCCGTGCCGGTGCCGCCAGCGGTCGTCGGGCGGCAGCAGCTCGCGCAGCGCGGCGAGCAGGTCGGTGTCGCTGCCGGCGCCGGTCTCGATCACCGCCAGGCCGGCCGTGGCGTGCGGCACCCAGACGTGGAGCAGCCCGTCCGTGGCGTCGGCAGCCGTGAGGAAGCGCTCGCACTCGGCGGTGAGGTCCCGCACCACCTCGGCGGAGCCGGTGCGGATCTCGATCTGTTCACTGCGCACGCCATCAGACCGTACGCCCGCGGCGCGGGATGTACGCGAACGGACAGCGCGGCGGGCGGCCTGGCAGTACGGTAGGCGGCTGTGTCGCAACGGGAGCAGCCACCGGACGGTGGTCAGGAGCAGCCCGAGCAGCCGACCGTGCAGGTCCCGACGGACGCGGAGACGACCCAGCCGGTGCCGATAGTGCCGCCGGCCCCGTCCCACCAGCCGGAACACCTGACGGTCGGGCTGCCGCTGCTCGACATGCTCGCGCCGCAGCGGAGCGGACCACCGACGCCGGCCCAGCCAGGTGACTACGGCCCCCCGCCGGGCGAGTACGGCCACCAACCCGCCGAGTACGCCCGTCAACCCGGCGAGTACGGCCCCCCACCGGGTGACTACGGGCCCCTGCCCGCGTACCAGCCGATGCCGCCGCAGCCCCCTCGCCGCGGCCGGCCCGGCGCCAAGCTGGTCGCCGGCATCGCGGCCGGGGTGCTGCTGCTCACGGTGCTCGGCGTGTGGGCGCTCGGCTCGTCACCACCGCCCACCTCGCAGGGCCGGCCGAGCACACCGGCGCCGACGACCAGCGCGATCCGCGTGGCCGACGGCTACCAGTTCATCCGGCACGCCGCCCGCACCGACACCGACTGCGCGGCCAACGCGTACGGCAAGACGGCCGAGTTCTTCAAGGGCACACCGTGCACCGGCCTCGACCGGGCGCTCTACACCTCGACGGCCGACGGCCGGCCCGCCGTGGTCTCGGTGGCGATCGTGCAGATGCCCAACGAGCGCGCGGCCACCGACCTCAAGAAGATCGTCGACACCAGCGGCACCGGGAACGTCTCAGACCTGCTGCGCGCCGGTGTGCGGGTCCCCGGCGGGCCTGACTCGCTGACCGACGCCGGCTACGCCTCGGGCAGGGACGGGTCCACTGTGGTGATCGTGGAGGCCGACTTCGCCGACCCGGCCGTCAAGGACGACGCGGCACTCGAACGGGTCAGCACCGCGGCGCTGCAGCTCGGCAAGTAGCCAGCGGCCACGACGCGAACCAGCGAGCGGTCACGGCGCGCCGGGGAACGGCACGGTCGGCGGCACCTGGCCGGCCGCACGCCGCCACCGGGTGGCGCGCACCGCGGCGTCGGTCAGCGACTCGGCGGCCAGCGCGCGGACGGCCGCGTCGTCGGTGTGTTCGATCACCGACCGCCACGCCGCGGCCACGTCCGACTCCGCGGTGACGAGCAGCGCCAGCGCCGACGGCTGGTCGGTGACCGGCGCCGGCGTCGCGTAGCCGGGCTCGGCCGCCACCGGGCTCGCGCCACGATCGCGCAGCACCCGTGAGGTGGCGTCGCGCCGCGCCCGGTGCGCGGCCTCGGACTCGGCGACGGCCGTGGCCACGTCGGCGGCTACGAACGCCGTGACGAGCTGCAGCGCCCACACGACCGCGTGCTCGGCGGCCAGCGCCCGCTGCACCGCCCCGACGGTCTCCGCGTCCGCGGTCGTCGGCGGCCCGGATGGAGTCGGCGGCCCGGACGGAGTGGTCACCCGAGCACCGCCAGGTGGCTTGCGCAGCACGCGGCAACCGAGGCCACCATCCCGGCGCGGTACCGCGGCAGCCCGGCGATCAGCGCGGCGGCCTGGGACTGCGCCGCCCGCACGGCCTCCACGAGCGCCGCGCCGGCCGCGGCGGGCGCCGGCGGCACCTCGACCACCGCCGAACCTGCCGTGCCCGTCGAACCCGCCGCCGAGCCGCCCGATCCCGGCGAGCCCGTCGAACCCGGCGAGCCCGCAGATCCCGGCGAGCCGGCCGACCCAGCCGAGCCCGTCGAACGGCTCACCGGCGGTATGGAGGCGGACGGCGTGGCGCGCAGCACCTCGGCGCCAAGCGACTCGGCATGCGCCGTGCGGTCGGCGGCCAGCGCGGACGCCACCGCGGCCAGTGTCGGGTGCACGCGGGCGACCTCGGTGGCCAGCGCACTGTCGGACAGGGCGGCCGCCAGCAGCGGTTGCAGCGGGTCGGGTGGTGGAAGGCTCGCCGGGGTGGTGGTGCAGCCGCCCACCGCAGCGGCAGCGACCCCGAGCGCCGCCCCCGCCAACACCTGGCGCCGGCTCGGGCTCATTCGCGTCATACTGCCAGGTTGTGATGCCGTGCCGGCGCGACCATGACCGGCCGGCGGCGCGATACTCTGTTCTACCGCGACCGGTGCGCCAGCGGCGCCACCGGTCGCGGCCGCATCTTCGCCCGACAACAGGACAGGAGCGCCAGGTGTCCAGCGCGCAGCTCGCCGAGCAGCTCGAGCCCATGGTGGCAGGCGCCGTGCGGGACACCGGCCTCGAACTGGAGGAGCTGAACGTCGCCTCTGCCGGGCGCCGGCGACTCGTCAGGGTGATCGTCGACACACCGGATGGTGCCGCGCTCGATCTGGACGCGGTGGCCGACGTCAGCCGTGCGGTGTCGGCGGCCCTCGACGACGCGGACGACCTGCTCGGCGGCGCGTACACGCTGGAGGTCAGCTCGCCGGGCCTGGACCGCCCGCTGACCCTGCCCCGGCACTGGCGCCGCGCCCGGCTACGGCTGGTCAAGGCGCGCACCACCGACGGCGCCGAGCTGGTCGGCAGGGTGGGTGACGCCGACGAGCGCGGCGTGACCCTTCTGGTCGACGGCACGAGGCGGCACGTCGACTTTGGCAAGATCGACCGCGCCGTGGTGCAGGTCGAGTTCTCCGAGCCGCCGGCGACCGAGATCCAAGCGCTAACGCTCAGGGAGGAGGCGCCGTGAACGTCGACATTGCCGCGTTGCGAGCGATCGAGCGGGACAAGGACATCCCGTTCGAGACGGTGCTCGAAGCGATCGAGACGGCGCTGCTCACCGCGTACAAGCACACCGAGGGCCACCACCCGGACGCCCGTGTGGACATCGACCGCAAGACCGGCCTGGTCCGCGTGCTCGCCAGGCAGACCGACGCCGAGGGCGACGTCGTCGAGGAGTGGGACGACACGCCGGAGGGCTTCGGCCGGATCGCGGCCACCACGGCCAGGCAGGTGATCCTGCAGCGGCTGCGCGACGCCGAGCACGAGCGCACCTTCGGCGAGTTCTCCGCCAGGGAGGGCGAGATCATCGCCGGGGTCGTGCAGCGCGACGCGCGGGCCAACTCGCGCGGCGTCGTGGTGGTGCAGGTCGGCGAGGTCGAGGGCATCATCCCGCCGGCGGAGCAGGTGCCCGGCGAGGACTACCGGCATGGCGAGCGGATCAAGTGCTACGTCGTCGGGGTGGCCCGCAGCGTCCGCGGCACCCAGATCACGCTGTCGCGCACCCACCCGAACCTGGTGCGCCGGCTCTTCGCGCTGGAGGTTCCCGAGATCGCCGACGGCACGGTGGAGATCCCCGCGGTGGCCAGGGAGGCCGGGCACCGCTCCAAGATCGCCGTCCGGTCCACGCTGCCCGGGGTCAACGCCAAGGGGGCCTGCATCGGTCCGATGGGCGCCAGGGTTCGCAACGTGATGAGCGAGCTGCACGGCGAGAAGATCGACATCGTGGACTTCTCGGAGGACGCCGCGACGTTCGTCGGGAATGCGCTGTCGCCGGCGAAGGTTATTGCCGTGCAGGTGGTGGACGCCAAGGCGAAGACCGCGAGGGTGATCGTGCCCGATTTCCAGCTGTCGCTCGCGATCGGCAAGGAGGGTCAGAACGCCCGGCTCGCCGCGCGCCTGACCGGCTGGCGGATCGACATTCGCAGCGACGCCGACCCGGTCGTCGCGGCCGATGGGCCGCTCGCGGGACCCGGCGTCGGGCGGGCCTTGTGACCCATTCGTCTGACTGGCCCCCAGGGCGTTAGACTTGGAGATGGCCCGTCGTCGTGGGGCGGTCCACGCACGGCCGCAACCGGATCTGCAGTCGAACGAACCGGTGCGGACATGCGTGGGTTGTCGCGTCAGGGCGCCGGCCACCGGATTGCTACGCGTGGTGGCGGTCGACGGGGCCCTGGTCCCAGACCCGCGGCGACGGCGTCCCGGCCGGGGTGCATGGTTGCATCCCGACCCGGAGTGCCTGCGCACCGCTGAGCGTCGCCGAGCGTTTCCTCGGGCATTACGCGTCGAGGGCCCGCTCGACACAGCCGCGGTGCACGCTCACCTCGCAGGCGATTCACCGACAAGTACCCCGTAGGAAGCAGGTCGACCCGTCATGAACCAGCCGTGAAGCTGAAGCCATGAACGTGCGACGGTAAATAGGGGTCGAGCGGGTCTGCCGCCCGGCCTCACCAGTGAGGAGAACAGTGGCAGGCAAGGCCCGCGTGCACGAGCTCGCCAAAGAGCTCGGTGTCAGCAGCAAGGATGTGCTCGCCAAGCTCAAAGACCTGGGCGAGTTCGTGAAATCGGCGTCCTCGACAATCGAGGCGCCAGTCGCCCGCAAGGTGCGGGAGTCCTTCCCCAGGTCGACAGACGGCAGGCCCAAGGGTGGCGCGCGCCGTCCCGAGCCGGCGGCCGCACCGGAGCCGGCGGCCGCACCGCCGCAGCCGGCCCCGGTCGGCAGGGCGGCGGCCGCCCAGGCGCCCGGTCCGAGCGTCGCACCACCGACCCGTCCGGCACCACGACCGGCCCCGGCGACGCCGGCACCCGTGCAACCCGTCGCCAAGGCGCCGGCCGCACCGGTGGTGCCGGCCGAGCCCGTGGCCCCGAGTGCACCACCGGCCGAGCCCACCCCGAGGGTGGAGCAGGCCCCGGCCGCCCAGGCTCCGGCGGCTCAGGCTCCGGCGGCCCAGGCCGGCGGTGGCGGCGCACCGGCGCGTCCCGGTGGGCCCAAGCCCGGCCCGCGGGCCCCGCGACCGGGCAACAATCCCTTCGGTGTCGGCAGCGGTGCGCCAGCCCCGCGGCCGAACGCACCGCGCCCCGGCAGCGCCCCGGCCGGGCCGACGAGCCCCGGCAGCAGCCCGGCGGCCATGCCGCCGCGTCCCGGCAGCACCCGCCCGTCCAATCCGGCGGGCAGCGGCGGTCCACGGCCCAATCCGGGCATGATGCCGCCACGGCCCAGCCCCGGCTCGATGCCAGGGCGGCCGGCCAGGCAGGGCGGCCCCGGTGGCCCCGGTGGCGGTCCGGGTGACCGCCGCGGTGGTGGCCGGCCGGGTGGTCCCGGTGGTGGTGGCGGCTTCCGCGGCGGCCCGGGTGGCGGCGGTCCCGGTGGTGGCGGCGGCGGTGGTTTCCGCGGCGGCCCGGGTGGCGGCCGGCCGGCCGGTCCCGGTGGTGGCGGCGGTGGTTTCCGCGGCGGTCCCGGCGGTGGCACGGGTGCGCCCGGCGCGCCAGGTGCCGTCGGCCGTCCCGGCGGCGGTGGCCCCGGTGGCGGCGGTCGTGGCGGTCGTGGCGGTACCGCCGGCGCGTTCGGGCGCCCGGGCGGTCCGGCAAGGCGCGGCCGCAAGTCGAAGCGGCAGAAGCGCCAGGAGTTCGACAACATGCAGGCGCCGTCGGTCGGTGGCGTGCGGCTGCCGCGCGGCTCCGGTGAGGTCATCCGGCTGCCGCGTGGCGCCTCGCTGACCGACTTCGCCGACAAGATCAACGCCAACCCGGCGGCGCTGGTGCAGGCGTTGTTCCACCTCGGCGAGATGGTCACGGCCACCCAGTCGGTGTCCGACGACGTGCTCGAGCTGCTCGGCCAGGAGATGAACTACCAGGTTCTGGTCGTCAGCCCGGAGGACGAGGACCGCGAGCTGCTGGAGTCGTTCTCGATCAGCTACGGCGAGGACGCCGGTGGCGAGGACGACCTCGTGTTCCGGCCGCCGGTGGTGACCGTCATGGGTCACGTCGACCACGGTAAGACCCGGCTGCTGGACACCATCCGTAAGACCACGGTGCACGAGACCGAGGCCGGCGGCATCACCCAGCACATCGGCGCCTACCAGGTGCCCACCGAGCTGGAGGGCGTCGAGCGGCTCATCACGTTCATCGACACCCCCGGTCACGAGGCGTTCACCGCCATGCGTGCCCGCGGCGCGAAGTCGACCGACATCGCGGTGCTGGTGGTCGCGGCCGACGACGGCGTGATGCCGCAGACGGTCGAGGCGATCAACCACGCGCAGGCGGCCAACGTGCCGATCGTGGTGGCGGTCAACAAGATCGACAAGCCGGGCGCCAACCCGCAGCGGATCCGCCAGCAGCTCACCGACTACGGGCTGCTCGCCGAGGACTATGGCGGCGACACCATGTTCGTCGACATCTCCGCCAAGCAGGGCGTCAACATCGAGGGCCTGCTGGAGGCGATCCTGCTGACCGCCGACGCCTCGCTGGACCTGCGGGCCAACCCGGCCATGGAGGCCCAGGGCGTGGCGATCGAGGCTCACCTGGACCGCGGTCGTGGTCCGGTGGCGACCGTGCTGGTGCAGCGCGGCACGCTGCGGGTCGGCGACTCGGTGGTGGCCGGCGACGCGTACGGCCGGGTGCGGCGGATGCTGGACGAGTTCGGCGACGACGTCGACGAGGCGTACCCGTCGCGGCCGGTCCAGGTCATCGGCTTCACCTCGGTGCCGGGTGCCGGCGACACGTTCCTCGTCGTGGACGAGGACCGGGTGGCCAGGCAGATCGCCGACCGCCGCCGGGCCCGCGAGCGCAACGCCGAGCTGGCGTCGCGTCGCAAGCGGGTCAGCCTGGAGGACCTGGACAAGGCGCTGCAGGAGACCAACCAGCTCAACCTGATCATCAAGGGTGACAACTCGGGGACCGTCGAGGCCCTCGAGGACGCGCTCATGAAGATCGACGTTGGCGAGGAGGTCGAGCTGCGGGTCATCCACCGCGGCGTCGGCAGCATCACCGAGGGCGACATCAACCTCGCCATCGCGGACAACGTCATCGTGCTCGGCTTCAACGTGCGGGCCGAGGGCAAGGCCACCGAGCTGGCCAACCGCGAGGGCATCGACATCCGCTACTACTCGGTGATCTACCAGGCGATCGACGAGATCGAGCAGGCCCTGCGCGGCATGCTCAAGCCGATCTACGAGGAGGTGGAGCTCGGCCGCGCCGAGGTCCGCGAGGTGTTCAAGTCCTCCAAGGTCGGCACGATCGCCGGCTGCCTGGTGATGTCCGGCGAGATCCGCCGCAACGCGAGGGCCCGGCTGCTGCGCGACGGCACGGTCGTGCAGGAGAACCTGCCGATCTCCACGCTGCGCCGGTTCAAGGACGACGTCACCGAGGTCCGCGAGGGCTTCGAGTGCGGTATGACCCTCGGCAACTACGGCGACCTTAAGGTCGGCGACGTTGTCGAGACCTACGAGATGAGGGAGAAGCCGCGCGACTGACGGCCGTGGCGGCCGGACCGGTGAAATCCCGGTCCGGCCGCGGCCGCCGGCGCGTAGCCCGACCATGTACGTGGGTGCGCTGGAGCTGGACGTGCTGCTCGGCGACGTCCGCTCGCTCAAGCAGAAGCGGTCGGTGGTCCGACCCGTGATCGCCGAGCTGCGCCGCCGCTTCGACGTCGCCGCCGCCGAGGCCGGGCACCTCGACCTGCATCGCAGGTCGCTCATCGGGGTATCCGTAGTGTCCGCGGACGCGGCGCACGTGCAGGACCTGCTGGCCGCCTGCGAACGGCTGGTCGCCGGCCGTCCGGAGTTGGAGCTGCTCTCGGCCAGGGTGCGGCTGCTGGGGCCGGAGGACTGAACGAACCCCGGGGTCTGGTCCCCGGACGACGGACGAAGGACGAAGGAGGCGATCTGCCGTGGCTGACCCGGCACGCGCCAGGAAGCTGGCCAAGCGGATCTCGCAGATCGTGGCCACCGCGCTGGAGCACGAGGTGAAGGACCCCAGGCTGACCATGGTGACGGTCACCGGCACGCGCGTCACCGCCGACCTGCGCGACGCGACCGTGTACTACACCGTGTTCGGCAACGAGGCCGACCGCAGTTCGTGCGCCGCCGCGCTGGCCAGTGCCACCGGCGTGCTCCGGTCCCTGGTCGGCGCCCGCACCGGCGTCAAGTTCACCCCGACGCTGGCCTTCGTCCCGGACGCCGTGCCCGACAACGCGCGGCAGCTCGACGAGCTGCTGGCCAAGGCGCGCGAGCAGGACGCCGAGGTGGCCAGGCTCGCCGCCGGCGCACACCCGGCCGGCGACCCCGATCCCTACCGGCAACCGCGCGACCCTGACGAGGACCTGTCGGAGTAATCGGATGCTGAGTGGACCGCGGCGTGGACGATGAGGGAGCCTTGGCAGCTGTGAGGACGGTGCCCGGCAAGCCGGTGGTCGACAGCGACCTCGTCGCGGCGACCGCGCTGCTGCGCGAGGCCACCGACGTCACCCTGCTTGCGCACGTCAACCCGGACGCCGACGCGCTCGGCTCGGCGCTCGCGCTCGGCCTGGCGCTGCACCGCGGTGGCGCCACCGTGCGGGTGTCCTTCGGCGAGCCGGACACCACCCCCGAGTCGCTGCGCGACCTCGACACCGCCGGCCTCATGGTGCCGCCGTCCGCGGTGCCGGCCGCGCCGGAGCTGCTCGTCGCGCTGGACGCCGGCAGCGCCGCCCGGCTCGGCTCGCTCGCCGGCCGGGTACGCACCGCGCGGCGAGTGCTGGTGGTCGACCACCACGCGTCCAACACCCGGTTCGGCACCCACCACCTGGTGGACGACACCGCGGAGGCCACCGTGGTGCTCGTGCTGCGGCTGCTGGACGAGCTGGGCGCCGAGCTGGACCTGGACATCGCGCGCTGCCTGTACGCCGGGCTGGTCACCGACACCCGCTGCTTCCGCCTGGCCAGCCCGGAGACGCACCTGCTGGCGGCCCGGCTGGTCGCGCTCGGCGTGCGACCGGAGGCCGAGGCCAGGGTGCTGCTCGACACCCACCCGTTCGGCTGGCTCGGCATGCTGTCCTCGGTGCTGCGGCGCGCCCGGCTGGAGCCCGAGGCGGCGCGCGGGCTTGGCCTGGTGCACACGACGGTGCGCCTGGACGACGCGGCGCAGCTGCGCACCGAGGAGGTGGAGAGCGTCGTCGACCTGGTGCGCACGGTCTCCGAGGCCGAGGTGGCCGCGGTGCTCAAGGAGGTCGGCCCCGACCGCTGGTCGGCCTCGCTGCGCGCCAAGCAGCACCTCGACGTCGGCGCGGCCGCCACCCTCCTCGGCGGCGGCGGGCACCGGCTGGCGTCGGGCTTCACCGCGGTCGGCACCGCCGACGAGGTGCTCGACGCGCTGCGCATCGCGCTGGACACCGCCCCGCTCATCGCGTAGGGCGTCTCGCATCCGTATCGACGTTCTGGAGGCTCCAAAACGTCGATACGGATGCGTGTCGACCTCCGGGGTGCGCGCCGGAGTGTGGCTGGTGCCACATGCCGGGGACGGCTGCGGGCGCCGGGGGTGCCTACCCTCGAAAGGGTGGTGATCACCGAGCCGGCCGTCTCCAGCCGCGCGGTGCTGCGGCTGGCGCTTCCCGCGCTCGCCGTGCTGTCGGCGGAGCCGCTGTACCTGCTCGTCGACACCGCGGTCGTCGGTCACCTCGGGGCCGTGCCGCTGGCCGGGCTGGCGATCGGCGGCGTGGTGCTGGCCCAGACGGCCACCCAGCTGACCTTCCTCTCGTACGGCACGACGGCCAGGGCCGCCCGGCTGCACGGCGCCGGCCGGCGGGCGGAGGCCGTCGCCGAGGGCGTGCAGGCGACCTGGCTGGCGCTGCTGATCGGGGTGCTGCTGCTCGGCATCGGCCAGCTCGTCGCCGGCCCGGTGGCCAGGGGGCTCGCTGGGGCCGGGCCGATCGCCGACGGGGCGGTGAGCTGGCTGCGTGTCGCGCTGTTCGGTGCGCCGTTCGTGCTGGTCACGCTGGCCGGCAACGGCTGGATGCGCGGCGTGCAGGACACCATGCGTCCGCTGCGCTACGTGCTGGCCGGCAACGCGCTCTCGGCGGCGCTGTGCCCGCTCCTGGTGTACGGCATCGGGCCGGCGCCGCAGCTCGGACTGGTCGGCTCGGCGATCGCCAACGTGATCGCACAGCTGGTCTCCGCCGCGCTGTTCATCCGCGCGCTGCTGGTCGAGCGGGCGCTGACCGGGCCCCGGTGGCGGGTGATGGGTCAGCAGCTGCGCCTGGGGAAGGACCTGGTGCTGCGCAGCATCGCGTTCCAGGTGTGCTTCCTGTCCGCCGCCGCGGTCGCCGCCCGTTCTTCCGCGGCGGCCGCGGCCGCGCACCAGATCGTGCTGCAGCTGTGGTTCTTCCTCGCGCTCGTGCTGGACTCGCTCGCGATCGCCGCCCAGGCGCTGGTGGGCGCCGCGCTCGGCTCCGGCGAGGTGCGGCGCGCGCGGGCGGTGGCCCGCCAGGTGACCCGGTACGGGCTGTACCTGGGCATCGCGCTGGCGGTGGTGTTCGTGGCGGCGGAGCCGGTGCTGCCGCACGTGTTCACCAGCGATGCCGCGGTGCTGGCCCAGGTGCCGTACGCATGGTGGATCTTCGCCGGCATGCAGCCGGTGGCCGGGGTGGTGTTCGCCCTGGACGGTGTGCTGCTCGGGGCCGGCGATGCCGCCTTCATGCGCACCGCCACCGTGGTCAGCGCGGCGCTCGGCTTCCTGCCGCTGGTCTGGGCGTCCTCGGCCTTCGGCTGGGGGCTGCTCGGCATCTGGGTGGGGCTGGCGGCGTTCATGCTCGTCCGGTTGGCGTTCGTGGCGCTGCGCGTCCGCGGCGACCGGTGGGCGGTGACGGGCGCCATCCGCGCCTGAGGCGCGCCGGACGCCACGGCCGGCTCCGGCGCCTGAGGCCGCCAGGTCGTCCCGCGCCCGAGCGGTGGGCGGCCGGACGCTCTAGGCTGCAACGCCGTGTCCCGCCGAGCGCAGATCGCGATGACCGACGACGAGGTGCGCGCGTTCCTCGACGAGCAGCGGACGGT
>Ga0299913_10001940_pt1 | contig 15922 bp, 20 predicted proteins | sample RVTome_9_FD_201360 | JGI IMG/M metagenome (GOLD analysis project Ga0299913, IMG submission 201360) | Soil microbial communities from uranium-contaminated site in the Upper Colorado River Basin, Wyoming, United States - RVT155D38 (version 2) ...
GACGGCGTTGCCGAGCGTGCGCTCGGCGACGCCGAGTTCCGGCACGCGCTGGTCGAAGGCATCGGCGTTGGAGGGACGCTGGCCGGCAATGTGCTCAGCGCCCGTGCGATCGCGCTCACCCTTGAAAACCTCCTCACCCCTGACGACTTCAACCACATGTATGGCTTGGCGCGTCAGTGGGCCGAGGGCGTCCGGTGCCACGTCGCCGACCTCGATCTACCGTGGCACGTGACACAACTCGGCGCGCGGGCCGAATACCATTTCTGCAGCTCGCGCCCTCGGCATGGGAGTGACTTGGCAGTGGTTGGTGATGAGCACTTGGAACGGTTCATCCGTCTCTATTTGACGAACCGCGGGATCCTCACTACGCCGTTCCACAACATGGCGCTCATGGCGCCGACAACCACTACTGAGGACGTCGCTCGACATGAGGAGATCCTCGGCGAGGCCTTGCATCTGCTTGTCGGGTGAGAAGGCCTCTTCCCACTCGGTGGCTGTCGCACAAATATGCGATTGCGGGTCTCACGCGGGACGGTGGGACGGCCAGGCCTGATCTGCACCCATTCCGGAGGCGCTCGCCACAGAACAGCGGTTGGGCGGCCGCATGGTGACTGTTGTCCCACGACTGATTGACGCACCGGATTCGCGTGGCTTTTGTGCGACAGCCACCTCGCAAAGCGAGAGTCTTCGCCGATTCCGCGGCGGGTCGCGCGGCCGCGCGCGCGAGCAAGAGCTGCTGGACGCGGCCCTGCGCGTGCTCGCGCGCGACGGAGCGCGCCGCCTGACCCATCGCGCGGTTGCCGCCGAGGCTGCTGCGCCGCTGGGGCTGATGACGTACTACTTCGGATCCACTGAGGATCTGCTCGCCAGCGCCTTCGGGCATCTCGCGCAGCGCGAGATCGCCCGCATGAAGGCGATCACTGCGTCGCTGTCAGCACAGCCGTCGACGACGCCGCAGACGTGATCGCCCGCTACATGTCCGACGGGCTCGTGGGATCGCGCGACTTCGTTGTCGCCGGGCACGAGCTGTCCGTTGAGGCGGCTCGGCGCGAGGATCTGGCAGTGCTGAACCGGGTCTTGTGTGGAGCACTCCAGGAGCGACTGGAGCTCGTGCTCACCGATCTGGCTCTGACAATCCGAGCGAGCACGCCCAACTCGTCCTCGCCGTGATGGCGGGTGTCGAGGTGAACCCCCCAATGCCGGATGCGGGCGCGTCGTTTACGAGGACGTGGCCCAGCCGCTCGTACGTGAGTTGCTCCGCTCACGCGTGCCGAAGCCGAGAGTCGCCCAGTCACCCTGATTTGGGCCGTCGGCTTGTCGGCCTCGGCCAGCGGCCCTTATCCCGTCAAGGCAGCTATTGCGTCTTCGAAGACCCGCGTACGTCGGGGGTGTCGACGAAGCGGCGTGTCTCGATGTCGCCTCGGCGATGCGCATGCGATCCAACGCAGGCCCTCCTCGCGGGCGTGGAACGCCTGCCCGATTCCGGGTTCACGAAGTCGGAGATCCGTGCAAGATAGGTTGAGGCTGGCGCTGAACTCGGATGCCGATCACGTCATCCGCCCGGCCCGCTTCAGACGACCATGCCCTCGGGGAGCTGGACGAGCTCCATCATCGATCCCCAAGGTGTCGTGAAGTAGCACCACTTGAGGCCGGCCGACGTGCCTTCCTCGACCGTCACGGGCCCCTCGAGGACCTCGACGCCTGGAACGCCCCGCAGGTACGACGCCGCCGCTTCGACGTCGCGGACCCGCAGGCCGATGTGCGCTGCAGTGTGATCGCTGTTCCGTGGCGCTGTCGTCGTTGCCTCGCCGGGTGGCACCTTGTACTCGAGCAGCTCGATGGTCGTCGAGGACCCGAGCTTGAGCATCGCGAGCCGCACGGACGCGCGGGGATGAACACGGAGCTCGCGCCACATGGCGTCGCCGGCATCCTCGGAAGGTCCTTCCCGGTACCAGTCCTCGGCTCCCAGAGCTTCGACGAAGAAGGTGACGGCTTCGTCGAGATCAGGAACGGTCACCCCGAGATGGTCGATCGTGTCGAATGACGGAATCGCGTTCATGAGCTGTGTGGTCCCTTCTCGACGGTGCGAGCGTGTTCATCCGCCTCCAGCTTCGTGACGTAGTCGACGTTCGTGTATCCCCCGTCGACCACGAGGTCCGTGCCGGTCACGAAGCCGGCTTCCGAGGACAAGAGCCAGGCCACGGCTGCGGCCACGTCGGCCGGATCTCCAAGGCGCCTCAGCGGCGTGAGGGAGATCGCGGCATCGTCTTCGGTGGTCATCTCCGTGGCGATCCATCCCGGCGTGACTGCGTTCACGCGGATGCCGCTCCGAGCGAGCAGGTTGCCGAGGCTCTGCGTCGCGTTCAGCAGTCCGGCCTTGCTGACCGCGTAGGCGATCGAGTTGTATGCGCCGGTCCTGGCATCGGTGCTCGCGATGTTCACGATCGAGCCGCCCGTGAGGTTCGGCTCGAGCGCGCGGGCCAGGCGCACTGGGGCAGTGAGATTGACCTCGAGTGTGTTGCGCCAGCGCGAGAGATCGAACGCGTCGAGGTCCTCGAAGTGGATGACGCCGGCGTTGTTGACGAGGCCCGCCAGCGGGAGATCGCCGAGCGCACAAAGCAGTTGCTCGACGTCGCCATCGAGTGCGAGGTCGGCCTGATACACAGTGCACCGCTCATGCTCGGCGGCTAATGCGAGCGCCGGATCCTGTCCCGAGCGGTACGTGCCGTGCACCTCCCAGCCGTCGGAGAGCAGTCTGAGAGCGATCGCGCGGCCGATCCCTCTGGAGACTCCCGTTACGAGAGCCGTGCGGACGTCGTTTCGAAGCTCGGACATGGGTCCTTAGGATCGCAGCGCGGTGCGGGTCAGAAGCTCGAGAGCGGACGTGGCTGCCTCAGGCGCAGCGTTCACGGCGGAGCGCCTGGGCCATGCAGTGAGCGCCGCCGCCGCCGGCCGTGAACATCGACAGTGACGGGTCGAGAACAGCCACGCCTCGCGCGCGCAGGGCCGCATTGAGCGTTCTCGCGTCGAAGCTCGATAGCACTCGATCGGCACCGAGTGGCATCGCGTTGACGCCGAGCGTAAACGCCTCATCGTCTGGAACCTCGATGAGGTCGAATCCCTTGTTTCGTAGCCAGGTGATGAGGCTCGCCGGGGCGGCGGCCGGGCACACGGCTCCCAGCTTCTCCCCGAGGGTCGCGTACACGACGTCGAGGTGGACGTAGCGCGCAGGGAAGGGCTGCACGCGCGCCTCCCACCCCATCTCGCTGAACAGAGCGGCCAGCTGCCTCGCTCCCTGCTCTTGCGTCCTCGTCTCGCCGCACCCGATCAGAACACAACCCGGCTCCACGATCATCACATCGCCGCCTTCGACGGCCGCCGCGGTGATCGTGCCCGCGAGCGGGATGCCGGCCGAGTTGTAGAAGTCAGTGACCGCTGCGTACTCGCCGCGGCGCCACGACTGCTGGAGCGCGAGGACGATCCCGCCCGTCGGAGCGCCCGTGCTCGAGTCCCGCGCGAACACCTGGTACGGGAGTGCTGGGTCTGGCTTCAGGAAATGGCAGGAGACGCCCTCCTGCTCGTAGCAGGCGACCATCTCCCGGTGCTGACGAAGGGCCAGATCGCGGTCGAACTGCGCGCCACTGTCCAACGTGGCCTGCGAGATCGGGCTCGTCGGCAGCCAGCGGAAGTGGTCGGGGGGGCACAGGAGGACGTCGCGGAGCACACCGTGCTCCGAGTCGACGCCCCAGGCGAGCTCGCTGGAGGTCTCTGGAATCGTGGACGACACGTGTAGGATTGTAGATCATTTCATCAAATGATCACAAGCTCGTCGTCCCGAAAGGGCGTTGCTAGGGTCCGCCGCTGATGGCTCGGTTCGCGTTTGGAGACGACCTGAAGGTCAAGCGCATCGGTGCTACCGATCAGGTCGCGCAGCAGCTGCGAACGATGATCGCCGACGGGCGTCTACCGCAAGGGACACGGCTCCCCGAAGTTCCGCTGGCGGAGGCCTTAGGCGTGTCGAGGAACACGCTGCGCGACGGCATCCGGATTCTCTCGTCTGAGGGCCTGCTGACGCACGTGCTCAACCGCGGCGCCGTCGTGCGGAGTCTGTCGCCCGAGGATGTTTCCGACATCTACGGCCTGCGCCGCTGGCTCGAGCTCGACGGGCTGGCAGCCGTACCCAATGCACCGGGCGATGTCCGCGCTGAGGCGCTCGAGGCGCTCGACGCCTGCGCCGCCGCGATTGATCGCGACGACTACGGCGACTTCGTGGAGCACGAGCTGGAATTTCACGCGGCGCTCGTTTCGCACCTCGGAAGTCCGCGGCTCGATCGGTTCTTCGCGCAGGTGATCGGTGAGCTCCGACTCCTTTTCAGCGATCTAACCTCCGACAGCCAGCCTGGCCGCGCGGCGGAGCTCCTCAAGATGTACCGCGCGATCTATACGTCGGCGGAGGGTGGCGAAGTCGCAGCCGCCCAGCGCCGTTTGACCGAACATCTGGACGTGTATGAGACGCGGCTGCGCGAGGTCGCCCGCTCGCGCTTGGAGGCGGAGAAGGGCCAGCATGGTGGTCCGAACGCAGCGGCCCGCGGTAGCGGTTGACGGTGGGCGGGCTTCGAGAGCCCGCCCCCTGGTCGTGCGCGCCCCGCTTACGGCGTGACAGTGCTCGCCGGATCGCTGTACCTGATCGGCCGCCAGGACAAGGTCATCAACCCTGACGCGCAGCGGTTCATCGCGAAGCGCGCCCACGCTCACACGATCGCCATCAACTCGTCGCACGTCTCCTACATCTCGCACCCGGCGAAGTGACGAAGCTCATCCTCCAGGCCGCGCGAAAGGTCGCCTGATCACATCACGACGCCAAGTTCCGGCGACGGCCCCCGTCGGACTACGCCAACACACGACGGCGCGCACTTGCAGCGACGAGCGCCGTCGCGATGGCGAGGTTCGTCCTCATTCGCCGCGCGTCGGGTCCGCCGGACGTGGTCGCGGCCGACCGGCTCGCCCGCTCTGAGCAGCGCCTTCCAGGTGCGCCGGTAGCCGTAGGCGTAGTAGTTGGCGGCATGGACCTCGCGGATTCGCGCCAGCAGCCGCTCGTCCTCGACAGCCCGCTGCGAGCGCCGGCCGGTGGCGCGGTGGTAGTAGGCGGACGCCGACACGCCCAGGGTCCTGCAGATCGGCTCGACGCCGAAGCGGCCGCGATGGCAGTCGATGTAGCGGCTCACCTCGTTCGGTCCTCGTCGAGCTCCTTCGCGAAAAACACCGAAGCGGACTTCAGGATCTCGTTCGCGCGGCGCAGCTCGAAGTTCTCCGCCCGCAACCGGCGGATCTCCTCGCGCTCCTGCGACGTCGGCAGATCCGGGCGCTTGCCCGAGTCGGCCTCGTGCTGGCGGACCTTCTTGCGCAACGTCTCCGGGTGCATCCCGAGATCCGCGCGATGTGCGCGATCGGCCGCTCGCTCTCCAACGCGAGCCGGATGCCGCGCTGGATCAACTCGTCGGGGTACTTCTTCGGACGGGCCATATGACTCTGAGGATCTCCTTCCGCCAGGACATCATCCTGGCTTCAGAGCCTCCGTCGAACCCAGCCTGGCTCAGTCCCGGATGTGCCGCTCGGTGATCTCGCCGAGCGGCAGGTGGGCGAGGCGGGGGAGGAGCCGTTTGCGGCCGTGGGTCTCGAGGTCTTCGAGCGCTCCGTCGGTGAGGTACGGGCGTTTGTCGGCGAGCCAGGCGCGCCAGAAGCGGGCGAAGGACGCCTGCGCTTCGGGGGACGCGAGGTGGGTGAGGCGGTCGCGGGCTTGGCACGCGGCCTCGTGGGTTCGGTACCCGCGGCGTGTCGTGACGCTGCCATCCGGCTGTGGGACCGCTACGCGCCAGCGCACGCCTTGCCGCGTCGCGTAGGCGGACACGCCGCTGCTCCGGGCGTCGTCCGGCAGTTGCTGCTCAAGTGTCTCCACGCGCGCGCGAAGCCGGGCGAGCTCGCCGGCCAATGCCGCTTCGCGCTTCTGGCGTGCCGCCGTCTTGGCGGCGCGCTACTCGGCGTCGAAGGCATGCGCCGCGCGCTGATCGGCAAAGCGGCGCGAGCGCTGCCGGTCGGCCTCATACCAGCGGACGACCCAGCGGTTGCGGCTCGAATCGAACTGGACGCTCATCACACCACGCTCGTGGGGCAGCCACTCGCTGCCCCACCGCCTCGTAGCGTCGTGTCACGAAAACCTGCCCCACCCACAGGTCGTGAATGCCCCAGGACGCGAAAAAGCCCCGCAAACACGGGGCTTCTCCACATGCGCCGAAGAGGACTCGAACCTCCACCCACTAAATGTGGACCAGGCCCTCAACCTTGTAACTCGAGTGTCAGATCCGTCCTATGCGTCCGATGCGTCCGCGTTTCTGGACGGAATGGACGTAATGGACGATCTGGATGTTGCCACGGATGTTGCCCGGCCGCTGCTGGTTCGACGCGAACGCGAAAGCGGAGGCCGTGAGACCGGAACGCGGCGCGGCTGGTCGGAGCCCTCACGCTGTGCCTATGCAAGACGCGGGAGGACGCGCCGGCCTGCGGCTGCTTTTCGTCCCAGCGAGCGTCGCCGGCGCGTCGCGTAGACGCCCGGATCGACGCGAAACCAAGCGTGCCGCTGCTGCTGACGGCTGCCATCGACGAAGCGCGCGGGCGCGAGCGCCTGCAAACTCCCGAAGTGCTCGAGCTGCAGCTGGAAAGCGGCTTGGTGATGCGTCCTCGGTCGCCTTGGTTTTCGATTCGCCTCGCCCAAGGGCACCAACCGGCTCACTCGCCTCGGATGGTTGACAGTCGCGCCAGGGCGAGTCGATACTTGCTGTGGTTCGAGCGATGGAGTTCCAGTCCGGAAACGAGCCGGCGGCCCGCAGCAATCGAACAGTCGGACCATCCACCGGAGCGGCGCCTGTCGCGGCGCAGCGGGTTCGCAATGCCGGGCAGCTCGATCGCGCGGCGGTCGTCAGGCTCCAGCGCAGCATCGGCAACCGGGCAACGACGAGAGTTCTCCAGCGATCCAACGAAGGTACCCGCTACGCGCACCGGGGCGAGTTCGCCCGGGTGCTGACGGAGCTCAACGACCGGCTTGGCGTGGCGGGCGCCGAGAGACCGCGCAAGCCAGCCAAGCAGTCGGCCGTCTGGAAATGGATGAAGGGAAAGTCGCCGCACTGGCTGCAGGCGGTCGGACTGGCGCTGGGGCTTGGCACGGCAGGGGCGAAGGAGAACCAGCCGATCAAACCCGATCTCCAGGAGGTCAGGAAGCCACTGGAGGTCGAGGAGGCCGAGCGGGAGGGCAGGGATCGCAGCCGCTCGAAGAAGGCGCCTCAGGCCGGACCGGATCCTCCGCGGCGACTTGGAGCAGCAGCGCCGCAGGAAGGTACTCGCTACGCCGACCGCGGGCCGCTCGCATCGATGCTGAAGGAACTCAACGACCGCCTCGGTGTGACGGGTCAGGAGCCACGACCACAAGGCCGTTCGCGGACGCCGGCGAAACGCGACGGAGGGACTGGCGGGGTCATGTACGGATTCGCCGGAAGCATGCTCCAGGCCGCGCTTGCAGGGGCGGCCATGGACAAGCGGATCGACGAGAAGCGCCAGAAGACCGGTTACGCCGAACCGGGCTCCGAATACGAAGAGGACGCCGGCTTCTGGGGGCGCGTCGAATCGACGGCGCGAGCCGGGACGAGCTTCTTCGCCGGCGAGGAGTACCCGATGAGCAAGCGCTTCGACGCGGGCGTCTGGCGGCGCTCGCTCCGCGCGAAGGCCGACCGCGTGCCCAACGACGGCACCCTGGAGATCGGGTGGCAGATCCAGGTCGGCTGGAAGGAGTCGCTCAATCCCCTGCTCGTCGCCGAGGGCACAGACGTGGCGGAGATCGAGACCGTGCGAACCGTGTACCGCAAGATGGCCGTCGCATTCGGCGATCCGCCGATCGAAGCCGTCGGCTGGGCGATCGATACCCAGCAGTCCCAGCGCTGGCCGCCAAGCGCCTCCGTGGCCGAGCCTCCGTCGCTCAACTACATCCTGAACCCGAGGAACAGCGACAGCGAGGTCGAGAGCTACCTGCACGTGCCGATGGCGTCCTCCAAAGAGGTGTAGCTCTCGGCTGATCATCAGCACGTGTTCGGATCGTGAGCCGCGGCCCTCTGCGACGGCGAAGGTCATCAGATCGAGCGCTTCGAGTCCCGCCCGGTCAGAGGATCTTGCTCCGCGCCGCGATTGACAGACTTGATGGGGCACTTAGGGAACCTGTCGTTAGCCCGCGACGCCTTTCGATCGTCGAGTGTCCCGATCTGCATGGACCTCGCGGCGGCATGCGACATCCGAACTAATCCGAACTGCAGTCGACAGCGAAGCCGATCGGTTGGCGAGTGGCGGCGCTACACGCGAGTCCTGACGGCGGTCTGCAGCCCGTCGGGGGCTAACGCAAGCCGTGGCACTGCGGCTCCCAGCTAGGAGGGGCGGGTACGCTGCCCGTGGTTACCGCCGCCCAACGAGGAGGACGTATGGAGCCCGGCACAGCAGTCAACCGTCTCGGGATCAGTCTGATCGCGTGCATGATCGCGACGCTCGCGCTCTCGATGCTCGTGTTCATGCTCCCCGCTGCCGCGGGCGGAGATGCCGCGGCCGTGCGCGACGACGACGGCCCGCCGGCGGCGGTCGCCCAGGACGACGACGATGAAGACGACGACGACACCAGGACCAAGACCGACGACGTCGATTCCAACTCGATGACCCGGACCGGCAAGTCGAAGAACTCCGGCAGCGCCAGCATCGGCAGCCACAGCGGCGGCACGAACACCGGCACGACGCGCGGTACGGGCGCGTCGAAGACCGTGTCGAACTCGTCCGACCGCAGCCGCAACACGAACACAGGCACCACGCGCGGCACCGGCCCGTCGAGGAGCGTTTCCAACAGCTCGTAGTGGCCGCTTCCGAAGCGGAGCCCCATGAGTCGCGCTGGGGCTTCGCCGAAGGTGATGAACTGACGCCGGAGATCACGGCGCTACGTCTGCTCGGGGGCGGGCTTCGCTACGAGGCGTACCTGGGCTGGGACGACCGATTGCAGTCGCTGGTCGTAGTGAAGGTCATCCGCCCCGGCTTGGTGGACGACGAGCGGACGCTGCGCGGTCTCGCCGGTGAGGTTGCGCTTCTGCGCCGCCTGCAGCACCCGGTCGTGGTGCGCAGCTTCGGCGCGGAGACGGAGGGCCGCGGACCGCACGTGGTGCTTGAGCACATCGAAGGCCCGCGGCTGTCGACGCTGATTCGCAAGTCGGGCCGTCTGCCGCTCGAGCAGGCAGCTCCGCTCGGCATCCAGCTCTGTTCGGCGGCGCACTACCTCGCCGGCGCCGGCGTGGTGCATCTCGACATCAAGGCGTCGAACATCATCATGGCTGCGCCGCCGCGGCTGATCGACCTCAGCGTCGCGCGCACGGTCGAGCAGTGCGCCCGGCTGCGCAGCGCGGTCGGCACCGATGCCTACATGGCACCCGAGCAGTGCCTGCCCGAGGGCGGCCGCGTGGGGCCGCCGAGCGACGTGTGGGGCATCGGCGTCACGCTGTACGAGGCCGTCGTGGGGTCGCGCCCATTTCCGCGCGGCGACCCTGACGCCGACGATCCCGAGGCTCGTTGGCCGCAGCTCTCCGCGCGACCGAAGACCGACCCGCTCCCGCCTGCGATCGCGGAGCCGATCGTGGCGTGCCTGGAACCCGACCCGTCGGCGCGCCCCACACCGACGGACGTCTTGCAGGTCCTCGAGGTCGCGTTCGCGGACCTCCCGCGCCCGTGGCTGTCGAAGCTCAAGCCGCGCCCCAGCGGACGGCGTCGCTCCCCGGGCTGATCAACAGGTTCCGGTGAGGAGGTAGCCGAGGTGTTCGCCGATGGCGACGCCGAGGCAGCGCCTCCTCCTGGGTGAAGAACCTCCGCGTGCCCTGCCGGCTCGGACCCGGCCCTCAACCTCGTTAGGAAGGGCAAGCCGAAGCGGGGCGGCATCATCCGACCGACCAGTTCGAGGAGTTCCCGATCTTCATGCGGATCCCCGATGGCAACCCCGGCGACCAGCTCGTGTTCCCAACGTTCCAGACCTACCGCGACGCGAGCGGGTGGCCTGGGCCGGCGGCCCTGACGCCGGCCAGCCGCCTCGCGGCTCACGCTCACAGCGCCGGTCGTAGGGTGAACGATGGGCTGAGAAGGAGGCGAGATTCTGGCGCGTGGGCCGGGTAGAGCCATCCAAGCGCCGCCATGCCGAGCTGATCACGGGTCAACCAACCGCCACACCAAGCCCATTGCCCGACCCGCGCGGCAAGCGGCTTGAGGAGCACGATGTTGCCACAAGCGTTGCCGCCGCCCTGAACCACCGCTCAGCACGCCGCTGGCTGGAGCCAGAACAGCGCGCTTTGCAGGTAATTCCTATGCGCCGAAGAGGAATCGAACCTCCACCCACTAAGTGTGGACCAGGCCTCAACCTTGTCAGCCGGGTGTCATATCCGTCCTATGCGTCCATAGCGTCCAGAACGTCCACGGATCTGGACGATTTGGACGATTTGGACGATACGGACGTTCTGGATGTTGCCGCGGATGTTGCCACGGCCGGGCTCTCAGCGGGCCGCAATCGCCGCCAGGTTGGGTCGACAGCGCCGCTTGATCGATGTCGTTCGCTACCCGCTGGAGAGTCTGCGGGGTTGGTCGACGCCCTGCCCTTCGAGGGCGACCAGGGCGGTGCGCCGCCTGGAAGCGCTGGTGATCTGAGACCGCGCTTCATCGCCAGCGCCGTCGGTCGCGGCGCTCCAGGGCATCGCCGATGAGCCAGAACATCGGCGGCCACAGGCCCACGAACAGCGCGCGGCGCTCGGCGTTGCCGCGTTCGTCCTGGTCGACCGTCTTGGCACGGATCCACAGCGCGATGCAGAGGCCGATGCTGGCGAGCGAGGTGAGGTGGATGTGCCAGCCGCGGAGCCCGGCCTGGTGGAGGGTCTTGGTCAGCATGAGGCGCGACTACCCGGGTAGGACCGGCCGGATGCCGCGTCGCCCGTCTCTCTCGGTCCGCCTTCGCACGGCGAGTCGCTGGCCGTTCGGCGTCGCGCTTACGTCTTGGCGTTACATGTGGCGCACCACGCCGCTACATCGCACGGAGGTCGCGGGCCGGTTGCCCGACGATGCCCCGCCCGAGCTTCCCGCCGGCCCGCTCGGCGACGACGTGCTGCATCCGCCGGGCGGCGCCGGACCGCTCTTCCACCGGATCTACCGCGGTCGCATCCGCGACCGGCAGATGGATGCGCAGGCGCTCGTTGAGACGATCGCGGGCGACCTCGATCGTGTCGCCCCGAGCGAGTTCGCGAGCTTCAGGAAGGTCAAGGGGGACGAGGGCGGGATGGCCGTCGGCGACGAGTACGTCGTGCGCATGCCGGGGCCTTGGGACGGGCCGGTGCGCGTGCTCGAGCGCACGGCCACGTCGTTTCTCTTCGTCACGCTGCCGGGCCACCTCGAGGCCGGCCAGATCCGCTTCGAGGCGCAGCAGGGTGAGCTGCTCGAGTTCACCATCGAGTCGTGGGCGCGAGCGGGCGACCGGCTCTCGAACCTGTTGTTCGATCGGCTGCGGATGAGCAAGGAGGTTCAGCTGCACATGTGGACGTCGGTGATCCAGCGGGTCGCCGAGCTGGCCGGTGGGCGTTTGACCGGCGGCATCGAGATCCGCACTCGCCGGGTGGACGAGCCGTATGCGAGCTGAGCGCGAGCTCGCGGTGCTCCGCGGCGCCGCGCTCAACTTCGAGCTGCAGCCGCCCGATCGATACACGCCCGAGCGTGGCTGGCACGCCGACGCCCTCAGCCAGCCGCTGCCGGCCGAGCCGCCGGGCGAGCCGGCTCCCGGTTGCGCGTGGGAGGTCGCGCGTCGGCTCATCGAGGCATATCGAGTCGCCGACCCCGCGCTCGTGCGCGCGACGTGGGATCCGGCCGCGCCGCTGCTCGGCCGCGAGATGCTGCTCGAGCTGCGCTTGTACCGGCTCGTCAGCGTCCACGTCGGTGTGCGCGTGACGCAGGTGTGGGACGAGACGCGCGTCCGCGACGGCCGCCGGGAGCGGGTGTTCGGCTACGAGTACGCGACGCTGACGGGACACGTCGAGATGGGCCGGATGGATTACGAGGTCTGCAAGCGGCTCGACGACGGCGCCGTCGACTTTCGCCTGCACGCCCACTCTCGCCCCGCGGGGCACGGACCGCCCTGGGTCCGCCTCGGCTTCCGGCTGTTCGGGCGCCGCGAGCAACTGCGGTTCTACGGGCGCTGCTGCGACCGGATCGCCCGCCTCACCGCACGGGAGCTCGGGCTGCCCGGGACGCCGCCGCCCCCGGCGGTCCTGCTCCGCTCGGCCGACGCGCCAGGCACCGCCGAGCTCTTGGAGCGCCTGCTGCCGAAGCGCACGCGGGGCGGAGCCGACTGACGCAGACGCTCCGTCGCCACCTTGCGAACGCGATCTCCGTGACGACGGGAGGCGGCGAGCTCGCGCGCGCGAGCGACTGGGGACTCCCGACGAGGCGAGTGGTCGAGTCGCCATGAGAGCGCTAGTGCGGGTCCGTGCTCCGTGCGTCGGCGAGCCGCACCGCGCGCCGGATGTGCTCCAGCTCCGCCGCGGTATGTCGCGCCGCGAGGTCCGCAAGCATGAATCTGCAGGCCCAGATCCGAGCCGATGCCGAGAGGACGTGCAGGCGCCCGGCCTGGCGCCACTGATCGGTCAGCGCCGCCCATCCGGGATCGCCGTTGCGTTCGCGCGCGGCGGGATCGAGCGTCAGGAGACTCCAGGTCCGTGCCCGGTCGAGCTCCGGGTCACCCGCGGCGGCATTCGCCCAGTCGATCACCCCAGTCGGCTCGCCGTCGTCATCCACGAGGACGTTGAACGGATGCAGGTCCAAGTGCAGCAGACGCCGCTCGGTGCAGTTCGCTCCCGGGGCGTCTCGCAGGCCCGGCGGGTCGGCGACTTCCGCCAGAGCCTCGTGCAGCTCGCCACACGCTCTGCCGGCGGCTGCGGCACGGGCCGGGTTGTGCAAGGCCATCTCGCCGGCTGCTCGTCCCGGAACCCGCTCGAGGAGGATGGCGCAGACGCCGTCAAGTTCGAGCCGGTCGAGAACCTGGGGAACAGGGAGGTGGCCGGCCGCAGCCGACACGGCCAGCACCTCGTAGGCGACGCGCTCGCCGACACGAAGCACGACGTCCCCGTCGCTCCAAGCCGAGCCGGATCTTCCGCCCAAGGGGCGCAAGCGCTCCGGTTCCAGTCCGAAGCCGACGGCGGCGCGGACCACCGTACGTCGGATGGGAGCCATTGGTCCATGGTGCCACCCACCCGTCGAGGCCGCCGCCCCAGGCAGCGCGTAGATCTCGACGCCCTCGTCCAGCAACACGATGTATGCGTCCAGAACGGGAGACCACAACCCGAGCCGGGTCCGCTCACCGCAGCCGAGCCAGATCCGGTCGTCCTCCTCGGCGAGCACCGGGAAGTCGAAGAGCTGCGCGTAGAACTCGGCCAGGGCCCGGGGGGCGTTTCCAGCGTCAGCTCGCAGACCCCCGGGCCGTCACTCGCGTTCCCGGACCAGCGCGAGCTGGGCGTCGGCGCGCCCTTGCGCGATCGCGCCTCCGTGGCGCCGCGCCCAAGCGGCCTGCGAGAGCGGGTAGGCGTAGTCACGGAGGCGGTTGAGCGTCCCGACCGGCTGCAGCCCGCCGCCGCAGTTGAAGGGGTCGAAGCGCAGGGCGTCGAGGGCGTGTGGGAGGCGATTCTCGACGTGCAGTGAGCCAAGGCGCCGGAAGCGTCCGCCGAGCCGGGCGGCGGCCAGGCCGAACACCAGGTGGCCGGTCGAGGCCGCGCGCTCGAGGCGTTCGAACTCGTCGCGCCCCTCGGGCCGGGGCGAGCGCGGGTCCGGGGTGACCCCGAGGATGACGGTGTCGTCGCCGGCGCGGTAGGGCAGTGACGAGCTGTACGGACGCTGCTGCAGGTCGCCGGCCGGGACGAAAAGGTGATGCAGCACCGGGAGGTCGATCGAGGAAACCGCCAAGACGTCCTGGTGCCGGTCGGCGCCGTAGGCGTCGATCACCCGCAGCGAGGTCCCGAGCAGGTCGGGGAGCGGTCGCGGAAGGCCGAGGGAGCGCGAGAAGCGAAGGATCGCGCTGTGCGTGCCCGGCGTGCTCAGCAGCTCGGAGCCCTGGGGCGCGCCCGGCGCGCCCGAGATCACGAGGCGGGCCCGGTAGACGACGCCGTGGGGGTGCACGGCCTTGCCGCCGCGGATCAGCGCGAGCCCCGCCAGCAGCCCGCCCACGCCGTAGCCGGCGAGGTCGAGGGCCACCCGGGGCCGGCGGTTCAAGCCCGCACGAGCGTGGTCACCGAGACAAGGCACGACGCAGCCTTACCCGACGACGAGCCCGGCCAACACCCGCGCCGCGGGCAGGAGTCAGGCGCGCACCGGGTGGGTAGCGCCACGCCGCCATGCCCGTTCTCGCCCATCTCGGCGCCCTGCTCGAGCCCCTGCTGTTCCTGCCGGCGTGCATTGTGGTGATCGGCGCGATCGTGCGCAACCGCTTCAAAGGAGGACCATGAACCGCTCAGACACCCGTACACCGGCGCAGTTGTATGCGCTGCTGTTCGGGATCACGCTGCTCGCCGTCGGGATCCTCGGCTTCATCGCCGACTCCTCGTTCGACACCGGCTCGAACGTCCAGGGCAGCGACTTCATCATCTTCGAGGTCAACGGCTGGCACAACCTCGTCCACATCGCCTCCGGCATCGCCGGTATCGCGCTGTCGCGCCGCGCGGACTCCGCCCGGCTGTTCGCGCTCGGGTTCGGCGCGGTCTACCTGGTGGTCACGATCTGGGGCTTCGTGGACGGTAACGACGTCCTGGCGCTGATCCCGGTCGACGCTGCCGACAACGTGCTGCACCTCGCGATCGCCGCGCTTGGCATCGGCGCCGGCCTCGCCTCCTCGCCAGCGCCCCGGACGCGCCGGGTGGCGGTCTGAGCGAGGCGGTTGGTGCGCGCTCCAGCCCAGGGCCACTGGGTCGGGACGGCGCCGGGATCGACACTCGGTGCCGTCCCGGTTGGGCGGCCGCTCACCTCGCGACCGTGCGGCGTCGGCTACGCCGGACGAGACGCGAGCGTCTTCGACGATTGTCGCTCGCTGTCCTTGTCGCGTGGTGACGTAGTCGCCATGTCACGAAACCTGCCCCACCCCAGCGCCCTGCCCGGCCGCGGACGCGAAAGCCCCGCAAATATTTCGGCTTTCACGATGCGCCGAAGAGGACTAGAACCTCCACCCACTAAGTGTGGACCAGGCCCTCAACCTGGTAACGCGGGTGTCAGATGCGTCCTATACGTCCGATGCATCCAGATCGAGCGGGAATCTGGACGGAACGGATGCAATGGACGATCTGGATGTTGCCGCGGATGTTGCCACGAGCGGTGCCATCGAAAGCTGTCCCGGGCCATGGGAGACCGCGGCTGCAAAGGGACATCGTCGTAGAGCCGGTGCCTCGGTCGGCCGTGGTCTCACGGGGGTGTGAGCCCGAGCGCGCGTGCCGTCTCGGCCGCCGATGCGGCGAGCGGGTCCTCCGGCGAGATGCGCTGCAGCCACCGCTGAGAGTGCAGCCGCCACACGGTGCAACCCAGTTCGTCGTTGCGCGCGATTGCGGCGCGCAGATGGCGCACGGCGTCTTCTCGGCGGCCGAGCAGTGCCGCGAGGCCGCCGAGGTGGCGGTCGACTGCGCCGTAGCTGGCGACCGCGCGGCCGGCGGTCGCGGGCCGGCCGGCGTAGGGCAGGAGGCGGTCGTACAAGACGGCCGCGTGGGTGGCGTCGCCGAGGAGCACGCAGGTGTCGGCGCATTCGGCCTGGGCGGACATCCAGTTGGCGTCGAACGCGTGCGGGTGCGCGATCGCG
>Ga0299913_10001941_pt1 | contig 15921 bp, 17 predicted proteins | sample RVTome_9_FD_201360 | JGI IMG/M metagenome (GOLD analysis project Ga0299913, IMG submission 201360) | Soil microbial communities from uranium-contaminated site in the Upper Colorado River Basin, Wyoming, United States - RVT155D38 (version 2) ...
GTCGGGCGAGGGCCTGTTGGCTTACCCGGCAGGCCGTAACGCCGGCCTCTCGAGAATCGTCGAAGCCGGATCCTCATCCATGATGGATGGAAATCCGGCGTTCGGCGCTTCAGTCGATCAACTCGGCTACGGCTTCAAGCGCCGCGTCGAAGCCGGCGCCGGGGATGCCGCCGATGCAGGGCGAGGTCGCGCCCGCGTCCTGATACTCGCGGACCTTCGCGCGAGCATCCTCGTCCGCGCCGATTCCCGCGAGCGAGCCGAGCAACTCGTCGGACAGTCCGGCCATCGCACGCTCGGGCTCGCCCGCGGCCATGCCCGCGTCGAAGGCGGCCAGGTCGTCGCCGAAGCCCGAGCGCTCGAGCATCGAGCGGTAGAACGGCAACGAGGCGTAGGGGATGAGGTCCTTGCGAAACGCGTTGCGCGCCTTGTCGGGGTCGTCGCTGACTCCCACCGGCACGGCGGCGACGACGTCGAAGCCGTCCATCGCCTTGCCGGCGCGCTCGCGCCCTTTGGCCACCTCGGGGATCACCGTCTCGCGGATGTAGTCCGGGTTGCAGAGCCAGAGCATCACGCCGTCGGCGATCTCGCCCGCGAGCCGCAGCATCCTCGGCGAGAGGGCGGCGACGTAGATGGGCAGCTCGGGTCGCGGCGGGTAGCCCATGAACCCGAACCTCGAGTTGAAGTGCTCGCCGCGCGGAGGCTCCTCGCCGCGCAGGATCGCGCGGACGATGCCGGCGTACTCGCGCATCTGGGTGACGGGTTTGGTGATCTCGGCGTCGAACCAGTTCTCGACGGTCACGCGGTGGCTCACCCCGAGCCCGAGAACCATGCGCCCACCGGAGATCTCGTCGATCGTCGCCGCGGTTTGAGCGGTCGACGCGGGCGTGCGGGAGAAGATGGGGAGGACCCCGGTCCCGAGCCGGATCCGTTCGGTCACGGTCGCGTAGCGGGTCAGGACGGTCAGCGAGTCGCGGCCGGCGATGTGCGTGACGTAGACGGATTCGTAGCCGAGGGACTCCGCCGCTCGCACCCGGTCGAGCGCCTGGTCGAGGTTGCGGCCGGTGCCGATGAACGAGCCGATCGCCATCGCGTAGCAGGCTATCGATCGGCGAGCGTCCCGGAAGGACTCGCATAGGGCTCGCTCCGGGACTGTTCGCCGGCAGTTGGAAGGTGCTCAGCTGTCGAAGCCTAGGCCGAGCCGGTCGAGCGTGCGAAGCCATAGTCCGCGCCGGCCGCCGCGCCGGTCCGCCGCCGCCAGGCGGTTGCGCGTCAGCTCGATCGCCGCCCAGCGCAGAGGCTCCGGTGGGAATGGAAACGGCCGGGAGCGCATGCTGCGCAGCTGGGTCGCCTCGGTCTCCGCGCCGTCCAGCAGGTCCAAGGCGAGGGAGGCGCCGAAGCGGCTGGCGCACACGCCCAGGCCGGTGTGACCGACGCTGTAGGCGACCCGGCCGCCGTGAGCCGTCCCCGCGAAGGCGAAGAACCTGCTGCAGGTGTCGATCGCGCCGCCCCAGCGGTGGGTGAAGCGGATCCCCTCCAGCTGCGGAAACGTGGCGAAGAAGTGCTGGGCGAGCAGCGCAAAGCTCTCCTCGCGCTGGTCGAGCTTCGGGTCGAGCCGGCTGCCGTAGTGATACACCGCGTCATACCCGCCCCACAGGATCCGGTCGTCGGCCGTCAGGCGGTAGTAGTGAAACTGGTTCGCGGAGTCGCCGAGACCCTGGCGCCCCTGCCAGCCGATCGAGTCGAGCTGTTTGGAGGTCAGCGGCTCGCTGACGAGGACGTAGTCGTAGACCGGGACCACGCGGCGGCGGATCGCGCCCACCAGCCCGGGGAAGGCGCTGGTGGCAAGCAGCGCGCGGCTTGCTCGCAGCACGCCGTTGCGGCAACGCAGCTCGACCCGGCCGCCCACCTCCTCGATCCGCTCCACCCGGGTCTCCTCGTGAATCCGCACGTCGAGATCCTGCGCCGCGCGGGCGAGCCCCCAGGCGAGCCGCGCCGGGTCTACCAGGGCCGATCCGCTCTTCTGCCAGCGGCCGGCGAGGTAAAGCGGCGAGTCGACCTCGGCGCGCATCGCCTCCTCGTCCAGCCACTCGACCTCGTGCCCATGACGGCGAAGCTCCTCGCCCTCCTCCTGGATCCAGTCCACCTCGTGAGGCTCGAGCGCGAGCAGGATATCCCCCGTTTCCTCGAGATCGCAGTCGATGCCGCACCGCTCGATCGCTTTCGTGGCCGCGGCGTAGCTCTCGAGGCCAAGGCGCTCCAGCGTCTGCATCTCGTCCGGGTAGCGGGCCAGGCCGTTGTGAATGCCGTGCGTAAGCGACGAGATGAAGAACCCGCCGTTGCGCCCGCTCGCGGCGTGGGCCAGGCGCTCGCCTTCCAGCACGACGACGTCGCGGCCGGGGTCACGCTCCTTGGCGAGGAGCGCCGCCCAGAGCCCGCTCAGGCCGCCGCCGACGACCGCGAGGTCACAGCTCTCGTCCGCACCGAGCGCGGGCGCGGGATCAGGACGGTCCGCCCGGTCGAGCCAGAACGGCTCGGGGGCGGCGTCCGCGTAGGCGGCGCGGTGCCGTGCATCCGGGGGGTTCGCCGCCCACGGCCAGGTGTCGTATCGCCTCAACCTCGTCCCCACGCGAGCCGATCCTATGGCTCGCGGCTACGCTGCCGCCGTGGCCGACGCAGCCTTCGAGATCACCACACGCTTGGCGGCACCGGCCGAGCGCGTCTGGGCGGCGGCCCTGACCGAAGAGGGCATCAACTACGAACTGAGCCCGTGGCTGCGGATGACCATGCCGCGCGGCCTTCACGGCGGGATGAGCATCGATGATGCCCCGCTCGGCGAGAAGCTGGGCCGCAGCTGGATCCTGCTCGGGCGGGTGGTTCCCGTCGACTACGACGACCTGTGCCTCGTCGAGCGCGGGCCCGGGATGCGCTTTCTCGAGCGCTCCCAGATGTTGAGCGCTCGGGTGTGGCAGCACGAGCGCGAGGTCATCACGACCGGCCCGGCGACCTGCGAGGTCGCGGATCGGCTGGAGCTCGAGCTCCGCACGCCGCTCCGGGTAGTGGGCGGCGCGGCGATCGCGCGCCGGGTCGTTCGCTTCCTCTTCACCCATCGCCACCGCAGACTGCGGCAGCGATGGGGAGACGGCGGGTCAGCGGCTGCTTCAGGGGACCGCGACGAAGATCGGCAGTGACGCATCGGCCTGGCAGACCAGGTCACGACCTGGCCGCCGGATCCGCCTGCGCTTGGCCGGGCGGACCTTCAATGGGTTTCGCCGGGAGCGTGCGCCGGCGGGCGCGACTCCTCGGCGAGCGAGGTGATCTCGAGCGAGCCGCGCGCGGCACCCTCCAGAACGTCGATCGCCTCCTGCTCGGTGCGCGAGTAGAGCTCGACCAGGAGGTGCACGATGATCCGCTCCTCGTCGTGCTTGTGGAAGCGCACGTGGGTGAAGAACTCGCGCGTGCCGGCGTCGCCGAACGAGGCGTAGGTGAGGCTGTCGGCCGCCTCGGGCCCGGAGCAGCTCTCGACGAGGTCCTGGTCGACCGTGACCGTGCATGAGGCGACGAACGGCTTGCCGGCGACCATCCGCTCCCAGCGGTCGCCGATCGCCACGACCCGGCCCTCCTCGACGGTGAGGTGAGGTTGGTCGTGCATGCAGTCGAGGCACTGGACCACCGCCTCCTGCACTTCCTCGACCCGCTCGGCGGCTTCGCCGGTCTCGGGGTCGACGCGCAGGATCGCGTCGTAGTGGACCTGCGCCTCAAGACGCTGCGACCAGCAGCGGTAGCAGCGAAGCCAGGCTCCCTGCTCGCCGTCGTTGGCGTCGAGCCCTTCGTTCACCCTTCGAGCGTAGCGCCCCGCCCGTCCGGCGCCCGATCCAGATCGCCGGGCAGCAGCGAGTACATGAGCATGTCGCGGCGCTGCCCCGCGATCGGCATGTAGGAGCGCAGCAGGCCCTCCTCGCGAAAGCCGGCCGACGTCGCGGTCGCGCGAGACGCGGTGTTCTGCGGCTCGATCGTCACCTCCACCCGCGCCAGGCGGAGCTCGGTGAAGGCGAACCCGCAAAGCAGGCGCAGCGCCCGCGTCGCCACGCCGCGTCCGCGTGCCCAGGGCCCGGTCAGGTAGCCGGCGACGCAGCGGCTCGCGATGCGGTTGATCTCGTGCAGGCTGATCGTGCCCAGGACGTCCGAGCCGTCGGCTTCGGCGATCACGGTGTGGACGTCGGTCCCCGCGGCGAGGCTGGCCATTCCCCGCTGCATCCATTCGACGGTGTGCTGGGGGCGGTAGTTGGCGGGGACCGTCGTGTAGCGGATCACCTCCGGGTCGCGGCACGCTTCGACGATGCGCGGCACATCCGCATCAGCGGGGAGGCGCAGGCGCACGCGCCCGTCGCTGAGTCCTTCCACCGGAAATTCGATGGGCCGCGGGCTCAAGGGATCGGCCGGGCTCTCAGGCCGTCGTGGGGGCCTGGCTCGGTGCCCGCTCGGCGACCAGCTCGACGATCTCGCGCATGATCCGGTTGATCTCGAAGTCCTTCGGCGTGTACACCCGCGCGACCCCGGCTTCCAGAAGCTTCGGCGCATGGCCGGCGGGAATGATGCCGCCGACGACGACCGGCGCGTCGACGTCGCGATCGCGCAGCAGCCGGACTGTGTCCGGGATCAACTCGAGATGGGAGCCGGACAGGATCGAGAGCCCCACCACGTCCACATCCTCGTCGGCGGCCGAGGCCGCGATCTGCTCCGGCGTCAGGCGAATTCCCTGGTAGATGACCTCCATGCCCACGTCGCGGGCGCGGACTGCAACCTGCTCGGCGCCGTTGGAGTGCCCGTCGAGCCCCGGCTTTCCCACCAGGATGCGGATCCGGTGTCCGAGCGCGTCGGAGACCTCGTCGACGCGGGCGCGGATCTCCGCCAGCAGCTCCTCCGATGCTCCCGACGAGGACGCGCCGACTCCGGTCGGACCCCTGTAGTCGCCAAACGCGTCGCGGAGAGCCTGTCCCCACTCGCCGGTGGTGACCCCGGCCTTGGCCGCGGCGATCGTGGCGGGCATGATGTTGCGCTCGGCGTCGGCGGCCGCTTCTCGCAGGTCGGCGAGCGCCTTGTCGACCGCCCCGGCGTCCCGCTCTTTCTTCCAGCGCTCGAGCGCCTCGCGGCACTCGCGCTCGACCTCGGGGTCCGGGGTCAGGATGCCGCCGTCGGCTCCCGCGGTAAGGGGGGAGTCCTCGGACTCGGTGAAGACGTTCTGGCCCACAGCCTTGATCTCACCGCGCTCGAGCTTGGCGATCCGCTCGCGGTGGGACTCGACGAGACGTGCCTTCATGTACGGGACGGCTTCCACGGCGCCGCCCTGCTCGGATACGACGCGCATCTCGTCGCGCGCGCCCTCGGCGAGCTCGGCGACCAGGCCGTCCATCACCTTTGATCCCTCGAACAGGTCCGGGTACTCGAGCAGGTCGGTCTCGTAGGCCAGGATCTGCTGGATCCGCAGGCTCCACTGCTGATCCCATGGCCGGGGCAGCCCGAGTGCCTCGTTCCAGGCGGGCAGTTGGATCGCACGCGCCCTGGCATTGCGCCCGAGGGTCACGGCGAGCGCCTCGAGCACGATGCGCGGCACGTTGTTCTCGGGCTGCGACTCGGTCAGTCCCAGCGAGTTGACCTGGACGCCATAGCGCATGCGCAGGAACTTCTCGTCGGTCACCCCGTAGCGCTCGCGGCCGATCTCCTCCCACAGCGCCGACATCGCTCGCAGCTTGGCGTGCTCCTCGACGAACCGCACGCCCGCGTTGACGAAGAACGAGATCCGGCCGAAGACCTTCGGAAAGTCGGCGGCGGACACCTGCCCGCGGGCCTGCACCTCGTCGAGGACGGCGATTCCGGTTGCGAGCGCATAGGCGATCTCCTGCACCGGCGTGGCCCCGGCCTCCTGCAGGTGGTATGAGCAGATGTTGGTCGGGTTCCAGGTTGGGATCTCGTTGACGGAGAAGGCGACCGTGTCGGCGATCAGCCGCATCGAGGGTCCCGGCGGGAACGCATACGTTCCCCGCGACAGGTACTCCTTGATGATGTCGTTCTGGGTCGTGCCCTTCAGCGCGGAGAGCTCGATGCCGTTCTCGTCGGCCACCGCGCAGTAGAGGCCCAGGAGCCACGCCGCCGTGGCATTGATCGTCATCGAGGTGTTCATCTCGTCCAGCGGGATTCCGTCGAACAGGGCGTGCATGTCGCCCTTGTGCGCGATCGAGACGCCCACCTTGCCGACCTCGCCGCGCGCCAGCTCGGCGTCGGGGTCATATCCGGTCTGCGTGGGCAGGTCGAATGCGACCGACAAGCCCGTCTGGCCCTTCGCGAGGTTGCGCCGGTAGAGCTCGTTGGAGCGGCGGGCGTCCGAATGACCCGCGTACGTGCGCATCACCCAGGGACGGTCCGGCTCGGGCAGGCGGTGGTGGTCGGCCATACGGGGAGTCTAGATCGGTGTCTAGGCTGCGGGTGCGATGGCGAACCTGATCGACTGCATGCACCTCGGACGCGACCGGGTGATCGGCGCCTGGGAGCCGGTCCCCGGCGTGATCGTCGACCCCGGCCCGGCCTCATGCGTCGAGACACTGCTCGCCGGCGTGCAGGCGGAACCCCGAGCGTTGCTGCTCACCCACATACATCTCGATCACGCCGGGGCGAGCGGCGTCCTGGCGCGCCGCTTCCCGGAGCTGCGGATCTACGTGCACGAGGTGGGCGCTCCGCACGTCATCGATCCCTCCCGCCTCCTGGCGAGCGCGGAGCGCCTCTACGGCGAGGACATGGACGAGCTCTGGGGAGAGGTCGCGCCGGTCGCCGCCGGTCAAGTCACCTCGCTCGCGGGCGGGGAGGAGGTGGAAGGCCTCGAGGTGACGTATGCGCCCGGCCACGCGCGCCACCACGTCATATACCTCGACCCACGCTCGGGCGATGCCTACTGCGGTGACGTCGCCGGGGTGCGGGTGCCGCCCTCCGACCTCGTTGCGGCACCAACTCCGCCGCCCGAGATCGATGTCGAAGCCTGGTTCGACTCCCTGGGCCGTCTGCGCGCGCTCGAGCCCAAGCGTCTCTGCATCACTCATTTCGGGGCGAGCGATGACGTCGAGGGTCAGCTCGAGCGGCTCGAGGGCTGGCTGCGCGACGCCGCGCGCCAGAGCGCGGACGGCGACTCGGAGGCGTTCGGCCGGTGGCTCGGCGAGCGATTGGATGCCGAGGGCGGTGATGTGGCCGCGCGGCTGCGTCAGGCGATGCCCCCGGATCAGCTCTGGCTGGGACTCGAGCGCTACTGGCGCAAGCGGCGCGAAGCCGAGGGCGCTCAGGCATGACGAGCAGTGGCGGTCGCGCGATTTCACGGACCGCACCTTTCGGCCCTGGCGCGTGTCTACCCTTCTAGGCTCAATTGGCATGCAGACGAAGCACCTGAAAACCCGCTCACTCGCCACCCTGCTGATCGCTGGGGTGCTCTCCCTGGCCTTGGTCGCAGGCGCCGGCGGGGCGATCTACGTCTACAAGAACAACTTCGGCTCGAAGCAGAAGTACAACGACATCCGCAAGGCGGGCGGGGGCTCGAAATGCAAGAAGGCCTATCGCGCGAAGTCGAAGTCGATGCGCGTGAGCCTGTCGGGCAAGACTCATTGCGTATTTCGCCCACCGGTTGTCGGCGATTCCAGTCAGCCCAACCACGTCGTGTTCGCGAAGGGCAAGGTGCTGCACAAGCGGACACCGAAGTCCCTGCGCAAGCACGCCTACCTGGCGGTCAGGGTCCGGATCGGAAACGGCGACGCCTACGAGTTGATGGTCCGGCCGAGCGACAGGGTCTTCCGGCTCGTACGCCAGAAGGACGACGCCGGGCTGACCCAGCGCGGGACGAGCTCGAAGATCCGACCGCCCAAGGAGCCCAACGCGCTGCGCCTGGAGGCAAAGGGCGGCCGCATCTCGGCGTTCGTCAACGGTGCCGAGGTCGCGTCGTTCGCGGATCCGAACCACGAGCAGATCGCCGGTCGCCGGGTGTCCTTCGGCCTTGGATCCCGCAAGAACGGGGAGCGCCGGACGGTCGGCGCCTTCAACATGGTCCGCGTCGGCCTGGCCAACTAGCCAACTCCATTCCAAGCGCCTAAGGTGCCGTCCGTGTCAACGGAAACGGTCGAGCGTCCGCGCAGCTCCGGGCCCGGCGGCGGCCTCGGCGGCGAATGGAAGGTGATCGTGCTGAACGACAACCACAACACCTTCGACCACGTCGCGAAGAGCCTTGCCAGGGTGATCCCGGGCGTCAACGTCGACGCCGGGTACCGGTTTGCCGACCGCATCCACGCCAGCGGACAGGCGATCGTCTGGACCGGTCAGCGGGAGCCGGCCGAGCTCTACTGGGAACAGCTCGAGCAGGCGGGTCTCACGATGGCCCCGCTTGAGCGGGCTTAGGTGCTGAGCCCAGGGGCGGGCGCGGTTCCGGTTGCGCCCGCGCCGAAGCCGCGACCCCCGGCGTGCCCGGAAAGATCGCGGTCTCGGCGCGCTCAGAACGAGCGCATCTGCAAGCTCAACAGCTTGCCGCCGGCAACCGGGGGTGAGCCGGCGAGCTTGGCCTTCGAGCGCCGGCCGCGCAACGTGACGAAGCTGCGCATGCCGTTCTCGCGACCGCGCAGCTGCGCGGCTCGCAACTCCAGCAGGGCGCGCAGCTCGCCGCTGCGGCTGAACGGGTCGGCTACGGACTCGCCGCTCGTCAGCGAAACGACCGCGAGGAGCTTGTCCTCGACCTCCGCGCCAATCAACTCGCCGGTCGGGACGGTCCCCGAATCGAGCTGAGCGAGCCGCTCGACCGCCGCGGCGTCGTGCGCGTGGAGTCGCCGGATCGTGAGGCCGGACGTGTTCTGGGTCTGGATTTCTGGCTTCATTCTTAACCTCCACCTTGGGAACGAGCGCGGGCGGCCGTTCGTGACATGACCACCATCGCGCACCCGGCGAATAAGCACAACAGGAAGTTCCACGGTTCGTGATAAGGTGTTCTTATGCTCGATGTGAAGCGACTTCGCATCCTCCGTGAGGTGGTCGCGAGCGGTTCGTTCTCCGCGGCCGCCGAGGCGCTCTACCTCTCCCAGTCCGCCGTCAGCCAGCAGGTGGCGACCCTCGAGCGCGAGGTGGGGATGACGCTTCTGGAGCGAACTCGCGACGGCACGAAGCCCACCGACGCCGGCCGGGTGCTCGTCGCGCACGCCGACGCGGCGATTGCGCGTCTGGACGAGGCCGAGCGCGAGCTCGCCGCGATCGCCGGCCTCGAGGGGGGCGAGGTGCGGGTCGCGAGCTTTCCCAGCGCGAGCGCCACGCTGCTCACGCTCGCGGTCTCCGATTTCGTCAACCGCCATCCAAAGGTGCGCCTGAGCGTGGCCGAGGCCGAGCCCGAGGAGTCGGTGCCGCGCCTGCGAGCCGGCGAGTTCGACCTGGCGCTGGTCTTCGACTATCCGGGGCTGTCCGAACCAGACCAGCGCGACATCGAGCGCACGCCGCTTCTGACCGAGTCGATGCACATCGCGCTGCCGAAGAACCACAGGCTCGCCGAATGCACGACGGTGAACATGAACGAGCTGAGCGAGGAAGTCTGGCTGTGCGGCGACTCGCCCAGCTCTTGCGGCGCGATGGTCAAGCGAGCCTGTCAGGACGCCGGGTTCGATCCGCGCGTCGGGTTCGAGTCCGACGACTACCACGTGCTTCAGGGGTTCGTCGCCGCCGGCCTCGGCGTGACGCTCCTCCCGGACCTTGCTCTGCCGACGCTCCGCTCCGACATCGTGGTGCTGCCCACCGAGCCCGCCGCGCCCGCGCGCCGGGTCTGGGCGGCGACCAGGCCGGTCGGCGCCCGCGCGCCTGCCACCGACGCGCTGCTCTCCGTCCTCGTGGAGGCCGGCGAGCGGTTCGCGGCCGCCCGCACGAAGCTCGAAGCGGTGGCTTGAGCCGTACCTGGACCTAGGCGCGGTCGAGGGCCGCCTCGGCGGCGAGCGAATGCCAGACCGGCAGGACGGGCTTGTGGTAGTAGCCCATCGCCGCGGCGCGCAGCCCGGCGACCTCGTCCGAAGCCCAGTAGGCGTCGAAGTCCTCCTGGTTCTCCCATACGGAGATCTGGCGGAAATGCAGCGGGTCCTCGATGTTGCGCGTGATGTACGCGGCGCTCGCGCCGGCGGCAAGCGCCCGGTCCAGGGAAGGACGCCAGATCTCGAGCCACCGGTCGGCCCGAAACGGGATCACGTGCCAATCGATGCTGTTGACGAACATCGCGGGAATCCTAATCCCTACGCGCCAACCTCGGCCCAGATGGCTCCCGGGCCTTCCTCGTGCTTGCCCTCCTCGGGGCTGGTCGCGCCGACCATCGTCGTGATCTTGCCCGCGTGCTTGTTCTCGTGCATGAGCTGGTGGGCGGCGGGGACGCCGTCGAAATCCATCGCCTTCCAGAGCACCGGCCGGATCTTGCCCTCCGCCATAAGCTGATTGGCGCGCATGCATTCGTACGCGTTCGCGAAGTGGGAGCCCAGGATCTCCTTCTGCTTCATCCACAGGTACCGCACGTCGAAGTCGAGCGTGTAGCCCGAGGTCGCGCCACAGATCACGACCTTGCCGAACGGCTTGACCGTGAAAACCGATGTCGGGAAGGTCGCCTGTCCGACGTGCTCGAAGACGATGTCGGGAGCGTCGCCCAGGATCGACTTGACCTGCTTGGCGAACGCGCGCGAGACCTTGAAGCGCTCCTTCTCCTCGTCCGGTGACTCGCCACCCTTGCGCATCATCCCGGCGAACTCGTTGCGGTCGATGTAGTCGACGGCGCCCAGTTGTTTGACGAGCTTGCCCTTCTCCTCGGAGGAGACGACGCCCACTGCGTTGGCGCCCGCGGCCTTGCACAGCTGGGTGGCGAAAACGCCCAGACCGCCGGCGGCTCCCCAGATGAGCACGTTGTGACCCGCCTGGACCTTGCAGCGGTCCATCAGCATCCGGTAGGCCGTGAAGTAAGTCAGCCCGTAGGCCGAGGAATCGACCCACGAGAGGTTCTTCGGCTTCGGCAGCAGCTGCTGGGCCTGGACCTTTGTGAATTGCGCGAACGAGCCCCAGGTCGTCTCGTAGCCCCAGATCTTCTGGCTCGGCGCGGCCATCGGATCGAGCCCGTGCACCTCGACGTCCTCGTAGGAGGCCTGGTTGCAGTGGATCACCACCTCGTCCCCGGGCTGCCAGTTCGTGACCCCGGGGCCGACCTTCCAGACCACGCCGGAACCGTCCGAGCCGCCGATGTGGTGGCCGTACTCGGGATGGTCGCCGTAGCCGAAGACGGAGACCGGCTTGCCGAAGGCGGCCCACACGTTGTTGAAGTTGACCCCCGCGGCCATCACCCGCACGATCACCTCGAAGGCGCCGGGCTCCGGAACCTCGATCTCCTCGATCTGGAAGGCGTCCTTCGGCTCGCCCTCGCGCTCCTGGCGAATCACCCAGGCCGCCATCGTCTCCGGCAGCGTTCCGGGCTCTACGTCCAGATTCGAAACTTCCGACACGTCAACGGCCACTGATGAATCAACTCCTAGGTCGATCGTCGCTCTCCCAAACGGGCTGCGGGATCGTATCTGGGCATGCGTCGTCAGGTTCCCGTCCGCCGCCGCGACTACGGTCGGGGTTGGACATGGAAGCATCGGAGAAGCCACAACTCAGCTTCGGCGACGGTCCCGACGGGACCGTGCGCGCGCTCGGCGATCGCCTCGTGATCGAGGCGCTGACGGTCGACGACGAACGCGTCGCACGCGTCGTGCGGGAACGCGCCGAAGCCGGCACCCCGCCGGCCGAGACGGTCGGCAAGGCGATCGAGATCGGAGCCCGGGTGCTCGACCGCGAGGACACCGCCGCCGAGGTCGAATGGGTGCGCAACGAGGTCCGCAGCGAGCTGGGCGAGCTCGGCAAGGTGCTCAACGACATGCTCGAAGGCGGCGCGGCGCAGATGACCGAGCTTCTGTCGACCGCGTTTGGCGCCGAGCGCAACGACTCGGTTCAGGCGCAGATCAAAGAGATCGTCGAGAGCGGCTCACAACAGCAGCGCGAGGCCCTGTTCTCCAAGCTCACGGCGGAGGACGGCTCGAACCCGCTGGTGGCCGTGCAGGCGCGGCTCAGCAAGGCCGTGCTCGAGGCCGAAGAGCGCCATCGTGGCGAGGTGCAGCGGTTGCGCGAGTCGCACGCGAAGGAAGCGCGCGGTCTCCAGGGCCAGATGGGAGAGCTGCGCAAGGAGCTTTCACGCCTGCTCGACCGCGACGAGGCCGACAAGCGTCTCGCCGAGGAAGCCGAGCGTGGTACCGCCAAGGGCCGGACGTTCGAGGAGCTCGCCCACGCCACGATCGAGGAGATCGCCGCGGGTCATGGCGACGCCGCCCACCACACCGGCGACGCGACGTCCGAATCCGGCGGGAAGAAGGGCGACATCGTCGTCGAGATCGGGGGCGCCCTCGGCACGCCGATCGCGACCGTCGTCTTCGAGGCCAAGAACAAGAAGCTCTCGAAGAACGACGCTTGGAGCGAGCTGAACGGCTGTATGGCCGAGCGCGACGCCGTTTACTCGGTGCTGGTCGTGGCCGGCGACGACAAGGTTCCATCGGGCCTCGAGGAGCTGACCGAGTACCAGGGGAACAAGATCATCGCGGTGCTCGACCGCGACGAGCCCGATCCGCTCGCCCTGCGCCTGATCTATCGCTACGTCCGCGCCCGCGTGCTGGCAACGCAGGGCGGCGGCCTCGAGGTGGACGCCGCGGGTGTCCGCGACGCCGCTGAGGAGGCGGCCGCGCGTCTGAAGCGCGCCAACCGCGTTCGCAAGTCCCTGACGAGCGTCACCAACAGCGCCGATGCCGCGCGGTCCGAGTTCGATGAGATGGTCGCGGACGTCGAACGGTGCCTCGCACGCATCGAGGCGCTCGTGGCGGCGGCGGCGCTGGCCGAAGCGGAGTAACTAGGGCAGCAGCAGGTCGTTCTGCGAACTGGGCCGTGGCGGACCGACTTCCAGGACGGAAGGCTCGATGCCGTCGCCCTCGGCGGTGGCCTGGTATTCGCCCTCCGCGAGGTCGGTCTTCAACGTAGCCGTCCCGCCGGGGACGATGTCGCCAGAGGCCGCGGTCGTCGGGCCCTCGAGCGTGAACCGGGTTGCCTCGCCGGTCTGATTCGAGATCGTGATCACTACGAGACCGGCGCCGAGCTCCTGCGGCGAGATGCTGACGTTGCTCTTGTCGATCGCGGCGGTGAGGGCGACCGGGCTGGCCGGGCGCGGTTCGTTGGGGAAATCATCCTCGCCGCAGGCGCCCACGAACACCGAGGACGCGGCCACCAATGCGACCACGCCCGCGCGCAGACCGCTCCATCCGTCGGTGGCCTCCCAGCGCCCCATGCCCGGAAACCCTAGACGACGATCAGGTCGCCTGCGAGGCCACGGTTTCGAACGGCAGGTCGACGACCTCCGCACGCACGCTCTCGCCGTCGTCGAGGTCGATCTCGACGCTTGCCCCCGGCTCCGCCTCGCGCCGCAGGACGGCGAGCGCGATCGGGCCGTGCGCCGGGGAGAGCACGGCGGTTCCGACTTGACCGAGCTCGCGCTCCTCCAGCCGCACGGATGACCCGGCCGGGACCGGCCCGGCGAGCCGCAGCCCACGCAGGTGGCGGTTGGGCTTGCCCTTGTAGTGCAGGCGGGCCACAGTCTCCTGACCGATGTAACAGCCCTTCGTGAAGCTCACCGCGCGCTCGTTGATGCCGGCTTCCTGTGGGATCGTCGCGTTGGTCATCTCGCGGCCGAACCGCGGCCGGCCGCTCTCGACGCGCAGGATCTCGAGCGCCGACTCGTCGACCTCCGGGACGCCGCGCGCCGCGAGGGCCCTCGCGAGCCCGTCGGCCTCGGCGGCGGCTACGAGCAGGTCGAGCCCGGACTCGGTGCGCACCGCTCGAGCCTCGATCCCGTCGACCTGCGCGATGGCGTGCGCGTCCTCGCCGGCCAGGGGGGGTAGCCCCGTTCGCTCGGCGGCCGCGGGGCCGACCAGGGCAAGGATGCGAATGGACGCGGACTCGTCTTCGATCGTGACGTCCCTGCCTACGGAGTACATCGTGAGGTGGCGCAACGACGCCGCGAGCGGCTCGGGCTCGAGCAAGATCCAGATCTCCTCGGAGGACAGGCGCAGCACGCGCATGTCCGCCTGCATGCGCCCTTTTCGGTCGAGCAAGGCCGAGTAGCAGCCCTGCCCGGGCTCCAGGGCCTCGATGTCGTTCGTCAGCTGCCCCTGCAGGTACTCGGCGCCATCGGGGCCGCTGACGGTCACGAGGCTGCGCTCCAGCCAGCCCATCGCCGCCTCGGTGCGGGCCGCTCGATACTGACCGTCGAGTTCCACGGTGCTCACACCTCGATTCTAGGGCTCGGCGCCGCCTTCGCTTTTGATGTGTCAAAATCTCCGTTGTGGAGACTCCAAAGCCAGAACGGAAGCCGCCGGCGGGGGAGTCGGACGAGCGGCGCGGGCTGCGGCTCAGCCGCAGGCGCTTGCTTGCCGGTGGGATCGTGGCGGCACCCTCGCTTGCCCTGTTGCACGGGGTCGTCCCGCATCAGGGTGTGCACGACGCCCTGGGCGGCAGCCAGCACCCGAGCGCCCACGCCGCGACCGGGCACGATGCGGCGCATGGCGCCCCGGTGCACGCGAACGGGGACGGGACCGCGGGCCCGACGTTTCGCGCCGGCGCCACCGTGGATCACAAGGCCAACGCCTTCAACCCGACCGCGACCCTGCGCGACTTCGACTACGGCAGGACCCGCAAGCTGGCGAGCGGCCGCGTCCTGCGCGAGTGGCAGGTGATCGCCTCCGACAAGGAGATCGAGGTGGCGCCCGGCGTCAAGTTCCCCGCCTGGACTTTCAACGGGCGCATCCCGGGGCCGACGCTGCGCTGCCGCGAGGGTGAGCTGCTTCGCATCCGGTTCGTCAACGGTTCGGAACACCCGCACACGATGCACTTCCACGGGCTCCATCCAAGCGCGATGGATGGGATTCCGGGGGTCGGCGCCGGGATCATCGACCCCGGCGGCTCGACCGTCTATGAGTTCGACGCCGAGCCGTTCGGGCTCCACCTCTATCACTGCCACGTCGCGCCGCTGGCCGAGCACATCGCTCGCGGGATGTACGGGACATTCATCGTTGACCCGAAGCGGGGACGGGCCGACGCCGACGAGATGGTGATGGTCCAGCACGGCTACAACACCACCTTCGACGCCCAGGGCAATCAGCTCTATGCGGTCAACGGGATCCCGTTCCATTACATGAACGAGCCGATCGAGGTGCGGCGCAACGAGCCAATCCGGATCTATCTCGTCAACGCGCTCGAGTACGACCCGATCAACTCGTTTCACATCCACGGGAACTTCTTCAACTACTTCCCCACCGGAACGTCGCTCGAGCCCACCGAGTTCACCGACACCGTGATCCAGGGCCAGGCCCAGCGCGGGATCTGCGAGCTGACGTTCCCCCACGAGGGCCCCTTCATGTTCCACGCGCACAAGTCCGAGTTCGCCGACCTCGGCTGGATGGGCTTCTTCGAGGTGAAGTAGTTGGAGACCGGAGGCGAGATCGCGGACCGGGCCGGTGGGCACCTCGAATCGTTTCCGGCTTGGATGCTGGGCGCGGGCGCGGCGGGGCTCATCGCACTGGTGCTTGTGGCGCTGGCCATGCTGGGCGGCGACAGCCTGCCCGAGCGCCTCGGCCCGCCCGTGGAGGAGCTCGCGGTCGAGCGCGCCGAGCTGCGGCCGAACGAGATCGAGCTGACGGTCCGCAACTCCGGCCCTGACGCCGTGAGCGTCGCGCAGGCGTTCGTGAACGACGCCTACGTCGACTTCGAGGGCGGCGCGAAGCCGATCGGTCGGCTCGCGTCGGAAACGCTCAACCTGAGCTA
>Ga0299913_10001942_pt1 | contig 15918 bp, 14 predicted proteins | sample RVTome_9_FD_201360 | JGI IMG/M metagenome (GOLD analysis project Ga0299913, IMG submission 201360) | Soil microbial communities from uranium-contaminated site in the Upper Colorado River Basin, Wyoming, United States - RVT155D38 (version 2) ...
CGAACTCGAGGGTCGCTCCGTCGGGCGGCCCGAGCGACCGGAGCACGAGCTCGCTCTCGCGCCGGAACAGTAGGGGGCCTTTCGCCAGCCCGTCGACGTCCACGTAGAGGAACGAGCCCTCCTCGCCCGCCGGCACGACCCGCGTGCCCTGCGCGAAGTACCCGCCGGTCAGCACCTCGCCGCTCTCCAGCCGGAACGAGCCGGCGTAGTCCTCGACCGGCCGCTCACCGGCGGCGACCGCGGTCCACGCGAGCGCGAACCCGGCCGCCAGGCCGGCCACGAATCCGGAGCGCCGATTGCTGTCTCCCGACCTCCTCGCGTCTCTCATCTTTCCGTCTAGTCCTGTCTCGTCTCTTTTGATTGGGCGTCCCGTCGACCGCAGGTGACATCATGCTAGCATTGCACCATGGTGAGGACCCAGATCCAGCTCGAGGAGGCGCAATACGAGCAGATTCGGCGGATGGCTCACCGGGAACGGATCTCGATGTCCGAGGCGGTGCGCCGGCTCGTGCGCCGCGGCATGGCTCAGGGTGAGCCGGAGCGGCCGCGCGGAGCGGCCGCGCTCCTCGGGCTCGCCGGGATCGGGGACAGCGGGCTCGGGGACCTCGGGCGGCGGCACGACGAGTACCTGGCCGACGACCTCTCGCCCGAGAGCCGAGGGTGAGCGCGGTCTACGTCGACACGTCGGCTCTCCTGCCGCTTCTCGACAAGGGCGACGAGCACCACCGTGCGGTGGTCGAGACCGTCGCGCGTCTGGCCGAGGAAGGCGTCGGCCTCGTGACGGCGTCCTACACCCTGGTGGAAGCGGGCGCCCTGGTCCGCGGCCGGATCGGCGTCGAGGCGTTCCGCGAGCTCGGCAGGGCGGTCGCGGCCGCCGCCGACGTCGTCTGGGTCGATGCGGAGCTCCACCACCGCGCCTGGCAGGAGGCCGCCCGCGGACCTCGCACGGGACCGAGCCTCGTCGACGTCGTCGGCTTCCTCGTCATGGAGGGGAGGGGCCTGACCACCGCGCTCGCCGTGGATCGGCACTTCCGGGACCGCGGCTTCGAGCTGCTGCCCGGCTGATCGAGGCGCAGACCCGCCGGCCCCCACTTGACACCGTCCGCTGCCCCGCCCTAAGATACCGACCGAACGTTCGGTTTTTAACGACGAGCCGGTAGGAGACACGGTGACCACGGCAGTCGAAGCGACCCCGCAGCGGGTGAAGTCGGAGGCGTCGATCGGGCGGGTGCTCGAGGTGGCGCTGGAGCTGTTCTCGAGCCAGGGGTTCGGGGCGACCTCGATGCGCCAGATCGCCGAAGGGGCGGGGCTCTCCGTGGGGAACGTGTACCACCACTTCCCGAGCAAGGAGGCGATCTTCCAGCGGCTCCTGGAGCGGTACTGGGAGATCGTGCTCGACCCCGAGCTGCGGCTCAACCGGATCTTCGCGCACGGGGACTTCCCGGACGACCTCGAGGAGATGGCCGGGGCGGTCGAGCAGGTCGTCGAGGCCTGCCGGCCCTACATCCTGCTGATCTACGTCGACGTCATCGAGTTCCAGGGGGAGCACATCCGCTCGTTCTACGAGGGGATGGCCGGGCGCTTCCAGGAGACCTACGCCGGGCGCTTCGAGGCGCGGCGGGAGGCCGGGGAGCTCGGCGAGGCCGACCCGATGGTCGCCGTGATGGTGGCGACCCGCTGGTTCTTCTACTTCTTCACCGTCGAGAAGTGCTTCGGCGTGCCGATGCACCTCGGCCTGAGCCCCGAGATGGCGGTCACGGAGTTCATCCGCCTGCTCCGCTACGGGCTCCTGCCGCGCGACGGGAACGACTCACGGCGCGGCGACGAGGGCCGTCGGCGGCGCAAGGACCTGCCGGCCGCGAAGGCCGGGCAGACCGGAAGGGGGACGAGGTCATGACACGGAAGCTGATCGAGGCAGGATCCCAGAGCTCGCCGCTCGTCGCGCTCGGGCTGGTGGCGACGCTGGCATTCGCGGCGCCGGCGCCGGCGGTGGGGGCGCAGGGCGGGGGCGCGGCGGACGACGACGCGCAGCCCGCCGCCGCCGAGGCGGCCGACTCCGCCGAGGCCGCGGCCTCCGACCCGACGCCCGACCGCGAGTACGGCGAGTCGATCGTCGTCACGGCGCGCAAGCGCGAGGAGAACGTGCAGGAGGTGCCGGTGGCGGTCACCGTGACCCCGGGCGAGGTGCTCGAGGACTCCGGCGCGCCGGACATCTCGGTGCTCCAGGACTACGTGCCCAACCTGTCGATCTACGCCGGCCGCAACCAGTCGACGACGCTGACCGCCTTCATGCGCGGCATCGGCCAGGCCGACCCGCTGTGGGGGGTCGACCCGGGCGTCGGCCTCTACCTCGACGACGTGTACATGGCCCGCCCCCAGGGCGCGCTCCTCGACGTCTTCGACGTGGAGCGCGTCGAGGTGCTGCGCGGCCCGCAGGGGACCCTCTACGGCAAGAACACGATCGGCGGCGCGATCAAGTACGTGAGCCAGCCGCCCACCGACACGCCGGAGGCCGAGATCTCGCTGGCCGGCGGCTCGTACGGGACGCAGAACGTCAAGGCGACGCTCTCCGGCCCGCTCGTCGAAGGCAAGCTGCGCGGCAAGGTCTCGGTCGCCTCGCTCCAGCGCGACGGCTACGGCACGAACCGCTTCACCGGCCGCGACGTCTCCGACAAGGACTCGACCGCCTACCGGCTGGCGCTGGACTGGCTGCCGGCGGAGAACGTCACCGTCTCGTTCGCCGCCGACGGCGCCGAGGACGACGCCGAGCCCAAGGGCTACCAGCGGCTGGCGGCGAACCCGCTCTGCCCGGTCTTCAGCGGCGGTCCCTGTCCGCCGCTCGACGACCGCTACGACACCCAGAGCGGCCTGGCGCCGCTCAACGGCACCGACTCCGAGGGTTACTCCTTGACGGTGGCCTGGGACCTCGCCCCCGACTGGCAGCTCAAGTCGATCACCGCCTACCGCGAGAGCGACAGCGAGAACAACATCGACTTCGACACGACCCCGGGGCGGATCGTCGACGTCATCGCTACCTACTTCGACGAGCAGACCTCGCAGGAGCTGCAGCTCGTCTACGACGCGGGCCGGCGGCTCGACGGGGTCGTCGGCGCCTACTACTTCGACGGCCGCGCCGGCGGGCTGGTCAAGAACATCTTCATCAACTCGATCTTCGGCACCACCGACGGGACCACCGACACCGAGTCGATCGCCGTCTTCGGCGACGGCAGCTACCGGGTGAACGACCGGCTGACGCTCAACGCCGGCCTGCGGGTGACCGAGGAGGAGAAGCGGGGGCGGGCGTTCAACGCCGGCTACGCCGACGACACCTTCAGCGTGGTCACGTCGGTGGTCGCCGACTACGACAAGAGCGAGACCTTCACGTCGGTCGCGCCGCGGCTCGGCGTCGACTACAAGTTCAGCGACGACGTCATGGGCTATGTCAGCGCGAGCCGCGGCTTCAAGAGCGGCGGTTTCAACGTGCGCGCCCAGTCGACCTTCTTCCCGGCCTCGGCCGAGCCGTTCGACGACGAGGTGCTCGACGTCGTCGAGGTGGGGGTCAAGTCGATCCTCGCCGACCGCCAGCTCGTTCTCAACACGGCGGCCTTCTACGGCGACTACTCGGACATCCAGGTCTCGACCTTCACCGCCTTCGACTCGAACGGCGACGGTGTCGACGACGCCTTCTTCGGCAACTTCGTCAACGCGGGCGACGCGACGCTCCAGGGGCTCGAGGTCGAGCTCGACTGGACGCCGCGGGCGGTCTCCTGGTTCGGGCTCCAGGGCTACGTGAGCTGGCTCGACGCTGAGCCCGACTCGTTGCTCGACGCCAACCGCGACGGCTTCGTCGACACCCAGGTGATCACCAACGCGCCGGAGAGGACGGCCGGCCTGCGGCTGCGCTTCGACCGGCCGGCCTTCGGGGGTCTGTTCACCGCGACCGTGGGCGGCAACTACCGCGACGACTCGACGCTGACCAACGAGGGCGGCGCCGACCCGCGCAACCCGACCCGGCCGCTCCTGCCGCTGGTGCAGGAGGCCTACACGACGATGGACGCGTCGCTCAACTGGCTGTCGCCGGACGGCAGGTGGGGCCTCAAGGTCAACGGCTACAACCTGACCGACGAGGAGTACCTGACGAACGGGTACAACATCCCGGTGCTCGGCGTAGTGACCGGCTCCTACGGCCCCCCGGCGACGGTCACCGCGGGCATCGAATACCGGTTCTTCTAGTGATCGAGACGGGGCTCGGCGGCAAGGCCGTCGTCGTCACCGGCGGCGGCGCGGGGATCGGCCGCGCCACCGCCCGCCGGTTCGCCCGCGAGGGCTGCCGGGTGGCGGTGTGGGACGTCGACCAGGGCGCCGCCGCCGGGATCGTCGCCGAGCTCGAGGGGGCGGGTGCGCCCGAGGCCGCCTTCCACCGCGTCGACGTCACCGATGCCGGCGCGGTGGAGGGGGCGGCGGCCGCGGTCGTCGAGCGCTTCGGCGGCGTCGACGTGCTGGTCAACAACGCCGGCATCGTCCGCGACGCCCAGCTCGTCAAGTGGACGGAGGGCGAGGTCGCGTCGGTCCTCTCCGACGAGGCGTTCGACCGCGTGGTCTCGGTGAACCTGCGCGGCGTCTACCTGTGCGCGCGGGCGGTCGTCCCCCACATGATCCGCGGCGGGGGCGGGGTGATCCTCAACGCCTCGTCGGTCGTCGGCCTGTACGGCAACTTCGGGCAGACGAGCTACGCGGCGACCAAGGCCGGGGTGGTCAACATGACCCGCACCTGGGCGCGCGAGCTCGGCCGGCACGGGATCCGGGTGGTCGCCGTGGCGCCCGGCTTCGTCGCCACCGACATCGTCCGCGACATGCCGGAGAAGGTGCTCGCGGGGATGGTGCAGCGGACTCCGGTCGGGCGGATGGGCAGGCCCGAGGACATCGCCGAGGCCTACGTCTGGCTCGCCTCCGACGCGGCGTCGTTCGTCCACGGCGCCGTGCTTTCGGTGGACGGCGGCCTGGTCATCGGAACCTGAGCGGCGCGACCCGCCTCCTGCCCGATCTGATCTGATCCGCGCATGCCACGCTACGGGAGCATCGTCGGCACCGGTAGCTACCTGCCGGAGATCGAGGTCCCGAACGACGAGCTGCGGCGGCGGTTCGCCGGGCGCGAGGGGCTCGAGGAGGTCGTTGACAAGCTCGAGGCCTCGACCGGGATCCGCCGCCGCTGGTACGCACCGGACCACTGGGCGGCCTCGGACCTCGCGGTGCGCGCCGGCCGCCAGGCGCTCGAGCGCGCCGGCCGCCGGCCCGAGGACGTCGACCTCCTGATCGTCGGCACCGACTCGCCGGACTTCCTGACCCCGGCCACCTCGGTCGTCGTCCAGCACAAGCTCGGGGCGGTGAACGCCGGCACCTTCGACATCGGCTGCGCCTGCGCCTCGTTCGCCACCGGTCTCGCCACCGCCTCGGGCTGGCTCGCGGTCAACCCGGGCGTCGATACGGTGCTGGTCGTCGGCGTCTACCTGATGCACAAGCTCGCCGACCCCGACGACCCGATGGTCTTCTTCTACGGCGACGGGGCGGGGGCGGCGGTCCTCGAGGCGCGCGACGAGCCCGGCTTCCTGGCCGCCGCCGCCCAGGCCGACGGCTCGTACGCCCGGCACTGGGGGATCTTCGCCGGCGCCACCGCCGAGCCGGCGAGCGCCGAGGCGGTCGCCGCGGGCCGCACCCGGGTCAGGATGCTCGAGCGCTACCCCCCCGAGGTCAACCACGAGGGGTGGCCGCGGCTCGCCCGCCGCCTGGCCGCCGAAGGCGGCTTCGAGCTCGCCGACGTCGACCTCTTCGTCTTCACCCAGGTCCGCAAGCCGTCGATCGAGCTCGTGATGGACGAGCTCGGCCTGCCCGTCGAGCGCGCCCACACGATCATGGAGGACCAGGGCTACACCGGCTCGGCCTGCCTCGGCATGGCCTTCCACGACGCGGTCGAGGCGGGCAAGGTCGGCCCCGGCGACCTGGTGGTCTTCATCGGTTCGGGGGTGGGCTACAACCAGGCCGGCGCGGCGTTCCGGATGGACGGAGTACCGGACGGAGGAGAAAGAGATCGATGAAGGGAGTGAGGATCGAGGTACAGGCGACGCAGGGCGCAGCGACGAAGACGCCCTACCGGATGCGGAGGATCGGCGGCACCGGGCGTCGACGTTTCCGCGGAAACGCCCTCGCCCGCGCCGCGCTTGCGCTCATCGCCCTCGCCGTCGGCGGCCCTGCGACCGGCGGCGAGTCGCGGCGAGCAGCGGTCGGTCAGGACATTTCGCCCGGCAGCGAAGGCAGGGCGGTCGTCGTGCTGACGACGGAGCCGGCGGCCGAGGAGGCGCCGCTCGGGCCGCTCGCGCGGAAGGCCCTGGCCGACCGCGCCGCCCTCACCGAGGCGGGTCTCGAGCGGGCCGAGGTCGAGGCCGCGGGCCGCCGGCTGGTGGTGTGGCGCGGCGGCACGGGCCCGCACCTGGTCCTCCTCCACGGCTCGGGGCAGCAAGCGGGGGCGTGGGCGAACGTGGCGCCGGCCCTGCTCGACGACAGGACGGTCCACGTCCTCGACCTGCCGGGCCACGGCGACAGCGAGCCCGTCGAGGGGACGCTGCACATGAGCTACCTCGTCGAGGGCGTCGAGGCGTATCTGGCCTCGCTCGACGGGCCGGCGATCGTGGTCGGCAACTCGCTCGGCGCCTGGCTGGGGACGATCGCGGCGCACCGTCACCCCGAGACCGTGGCGCGGGCGGTGCTGGTCGACGGCGGGGCGCTGCTCAACGTCCCCGCCGAGGGGCTGTCGCTGGTGCCGGCCGACCGCGAGGCGGCGCGGCGGGTGATGGCCGCGGTCCGCGACCCGGCGAGCCCGCAGCTCACCGACGAGGAGCTCGACGAGCTGGTCACTCGCTCGGACGGCGGCGCGACGGCCCGCATGCTCCAGGACGTGCCGGGGCTGATGGCGCATCTGCTCGACGGTCGGCTCGGCGAGGTCGTCGTGCCGGTGGAGGTTGTCTGGGGCGCGTCGGACCGGCTGATGCCGCTCGACTACGCCCGGCGAATGACCGCCGCGCTGCCGCGGGCCCGCCTGACCGTGATCGAGCGCTGCGGGCACATTCCGCCGGCCGAGTGCCCGGACCGGTTCCTGGCGGTGCTCGAGGAGCTGCTCGCGTCCCCTATGCCGGCTGCGCGCGCCGCGGAGCCGGAGGCCGCGACCGAGCCTGTCGCCGCGGCCGAGCAGGCTCCCGCCTCCGGCGAGCCGCCGGCCGACCCGGAGCCCGCCCCGTGATCCACGCCGACGTCCTCGGCGAGCGGGCGCGGCTCACTCCCGACGAGACCGCCCTCGTCCTCGTCGAGACCGGCGAACGGCCGACCTACGGCGAGCTCGACGAGCGCGCGGTCCGCTGCGCCCGGGCCTGGCAGGAGCTCGGTTTCCGCAAGGGGGACAGGGTGGCGGTCCTCGCCCACAACCGCGTGGAGATGGTCGCGGCGTTCTTCGCCGCTCCGAAGGCGGGGATCGTCCTCGTCCCGCTCGGCACCCGGTTGACCGCCCGCGAGCTCGCGCAGGTGGTCGCGGATGCCGACGTCTCGGCGCTCCTCTACGACGGCGAGCTCGCGGAGACCGTCCGCGCCCTCCGGGAGCTGGTCGACGTGCCGCGATGGATCGCCCTCGACGAGCCGCTGGCCCCCGGCGACCTCCGCTACCGGGACCTGACCGCCGCCGCCGACCCCGCCGCCTTGGAGCGGGTCCGCTGCACGTCGGAGGACCTCTACTGCCTCCTCTACACCTCGGGGACGACCGGCCGGCCGAAGGGGGTGATGATCCCCCACCGCCAGGTCGCCTGGAACGGGCTGAACACGGTCGCCTCGTGGGGGCTCCGCGAGGACGACGTCTCGCCGATCTTCACCCCGCTCTACCACGCGGGGGGGCTGACGGCCTTCCTGGTGCCGGTGTTCACGGTCGGCGGCACGATCGTCCTCCACCGGCGCTTCGACCCCGCCGAGATCTGGCGGACGATCGAGGCCGAGGGCTGCACGGTCGTCCTCGGCGTGCCGACGATCTGGAAGATGCTCATGGAGGCGCCCGAGCTTGCCACCGTGGACCTCTCGCGGGTTCGCGCCTTCTTCAGCGGCGGCGCGCCGCTCCCCCACTACCTCGCCGAGGCGTACCAGGCGCGCGGCGTCGTCTTCAAGCAGGGCTTCGGGATGACCGAGGTGGGGGTCAACTGCTTCGCGATGACCGCCGAGGACTCCGTCGCCAGGCTCGGCTCGATCGGCAAGCCGATGATGTTCACCGAGGTGCGGCTGGTCGACGAGGAGGGGGAGGACGTGCCGACGGGCACGGTCGGGGAGATGCTCTTCCGCGGCCCTCACGTCTGCCGCGGCTACTGGAAGCTGCCCCAGGAGACCGCGGCCGCCCTCGACGCCGACGGCTGGTTCCACTCCGGCGACCTCGCCCGCCGGGACGAGGACGGCTTCTTCTACGTCGCCGGCCGGCGGAAGGACATGATCATCTCGGGCGGGGTCAACGTCTACCCGGCCGAGATCGAGGCCGCGCTCCTCCTCCACCCCGGCGTCGCCGACGCGGCGGTCGTCGGCGTCCCGGACGAGCGCTGGGGTGAGGCGAGCGTGGCCTTCGTCCTGCCACTCCCCGAGGCCGACCCGACCCCCGACGAGCTCGCCGCCCACCTCGCCGAGAGACTCGCCCGCTTCAAGGTCCCCAAGCACATCCGGCTCGTCGACGAGCTCCCGCGCACGCCGTACGGCAAGGTGGTCAAGGGGGAGCTGCGGGAGCGGTTCCTCGCGGATTCGGCGGGTGGGCGAAGGGCGGAGACGGAACATCCGGCGAAGGCCGGTGAATCGACGAACGTGGCGGCGGCCAGCGCGCCAGCGGACCGTGCCGCGGACGGCACTCGATGACGGATCGCCCCGGCTCGCGTCGCGTCGGCACCGCGGTCGGGCTGGACGGCGCTCGGGGCCTCCTCGCGCACCGATTCGATGCTCCGAGGAACGCTGGCGCCGACCTCTCGCCGTCTGCCGGGTCCCCGGTTCTGCTGCTCAACGGCGGGCTGATGACGGTCGCCTCCTGGGAACCGATCGCTTCCCTTCTGGGCGAGCGCCATCCGGTGCTGCGCTGTGACTTCCGCGGGCAGCTCCGGACGCCCGGCCCGGCCCACCGCGAGCTGGCGCCGAACGCCGACGACCTCGTGGCGCTGCTCGACGCCCTCGAGCTCGAGCGCATCCACGTCCTCGGCACCTCGTTCGGCGGCCTGGTCGGGCTGCTCCTCGCGGCGCGGCACCCGGAGCGAGTGGCGAGCCTGGTCGCCGTCACCGTGAGCGACCGTACGACGCTTCGGATGACCGAGACGACGCGCGGGCTGCGCCGGGTCGTCGCCGGGATCCTCGCCGGCGCCGACGGCGGGGGCCTGCTCGAGGCGATGGTCGACGACATCTACTCGGCGAGCTTCCGCCGCGAGAACCGCCAGATGCTCGCCGCGCGCAGCCGGCAGGTCTCCGGCCTGCCGCCGGCCTGGTTCGAGTCGGTCGACGGCATCCTCGCCGCCGTCGAGGCCTTCGACCTCGGCGCCGAGGCGGCGCGCATCCGCTGCCCCACCCTCGTCGTCGTCGCCGCAGACGACCGCGTGATGCCGCCCGAGCGCGGCCGGGCGCTGGCCGCCGCGATCCCCGGCGCCCGCCTCGCCGAGCACCCGGTGAGCGGCCACACCCTGGTCGTCGAGGACCCCGAGTGGCTGGCGCGGGAGGCGCTCGCCTTTCTCGACGGCCTGCCGGCGGCGGCCAGCCCGCAGCGGGACGGCGCCGCGCCGGCCTCCGGCCGCGCCCCCGCCGGAACCGCGCCTCCGCGGACCCTCGCCGCACCGGCCGGGAAGGAAACCTGATGGAACTGCAAGTCCTAGCGAGCTGGCTGCTGGTCACCGGGTACGCCGCCGCGATCGTGGCCCTGGTCGCCTGGGGGGCACGCCGCAACAAGAGCGTCGCCGACTATGCGGTGGGAAGCGTCGCCTTCTCACCGGTCGCGGTCGGCTTGGCCCTCGCCGCCTCGACGACCAGCGCCGCCACCTTCATCATCAACCCGGGCCTCGTCGCCTACTTCGGGCTCTCGGCGGTCTTCGGCCTGTGCGTCGTCCTGCCGATCTCGATGGGCGTCTCGCTCGTCGTGCTGACCAAGGGCTTCCGGAGGTACGGCGGGACGGTCAAGGCGCTGACGCTGTCGCAGTGGGTCGGCAAGCGCTACGGGAGCCGCCCGTTCGCGGTCTTCTTCGCCGTGCTGTCGCTCCTGCTCGTCACCTTCATCGTCATGATCCTCGTCGGGCTGACCAAGGTGATCGCCGCCTCGCTGGCGCTCGACGAGATCGCGGTGCTCGCCGTCCTCGTCGCCTTCTCGTTCGGCTACATGATGTTCGGCGGCGCCAACTCGATGGTGTACACGAACACCATCCAGGCGGCGATCATGATCGTGGTCGCGGTGATCCTCCTCGGCTCGGGCGGCGAGCACCTGGCCGACGGCTTCGGCGGCCTCGTCGAGCGCCTGCGGGCGGTCGACCCGGGGCTCGCCGGCCTCTACAACCCCGAGAGCCCGCTCTTCCGCGACGGCTTCGAGGTCGTCTTCTGCACCGTCGTCGTGGGCATCGCGATCGTCTGCCAGCCGCACATCATCGCCAAGTCGCTGCTGCTCGAGGAGGACCGCCAGGTCAACCGCTATCTCGCTGCCGGGATCGCGGTCCAGGTCCTCTTCTTCTTCGTCGTCGTCGCCGGTCTCTACGCCCGCCTCGAGTTCCCCGACCTCGTGGTCGGCGGCCGGCCGGTCCCGCCCGACAACGTGATCTCGACCTACCTGGTGACCGAGTTCCCCTGGTACGTCGGCGTCGTCGTCTTCCTGGGGCTCATCTCTGCCGGCATGTCGACCCTCGAAGGGCTGATCCAGTCGCTCTCGATCATCCTCACCGAGGACCTCGTCCACAACGTCCACGCCGCGGCGACCGGCCGCGAGCTCTCCGACCGGTTCCTCTTCGTCTTCAACCGCTTCGTGATCGCCGCCCTCGCCGCCGTCTCGTTCGCCCTCGCCTGGTGGCAGCTCGTCGCCCCGAACCTCTCGGTCATCATCTTCGCCCAGCTCGGCGTCTACGCCTACTTCGCCGCCGCCTTCGTCCCCGTCCTCTTCGGCACCTTCCTCGACGACACCCCGGCCGCCGCCGCCGCCTCCGCCTCCGTCGTCGCCCTCCTCGTCCACTACGGCCTCTACTACACCGGCCACCTCTGGTTCCCCTACTACGTCGACGTCTCGGTCAAGAACCCGGGCATCTCGACCGCGCTCGGGATCGTCGCGGCGACGGCGACGGGCGGGGCGGTGTACCTGGCGGCGCGGGCGCGCAGGAGGCGACGGGCGGTGGCGGTGGCGTGAGATCCAAAACCTCGACGAACTCCTCACAACCTCCATGCCAGAGAGAAGCGCATCCCATTGGGGTACAATGCAACGCATGCCCAACCAGGTCACCGTCCGCATGCCCGAGGAGCTGGTCGAGCGGCTGGACCGCGAGGCTGCCCTACAGCGGCGAAAGCGTTCCGACGTGATCCGTATGGCGGTCGAGCGATTCCTCGGGGAGGCGCAGCCGCCCATCGGCGAACGCCCGATCGAGCGGGTCCGGGACTTGATCGGCAGCGTCGAGAGCGGCATTCCGGACCTCGGCCAGCGCCACCGCGAGCATCTCCTCGACCGGCTCCGCCGTGGCCGGTGAGCTGGCCCTCGACACCGGTCCCTTCGTCGCCCTGATCGATCGGAGCGAAACGGCCCACCAAGCGTGCGTCGACGCTCTCGAGAGCTGGACGGGACCCATTCTCACGACCGAAGCCGTCCTCACCGAGGCGCTACGTCTCCTCGGTCCCGGCTGGCAGCCACGCCAAGCCTGCGTGGAGTTCATCCTCCGCGGGTCGGTCCTCCTCGTACCGACCTCGATCCCCGCGCTACGGAGAGCTGCCGAGCTGATGGAGAAGTACGCGGATCTCCCGATGGACTACGCGGACGCGACCGTCGTCGCCCTGGCCGAGGAGGTTGGAACCGACCATGTGTTCACCCTCGACCGCCGCGGCTTCGGCGTCTTCCGCCATCACGGCTCACGGCCGTTTCGCTTGTTGCCGTGAACTACCCAGCGCGGGGACAACTTCTAGCTCACTCCTCCTCCGGCGGCGTGAAGGTCATCTTGTAGCCGTCCGGGTCCTCCACCGTCAGCGTCCGCGTCCCCCAGGGCTCGGTCTTCGGGCCGTCCGGCTCGGCGCCGTGCTCGCGCAGGCGGGCGGCCAGGGCGTCGAGGTCCTGGGCGGTCTCGGCCCAGAGGCGGAAGCCGACGCCCTTCGTGCGGTCGCGGCCCTTGGCGAAGTCGTCCTGGCTCAAGCCGAGGCGGCTGGTGCCGGCGACGAGCATGACGCCTCGGAGCTCGCCGTCCTCCTCCCAGCGCTCCTCGACGGTGAAGCCGAGGGCGTCCTCGTAGAAGCGGAGGCTGCGCGCGAGGTCGTCGACGGTGAGGCTGGGCGAGAAGGAGCGGAGGCGGAGCGTCTCGGGGCGCTCGCGGCGGTCGGGGTGGCCGGAGTCGTTCGTGGGGGTCTGGGGTGCCATGGCGGAGTGTCTCCTCGAATCGGGTTCGACGGATGGTGGCGTGGCGTACGGGGAGTATGCCTCAAGGGACCCCTTGGCAGCTCCGCCCGCTGCTCTAGACCTGGTCGTAGGTTCCGGCCCCGGCGCTCCGCACGAGCGCCGGGGCCTTTGTCGTTCCCCGAACGGGCCGTAACATCCGGCCGCATGAGCTTCCGCCGCCCGGCCGTCCTGCTCACCACCGCCGCGCTCGTCCTCGCGGCGCTCGCCGGGCTCGTGCTGCGGCTCTACCGGCTGGCCGAGCAGCCGCTGCTCGCCGACGAGCTCCACGCGGTCCGGGCGGTGCTCGACCTCGACCTCGAGACGATCCTCACCACGTACCTGGTGGCCGACCACGGGATCCCGCTCGCCGCGCTCTACGAGTGGCGGGTCGAGTCGGGCGGGCCGCTCACCGAGGCGTTCATGCGGCTGCCGGTCGTGGCGTCCGGGGTGCTGCTCCTGCTCGCCGTGCCGCTGGCGGTAGGGCGCTGGCTCGGCTGGGACCGGGCCGTCGTCGTCGCCTGGCTCCTCGCGCTCTCTCCCAGCCTGGCCCTCTACAGCCGGATCGCCCGCCCGTACGCGCCGGCGGTGCTCTTCGGCACCCTCGCGGTCTTCGCCTTCCATGCCTGGTGGACGAGCCGGCGGCACCGGTGGGCGGCGGCGTACGTCGCCGCGGCGGCCGCAGGGTTCTGGTGCGGCCCGTACACCGCGCCCTTCCTCGGCGCGCCGTTCCTCTTCGCCGCCCTCCGCAAGCCCTTCGCTCCGCGGCGCGGGCCGGGGCTGGTGGCGATCGCGATCGTCGGGATCGCCGCCGCCGCGGCGCTCGCCGGCGTCGTCGCACCCGCCTGGGACTCGTTCTTCGCCATGACCGAGGACAAGAGCGGCACCGGCAACGCGAACTGGGCGAGCCTCGCCCAGACGCTCGAGCTCCAGGCGGGGTCGGGCCACCGCGCCGTCGCCGCCGCGGTCTGGGCGGCCGCGCTCGCCGGCCTCGTCTCGCTGGCGCGCCGGCGGCCCGACTTCGCGGTGCTGACCGCGGTCGCCTGGCTCGCCCAGGTCGCGGCCCTGTGGGTGACCGAGCCGATGGGGCTGGCGGCGCCGATCGTGTGGAACCGCTACCTGCTCGTCGGCCTGCCGGTGGCGCTCGTCTGGGTGGCCGAGGCGCTCGCCCTCGCCGCGTCGAGGCGGCCGCCGGGCGTGCCGCGGTGGGCGCCGGCGGCCGTGATCGCCGCGCTCGTCGCCGGGCTGGCGCTCGCCGGTCCCTTCACCGACCCGGTCTTCCGCTACGGCTCGTTCCTCCACAACGACGACATCCTCGGCTTCCATCGCCCGCCGGCGTTCCTCCCGGAGGGGATCCCCACCCCCTACGAGCGGATCGCCGCGGAGGGCGGGGCGGTCGTCGAGCTCACCGGGCTCCCGACCTGGCCGACGGAGAACTACCTGGCGGTCTACCAGAGGCGGCACCGCCAGCGGGTGCTCCTGGCGCCCGCCGAGCTCGGGCTCTTCGAGGGGGGCGTCGAGCTGCGCAACCACGTCGAGCCGGTGCCGCGGGCGATCCTGGCGGCACCCGCTCGCTGGCTCGCCGTCCACCTCCATCCCGTGGGCGAGATCGAGCGGCTCCGATACAGGGAGTATCCGTACGGCACGCCGCCGGCGCCGCTCGTCCTGCGGCAGCTCGGGCGGCGGCAGGGCCGGCGCGCGGCCCGTTACTTCGAGAGGGCGTGGGGGAAGCCGGACCTCGGCGACCCGGCGGTCTGGGTGTGGGACCTCGACCGGCTGCGGGCGGCGCGGCGCTCCAGGCCGGAGACCGAGGGGCGCACGGTCCACGAGGCGGAGCTAGGGCCGACCGGCCTCCGGTAGATTCGAGCGCGATGGGGACCGAGGCGGCCGGTGTGCTCCTGGCCCGCGGCAGCCGCGCCGCGGAGGAGGCCCTGCTCCGCCTCCTGGCGCCTCACCTCGCGGCCGGCCTGGACGCGAGCGCCCTCGCGGCACCGGTGCGGATCGTCGTCCCGTCGCGCAGCCTCCGGCTGCACGTCGCCGCGCTCCTCGCCAGTCGCCACGCGGCGCTCCTCGGCGTCCAGGTGCAGACCCTGACCGCGCTCGCCCGCGAGGTCGTCGAGCGGCGCGACCCGGAGGCCGCGGCGGCGGCCGGGGGCGACCTGGCGTTCGAGGTCCTGGTGCGCCGGCTCGCCCGCACCGAGCCCGCCCTCGCCCGCGGGCTCGACGGCCTCGTCGACGGCTACGGCGCGGTCTCGGCCGCGGTGCGCGACCTCCTCGACGCGGGTCTCCTGCCGGTCCACGCCGGGGCGGCGGACGAGGCGCTGGCCGCGGTGCGCGGGGGCGGGGGCGGCCGCCGGGCGACCGGCGAGCAGGTCGAGCGGGGGCGCGCCCTGGTGCGGGTCGCCGCCCGGGTCGAGGAGGCGCTCGCCGACCACCGCGCGGTGCGCTACTCGGGCCGGCTGCGCCGCGCCGCCGACCTGATCGCCGAGGACCCCGAGGCGGCCCTCCCCGCCCGCGCCGTCCTGGTCCACGGCTTCGCCGACGCGACCGGCATCGCCACCGACCTGATCGAGGCGCTGCTGGTGCACCGCGATGCGCGGCTGGTGCTCGACGGCCCGCCGGAACTCTCGGGCGAAGCCGCCGCGGACGGCGGCGGGCCGGCCGCCGGCCCGGGGGAGCTGCCTCGGGACGAGGCGTTCTCGGTCCGCTTCCGCGAACGGATCGCCGGCGCCGCCGGCATCGCTCTGGCAGACGGCGGCGCCGCGCCCGCGCCGGCCGAGGTCTTCGCGGCGGCCGGCGCCGAGGCCGAGGCCCGCGAGGTCGCGCTCCGGGTGCGCCGCCTGCTCGACGCGGGCGCGCGGCCGGAGGGGATCGGGATCGTCGCCCGCGACCTGGCGCCGCACCGCACCGCCCTCCGCCGCCACCTCCGCGCCCTCGGCGTCCCGTTCTCCGGGGTCGGTGAGCCGGGCGCCCTGACCCCGGTCGGCCGCCGCGTCCACGGGCTCCTCGACCTGCTCCGCCGCCAGGCCGACCTCCCCGCCGACCGCTGGCTCGACGCCGTCGGGCGCCTTCCCGCCCCGGTCGCCCTCGGCGCCGAGGGGGAAGGCGGCGAGGACGAGACGCGCGAGGATCGGGCGGGCGACGGCGATCCCGCGGGCGACGGCCCGCCGCCGTCCCGCGCCCAGCGCCCGCCCTTCGTCGATCTCCGGCTGGCCCTGGCCACGCTCGCCGCCGGCCGGCTGCGCGACGTCGCCCGCCTCGACCCGGCGCGG
>Ga0299913_10001943_pt1 | contig 15914 bp, 16 predicted proteins | sample RVTome_9_FD_201360 | JGI IMG/M metagenome (GOLD analysis project Ga0299913, IMG submission 201360) | Soil microbial communities from uranium-contaminated site in the Upper Colorado River Basin, Wyoming, United States - RVT155D38 (version 2) ...
ACGTGCGCCTGTCGGATGATCTCGGCGGATTCGCGCCGCAGGCGCTCCATCTCCTCGTGCGCCCGCTTCGCCTCGTCCAGCGAGGTCCGAATGCGCTCCTCACGGTCGTGGAGCGCCGCCAGGAGCGGCCGCCAGGCGAACCTGGCCAGCAGCGCCAGCAGTACCAGAAACGTGAGAATCGTCCAGATGAAGAGCCCTGGATCCGGCTGAACGAGCGGGTTCATGCAGTGACCTTCCTGTCCATCGCGTCCCGGGGCGCGACGTCTCGCGCCCCGCCGTGACGATCGCGCACGCGCGCCGCCCGTCCTATCGCAGCAGCACGACCAGCAGGATGAACACCTCGGCGAGGATCGCGACGCCTTCGAGGAGGAACAGCGGCAGGTTCACGGCGGCGGTGATGCGATCGGCCGCGCTCGGCTGCCGCGCCACGCCGTCGGCGGCCGCCGCGGCCAGCCTGCCGATCCCGATGCCCGCTCCGATGACGACGAGGCCCAGCCCCAGCGCCGCTCCGAAATAATGCAGAACTGCTTGAACTTCTTCCACTCGATGTTCCTCCGTTCAGACGCTCTGGTCAGTAGTGATGTCAGTGATGTACGTGGATCGCCATCCCGATGAACACGGCAGACAGCAGCGCGAACACATAGGCCTGCACGAGCACGACAATGAGCTCGAGCGCGGTGATGGCGACCGCAATCGGGACGGAGAAGAGGAGCCCGACGCCGATGCCGACGAGCGCCTGGCCGGCCATCTCGGCAAACAGGAAGACGAACGACAGGATGGCGAGAATGGCGATGTGCCCCCCCGTCATGTTCGCCGCAAGCCGCATCGTCAGGGCAAAGGGGCGCACGAACATCCCCATGATCTCGATCGGGATCAGGAGGATGTAGATCGGCCAGGCGAGGCCGTGGGGAACCAGGTTCTTCCAGTGCTGCACGAACCCGTGCGCGCGCGTGCCGGCGAAGATGATCGCGAAGAACGTGATGGTCGCGAGCGCGGCCGTGACGTTGAAGTTCGCGGTCGCCGTCGCGCCGCCGTGGAGCGCCCGGTTGAGGAACGAATCGTACGAGGTGTGGAGCAGCGTGCGATCGATGAGGCCGGCGACCTCGAAGAGCGGAATCAGCCCGATCGCGTTCGCGCAGAGGATGAACAGGAAGAGCGTCAGGACGAGCGGCGTGTAGACCATCGTCCACTTCCGGCCGACGTTCGGCTCCACCATGCTGTCGCGGACGAACAGCACGACCGCCTCGAGCGCGTTGGTGAAGCCGGAGGGCACCAGCCGATCCTGCCGGAGATAGCGCCGGACGGTCAGCACGGCGACCAGCAGGATCACGGCGGACACGATCCACAGCATCAGCACGTGCTTCGTGACGGAGAGATCGACGTTGAAGACGTGCGGGAGATGAATGAGGGGGTGATCGAGGCCGCTGTTCGAGACGTGTTCGATGATCACCTTGCCGGCGTCGAAAGCCTCGGGAGGCGCCTCGGGCGCGTGTGCTTGCGGAGCGTTCTCAACCATACGCAATAGTCAGCCGGCGTGCCACTCGCGCGCATCCCCCGCGAAGAGCCGCCGCAGGAAGAGCGCCTCGATCACATACAGCAGGATCAGCTGGCTGGTGAAGCTCACGACGAACGGTACGCGTCCGACCGGGGTCGCCAGCACCACCGCCGCTACGTACAGCGGCACCAGGACCATCTTCACGCCAAACAGCCGGATCATGACGCCGGACACCTGCCCCGGCGAACGCAGCCGGGCGCGGGCGACCGCCACCCACGTCCCCAGAGCCAGGGCCAGCGGACCGATCGTACCCAGCGTCACCGCAGCCACCTCTCCCACTAGCAGCAGCAGCGCCACCGAGCACACGGCGCTCGCGGCCGCCATGGAGACTAGGGCGTTCGACGCCATACGATCCGCGCCAGCTCGTAGAACCCGACCACGATCCCGAGCAGCAATCCAATCAGCAGGAGCCAGGGAGCCGTATTGAACCATGTGTCGGCGGCGTAGCCCAGCCCCCCGAGCAGCAGGATCCCGCCGATGAGCGCATAGCTTGCCGCGGCGACAGGCCCGGCGCTCCGCAGGCTGTGCTGCAAGCCGCGGGCGGGTTCGAGCAGCGAGCCGGGGGTCGTGTGCCCGCGTTGGTCCGTGGTTCCCCTGGGCGGCTCATCCATCGGTGCCCGACTGCTCATTATACCGACTTTGTGAAAAAATTCACTTGTCGAGCTTGCGGCGCCCGGAATCGAGATCCGTGAGGCACCTCGGACGGGGCGACAGCGGGGCGCAGCCGGTCGCCTGGCGCGCGCGGAAGTCGACGCACAAGTTCAATTGCTGCAATAGTTTCAGCGTGCACCCGCCCTTGACGCTCTCGCGCCCCGACGCCTATACTGCGGAGACGAGCCCACCGGCAACCAGGGCTCCCTGTCCACAGAGAAACCGGGGTCCGGAGCCCCAGACACATGCACGCTGCCTTTCGCCTCCTGCCCGTCATCGCTATTCTGCTCTGTTTCGGGCCCGTCGTGCACCGCGCCGATGCCCAGACACGCGAGATCTACGTTTCGGCGGTCGACAACCGCGGCGCACCGGTCCAGGACCTCGCCGTCGGCGACGTGGTCGTCCGCGAGGACGGCGTTGCGCGCGAGGTCCTGAGCGTCCGGCAGGCGGAGGCTCCGCTCCACATCGTGCTGCTCGTCGACGACAGCCAGGCCGCGCGGGATGCCACGGTCCGCCTCCGCGAGGGCCTGCTCGCCTTCCTAGAACGGCTCCGCGGCCGTGCCGCCATCGCCCTGATGACCATCGGCGATCGCCCGACGCTGGTCGAGCCGTTCACGACCGAGACGGCACCGATCGAGAAACACGTGAAGAGCATCTTTCCTCGCCCGTCGGCGGGCGCCTACCTGCTCGATGCCATCGTGGAGGCGAGCCGCGCCCTGATGAAGCGCGACGGCGACCGGCGCACGATCGTGGCCCTGACCTTCGAAGGGGTCGAGTACAGCAACCGCCAGCGGGAGTTCGTGCTGGACGAGCTGGCCCGGAGCCGTGCGGCGCTGCACGTCATCGCGATCGGCACGCCGTCGCAGTCGCTCAGCGACGAGATGCGCAACCGCAACATGGTCATCGCGGAGGGGACGGAGCGGACGGGTGGCCGCCGCGATCAGGTCCTCGCGGAGTCCGGCATTCCGGACCGCCTGCGGCAGATGGCCGACGAGCTGCTGCACCAGTATCTGGTCACCTACAGCACACCCGATCGGCTGGTGCCGCCGGAACGGCTCAGCGTGAGCACGAGCCGGGCCGGCGTGACGCTGCGCGCGCCCACCCGCCTGCCCGCCCGCTGAGATGCGGCTGAGACTCGAACGGTTCGCCCGCGCCGCCGTCACGCTCGGCGTGTGCGCCGCGGCGGCCGGCGCGGCCGCCCGCGCGCAGGAGCGCATCCGTGGGGGAATCGATCTCGTCTCGCTGCACGTCACGGTGATGGACGGGAACCGCTACATCACGGACCTCGAGGAGCCGGATTTCGAGGTGTACGAGGACGGCGTCAAGCAGCAGGTGAGCTTCTTCTCGCGCCTGCAGCAGCCCATCGCCATGGCCGTGCTGCTCGATACGAGCGCGAGCATGGAAGGCCACCTCGGGACCGCGCAGGAGGCCGCCACCGGATTCGTGCGGCAGATGCGGCCTGGCGATCTCATGGAAATCGTCGACTTCGACGGCCAGGTGAGAGTGCTCCAGACATTCACCGGCGACGTCGAGGCGCTGGAGCGCGCGATCCGCACGACGAGGCCGAGCGGCTCGACGGCGCTCTACAACGCCATCTACATCGCACTCAGGAGCCTCCAGAAGGCGCGGGTCTCCGCCGCCGAGGACATCCGCCGCGAAGCGATCATCGTCCTCTCCGACGGCGATGACACATCGAGCCTCGTCGCGTCAGACGAGGTGGTCGATCTGGCGAAGCGTTCCGAGACGGCGATCTACGCGATCGGCCTGCGGCCCAATGACGGCCACCGCCGCGATTTCAAGCGGGCGGAGTTCTTCCTGCGCGAGCTCTCGGAGGCCACCGGCGGCCGCGTCTTCTATCCGACGTCCTCGAGCGAGCTGCCCCGCATCTACGCCCAGATCGCGCAGGAGCTGGCCAGCCAGTACGCAATCGGCTACACCTCGAGCAACATGCTCCGGAACGGCGCCTGGCGGCGCCTCTCCGTCCGGGTCTCCCGGCCGGGGGCGGTCCCGAGGACCCGGCAGGGCTATTTCGCACCAGGAGGCACGCGGTAGGGCGGCCATGCACCTCATTCCGCTGCTGCTGTACGGCTCGGCGACTGCGGCATATCTGGCGCATTTCGCGCGGGGAGGCGTGGCGACCGGCCGCCTGGCAACCGGCGTCCTCGGCGCCGCGATCCTCTCGCACACGTTTCTCATCGGCATGCAGACGTTCGAGGCGGGGCACGCACCGCTCGTGGGGACGACGGCGGCCGTCTCGGCCTTCGTCTGGCTGCTCGGGCTCTCCTACCTCGCGATCGAGCTGACGACGGACGAGCGGGCCCTGGGTCCGTTCGTGTGCGCGCTCCTCGCGGCGCTCTACGTCATCCCGGCGACGGATCCCAGCGTCAACCTCAGACCCGCGGTCCTCCAGAGCCCGCTCTTCACGATCCACGTGCTCGCGATGCTGTGCGCGTACGCCAGCTTCGCGCTCGCCTGCGTCGTCGGCGTCACCTATGTGCTCCTGTTCAACGAGATCAAGGCCAAGCACCTCGGGTACTTCTACGCGCGGCTGCCCTCGTTGCAGGTGCTCGACGGGATCAACGGCCGCGTCGTGACGATTGGGTGGGCCTTTCTCACGCTGGGGATCGTGGTCGGCGGCATTTGGGCCACAGACGTGCGGGGCTATCCCGATCCGCGCATTGCAGAGATGTCCATCCTGGATCCGAAAATCCTGGTGGCGCTCCTCTCGTGGGGCGTTTACTCTTTTGCGCTGGTCGCGCGGCGGGCGATCGGCTGGACCGGCCGGCGCGCCGCCTGGCTGTCGGCGCTCGCGTTCGTAATCGTGATGCTGAACTTCGTGCCCGTCGGGTACTTCCTGACGAAGAGCCACAACTTCTGAGCATGCCCCTGTTCGCCATCGGCCTCAGTCACCGCACGGCGCCCGTCGACCTGAGGGAACGCGTGGACTTCTCCCGGCTCGGCGCCGGCGATGCGCTCGACGCGGCCGTCGCGCGCGGCATCGCCACGGAAACCGTGGTGCTCTCCACCTGCAACCGCGCGGAGATCTACGCCGTCGCGGGACCGGAGGGCCCGGATGCCGTCGGCCGTTTCTTTGCCGAGTACCACGACGTGCCGCTCGCAGAGCTCGCCGATCACCTCTACGTCCGTCGGGGCGCTGAGGTCGCCCGGCACCTCTTTCGCGTGGCGGCCGGGCTCGACTCGCTCGTCGTCGGCGAGCCCCAGATCCTGGGGCAGGTGAAGGCGGCGTACGGCGTCGCCAGCGACCGCGGGCATACCGGAGCCATCATCAACCGGCTGTTCCACTCGGCCTTCGGCGCCGGCAAGCGCGTGCGGCGGGAGACCGGGCTCAGCGAGGGGGCCGTTTCGGTGAGCTACGCGGCCACCGCGCTCGCCCGCAAGATCTTCGGCGACCTCGCCGAGCTGAACGTCGTCGTGGTGGGCGCCGGGGACATGGCCAAGCTGACCGCCGTGCACCTGCAGGCGCAAGGCGTCCGGCAGCTCACGATCGCGAGCCGCACGCTGACGACCGCCCAGCGTCTGGCCGCCGAGCTGTCGGGACGCGCTGTGGCCTGGACCGAGCTCGGAGATGGCCTGCGCGGCGCCGACATCGTGATCACCGCCACCGGCGCCAGCACGCCGGTGCTGACGCGCGCGGGCGTGCAGGACGTCATGCGCACGCGCCCGCCGAGGCCCCTCTTCATCATCGACATCGCGGTGCCTCGCGACGTCGAAGCGGCGGCAGGCGACCTGGAGCAGGTCTTCCTCTATAACATCGACGACCTGCAGGGCATCGTTCGGGACAATCTCGCACGCCGCTCGGGGGAGCTCGAGCGCGCCGAAGCCATCGTCGACGAGGAAGTCGACCGGTTCGATCGGTGGATGCACTCGCGCGAAGCCATCCCGACGCTGATCGCGCTGCGCGATCGGTTCGAGCGCATCCGGCAGGCTGAGATCGCGCGGCTGGAATCCAAACTCGCCGGCCTGCCGCCCGAGGCGCGCGACCGGGTGGACGAGATCACGCGGCTCATGGTGGAGAAGCTGCTGCTGGCGCCGACCGAAGGGCTGAAGGCGGTTCGGGACGCGAACACCATCGGCACGTACGCCGAAGTGCTGAACGAGCTGTTCAGGCTGGAGACCGGCGAGTCGTCAGGCGAGGGGACGCGGCCCAGGCGCATCACGCCCCTCCGCCGGGGCTGATGGGCGCGCCTCTCAGAATCGGAACGCGGGGCAGCCAGCTGGCGTTGTGGCAGGCGCGGGCCGTCGCCACCCGGCTGGAGGCGAGCGGCGTCGAGGCCGACCTGGTCGTGATCCGCACGGCTGGCGACCGCCTGCAGGAAGCGCCGCTGTCCGAGGCCGGCGGCAAGCGGCTCTTCGTCAGGGAACTGGAGGACGCACTGGTGGGCGAGCGGATCGATCTGGCCGTCCACAGCGCCAAGGACATGCCGGCGATCCTGCCGGACGGATTGAGCCTGGCCGCGGCCCTGCCTCGCGACGATCCCCGTGACGCGCTCGTCCTGCCGGTGGGTACCGGGCCGATTCACGTGCGCGCCGCGCTGGACGGGCTCGCCGCCGGGACGGTCGGCACGAGCAGCGTCCGGCGCACCGCGCAGCTCGCCCCGCTCGTCGCGGGGGCGCGGTTCGCGCCCGTGCGGGGCAACGTCGACACCCGCCTCCGCAAGCTGGACGGCGGAGAGTTCGATGCCCTCGTCCTCGCGAGCGCGGGGCTGCGACGACTTGGATTGGCTCATCGGATCACCGCGGCGCTGCCCGCCGTCCTGTGCGTGCCCGCTCCCGGGCAGGGGATCGTCGCGGTCGAGACCCGCACCGGCGACGACGCGGTCAGCCGGGTCCTCGGGGCGATGAACGATCAGTCCGCGTGGACCGCGCTGCGGGCCGAGCAGGCCGTCGTCGCCGCGCTCGGGGGAGGATGTCAGCTGCCGCTGGGAGCGCTCGCGACATTGGGCGACCGAACGATGGAGCTGACCGCGGTGGTGTGCGCCGCCGACGGCAGCCGGGCGATCCGGGCGCAGAGTGCCGGCCGTCCCGACGAGGCGGTGGCGCTCGGCGCGCGGGTGGCCGCCGATCTCGCCGCCAGAGGCGCGACGGCGCTCCTCGACGAGGTTCGCGCGAAGCAGGGACCGATCGAGGGGAGTTACTGAGATTACTCGACGAACGAGGCAGAAGGGGTCAGGCAGAAGTGGCTGCTCGGGTGTACATCGTCGGCGCCGGACCCGGTGACCCGGGGCTCATCAGCGTGCGCGGCCGCCAGTGCCTCGAGCGTGCTGACGTCGTCGTGCACGACCACGGCGTGTCTGCGGACACGCTCCTCATGGCGCCCGAGGGCGCCGAGCGGATCGATGTCGGCGCTGCGGCGCCGTCCGCCGCCGATCAGGACGCCATCAGCTATCTGGTGACGGAGAAGGCGCGCGAAGGCCGGGTCGTCGTGCGGCTGAAATGGGGCGATCCGTTCGTCTTCGACAGTGGCGGCAAGGAGGCCATCTTCCTGCACGAGCAGGGGATCCCTTTCGAGGTGGTGCCTGGCATTCCGCTCGCGGTTGCAGGGCCAGCCTACGCGGGGGTGCCCCTGACGTATCCGGGGGCCGGCGACGCGGTGGTGATCGTCAGGGGCCACGAGGGGGACCGCGAGGCGGCCGCGGAGATCGAATGGGGGAAGCTCTCGGAGGTCGGCGGCACGATCGACTGCTATGCCGGCGCCCGGCAGATCGAGGGCATCACGCGAGCCCTCGTCGCCAATGGCCGGTCGCCCGTCGAGGCGGCGGTCCTCGTGTACGATGCGACGACGCCCCGCCAGCGCACTATCCGGGGCGCGGTCGGTGACATCGCGCTGCACGCGGCGCCGGACCGACCCGCGCTCCTCGTGGTGGGGCCGGTCGCCGGCTTTCGCGACCATCTGCGCTGGTTCGATACGCGACCGCTCTTCGGGCGCAGAATCCTCGTCACCCGGGCGCGCGAGCAGGCGCGCGAGCTCGTGCACCGCCTGGAGGCGCTCGGCGCGGAAACGGTGAAGATGCCGACGATCCGCATCGTCCCGCCCGCCGACTCAGGACCGCTGGACACCGCGTGCGACGAAGTCGAGACGTTCGACTGGATCGTGTTCACCAGCGTCAACGGCGTGCAGCGATTCATGCGCCGCTTTCTGGAACGGCGCGACGTGCGTGACCTGAAGGGAGTGGGCCTGTGCACGGTCGGTCCGGCGACTGCCGCTGCACTGGCGGTGTACGGCGTACGCGTCGACCTCACGGCCGAGGAGTATCGCTCCGAGGGCGTTGCGGAGTCTCTCGTGCGAACGGGCCGGGTGGCGGGCAGCCGCATCCTGCTGCCACGCGCGGAAGTGGCGCGGGCCATCCTGGCTGACGCGCTGAGGCAGGCCGGCGCCCAGGTCGTCGAAGTCGTGGTCTACCGGACAGTGGCGGCCGTCGAAGGCAGCGGCCCTGACATGTACCGATTGCTGCTGGACCGCCAGATCGATGCCGTCACGTTCACGAGCGCCTCGACGGTGCGGAGCTTCGTGCGCGCAATCGGCGAGGAGCAGGCACCGGACCTGCTGCGTTCTACCGTCATCGCCGCGATCGGGCCTGTCACCGCGGAGGCGGCGCAACAGCTCGGTCTCGTGGCGGCAGTGGTGCCTGCGGAGTACACGGTGTCCGGGCTCGTGGAGGCGCTGGTGGGATACTTCGAGCAACATCCTCAGGCAGCGGCCGCGTTATGACGCCGAAGCCCGAGCTCACCGCCGGATCGGCGGATGCCACCCACGCCGGGCTGGATCTGCGGCACCGGCCGCGGCGATTGCGGCGGTCGGCCGCGATCCGCGCGCTGGTGCGCGAGACCCGCCTCTCGCCCGACATGTTCGTGTACCCGCTGTTCGTGTGCAGCGGTGAGGGACAGCGACGGGAGGTTCCATCGATGCCGGGAGTCTGCCAGCTCTCTGTCGACGAAGCGGTCCGCGAGGCGGCAGCGGCCGCTGGCGAGGGCGTGCGGGCCGTGCTGCTCTTCGGCCTGCCGCACGCGAAGGATCCTGCCGGCGCCTCCGCCTACGATCCCGAGGGGCCGGTCCAGACGGCCGTGCGGGCCCTGAAGCAGGCGTTGCCGGACCTGCTGGTCATCACGGACGTCTGCCTGTGCGAGTACACGTCGCACGGGCACTGCGGCATCCTGATCGAGGAGGAGATCGCGAACGATCCGACGGTCGAGCAGCTCGCACGCACGGCGCTGTCCCATGCCGCCGCCGGGGCGGATATCGTCGCGCCGTCGGACATGATGGACGGCCGGGTCGGCCGGATTCGCGACGCGCTGGACGAGGGCGGATGGGCGGGCGTCGGCATCATGTCGTATGCGGCGAAGTACTGCTCGGCGTTCTATGGCCCGTTCCGAGACGCCGCCGGGTCCACGCCGGCATTTGGCGACCGCCGGTCGCACCAGATGGATCCGGCCAACGCGCTCGAGGCGCTGCGCGAAGCGCAGCTCGACATCGACGAAGGCGCCGACATCGTCATGGTCAAACCCGCGGTGCTGTACCTCGATGTAATCGCCCGGATCAAGGCGGAGTTCGGCATGCCGACAGCCGCGTACCACGTGAGCGGTGAATACGCGATGCTGAAAGCGGCTGCACGCCACGGGTGGATCGACGAGCGCCGCGCGATGCTCGAGACGCTGACGGCGATCCGGCGCGCCGGCGCCGACGTCATCATCACCTACTACGCACGGGACGCCGCACGCATGCTATCGTCGCGGGATGTTCCGGCGTAGACGGTCCCGCTACGCGGCGTCCGAGAAGTGCTTCGCGTCCGCCTCGCGCGTGCTGCCGGGAGGCGTGAACAGTCCGGTCCGCGCCTTCAAGGCTGTGTCGGCGACGCCGGTCTTCATCGCCCGCGCACGGGGCGCCCACATCACCGACGTCGACGGGCATCGTTACATCGACTATGTCATGTCCTGGGGGCCGCTCCTCCACGGGCACGCGCCGAAGGGCCTGGCCGAAGCGCTCGGCGCGGCTGCCGCGCGCGGCACGAGCTACGGCGCGCCCACGGAGCTCGAGACGCGGCTCGCCCGGCGCATCGCCATACTGATGCCGTCGATGGAGCGCGTCCGCTTCGTCAGCTCGGGGACGGAGGCGGCGATGAGCGCGGCGCGCGTGGCGCGCGCGTTCACCGCACGCGATCGGATCGTCAAGTTCGAGGGCTGCTATCACGGGCACGCCGATGCGTTCCTGGTCAAGGCGGGATCGGGGGCCATGACCCTGGGTGTTCCGACGAGCCCGGGCGTGACCGCCGCCGTGGCGCAGGAGACGCTCGTCGCTCGATACAACGACCTGGGGTCGGTCGAGCGCCTCGTCGACCGACACGGGGACGAGATCGCGGCGATCTTCGTGGAGCCGGTGGCCGGGAACATGGGCGTCGTCCCGCCGCGTGACGGATTCCTGGAAGGGCTGCGCCAGATCTGCACGCGCGAGCGCATCCTGCTCGTCTTCGACGAAGTCATCTCGGGATTCCGCGCCGCGGCAGGCGGCGCGCAGCAGGTTTTCGGCATCACGCCGGATTTGACCTGCCTCGGCAAGATCATCGGCGGCGGGCTGCCCGTCGGGGCCTACGGCGGGCGGGCGGACGTGATGGAGCTGATGGCGCCGTCCGGACCCGTATACCAGGCAGGCACGCTCTCCGGGAATCCACTCGCGATGACGGCGGGTCTCTGGGCCCTGGAGCAGCTGTCGCCGCGGCTGTACCGCCGCCTGGCGACCCTTGGGGCTCAGCTTGCGGCCGGACTGGCCGACGCGGCCCGTCGCGCGGGCGTGCCGCTGCAGGTGAACGCGTTCGGTTCCGTCCTGACGCCGTTCTTCACGTCGGCACCGGTACGCGACTACGCGTCTGCGGCACAGAGCGACACGGCCGCGTACGCAGCGTTCTTCCGCAGGATGCTCGACCGCGGGGTATACGCGCCGCCGTCGCAGTTCGAGGGCTGGTTCGTTTCCGCAGCACACACACCGGCCGACATCCAGAAGACCGTGAAGGCCGCCCGTGCGGCCTTCACGAACGCCGGCTGACCCGTCCGCGACCTACCGGATCTCCGGCGGCGTATCGAGGCGCACCCGGAGCACGGTGCCGGCGGGTAACGTCACGTCGCTGCCCTCCGTGGCAAGGACGGTCCCGCCGCCGCCGATTGCCACCCCCAGCAGGGCGCCCCTGACGCCCCCAAGAATGCCGCCGATGATTGCCCCGACCGCCGAGCCGGCGCCGATGCGTCCGGCCTCCCCGCGAAGCCCTTCGCTCTCGATCGCCTGGGTGACGGTGCCACGCAGCGGGTAGCTCCGCCCGTCGACGGTCACCTGATCGAACGCGAGCGTCAGCGCCCCCTTCCGGTCCGTGCGCGACGCGCGGTTCACGGAGCTGACGACCCCGCGCATGACCGAGCCCGCCGGAATGATCACCCGGTCGCCCCGCGAGAGGTCGACCAGCGTCGTCGCTTCGAACCGATCCTCCACCTGGGCGTCGTCGGAGCTGAGCCGCCGCTGGAGCCGCACGTCGATCTCCTGCGCGACAGGTATCGCGGAACGGGAGCCGGACGCGTCGGCGGACTGGGGAGCCGCGGACGACGCGGGCTGCGCCGCGCGCGCGGGAGGCGCGGCCGTCGCCGGAGGCGCAGCGGCACCCGGGACGCCGCCCGGATCCTGCCGCGACTCGCCCCGCGCCCGGGTCCGCAGATCCTGGAGCCGATCACGCAGATCGGCGTATTCGGTGCGTGCGACGTTCCCCTCCTTGCGCAGTTTGACGCGCAGGTACGTCACCTCATCCCGCAGATCGTCGAGCTCGGTCTCGAGCCGGGAGGCGAGTATCGTGTCAGATGAGCGGAGTCGCGCGACCTCCGAGCTGGCCTGGAACACCTGATCCTGAAGCCGCTGAATGTCGTTCGCGCTCACGCTCTGCTGCGCGGCGCCGACCGCCGCGACCGGCAGGGTGCCGGCCAGAACCATGATCCCCAGCCATCCTCGTACAGTCATCATTCTCTCCAATGCTTCGGCATCGTTCCCGGTCACTGCCGGCACCGCGTGTCTCCTGAATAGGACGTCCTGCGGCGCTGTACGGTTCTCCGTGCAAGAACTGGCTCTCCGTGTATCGGACGGTGCAGCCGCGGCGGCCATCCGCCGCCCGGTGCCATTTGCGGCGGCGGCTGTCGAATCGGCCATGCTCCAATCGACACCAGACCAGCAAGGGCACGATCCGCTTCCAGCCGGACGAGCCGCTCCCTGCCGGCGTCGTGCGGAGGATCGTCAAGGCGCGCATTGCCGAAAACATGGAGTGACCCTGCCACCGGGCCGACATCGACCCGTGCCGACTTGCTATGATCGAGGAGTCCATGCCCGGCATCAGACTCCACAAGACGGTCGGCGTCCGCGTCGGACCGCTGCAGGTGGGGGGCGGCGCTCCCATCGTGGTCCAGTCGATGACCATGACCGATACGGCCGATGCGGCCGCCACGGCCCGGCAGTGCATCGAACTGGCCGAGGCCGGGTCCGAGATGGTCCGTGTCACCGTGAACGTCCCGGCCGCGGCCGAGGCGGTCCCGGAGATCAAGCAGCGGATGCTCGACGCCGGCGTGACGGCACCCCTCATCGGCGACTTCCATTACAACGGCCATCTGCTGCTCACCCGCTATCCGGCGTGCGCGGCGGCGCTCGACAAGTACCGGATCAATCCGGGTAACGTCGGCACGGGGCGGCGTCGCGACGAGCAGTTTGCGACGATCTGCGGCGTGGCGCGCGATCGCGCGAAGCCGGTCCGCATCGGCGTGAACGGCGGCTCGCTCAATCAGGAGCTCGTCGTCGCGAGGATGCAGGAGAACACGGACCGCGACCTGGGTCTCGAGTCCCACGAGATCATCAACGAGTGCCTGGTGCTGTCTGCCCTCCAGTCCACGGAGCTCGCGCTGGAATCCGGACTGCGGAAGGATCAGATCATCATCTCGTGCAAGACCTCACGGCCGTGGGACCTGATCGCCGTCTACCGCGAGCTCGCGAGGAGGACCGATCAGCCGCTGCACCTGGGGCTCACCGAAGCGGGGATGGGCACCAAGGGGCTGGTCTGGTCGGCGGCATCGATGGGCGTGCTGCTCGCCGAGGGGATTGGCGACACGGTCCGCATGTCGCTCACGCCGCGCCCCGGCGGCGATCGCCGCGAGGAAGTCTACGCGGCGTGCGAGCTGCTCCAGGCGCTGGGACTGCGCTCGTTCGCGCCGAGCGTGACGGCATGTCCCGGCTGCGGACGCACCACGAGCAGCACCTTCCAGGAACTGGCGGAGCGGACCCACGATTACATTCGCGAGCGGATGCCCGAATGGAAGCGCGAGTACGAAGGGGTGGAGGAGTTGACGCTCGCCGTCATGGGATGCGTCGTAAACGGACCGGGCGAATCGAAAGCCGCCAACATCGGCATCAGCCTGCCAGGGACCGGAGAAGCCCCACACTGCCCCGTCTACATCGACGGCGAACACCACACGACGCTCCGCGGGACCTTTGACGAGCTTGCGGCGGCATTCCGCCAGCTCCTGGACGGTTATGTGGCCCGGCGCTACGCGCGCAAGAGTGAACCGCACCCGGCGCCGTAACGACTCTTCGGACTTCCGGTCCGGAGCTGTTGACCTGCCGTCAATCGATCCGGCTCACCTGCTCGGCGCCCTCGTCGTACTGACGTTTGCGTCGCCCGCCGTCGTCTTTGTCCGAAGCGGGTATGCCGTTGGCCGTGGAGCCGCGTCCGCCGGCGCGGCCGCCGCGGATGCCCGCACCGCCGTCGCGCGCGACGGGATCGTCGGGCGCGTCGCTCTGGCGCTGCGCAGCATTCGGCTCGACCACTTCCGCCTCCAGCGGATCGCCGTGGGGTCGGGGTCTGTCGCTCCGCTCGGGCATGGCGTCCCTCCTTCAGGAGGAAGGGAGCAAGCGCGATGCCGCGCCAGCAGCGCCGGCCGGGCACTTGGCTCCGGACTGAAGCTCAGCGCCAGGGGATCAGGCGGCGAATAGCCTCGATGCGGGCGAGATCGTTGTAAATCACGGTGACCATCAGCGTCAGCAGCAGGACGAAGCCCGCGAGCAGCATCTTCTCCTTGACCTTCATGCTGAAGTCGCGCCGCGACAGCCCCTCGAGCGCGAGGATGGTGATGTGCCCGCCGTCGAGCACCGGGATGGGCATGAGATTGAGCAGACCGAGATTGAGGCTGATCATCGCCATCAGGCTGAACAGCTGAACCCAGCCGGCCTCGGCGGCCTCACCGGAGAGCCCCGCAATGGCGACGGGACCCATCAGCTGGCTGACCGGCGTGTCGCGCGTGAACAGGCCGGCGAGCGTCTTGCCGATGAGGGTGGTCCACTTCCAGTTCTGCTCGGCGCTCAGCTTGAAGGCCTCGAGCAGCGTGGGGTCCACCGTGCGAGTCTCGTACTGATTGATGACGGCTCCGATCCGGACGATGTCCTGGACCTTCTGGGGGGCGATCACGATCGTCTGCGGCTCGTCATGTCGGAGAATGTCGAACGTCAGCGGTTGCCCCTCGTGGGCGCGGATAATCTCGATGACGCGGGGCTGGGAGATGCCGGATTCACCGTTGACCGCGATGATGACGTCGCCGGCCTGCAGACCGGCGGCCTCCGCCGCCTCGCCAGGCGTGACGGTCACGATCTGCGGCCGGAACACCGGCCGGATCCCGAGCTCGCCCGTTTCCCACTTGCCCACCTTCTGGGGCACGACGTCCTGCTCGAGCCGTGTGCCTCCACGATCGATCCCCAGCCGCAGCGTCCGGCCGCCGCGGGGGGCGACTTCCATCGTGAAGTCCTCCCAGGTGTGCACGGGTGTGCCGTTGACCGACACGATGTGGTCGCCTGGCTGCAGTCCCGCGCGCTCGGCGACCGAGTCGGGCGCAAAGCCGCCGACGACGACCGGCTGCTGGTGCAGGATGGGTACTTCGGCGCCCTGATGGAGCACGAACGCCATCACGACGATCGCGAGCGCCAGGTTCATGACCGGACCCATGATCAGGACCTGAAAGCGCTGCCACTTGGACTTGGAGAGGAACTCGTCCGAGGAGCCCGTGCGTGAATCCTCCGGGTTCTCCCCCGCCATCTTCACGTAGCCGCCAAGAGGGATGATGCTGACGCAGTATTCGGTCTCGCCGCGGCGGAACGAGAGGATCTTCGGGCCGAACCCCAGCGAGAACGTGATCACCCGGACGCCGATCCGCCGCGCCATGATGAAGTGGCCGAGCTCGTGTACGAAGATCAGTACGCCGAGCACGAAAATGAAAGCGAGCATTGTCGTCACGGACACCCCTGGCGATTGACTGGATCGTTCATTGTAACCCGGCGATAGCGTGCCGCGCGAACGCCCTCGCCCCCGCATCCACGGCGCGCACCTCGTCCAGGTCGCGGACGGGCGCCGCGCCCACGGCCTCGTGCTGATTCAGGGCCGCCTCGATCACCGCCGGAATGGCTGTAAACCGCAGATTCCCCTCCAGGAATGCGGCCACGGCCACCTCGTTCGCGGCATTCACCACGATGGGCAGGCCGGGCTCGCCGGCCAGGGCGCGGAACGCCAGATCGAGGCAGGGAAAACGCCCCGTATCCGCCGCTTCGAACGTCAGCGGCCCGCACTGCGTGAGCTCCAGCCGCGCCAGGGGGGTGTGCCAGCGATCGGGGTACGAGAGCGCGTACTGAATC
>Ga0299913_10001944_pt1 | contig 15912 bp, 11 predicted proteins | sample RVTome_9_FD_201360 | JGI IMG/M metagenome (GOLD analysis project Ga0299913, IMG submission 201360) | Soil microbial communities from uranium-contaminated site in the Upper Colorado River Basin, Wyoming, United States - RVT155D38 (version 2) ...
TGTGAGGTGCCTTAACCTCCTGGATGCTCGCCGACTACCTTTCCGGCACGTCCGCCGGTAAGCTCTGCGCCTCTGCTCCGGTCGGAAATCCGGCCGTCGCCAACAATAAACGGGCAATAAACGGGGACACCCATCAGAAGTACACTATGGCTGAGCCTTCCTGGTATTCCATCCTTCCCCCGGTCCTGGCCATCGTGCTGGCCATCTGGAGCAAACAGGTGCTGCTGTCCCTGTTTGCCGGCATCTGGATCGGCTACACGCTCCTGAACGGCCTTAACCCGTTCACAGGCGTGACAGAGGGCCTGGAAGGCCTGGTCAAGGTGTTCGGCGACGCGGGTGATACCCGTGTGCTGATCTTCACGCTGATCATCGGATCGCTCATTGCCACCATTGAACATTCCGGCGGCGTGCGCGGGTTCGTCCACTTCCTCGAATCACGTCGCTGGGTACACAACGGCCGCCGAGCACAGGTCCTTGCGTGGACGACCGGGCTGGTCATCTTCATAGAATCCAACATTACGTTGCTAGTGGCTGGCACAGTTAGCAGGCCGTTGTTTGACCGTTACAGAATCTCTCGGGAGAAGCTCGCCTATCTCATCGATGCAACCTCGGCGCCCGTGTGCGTCATGATTCCACTGAATGCCTGGGGTGCCATCATAATCAGCCTGGTGGCCGCGTCCGGCGTCGAGAATCCACTGCAAACCTTTATCGCATCAATTCCATACAATCTCTATGCAATTGCCGCGATTCTGCTGTCGGCTGTGGTCATCTGGAAGAACATAAACATCGGTCCTATGAAAAAAGCGGAAGCGCGAACACAAGGCGGTGAGTTGCTGTGGCCCGACGCGATCCCATTGATCGACGTGGCCGCCGAAGCGGACCAACCAGGGGAGAAAGCGGCCGACATTCCGTCGGGCGCGTTCATGACTGTCCCGATTCTCGCCATGATCGTGATGATGCCGGCCGCTCTTTACATCACCGGGAACGGCAACCTGATCGAAGGCTCCGGATCCGTTTCTATCCTGTGGGCAGTTACGTTCGCATTAGCAGTCGCGTGGAGCATGATCCTGATCAGCCGTCGCAGCACGATAAGCGAGTTGATGCGAGTTTTCATGAAAGGTGCGGGCTCGTTGTTGCCAATTGCTGCGATTCTGCTGCTTGCGCTGGCACTTGGCGACGTCGCAGGGCTGTTAGGTACCGGCGTCTACGTTTCAAATATCGTCGGCGCAACCCTGCCGGTAATACTTCTTGCGCCCTTGATCTTTCTTAGCTCGTCGTTCATCGCGTTCTCCATAGGCTCGAGCTGGGGTACGTTTGCGATCATGATTCCTATTGCCGTGCCTATCGCGTTGAACCTCGGTCTCCCCGTGCCGCTATTACTCGGAGCCGCGATTTCAGGCGCGATATTCGGCGATCATGCGTCCCCGATCAGCGATACGACGGTAGTCGCATCGATGGCTTCAGCAACAGACCATATCGATCATGTGCGGACGCAGTTGCCGTACGCTGCATTGGCCGCGATCATTGCGACGTTGGGTTTCTTCTTGCTGAGCCTACGACTGTGATGTCGCGGTCGTGAAGGTTCTGATCGGCATTGTCTTTATGGCGGTGATCTTCAGTCTCGGTTCCGCGCTGTATCACATGACCTCGCGCAAGAGCGATTCTGCGCAGGTTACCAAGGCCTTTGGCTGGCGAGTTGCGTTGTCGGCGCTGCTCATCGTTCTGCTGCTCGTGTCCTGGAAGTACGGTTTGATCAAGTAGCACAGCGGAGCCGTTTATGACCGCTGAGCGCTACGCCAGCTTCCGCCTGGTCAGGTTCAAATGAGGACACCCATCAATCAAAGCTTCGGTTGATGGGTGTCCTCATGGGTGGGCTCATGGGTGTCCTCATTTGCCCTCACTGGCCCCCTTGAGTTGCGCGGTGTCAAGTTGATGGGTGTCCCGAAATGGAAGCGGGCCGCTGCTTGTGTTTGGGGGGGGCATGCGGCAGGCTCGGGGCCAGGCGAAGTCGCAAGAACGACGGGATGAGAAGCGAGGTCGGTTGGGAACAGTGAGTATTGGGCCGGGACCTGGCGACGGAAAGCCGGGCAATTGCGGCGGGAGTCCTGTTCGTCCAGGATGCGGCACGGCCGGCCACAGCGAAGCTGGCGGACAGCCGGACGGCGGCCGTATGCAATCGTCGGCGGGTAACGGCCAGGAAGGCTGGACTCCGGCCGTTATGGGGCAAGACTTCTTTCTCAACGATGGTAATGCGCCTCTCGCCAGGTCCCTCCCTAACGTTGTCGACTGAAGCGATCCGTATGATGTGATGGTCAGTGAAGCCGGCACCCGCAACCCGATGGACCGTTCACCCGACGACCGGATTCGCAACATCGTCATCGTCGGCGGTGGTACTGCCGGCTGGATGGCAGCAGCGGCGTTTTCCCAGGTCCTGCCGCGGGAACTGACCCGCATTCGCCTGGTTGAATCGGATGAGATCGGTCGCGTTGGAGTCGGTGAGGCCACAATTCCGCCGATCTGCACCTTCAACGCGATGCTGCGCATCGACGAGAACGAGTTCCTGCGCAAAACACAGGGAACCTTCAAACTCGCTATCCAACTCGTCGACTGGACCCGCATCGGCCACTCCTATTTCCACCCGTTCGGCGAGTTCGGACTCGACATCGAGGGCGTCCAGTTTCACCAGTTCTGGCGCAAGCTTCACATGCAGGGCGACGTGCCGGGGATCGAGGAATACTGCGTGCCCGCCGTTGCTGCGCGACTCGGCAAGTTTGCACAGCCCGCCACCGACCCCGCTGCGGTCGCATCGCGGCTCAAGTATGCCTATCACTTCGACGCCTCTCTCTACGCGGCTTTCCTGCGCAACTACGCGGAATCTCGCGGCGTCGTACGGACCGAGGGCGCAGTCCGGGATGTCACGCTCCGCGGAGAGGACGGGTTCGTCGAGGCTTTGCTCCTCGAAAGCGGCGAACGTATCGAAGGCGATCTGTTCATAGACTGCAGCGGTTTTCGCGGACTCATCATCGAGCAAGCACTGCAGGCAGGCTACGAAGACTGGTCGCACTGGCTGCCCAACGACAGCGCGGTCGCAATCCAGTGCGAAAGCCACGGCGAATTGACTCCCTACACCCGGTCCACGGCGCTGCCCGCGGGCTGGCAGTGGCGCATTCCGCTGCAACATCGCATCGGCGCTGGCTACGTCTTCAGCAGCCGCTATCTCAGCGACGATGAAGCGACCGCCACCTTACTCGGCAACCTGGAAAGCCCGCCGCTCGTGCAGCCACGAATACTCAGGTTCACCGGCGGCCGGCGCAAGAAATTCTGGAGCCGGAACTGCGTAGCCCTGGGCCTGGCGAGCGGCTTCCTGGAGCCCCTGGAATCCACCAGCATTCACCTCATCCAGGTGGGGATCACCCGTCTACTCGCGCTGTTTCCGGACAAAAACTTCAATTTCGCCGAAATCGACCAATACAATCGGTTCATGACCAGTCAGTACGAGGGCATCCGGGACTTTCTCGTACTGCATTTCAAGGCGACGTAACGAAACGACTCGGCATACTGGGACTATTGCCGAATGATGGATGTCCCGGATTCGCTCAAGCACAAGATGGAGCTGTTTCGGGGGCAGGGGCGGGTGTTCAGGTACGACGACGAGTTGTTTGCCGAGGCGAACTGGATTGCGGTCTTGCTCGGACAGAACGTTCTCCCCGCTTCCTACGACCTGCTTGCGGATCGCCTCGATGTTGCGTCAGTCAAGCGCTATCTGGAACATATCCGCATGACGATCAGAAGAACGGTGGATGCAATGCCTGCGCACAGCGATTACGTCCGGCGGCACTGCGCCGCCGAACCATCGGCGGCGATGCCGACCGGAGTCTCCCGATGACGACGCGCCTCCATGGATAACCGCTTGCGGAATATCGTCATCGTCGGCGGCGGCACCGCGGGCTGGATGACCGCGGCCGCCCTGTCGCGCTTCCTCAAAGACGGCTATACAAAGGTCCGACTGATCGAGTCGGACGAAATCGGCATCATCGGCGTAGGCGAGTCGACGATCCCGTTGATCCGCATTTTCAATCGCATGCTCGGCCTGGACGAAGACGACTTCGTTCGAAAGACACAGGCGACCTTCAAACTGGCAATCGAGTTCGTTGACTGGAAACACCTGGGTCACATCTATCACCATCCGTTCGGTCCCTACGGCCTGAACATGGACGGCGTATCGTTTCACGCCTACTGGCTGCGAATGAACGCCCTGGGCGAAGCGCCTGATCTCGGCGAGTATTCGCTGCAGGTACTTGCCGCACGCCACGGCAAATTCACACGCCCGATCGAGGCCGGCAACTCGCCACTTTCGACCATTGCCTATGCCTTTCAGTTCGATGCGTACCTGTATGTGAAATTCCTGAGGGAGTACGCAGAGGCGCGGGACGTTATCCGCACCGAGGGCAAGATTGTCGACGTGAGTCTGCGTGGCGAAGACGGCTTCATCGAGTCGGTGACACTTGAAAGTGGTGAGAAGGTCGAAGGCGATCTGTTCATCGACTGTTCGGGATTCCGCGGTCTGCTCATAGAGCAGGCGCTCGAGACAGGCTACGAAGACTGGTCACACTGGCTGCCTTGCGATCGAGCGGTCACCACGCAGTGCGAGAGCGGCGGCTCCTTCGCAGCGGTCACGCGCGCGACCGCTCGACCGGCAGGCTGGCAATGGCGCATTCCGCTGCAACACCGCACCGGCAACGGCTATGTCTACTCGAGCGCCCACACAAGCGATGATGAAGCCACGTCGACACTGCTTGCCAACCTCGAAGGAAACACGCTGCGCGACCCGAGAATCCTCCGATTCGTGACCGGGCGCCGGAGAAAATCCTGGCATCGGAACTGTGTTGCAATCGGCCTGTCTGCCGGCTTCCTGGAACCGCTCGAATCACAGAGCATTTTTCTTATCCAGACTGCCATTGCCCGCTTGCTCACGATGTTCCCGGACCGTTCATTCGAGCAGGCCGACACCGATCGCTTCAACCGGGTGATGCAGTTCGAGTACGAGAAGATCCGCGACTTCCTCGTACTGCACTACAACACGACAGAGCGCGACGACAGCGATTTCTGGGATTACTGTCGCACGATGAGTATCCCGGAGTATCTCGAGGACAAGATCCGTTTGTTTCAGAGTCGCGGACGCATCTTTCGCGAGAACGAGGAACTGTTCAACGATACGAGCTGGTTTGCCGTAATGATGGGCCAGGGTCTGAAGCCCCGTGGACACGACCCGATGGCGGACGTGATGCCGCTGGACGAACTGCGCGCGCGATTCGCGAACATGAAGTCCGTCATCGCGAAATCCGTCGACGTCATGCCGACGCATCGCGAGTTCATTGCGCAGAACTGCGCCGCACCACCCGTCTAGCCCGGGCCAGACCGAATGGTACTTGGTTGACGGGGTTCGCCCGCGATGACGGATGCGGGCCGCTCAAAAGCGGAAGACGACGCCGAGTGACGTCTGAAACTGCCAGTACATATCACTGTCCGCGGCTATCGCGCAGACGTTTTCATCGACGCCCGTCTCACAGAACAGCGCTGAATCGGAGCGCAGGAAGGTGCCGAGCAATCGACCTTCCAGCCGTAACCCCAACCTGTCTGTCGGTTGCAACTGCCAACCCGCGCCGATTCCGAAAGAAAAGAAATTCTCGGAGTCGAACGTCAGCGGACCGGGATCGAAGCGCGTGCCGCCGATGCCGGCCGCCAGGAAGGGTCTGGTCCGGTCCCCGTCGGCGACATATGTACCGCCCAGGTGCAGATACTGCACATCGATATCCACGACCGGCTGCGTCGCGGACACCTCCGAGGTGTCGGCCTCGGTCTCCTGGCGGGCATAGAAAATTTCCCACTGCGTATTCTGCGATTCGCGGATGTTGAATATCAGGCCGAAGTGCGCGGCATCATCGACTTCAACGACGAGGCTGCCATCCTCATCCTCGAACTCCCCGCCGAAGGCGTAGCCGCCGAAAGGGGTCAGGGAGAGTCGCGGGATCTCGTTGGCGCCGAGCTCCTGTCCCTGTGCAGCCGTCGCAAGGAGAAGAATCGCGGCCGCGGCGAATGGTCCCGGAAATATCGATGTCGCGTGATTGGCGTCCATATCGCTGCTGCCTCCTGCTGCGCGTCGTCGTCCTGTCGCAGATCCGCACCGGACAAACACGACCTGAAGATGCGCATTTTAGACCATGCCGCGCCGCCGGACATAAAACCTTTCGCTATTGGACATGAGCGGTCGTCTCCCAAAAGCGTCGCCCCGAAACCGACGAGAACGCGATCACCGGACCGCAGCCACCAGGGCAGCGGGCGCTCGCAACTCAACGCAAGAACAGGTCGGCGACTTTCTCTGCGAGCGGGTCGACCTCGGGATGGCGCCGGTTGCTCAGAACGATAATCGTCAGGCGATCGTCCGGAAAGCGCTGGATGAAATTACGAAACCCGACGGTACTGCCACTGTGATGCATACGGAGGCGTCCGCGATACTCGTCGATGCGCCAGCCGAAGCCGTAGTCCTCGAGGAACGGTGTAAACGCCTGCCGTTTGAGGTCGACGCTGATCAGATCGTCCGCATACAGTGCGGCATCCCAGAGGCTCAGGTCCACGACCGAAGTGTAGATTCCGCCATCGCCGAGCACGGCGCTCCACGGGCTCTGGTCACTGAATTCCACACCGTCATCCGTCACGTGATAGCCGAACGCCCGGTTGGTCACCGTCGAGATGCCGTCCTGGTGCGCGACCGTGTTTTGCATGCCCAGCGGCTCGAAGATGTTCTGCATCAGGAATTCGGGATAGGTCTGACCCGACAGATGCTCGACGATCATCGCCAGCACGGCGTAACCCGAGTTGCTGTAACGATGCTCACTGCCCGGCTCGAAGTCGGTGCGATCCTGCTGACGCATCAGATCCAGCACGCCGGCATCGGTTACCTGCACCACAGAGTCCTCGGGGACGAACGGTTCGTAATCGGCCAGGCCGGACGTGTGCTGCAGGAGGTTCGTAATGGTGATGCGGCCGCCGTATTCCGGAAAATCAGGAAAGACGTCGGTAAGCGTCGTCTCAAGACTCAGCTCGCCCCGGTCGACCAGCATCAGTATGGACATCGCCGTGAATTGCTTGCTGAGCGACGCCAGCCGGAAATTGGTCTCCGCCGTAACCGGAATCCGTTCCTCGATATTCGCGAGCCCATAGGTTCGTGTGAGCACCGGCTGCCCGTCCCTGATGACGTGGACAACCGCTCCCGGCGTCTGCTCGCCGTCGTAGTCGGCGAAAATCCGGTCGACCTCTTGTTCGTAATTCACACCCTGATCCGCTGTGCAGCCCGCCGCCAAGGCGAGCGCCACAATTAATGCGCAATAATACTTCTTCAAAGCTGATCCCCGGCGCCCCGAACGCGAGCCGCGATCATACCGCAATCGCCGCAACAGACGGCGCTCCGCGCAGACCCCCGGGCTTCACGCCGACCGCGGCAGATTTCCACTGAAGCTGAACGCCACCGGGCCCGACATCACTGCCGAATCATCCGCCAGAATCTCGATTTCCAGATCCCCGCCGGGCAGCGTAACGGTCATGCTGCGGCTCTCGGTCAGGCCGCGCGCCAGCGCCGCAAATACCGCGACGCATGCCCCACTGCCACAGGCCATGGTCAGGCCGGCGCCACGTTCGTAAACCTTCAACCGCATGTGAGAATCGGTCAGCATCTCGGCAACGCCGACGTTCACCGATTGCGGGAACAGCGAATCGTTCTGGATACGCGGCGCGATCGCCTCGATATCGACGTCGTCGACGTTGTCGACGAAGAAGACGATATGGGGATTGCCGATATTGAGGGCGACCGGATCGTGCAACGGGCCGTACCTCACTTCGAGATGGCGGGTATCGCGTTCTTCGGCTAGCGGTATGTCACGCCAGTCCATGCGGATGCGGCCCATGCCGGTGCCGACCCGTTGCGCTCCGATGCGACGGCACTCGAGGACGCCTGCGCGCGTCTCGAGCAGCACACGGTCGGACGCCCGTTCTTCGAGAAACAGCCAGGCGACACAGCGTGTCGCGTTCCCGCAGGCTTCGACCTCCCGTCCGTCGACGTTCCAGAACCGCACGAATGCCAGCGCGCCGCGGGCTTCGCCCTCGGCGGACGGCTTCTCGACGATCACGATCTGGTCCGCGCCGACACCCACCTGCTGATTGCAAAGACGCACCGCTTCTTCAGAATCCGGCCGCCAAGGCTCATCCCGTCCGTCGACAATGATGAAGTGATTGCGCAGCCCGTGCATCTTGAGAAAAGGCCGACCGGGGGGCAGCAACTCGTGCCATGGTCCGCGACTGGAACGCTCTATCGACATGCTATAACCTCGACCGCCAGAATGTGCCGGACATTCTATGCGACACCGGCTTGCGCGTCCCAAGGAACAGATAATGAACCCCGCACGTCGCCCCTCGAGCTTGCCTTGTATCCTTCTTGTCGCTGCGCTGACCACGGCGCATGCCGCTCCGGAAGCCAGGTTTTCGGCGGCGGACATTTTCGAACTCGAGTATGCGTCCGACCCGCAGATCTCGCCGGACGGCCGTCAGGTCGTCTACGTGCGGCAGTCCAACGACATTATGACGGACTCGACAAGAAGCAATCTGTGGATAGTGTCCAGCGATGGCGGGAATCACAGGCCGCTTCTGTCAGGTCGCGAAAACTATTCGTCTCCACGCTGGTCGCCGGACGGAACCCGCATCGCTTACCTTTCGGATGTCGAAGGCAGCCAGCAGCTTTACGTCCGCTGGATGGATACAGGACAGACCGCGCTGGTGACGAACCTGCGGAAGTCACCGCAAGCTCTGACCTGGTCGCCCGACGGTCAAACGATTGCCTTCAGCATGCAGGTGCCGGCGAAGAGCGAACCGCTCGCGAAGCCCCCTGCAAAACCGAAAGGTGCGGAATGGGCCGACCCCGTGAAGGTCATCGAGACCGTTTTCTACCGTTCGGACGGTGCCGGTTACCTCGAAGCCGGCCATACACATGTTTTCGTGGTCCCTGCGGATGGAGGCACACCGCACCAGCTTACCGACGGCAACTTCAATCACGGCGGGCCGCTGTCATTTACACCGGACGGCAGCGAAATCGTCTTTTCCGCGAACCGCCAGCAGGACTGGGAACTCGATCCCCGCGAATCCGAAATCTACAGCATTGCCCTCGATGACGGGGAGCTCAGACAACTGACGGACCGCGACGGACCCGACGGGCAGCCGGTAGTCTCGCCGAACGGACGGTACATTGCCTACGTCGGGTTCGACGAGCGGAGGAGCGGCTACGAGAACTCGCTGTTGTACGTAATGGATCGCGATGGCGGCAATTCGCGAGTACTGACGGCGGACCTCGACCGCGCGGTAGGCACGCCGAGGTGGAATGGCAACAGCAACGGCGTGTTCGTCAGCTATGACGACTTCGGCATGCGCAGGATAGCCCTCGTTACCCTGGACGGCCGAGTCACGACCTACGACCACAACGTCAGCGGCGAAACGTTGGGCAGGCCATACACGAGCGGCAGCTACAGCGTATCGGAAAACGGCGCCTACGCCTTCACGACCGGCGACGCGTCGACCCCGGCTGACGTCGCCGTCGCCAGAGGCGGTCGGGATGCCCGCGTACTCACCTCGCTCAACGAGGATCTCCTGGGTCAGCGGCAAATGGCCCGGGTCGAGCACGTCACCTGGCGCTCCTCGCACGACGAGCGCGAAATCGAGGGATGGGTCGCCTACCCGCCCGATTACGAGGCCGGCCGCCGCTATCCCCTGATCCTCGAGATTCACGGCGGTCCATACGCTGCCTACGGACCGAATTTCGCACCCGAAATCCAGCGTTTCGCGGCGGAGGGTTTCGTCGTCCTGTACGCGAACCCACGGGGCAGCACGAGTTATGGCGCGGACTTCGCACAGGAGATTCAGTCCGCCTATCCCGGCAACGACTACGACGACCTGATGTCCGGCGTCGACGCGCTGATCGAAAGCGGTGTTGCCGATCCGGAGCAGCTGTACGTCACCGGCGGTTCGGGCGGCGGCGTGCTGAGCGCATGGATCGTCGGCAGGACGGACCGCTTCCGCGCCGCCGTCGTGGTCAAGCCGGTCATCAACTGGCTCAGCTTCGTGCTGACGTCGGACCTGTATCCGTTTTTCCGCATGGCGTGGTTCACGGAAGACCCATGGGTCGATCCGGAGCAGTACTGGGAGCGTTCGCCGTTATCGCTCGTCGGCAATGTGGTGACGCCGACGGCGGTCATGACCGGAGAGTCCGACCATCGCACGCCCATTTCCGAGTCGGAACAGTATTACCAGGCACTGAAGCTCCGGAAGGTGGATACCGCGCTGATCCGCGTGCCCGGCGCACCGCACTTCATCGCCGGGCGTCCGTCGCACATGATCGCGAAGACGGACAATATCATCGCCTGGTTTCGTCGCTACGCCGGCGATTGAAGCGCGGAATTCGCCCGTCCATGACGCTAGCCCGGATATCTCACCGATTCGCGGATGCGATCGCTCGGCGGATACGCTAGACTGACCCGGCAATAACTCATACGTGGCGTGTCTGATCCAGTAACTCCTGACGGGAAGCTTGACCTGCCCGTCAGAAGTTGCTGAAAACCCTGTCGCGCGAATGGCTCGTCGGCCTTCACTTGAGCATCGGACACAACGCCCCGGCCGACCCATGAGCGCGGTACGTGTCTGAAAACGACTGATAAATGCCCGTAAGCGACATAAAGTCGCCCTGCATTTGCGTTTTTGGGCCCTGTTCATACAGTTGGAACGCGCATTCCTTCGTATTGCCAGTCCGACGAGCCAATTGGCATTGCAAAAAACGAAACAGGGGGAGAACCATGTCCACCAGGATCACACCGTCGAAAACGATGGTATCGGCGGCAATCGCCGCGGCGCTGACAGGCGGTGGAGTTGCCCATGCGCAGCGCGCCATCGAGGAAATCACCGTCACCGCCACCAAGCGCGCCGAACCCATGCAGGATATCCCGGTGTCCATTCAGGCACTGACGGGGGACAGCCTCAGGGAACTGGGCGTGACCAACTTCGACCAGTACGTCGAATATCTGCCAAACGTCGTGCAGAGCGGCCGGGGGCCGGGCCAGAGCGAGATTTACATCCGTGGCGCCGCTACCGAGCAATCATCGATAACGATCACGTCCGTCCAGGGATCCGCGCCGAGCGTCGCCCTTTACCAGGACGAGCAGCCGGTCTCCTTCGCCGGTCGCAATCTCGACATCTACGCCACGGATCTCGAACGTATCGAAGTGCTTCCCGGACCGCAGGGCACACTGTTCGGCGCGAGTTCGCAGACCGGCACCGTGCGGCTCATCACCAACAAGCCGCGGCACGATGCATTTCAGGCCGGTTTCGGCACCAGTTTCAGCAGCACCAAAGACGGCGAGATGAGTACTGCGGTGCAGGCCTACCTCAATATGCCGTTATCGGAAAAGCTGGCGGTCCGCGTTGCCGCCTATACGGACAGCGCCGGCGGCTGGATCGACAACGTTCCCGGCACCTACACCGGCGACATCGAAGTCATCAACCGCAATCAGATTTCACCGTTCGCGCACGTCTGCACCGGAGATCCGGCAGTGGACGATCCTGTCGGCGGGAACTGCGGCGGCGTGCGCGCGACGATGCAAACGGCCGACAACAGTCACCTGGTGGAAGACGATATCAACGAAGCCGTATACCGCGGCGCCCGCCTCGGTCTTTCGTACGACGTCAACGATGAGTGGAACGTGCTGGTGCAGCACACGACCCAGGCACTGAAAACCGAAGGTGTGTTCGAGTACGATCCGAACCTCCCGGGTGAAGAGTCCGTCAATCGCTTCAACCCGACTCGGAACCAGGACGATTTCGGCCTGACCACGTGGACCGTCGACGGCCGGCTGGCCGAACTGGACGTCATTTACACGGGCGGCTTCCTCGATCGCGATGTGTTCTATCAACAGGACTACACCGGGTACACGAACGGCGGAGGCTATCAGGCCTACTACATCTGCACCGGCGGTTATTCAAACGCGACCGAATGCTTCGACCCGAGCAAGCACTATCTCGGCAACACGACGAACGAGCGCTTTACCAACGAGCTTCGTGCCAGCACCAATCCGGAGAACCGCTGGCGTGCAACCGCCGGCGTGTTCATCGACGAGCAGGAAAGTACCTCCGACGGCCAGTTCCAGTATTTCGGCTCGATCGATGCCGGATTCAACCACGCTCAGGCGCCCGGGACGATTACCAATCCGTCGAATGCCTCGCCGTCGGAAGGCAACATCGTCAGCACGGTCGACGGTGTGACGAGTCCGTTCTCGCGAGGTCCGGCAACCACCTTCGTCAACAGCTTTACCCGCAAGGAAAGTCAGGTCGCGTTCTTCGGGGAGTTCAGTTTCGATATCACGAACGACCTCACCGCAAGCATTGGCGCCCGCGCTTACGACCTCGATTACGAATTCATCGGATCGACCGGCTCGTCGTTCGGCTGCAAGGGATCGGCCACTCCCTGCGACGGCCAGGCGTTCGACAATCGCGTGTCGGATCGGCTCGACGCCCTTGGCGCCTTCAGCGCAAACGGCGACACCGGGGCCCTGGATGATTTCTTCGGCGCGGGCACCAGCCAACTCATTCAGCAGGGTGTCGCGGACGGCAGCTTCTTCCTCGAAGGCATGGGGGCCGACGGCGTCATCAACCAGGACGACGCCATCTGGCGAGCGACACTGGACTACCACGCAAACGACAACGTCATGTTTTTTGGCGCGTTCTCACAAGGATTCCGGCCGCAGACGTCCAATCGCAACGCCGGCCAGCCTTCCGGCAACCAGACCGGCGTCTACGAAGGATACCTCGTGCCGGCCATCGGCAAGACGGACGAGCTCGACAACTTCGAAATCGGCGTCAAAGGTGATTTCCTCGACCAGACCCTGCGCCTGAACGCGACGGCCTACCACTCGGAGATCACCGATCTGCAGATTTCCCGTTTCGACCCCGCCAATGTCGCCTTTCTCGTTTTCATCGAAAACGCGGGCGATGCGGAAATCCGCGGCCTCGATGCCGACGTCCAGTGGGCGGCCACCGACAACCTGACGGTTTTCGGCGCATTGAGTCTGGTCGACAACGAGCTGACGCGGGTCAATCCGCAGCTGGCCGACATCGTCGTACCGGAGGGCAGCCGGCTTCCGTGGACACCCGAGGTCTCGGGAAACATTCGTGCCCGATACGACTTCCGCCTCGATGACTTCAACGCCGACGCGTACATACAAGGCGCAATCACGTACACCGGCGACAGCAGGGCCATGTCGACCTGCAACGCCTATTTCATCGAAGACGTGGCGACCCAGATTTACGGCAACCGCACGAGTCTGAAGATCGTCGAGGAAGGCGGTTTCTGCGGCACGCCGTTGACCGGCGACGATCTGGCTTCCGTAGTGGATCCGTCATTTGTCGGCGTCGACGGCAACGGCGATACGCGTTTCATCGGCGCTCGCTACGAGCAGGAAGCCTATTCGCTGGTGAACCTCGCGGTCGGCCTGAACAAGGATCAATGGGGCGCCGAGCTGTTCATCAACAACGTGTTCGACGAGCGCGCCCAGATCAACATCAATGCCGCGGACTGGACACCCAGCGTGACCACGAATCGTCCCCTGACCGTCGGACTCCGCTTCAGCTTCGACTATGAATGAACACGCAACGGGCCAACGGGGCCGAGGAAGTCGCAGGACGAGCTAAGAGCCTGGTGGAACGCGGCGAGTTCGCGCAAGCGGCGGAACTCGTTCAGACCCGGCTGCAGGGCACCGAGCCCGGCGCGGGTCATACGGAGGCCCTTTACGTTCTGGCCGTGGCGCAGCGCTACGGGCAGGACTACACGGGTGCTCTGGAAACGCTCGATTCCCTGCTTTCGGTCAATCCGTCGTATGCGCGGGGCCATCAGGAGCAGGGGCATGTGTTTTTCACCCTGAACCGGAACGATGACGCGCGCCTTGCTTACGAGAAAGCGGTCCGGCTGAACGCGGCCCTGCTCGCGAGCTGGAAGGCCCTCACCAATCTGTATCGCCTCGCCGGACTCGAACGGCAGGCGAACTGGGCGCTCGAGCAGGTGCGGTTTCTCGCGGAGCTGCCGACGGAGCTTCAGGGCGTCACCAGCATGCTGCACGAAGACCGGCTGGAAAAAGCCGAGAAACTCTGCCGGCTTTTTCTCGAGAATCACAGGCATCACCCGGAAGGCATGCGCCTCCTTGCGCAGATCGCGGACCGGCTCGAGGTGTCCCGCGACGCGGAGTTCCTGCTCGAAAGCTGCGTTGAGCTTGCACCCGATTATGATCGGGCACGGTTCGACTATATCAACCTGTTGCTGAAAATTCAGAAGTTCGGTTTGGCCCACAAAGAAGCCGAAATACTGGTCAGGAAGGACCCGGACAACCCCGAATACAAGGCCGTTCTGGCATCGGCGACGGCAGGCATCGGACAGCACCGGAGAGCCGTCGATTTATACAATGAGATTTTGCGCACAAGCCGCCGTCAAAACACCCTTTACGTCATGCGCGGTCACGCCGAGAAGACGATCGGCACAATCGACGACGCGATAGGCTCCTATCGTAAGGCGTACGAGATCAAGCCGGATTACGGCGACGCGTTCTGGTCGCTGGCCAACACCAAGACCTATCGCTTCTCCGATGCCGAGATTGCCCACATGCAGCAATACGAAGGTACTGCATCGACGTCCCAGGAAGACAGCATTCACCTGTGCTTTGCACTCGGCAAAGCGTTCGAGGACAGGGAGGAGTACCGGGAGTCGTTCGCCTGGTATGCAAAAGGCAACCGGCTGAAACAGGACAGCGTAAAGCACAAGCCCGCGCGTCTCACCGTCCGGACGAGTGCACAGATCGAAGTGTGCACCGGGGAGTTTTTCCGCGAACGTGAGGAATGCGGCCACGACGCACGGGATCCGATCTTCATCGTCGGACTGCCGAGAGCCGGCTCCACGCTGCTTGAGCAGATCCTCGCGTCACATTCGATGGTCGAAGGGACGCATGAGCTCCCCGATATCATTGCACTCGCGCAACGTTTGAGAAACAGCCGCACCAGAATCGAGGGCGCCGGAAAACCGAACTATCCCGCGGTGCTGACGCAGATCGACAAGGAATACTTCCGCCGTTTTGGCGAGCAATATATCGAAGACACAAGGGTTTTCCGCCTCGCCGGGACACCACGCTTCATCGACAAGAACCCGAACAACTTCTTCCATGTAGGCTTGATAAAACTGATTCTGCCCAATGCGAAGGTCATCGATGCGAGACGGCACCCGCTGGCCTGTTGTTTCAGCGGCTTCAAGCAGCTCTTTGGCCAGGGGCAGGAATTTTCCTATGGGCTGAAGGAGATCGGCAACTATTACCGGGAGTACGCGGCACTGATGGATCACTGGGACCGCGTACTGCCCGGCTTCGTCCTCCGCGTGCGGCACGAGGACGTGGTTGAGGATCTCGAGGCCGAAGTACGTCGCCTGCTCGGGTTCTGCGAGCTGCCGTTCGAACACACCTGCCTCACGTTCCACGAGAATGAACGCAGTGTCAGAACGCCAAGTTCCGAGCAGGTGCGGCAACCGATCTACCGCAGCGGGCTCGAACACTGGCGACATTTCGAGCCCTGGCTCGGGCCGCTGAAGGAGGCCCTCGGACCGCACGGCGAATGAAGGTTCCCGACCCATGTCGTTGGCTCTCAGTGATATGACTGCGCGCAGCACCCGACGGCGTCCCAACGCCGACTTCGGACCCGCCCCAATCACCCGTACGTAACTCTGACAGGGGCTTTGAAATGCGTATACTTTGGCGTGCGAGGAGGCATCGCGACTGTCATGCTAGAACTACG
>Ga0299913_10001945_pt1 | contig 15911 bp, 16 predicted proteins | sample RVTome_9_FD_201360 | JGI IMG/M metagenome (GOLD analysis project Ga0299913, IMG submission 201360) | Soil microbial communities from uranium-contaminated site in the Upper Colorado River Basin, Wyoming, United States - RVT155D38 (version 2) ...
TCCCGTAGGGCCTCGCAAGCGCAGCGCCCGGTCGCACCGGGCGTCTCGGGAAGGCCGGGGGCGGGCAACCGCTCCCGGCCTTCCGCTATTTTTTCCCGGCCGCCGGTCCTGGCCACCGGGTCTTATGCGTTCTTAAGGAAGCCTGCCTACCCTCAACTCGACCCCCACCGTCGCCGTCAGGACCGCCACCGTGAAGCGAATCAACCTTCCTAAGCTCCTCGCCGTGCCGGCCGCGATCCTCGCGGCCGCGCTGCTGATCTCGGCCTGCGGGAGCGACGAAGGCGGGGGCGACGGCAACTTCGGTGTGACCGGCAACGCGGACCGCTTCGCCGGCCCGACGCCGCTGATCTCGCGCTTCACGGCCAACGCGAAGAACGCGTCCGGGGACGTGATCTACCGCTGGCGCTTCGACGACGGGACGACCAGCGAGGAGCAGAACCCGACACACACCTTCAAGCGCGCCGGCTACTACACGGTGATCCTCGACGCGCGCGACGAGAGCGGCAACAACGACCGGCAGACCTTCCTGCTCGGCGTGTGGCCGCAGCAGCAGTGGGCGGAGGCGCAGCGCACCCCTCTGACGAAGAGCGGCGCGCTTCAAGCACAGCGGGTGCAGCAGCGGCGCACCGACGCACGCCACGAAGAGCTCCGCCGCGCGCTCCGCGAGCGGGCCCGCCAGCAGATCGAGGGCTGAAGCTAGCTCGGGGTCTGCTGCTGTTGCAGCGCGGCCTCCAGGACACCCGCCTGGAGGCGGCCCTCACGACCACATTCGCGCAGCTGCCGCACCTGCTCGCGGACGAGCTGCTCCATCGTGTAGTTCTTTCTCTCGACCGGGATCTCGACCTGGGCGTCCGGGTTCTCGCGGTACACGCGGGCCAGGTCGCGTACGCCCTCGAGCATCACGCCGAGGCTGCGATCGGTGAGGGTGTTCGTCCCGGTGTCCTGGACCGAGCAGTATTCGCCGATGTCGGCGCGCGCCTGCAGGACCTCGAGCTTTTCGCGCCCGGAGAGCCCGCTGCCGCCGTCGTCGTCGCCTCCGCACCCCGCGCCGAGCGCGAGCGCGGGAACCAGCGCGCAGAGCGCCAGCGCCTTGCTCCTGGTGGGACGGAGGTCCATGAGGAGCGTAACTCTACATACGCCCGGCGGCGGTCGAGTAAGGTCGCCGCCCGATGAGCCCCCCTGCGGCGAGGATCCTGTTCGTGTACAGCCGCGAGTCGAGCTTCGTCTCGATCGACCGCGAGGTCCTGAGCGAGCGGTGGGCGGTCCGCGACTGGCGCCAGCCGGGACCGCTGGTGAACCTGGCGGCGCTCGCGCGGGCCGTCAGAGGCAGCGACCTCGTGTTCGGCTGGTTCGCGTCGTGGCACACGTTCTGGCCGGTGATGCTCGCATGGATCTTCCGCAGGCCGTCGGTGCTCGTGATCGGCGGCTACGACACGGCCAACCTGCCCGAGATCCCCTACGGCATTCAGGGCCGCCCGGTGATGGGGCGGGTGTCGCGTTGGGTGATGCGCAGGGCGACGCGCCTGCTCGCGAACTCCGCCTACAGCCGCGCCGAGGCGCAGCGGAACGCGGGCATCGACCCGGCGCGGGTCACCGTGGTCCACCATGGAGTGCCGGATCCGTTCGGTCAGCTGCCCGCGGGTGAGCGGGAGCGGATGGCGCTGACCGTCGGGATCGTGGACCAGCGAAACGTGGTCCGGAAGGGGCTCGGCGCGTTCGTGCAGGCCGCGACGCTGCTCCCGGACGTCTCGTTCGTGGTCGCCGGACGCTGGGACGACGCGGCCGCCGACGCGCTGCGCGAGAGCGCGAGCGACAACGTGACGCTCACCGGCTGGGTCGAGGAAGAGGTGCTGAACCGCTACTACCGGAGCGCCGCGGTCTACGTCCAGGCATCGGCCCACGAGGGGTTCGGCCTCTCGGTCGCCGAGGGCATGCTGGCCGGGTGCATCCCGGTCACGACGCGCGCCGGCGCGCTCCCCGAGGTGGTGGGCGACGCCGGCGTGCAGGTGGACGGCCAAGACCCGGCCACGCTCGCCGGTGCGATCGCACGCGCACTCGACCGCGGGGAGGGCGACCGCGCCGCCGCGCGCGAGCGCGTGCTGCGGTGCTTTCCGCTCGAGCTTCGCCGCGAGGGAGTCCAGGCGCTGGTGCAGGAAGCCCTGTCGGCGGGAGCCGGGCGCCGATGACCGTCAACCTGTTCAGCGACACGCAGACGCGGCCCACGCCGGGCATGCGGCGGGCGATGGCGGAAGCGGAGGTCGGGGACGAGCAGCGCTTCGACGACCCGACCGTCAACCGGCTGCAGGAGCGGGTGGCGGCGCTGCTCGGCAAGGAGGCCGCGGTGTTCCTGCCGTCGGGCACGATGTGCAACGCGATCGGGTTCCGGCTGCACGTGCGCCCCGGTGGCGACGAGGTGATCCTCGACCGGACCGCCCACCCCGTCCAGTACGAGGCCGGCGGGCCGGCCGCGCTGTCGGGCGCGATGCTGCACGTCCTCGACGGAGACGGCGGCGTCTTCACGCCCGGCCAGGTGGAGGCGGCGGTGCGGCCGCCCGGCGACCGGTACGGGCCGCGCTCGCGCCTCGTGTCCGTGGAGCAGACGACGAACATCGGCGGCGGTCGCGTGTGGCCGCTCGAGACGCTGCGGGGCGTGGTCGACGTCGCCACCCGCCACGGCCTTCGCACCCACCTCGACGGAGCACGGCTCATGAACGCGGTGGTCGCCGGCGGCGTGCCGGCGGCCGACCACGCGCGCGGCTTCGACACCGCCTGGATCGATTTCACGAAGGGCCTGGGCGCGCCGGTGGGGGCGGCGCTGGCGGGCTCGGGCGACCTGATCGCGGAGGCGTGGCGCTACAAGCAGATGATGGGCGGCGCGATGCGGCAGGCCGGCGTGCTCGCGGCGGCGGCCCTGCACGCGCTCGACCACCACGTGGAACGCCTGGCCTCAGATCACGCCCACGCTCGCCGGCTGGCCGACGGACTTGCCGGGATCGAGGGCGTCCGCATCGATCCCGCGCGCGTGGAGACGAACATCGTGGTGTTCGGCGTGGGCGACGCCTATGCGGTCTGCGGCCGCCTGTGGGAGCGCGGGGTGCAGGTCGCACCGCTCGGCCCCGAGCGGCTGCGGGCGGTCACCCACCTCGACGTGGACCGCGACGGGATCGACCGGGCGCTGGCCGCCTTCGGTCAGGTGCTCGGCGACTGAAGCGCGCGGTGCGCGAGCTGCGCCGCCACCACGAGCACGAGGCATGCGAAGCCGATCTCGAGCGCGCGCTCGGGCAGGCTGTGCGCGAGCACCGATCCCAGCACGGCGCCGCCCGCCGCGAGAGCCCCGAGCAGCAACCCGTCCCGCCAGCGCACGTTCCCGTACGCCTGCTGGCGCGCCGCGCCGACGATGGCCACCGGGATGATCGCCAGCAGCGACGTCGCCTCGGCCTCGAGGTGCGACTGGCCCAGCACGAGGGACAGCGCCGGCACGAACAGGATCCCCCCGCCGACTCCCAGCAGGCCGCCGACCATGCCGGCCACGAACCCGATCAGGATCGCCGCCAGCTCGGTCACGGCACGAGCAGCTCGACCGCCACCGCGACCAGCAGGACGGAGAACATCAGCGAGATCGAGCGCCCCGACAGGCGCTGCTGAAGCGAGGTCCCGACCAGCACTCCGGCGACCGCCGGCAGCCCCACGAGCAGGCCCTTGCCGAAGTCCACCGCTCCGTACGCTCCGTGCACGATGACCGCCACGAACGCGATCACGGCGATCGCGGCCAGTGACGTCCCCGTGGCCTCGTGCTCGCGGTAGCCGAACCACACCACCAGGAGCGGCACGATGATCGTCCCCCCGCCCACTCCGAACAGCCCGCTGAACGCTCCGGCGGCCGTGCCGATCACGGCAAGCTTCGCGAGTCGGCCGCCCGGCATGGTCGTGGATACTAGAGGCGGATGTCCTCACCTCCCCAGACGCCGCCTCGCGAGCAGATCGTCGCGCTGTTTCGCGAGCGCGCCCGGGAAGCGGCAATCCTGTGCGACATCGACGGCACCCTCGCGCCCGTGGTCGAGCGCGCCCACGACGCAATGGTGCCGCCCGACACCCGCCGGATCCTCGCGGAGCTCAGCGCGAGGTTCGCGCTCGTCGCCTGTATCTCGGGGCGCCAGGCGCTACAGGCCCGCCGGATGGTGGGACTCGACTCCGTCACGTACGTCGGCAACCACGGGCTCGAGCGTCTCGCCCCGCGCGCCGAGCGGCCGCAGCTCGAGCCGGGCCTGGAGGAGCCGGCCGCCCGGGTCCGTGCGTTCGCGCGCTCGCGGTACGACGCCGCCCTCGAGGAGGCCGGCGTGCGCCTCGAGGACAAGGACTCCATCTGGGCATTTCACTGGCGCGGCGCCCCCGATCCGGCCCGCGCCCGCGCGCTGCTCGAGGGGGTGGCCGGCGCGGCCGAGGGCGCCGGGCTCGTGCCCCATTGGGGGCGCATGGTGCTCGAGATCCGCCCTACGGCCGCGGTCGACAAGGGCACCGCGGTGGACCGTGCCCTGGCCGGGTCACCCGTGCGGGTCGCGCTCTTCGGCGGCGACGACACGACCGACCTCGACGCGTTCCGCCGGATCCGGGCGCTGGAGTCGGAGGGCAGCCTCGACGTGGGAGTGTGCGTCGGGGTGGCGTCGGCCGAGAGCCCGCAGGAGATCACGGCGCAGGCCGACCTGGTCGTGGGCGGGCCGCGCGAGTTCCGCGACCTGCTGGGCCGCCTGGCGGCCTGACCGCGCTTGCTCTACACCGACCTCCTCAAGGCGACGGTGATGCTGATGGCGGCGCAGGCCACCGCGCTCGGCGCCGTGACGGTCGCCGCCGCGAGTGCCCGCGACGACACCGCCACGATCGTCTTCGGTGTCGCCTGGTGGGCGGTGGCGGCGCTGCTCGGCGGCTGGCTCGGCCGCCGGTCCCAGACGACAGCCGCGATCGGCCGCCTGCTGGCCCAGGCGAGGGCCACGAACACCTTGCCCGAGATCCGGCCTGCGGCCGTGATGCTGAACCGGCTGTGGCTGGTGGCGGTCTCGACCGTGGCGGCCGCCGGCTTGTCATGGCTGTTCCCGCAGCTGGCCGCGGTCATCGCCGGAGGTGCGATCCTGATCGCACTCGCCTGGCGCAAGCAGGAGGCGGCCGTGACGGCGATCGAGGAGCGCGACGGAGTGCGCTACTACGTGGTGCCGAGCTCGCCCTTCCGGGCGATCGAGCTCGTGCGAACGAGCGGCCTGCGCCGGCTGGGAGCGGTCAACGGCGACGGGCGGCCTTAGAGGCTGTCTTAGTCGTCCGGGCACGCTTGCGCATCTTCTCGAGCTGCTTCCAGGTGCGGGTGTTGGCGACGTCGTCCTTCGTCAGCCAGGCGCGCCTGGCGGTCGCGACGCCATACCTGATCACCCCCAGTGTGCGCGTGCTGTGCGCGTCCGAGTCGACCACGATCGGCACTCCTGCCTGGGCCGCCAGGCGCGCGTGGATGTCGGAGAGGTCGCGGCGGTCCGGGTTCCCGTTGATCTCCAGCATCGTCCCCGTGTGCGCCGCGTGCTCCACGAGGCGCTCGACGTCCACCGCATACGGATCCCGGCGGAGGATCAGCCGCCCGGTCGGATGCCCGATCACGTCCACCAGCGGATGGTCCATCGCGGCCATCATGCGCTCCGTCATCGCCCGCTCGCCGGTCCGAAAGGACGTGTGGACCGAAGCGACGACCCAGTCCAGCTCAGCCAGCACGTCGTCCTCGTAGTCCAGGGTCCCGTCCACGTTGATGTTCACCTCGGAGCCGGCCAGGACGCGGAACCCGTCCAGCTCCTCGTTCAGCGCGCGAACGCGCTCGACCTGCCGCAGCAACTCGTCGGCCTGCACGTCGTTGCCGAACCCGTGTGAAGCGGAGTGGTCGGTGGCCGCAAGGTACTCGTAGCCGCGCGCCGCGGCGGCGCGCGCCATGTCCGCCAGCGTGCTGCGACCGTCCGAAAGAGTCGTGTGGCAGTGCAGGTCGCCGCGCAGGTCGTCCTCGGCGACGAGGCGCGGAAGGCTGCCGGCCAGCGCCGCCTGCAGCTCGCCCCGGCCCTCGCGCAGCTCGGGCTCGATGTAGGGCAGGCCCAGCACCTCGTAGACCCGCTCCTCGGTCGGACAGCGGTGGACATTCTGCGTCTCGTCCTCCTCGACCCCGTACTCGCTCACGTGCAGCCCCCGCCGCACCGCGTACTCGCGCAGCTCCACGTTGTGCTGCTTGGACCCGGTCAGGTGCTGCACCACGTTGCCGTACTGGTCTGGCTCGACGACGCGGAAGTCGATCTTCAGCCCGTTGTGCGTGACGGCCCGCGCGCCGGCGTCGCCGCTGGAGCCGACCGTGCCCAGCAGCTGCATCTCGGTGAACGCCTTGGTCAGCGCGGCCGGATCGCGGGCGGTGGCCACGATGTCCAGGTCCTTGCAGGTGTCGGCCATCCGGCGGGCGCTGCCCGCGATCTCGACGCGGTCGGCGGCTGGGTGAGCGCGCAGGTGCGCCACGATCTCCTCGCCGATCGTGAGCACCGCGGAGAGCAGCAGGCGCTCGGCGGGGCCCTCCTCCTCGAGCTTCTCGAGCGCGCGGGCGATGTTCTGCTCCGCCTTGGGCCCGAGTCCGGACACGGTGCGCAGCCGCTCCTCCTCCGCCGCGTCGCGCAGCTCCGCCAGGGTGGAGATCCCAAGTTCGTCATGGATGCGGCGCGCGGTCTTGGCCCCCAGGCCGGGGATGCGGGTGAATCGCACCAGCTCCCCCGGGAACTTGGCCCGCAGCTTGGCCGCGGCGGGGATGTCGCCCGTCTCCACCAGCGCGAGGATCTTCTCCTGCAGCGTCTTGCCCACGTTGCGCAGCTCCGGGGCGCGCCCCTCACGTGCGAGCTGCTCCACCGACACGGGCGAGTTGCGGATCGACTGGGCGGCTTCCCGGTACGCGACCACCCGGTAGACCACGGCTCCGTCGAGCTCGTAGAGGTCCGCCAGCTCGTCGAGGGCGGCGGCGATCTCGGCGTTCGTCATGCCGGGAAGATAGGGCCCTTCAAGGCGCGATACTGCCGCGATGCCCCCGGCCTCCCCCGACCCGGTCTGGGTGGTGCTGCCCACCTACAACGAGCGGGAGAACCTCGAGCCGCTCGTGACGGCCGTGCGTTCCGTGCTCGACGGGCCCGCGCCCGACCACACGATCCTGATCGTGGACGACGCCTCCCCGGACGGCACCGGCGAAGTGGCCGACGCGCTGGCCGCGCGCGACCCGCACGTGCGCGTGCTGCACCGGCCGCGCAAGGACGGCCTCGGCCAGGCGTACCTGGCCGGGTTCGACGTCGCCCTTGCCGAGGGCGCCGGGCTGGTGGTGGAGATGGACGCCGACTTCTCGCACGATCCTGCCTACCTCCCGGCGCTGATCGGCGCCGCCCGCGACGCCGACCTGGTGCTGGGCTCGCGGTACGTGCCGGGAGGAGGGATCCGCAACTGGGGGCGGCTGCGCACCTTCGTCAGCCGTGGCGGATGCTGGTACGCGCGGACCGTGCTGGGCGTCGAGGTCCGCGATCTGACGGGCGGTTTCAAGTGCTTCCGGCGCGCGGTCCTGGAGGCACTCGACCTGCGGTCGATCCGCTCCCAGGGCTACGCCTTTCAGGTCGAGCTCACCTACCGGGCACTGCAGCTCGGGTTCCGGGTGAAAGAGGTCCCGATCGTCTTCGCCGACCGGCGCGTCGGGCAGAGCAAGATGTCGCGGCGGATCGTGCTGGAGGCGATCTGGATGATCCCGGCGCTGCGCACCCGGCCGGTCCATGCTTCACGTAATGAAGTGGAGCGTGTCTAGACTTAGGGGTACAAGCAACCCGGCACTTCGAACCCGCGAGCAGCGAAAGGGGCACTGTGGCAGGCCAGATCAACGACGTGACGGACAGCACCTTCGACGTGGAGGTCCTCGAGGCCGACACCGCGGTGCTGGTGGACTTCTGGGCACCCTGGTGCGGTCCGTGCCGCGTGGTGTCCCCGGTGCTCGCGGAGATCAACGCGGAGCGCGACGATATGCGCGTGGTCAAGCTGAACGTGGACGAGAACCAGCAGACCGCGGTCAAGTACGAGGTGCTCTCGATCCCGACGATGATCCTGTTCAAGAACGGCCAGATGGTGAAGAAGCTCATCGGCGCCCAGCCGAAGGCGCGGATCGAGGCCGAGCTGGAGCCCGCGCTGGCCTAGGGCCGCCCTCGCCGGGGCACCTGGCGGTGGCATGCTGTAGCCATGCCTGACTCACAACGGGCACCGGTCGCGTACAAGGCGGTCGTCCTTGCCGCCGGGCTGCTGGTGCTCGGGCTGCTTTTCCGTCAGCTCGCGACGCTGATGCTCGCGGTGCTGATGACGATCATCATCGCGATCCCGCTCTCAACGGGCGCGACCCGGCTCGAACGCAGCGGGGTGCCGCGCCCGCTGGGCGCGCTGCTCACGCTGATCGCCGGCCTCGCGGTCCTGGCCGGCATCCTGGCGCTGATCATCCCCACGTTCGTGGACCAGACGAACGAGTTCGTGGACGACGTGCCGGGCATCGTCCACGACCTCGAGGTGACGATCGGCGACATCACCGGCGACCGGCCCAGCGAGGTCGGCAGCGACATCCAGGACTTCCTGCGCGGCTACACGGACGAGCCCGAGCGCCTGATCGGCCCGATCACGGCGATCGGCGTCGGCTTGGCGGGCGTGCTCGCGGCGTTCCTGGTGATCCTGATCACGGCCTACTACATGGCCGTGCGGCCGCAGCCCCTGATCGAGGGCGCCCTGCGGCTCGTCCCGCCCGCTCGCCGCCGGCACGCCCGCGCGGTGATGGACCGCCTGCGCACAGCCTGGATCGGCTGGATGCAGGGCGTGATCTTCGACATGTTCATCTCGGGGACTCTGCTCTACATCGGGCTGACCATCATCGGCCTCGATTTCGCGATCCTGTTCGCGGTCGTGACCGCGCTGCTGGTCGTGATCCCCTACTTCGGCGCATTCATCGGCGGCATCCCGCCGGTGCTGTTCGCGCTCACCGACTCGCCCGGCAAGGCGCTCGCGGTGCTGGCGGTCTACGTGCTGGTGCAGCAGATCGAGGGCAACATCATCATCCCGCTGGTGATGTCGCGCACCACCCGCCTGCACCCCGCGCTGATCGCGATCGGCGTCGTCGTGGTCGGGCAGCTGTTCGGCATCGTGGGGCTGTTCGTGGCCGTGCCGATCATTTCGGCGGCCGTGATCCTCACAGAGGAGATCTGGGTGCGGGAGATCGAGGCCGCGCACGACAACCGCGCCACGGTGGACATCGCGCTCGCGCGCCCCGAGGAGCCCTTACCCGCGAGACCGGATCCCGACCGGCCGCCGGGGGAGCCGGCCCGGCCCGAGTCGCGAGCACTAACCGGCGCGCCGCAGCGCGATCCCGAGCTGTGAGCCGTCGATGCTCGCGATCTCCGTGTGGGAGCCCTCGGCCTGGTCGCCGTCGAACGTGAGGCTCGCGGCCAGCGTCTCGCCGGTCACGTAGTCCGCGTGCTCGCGGACGGCCTCGAGCAACGCGTCGTCGCCTGACAGGATCAGCTCGATCCGGTCCTCGACCTGCAGGCCCGCGCCCTTGCGCGCTATCTGGATCGCATGCACCACCTCGCGCGCCGCGCCTTCGCGCATCAGGTCCTGGTCGACCTCGACGCGGAGCGCCACCGCGTAGTTCGCCTGCCGCTCGAGCTGGTAGCCGCCGCGCGGCAGCATCACGAGCGACAGGTCCTCGGGGCCGAGCGACTCCTCCGCCGAGTCGAGCTCGATCGTGACGCTCTCGCCCCGGTCGAAGCAGGCCGCCACCTCGGCCGGGTCGAGGGCCGCGATCGCCTCGGCGACCGCGGGCATCCGGGAGCCGAAGCGCGGCCCGAGCGCGCGGAAGTTCGGCTTCAGCTCGTAGTCGGCGAGCTCCTCGGCCTCGCTCACGTACGTGATCGACTTCACGTTCAGCTCCTCGAGCACCTGCTCCTCGAGCCGCTCGATCGCGCGCCGCTCGCGCTCGTCGGCAACCACGACGGCCTCCGGCAGCGGCTGGCGCACCTTCACCCCGGCCTGGCTGCGGGCCGCCCGCCCCAACTCCACCGTGCGGCGCGCGACCGCCATGTCGGTCTCGAGCTCGGCGTCGATCAGCGCCTCGTCGGGCTCGGGGAAGTCGCACAGGTGCACCGAGGGCTCACGGCCGTCGAGGTTGCCGTAGATCGCATCCGCCACGAACGGTGTGAACGGGGCGAGCAGCTTGGACACCGTCACGAGCGCCTGGTGGAGCGTCAGATAGGCGGCCGCCGTGTCGTCGCCCGCCTCGGCGGTGCTCCTCCAGAAGCGGCGGCGAGAGCGGCGCACGTACCAGTTCGAGAGGTCGTCGACGAAGCTTGCGATCGCGCGGCCGGCGGAGGTCGTGTCGTACGCGTCGAGCTCGTCGCGGACGGCTGCCACGGTCCCCTGGAGCCGGGACAGCACCCAGCGGTCGAGCGCCGGCCGGCCGGCCGGGGCCAGGCCGGCCTGCTCGTGGTCAAACTCCTCCACGTTCGCGTACAGGACGTAGAAGCAGTACGTGTTCCAGAGCGTGAGCAGGAACTTCCGCACGCTCTCGGCCACCGCCTCGTTCGAGAAGCGGTAGCCCGACCACGGCTGCTGGGAGGTGAAGTAGTACCAGCGGAAGGCGTCGGCCCCGTGGCGGTCGATCACCTCCCACGGCGTGACGACGTTGCCCCGGCTCTTCGACATCTTCTGGCCCTCGGGGTCGAGGATCAGGCCCAGGCACAGCACGTTCTTGTAGCTCGCCCGCTCGAACAGGAGCACGCCCTCGACCAGCAACGAGTAGAACCACCCGCGCGTCTGGTCGAGCGCCTCGCAGATGAAGTCGGCCGGGAAGCGCTGCTCGAACAGCTCCCGGTTCTCGAACGGGTAGTGGAACTGCCCGAACGGCATCGCGCCCGAGTCGAACCAGGCGTCGATCACCTCCGGCACGCGGCGCATCTCCCCGTCGCACTCCGGGCACCCGAACACGACCGCGTCGATGTACGGCTTGTGCAGGTCGTCCGGTACCTCGCCGGCAAGCTCCCGCAGCTCCGCGATCGAGCCGATGCAGCGCGTGTGCCCGGCGTCGCAGCGCCAGACCGGCAGCGGCGTCCCCCAGTAGCGCTCGCGTGACAGCGCCCAGTCGACGTTGTTCTCGAGCCACTTCCCGAACCGGCCGTGCTTGATGTGGAACGGGTACCACTCGATCGACTCGTTCGCCTCGAGCAGCGCGTCGCGGCGGGCGGTGGTGCGGATGTACCAGCTCGCCTTCGCGTAGTAGAGGAGCGGCGTGTCGCAGCGCCAGCAGTGCGGGTACGCGTGCTCGTACTCCTCGGAGCGGAACAGCCGGCCGCGCGCCTCGAGGTCCGCGACCAGGTCCGGATCGGCGTCCTTCACGAAGCGGCCGGCGTACGGGCCGACGCGCTCGTCGTAGGCGCCGTCGGGGCCGACCGGATTGATCACGTTCAGCCCGTACTGCTCGCCCAGCCGGAAGTCGTCCTCGCCGAAGGCGATCGCGGTGTGCACGAGGCCGGTGCCGTCCTCCGCGCTCACGAAGTCGGCGGCCAGCACCGTGTGGCCCAGGGGGCCGTACTGCTCCCCCGGGATGAACCCGAACGGCGGCTCGTAGGCCGCGCCGGCGATCTCGCTGCCCGGGAAGCGCCCGATCACCTCGGCGCCCTCGCCCAGCACTGCCTCGACGCGCGCCGCCGCCAGCACCAGCACCTCGTCGCCGCTGCGGGCGCGCACGTACTCGAGCTCGGGATCGACCGCGACCGCGGCGTTCGACACCAGCGTCCAGGGGGTGGTCGTCCAGACCAGGAGCGAGTCGCCGTCCTGCAGAGGTGCCGCCGGGGCGCGCACCGGGAAGCGCACGTAGATCGAGGGGTCGACCACGTCGTGGTAGCCCTGCGCGACCTCGTGCGAGGAGAGCGCGGTGCCGCAGCGCGGGCAGTACGGGACCACCTTGTGGCCCTCGTAGAGCAGGTCGTCGTCCCAGATCTTCCGCAGGGCCCACCACACCGACTCGATGTACTCGTTGGCGAGCGTCACGTACGCGTCGTCGAGATCGATCCAGAAGCCGATGCGCTCCGTGAGCCGGTTCCACTCCTCGACATAGGCGAACACCGACTCCCGGCAGCGCTGGTTGAACTCGGCGATGCCGAACTCCTCGATCTCGTGCTTGGAGGTGATGCCGAGCTGGCGTTCCACCTCCAGCTCCACCGGCAGCCCGTGGCAGTCCCAGCCCGCCTTGCGCGGCACCTGGTAGCCGCGCATCGTCTTGTAGCGCGGGAAGATGTCCTTGAAGACCCGCGACAGCACATGGTGGGCCCCGGGCGCGCCGTTGGCGGTCGGCGGCCCCTCGTAGAACACGAACAGCGGCGCGCCCTCGCGGCGGCGCATCGTGGCGTGAAACACGTCCAGCTCGCGCCACCGCGCGAGCATCTCCTCCTCCAGCGAGGGGAAGCTCTGGTCGGTGTCCACGGGGCGGTAGCGCGGCATGGGCGGTGATTCTAGGCCGCGACCACGGCGGGTATCCTCGGCTTGAAGTGGCGGCAAAGCGGGTCCTGTTCGTTCTGCACAACCACCCGGCCGTCCAGCCGGGCGGCACCGAGGCATACGCGCTGAACGTCTACGAGGCGCTGCGGGGGTCGCCGGAGTGGGAGCCGCTGCTGCTGGCCCGTGTCGGCCCGGACGCAGCCGCCGAGCTCGGCCTGCGCGCGGGGCAGGCGGTCGGCACCCTCCCCGGGGACCCGAACCAGATCCTGGTCCGGGTGGCCGAGGACGAGTTCGACAAGTTCCTCATGACCGCCCGCGACAAGCATGTCTACACGGACCGGCTCGCGGGCGTCCTGCGGGACCGGCGGCCCGACGTGATCCACGTCCAGCACACGCTCTACCTGGGGACGGAGCTGTTCGGCCTCGCGCGCCGGTTGCTGCCCGCCGCGCCGATCGTGCACACGCTCCACGAGTACCTGCCGATCTGCAACCACTACGGTCAGCTCGTGCGGACCTTCGGCGGCGAGCTGTGCATGATGGAGTCGCCGCGGCGCTGCCACCAGTGCTATCCGGAGATCCCGCCCCAGGCCTTCTTCCTGCGCAAGCAGCTGATCCAGTCGCAGTTCGCGCAGGCCGACATGTTCATCGCCCCCAGCCGCTTCCTGCTCGACCGCTACGTCGACTGGGGCATCCCGCGAGAGCGCATCCTGCTCGAAGACCACGGCTTTCCGCCCGCGCAACCCGTCGCCGCCCCCGACCGGGACCCGCGCAACCGGTTCGCTTTCTTCGGCGTCATGACCCCCTTCAAGGGCGTCGACGTGCTGCTGCGCGCGATGGAGCGCCTGGGACCGTCGTTCGACGGCCACCTGTGGGTGCACGGGTCCCACTACTCGGAGCAGCCCGAGGATCAGCGCGCCGAGCTCGAGCGGCTCTTCGAGGCCACACGCGCGACCGTCACCTGGGCCGGCCCGTACGACCACGCCGACCTCCCGCGGCTGATGAGCGAGATCGACTGGGTCGTCGTGCCGTCCGTGTGGTGGGAGAACTCGCCGCTCGTGATCCGCGAGGCCTTCCAGCACGGGCGGCCGGTGATCTGCAGCGACATCGGCGGGATGGCCGAGAAGGTGCGCCACCGCGTCGACGGCCTCCACTTCCGCGTCGGCGACCCCGGCAGCCTCGCCCGGGCGCTCGAGCAGGCGGCTATGACGCCCCGGCTGTGGTACCGATTGCGAGATGGGATCCCGCCCGTCAAGACCCTGGCCGAGCACGTGACGACGCTCACGCGGCTCTACTCGGATCTGATCGAGCGCCGCGCCGGCGCGCATTCACACGGCGCTCCGCGCCTGGTGATGCAGCGGTGAGGCCCCGATGGTGATCGGCGAGCGCTTCGCGTGGGCGCACCTGCCCAAGGCGGGCGGCTCGGCGACCGACCGCATGTTCCAGGTGTTCGGAGAGCTGATCCAGTTCGCCGACCCCCAGGACGGGAACGACAAGCACACGCCGTTCCCCGACCGCGCGGAGATGGTGCGCGGGCGGCTGCTGGCGATGAACCTGCGGCGGCTGCCGGCCTGGGTGATGAGCCGCGCGACCTACGTGGCCGAGCACGGCATCTGGCCGGACTACGTCCCGATCCCGCTCGCGTCGCCCCAGGAGCTCGCGGAGAGCGCGTTCCCGGACAGCCGCATCCTGCTGTTCACCGGCGACGGGAGCTTCCCGATCGACCGCTGGATCCGCACCGAGCACCTGACCCAGGACTTCCTGAGGTTCATCGCCGAGTTCACCACGGTGAGCGATGAGCAGGCGCGGCGCGTCATGGAGATAGGGCCGGTGAACGCCCAGGAGTACGACCGCCGAGTCGAGGCCTGGTTCACCCCCGAGCAGATCCGCACCATGTACGAGCGGAACCCCGAGTGGGCGCGGCTGGAGGCCGAGGTCTACGGCAGCCTCCACGCGCCGGTCCGCGGCTAAGCCGCGCGGTCCAGCTTCCGGCACAGGCGCGCCAGCTCCCGCTTCTCCTGCTCGTCGAGCGGCGTGAACGCGTCGCGCACGCGGCGCGCGTGTCCGGGGAAGAGGTCCTCGACGAAGCGCCGCCCCGGCTCGGTGATCGTGAGCGTCAGCGCGCGGCGGTCGAACGGGTTGCGCGCGCGCACCACGAGGTCGCGTGCCTCCAGGGCGGCGGTCACCTCGCTCGCGTTCGCCTTGCTGAGCGCCAGCCGGTGGCGCAGGGTGCGCAGCTCGAGCGAGCCGCCCGCGGACTCCAGCACGACCAGCATCGAGAACGCCGTCGGCGACAGTCCCCGGCGCTCGATCTCGTGCCCGAGCGAGCGTCGCACGCGCGTCTCGGCCCGCACCAGCGCGTCCAGCGCGCGGTGCGCGAGCGGGTCCTGGAGCAGCGTGGAGAGGTCGGCCATCCGCACGGACGGTAGGAGGGGAAGCGGACGGCGCGGATCCGGCTAGCCCAGGTTCCCGCGCGCCATCTTCGCGAGGTCCAGCGCCTCGTTGAGCGTCTCCTCGTCGACGCCCTTCTCGCGCGCCACCTCGCGCGCGGTCTTCCCGGTCGCGGCCGCCTCCCTCACGATCTCGGTGGCGCGGTCGTAGCCGACGTGCGGGTTCAGCGCGGTGGCGGACGCGAGCGTCGCCTCTGCGTGCCGCGTGGTCATCTCGCGGTTGACTTCGATCCCGTCCACGCACTTCTCGCCGAACAGCGTGGCGGCGCTCGTCAGGAGGCGAATCTGGTCGAGCAGGTTGCGCGCGATCAGCGGCACGCGCACGTTCAGCTCGAAGTTCCCCTGCGTGCCGGCGAGCGTGATCGCAGCGTCGTTTCCGATCACCTGCGCGCTCACCTGCAGCACCACCTCCGGGATCACGGGGTTGACCTTTCCGGGCATGATCGAGGAGCCCTTCTGCAGCTCCGGGAGGATCAGCTCGGCTAGGCCGGCCCGCGGCCCCGAGCCCATCCACGCAACATCGTTCGCGATCTTGGTCAGCGACACCGCCAGCACCTTCAGCGCCCCGGACAGCTCCACGAGCGCGTCGCGGTTGCCCTGTGCCTCGAAGGGATGCTCGGGCGGCCTGATCTCGAGGCCCGTGTCGCGTGCCATGCGCTCGCGGACGCGCTGCGCGAACTCGGGATGGGTGTTGAGGCCCGTGCCGGTGGCCGTGCCACCGAGCGGTATCTGGGCCACGCGCCCGAGAGCATCCCCGACACGCTCGCGGCCGACCCGGATCTGCGCGGCATAGCCGGCGAACTCCTGCCCGAGCGTCACGGGGACGGCGTCCATCAGGTGGGTCCGGCCGGCCTTCACCACGTCGGCGAACTCGTCGCCCTTGGCGGCCAGCGACCCCTCGAGCGCCTCCAGGGC
>Ga0299913_10001946_pt1 | contig 15910 bp, 7 predicted proteins | sample RVTome_9_FD_201360 | JGI IMG/M metagenome (GOLD analysis project Ga0299913, IMG submission 201360) | Soil microbial communities from uranium-contaminated site in the Upper Colorado River Basin, Wyoming, United States - RVT155D38 (version 2) ...
CCACGTCGCCTGGTGCCGGGTCAGCACCTCGATCAGCGTGGCCGCGACACTGCGCGCCCGTGCAAGGTCGCTGTGGCCCGCGGCTACGAAGGTCTCCGCGGCACTTCGAATCTCACCGGCGGCGGCATCGGATTCCACGACTTCGGCTACCACTTCGAGCAGCAGCAGATGCTGATCCTGAAGGCGGGGTGATCCGGGTGGAACCCCGGGGCCGCCGCGTTCCGGAGTCCAGCGCTTCTCGTCCATCGCATGATGACAGGCATGGCAATCGTAGAATGCCAGCTCGGGAAACTGGCCGTTTCCCGGAAAGAGGTCGCTGCGAATGAGCTCGAGGTAGCTCATCGCGTTTTGCAGCTGACCGGTCACCCACAGGTTGAATCCCGGAATTTCGCCCTTGCGCCGCCGATAATCGTCGTCGACTTCGTAATGCGCCGGTTGATTCGCGGTAAACGCCTCGAGTTCGAAGCTGAGCCGGGGATGCCCGGCGCCCATGATGTCGTGGGTCGCGAATTTTTCGTCCGTTCCCAGGTGGCAGCTCAGGCACAGCGCCGCTCTGGCCTGGGGAGACTCGGTCGGATACATGCCCCTGGCGAGATTATCCTCGTGGGTCGCCTCGGCCTCGGCGTGCGACTCGATCCAGTTTTCGGCGCCGCCGTGGCAGGCCTCGCAACTTACGCCGTCGGTGATTTGAAACTTCGGTCCCCGCCTGTCCGCGGGAACGTTGTCTGCGTGACAGTCCAGACATACTTTTGCGGTCGTCGCGCTGGTCAGGCCGAGATTGCGGGCTATCGTTCGCGATTGCTCGTTCTCCAGCAGCCGATACGTCTCCGAATGGCGCCGTGCGCGGGTCCAGACGCGGTATTCGTTCAGCCAGACGTTTCTGTCCGATTGTGGGCTCAGTTTGCCGTGACACACGCTGCTGGCGCAGGTTGCAACGCCCAGATGCTTGTACTGGTCAGTCGGTACTTCGGCGCGCAGCACAGTCGTATGCAGGAATAGGCCCGCGACGACGACCATGCCCCGGTAATGGCAGCGATTCAGTTGCCGCGGAGGCACCATTCACTTCTTCCCGGTCGTCCCGGAGCGCTGCTTGCGCGCGTCATCCTCGACGAACCACGGTTTCCCCTCGGCGTCCAGATACATGCGCCGCATCTCTTCGAGATTGAGCGGACGCGAGCCGCGACGGCCGAATACCGCAATCTGCCTGCCGGTTTCGTCGACACCACGGTCACGTTCGAGGCCCCTCGACAGGCTCAGTGCAGGCGACGCGGTCTCATAGCTCGCAATGAGTTCCGGTCGCGGCTCGGGGCTGAAGCCGTAGAACTTTGGCTGGGACTCGGGCGATGTCAGTTGCAGAACTTTCAGCCCCCCGACGCCGTCGGCCACGTAAGCGAACAGCGAGGCATTGGTGGACGCAAGGACAACGTCGCGAGCGTCGCGGAGCGCCCCTTCGGCATTGAAACGTGTCACCTCTCGTAACTGCTCGGGCCGCTCCGCGTCGACGATCACGATACCGTCTTTGCCCGCAGCAACGTACGCGAATGTCCGCGCGATAAATACGCGCTGCGCATCTGCCATCGGAATCGTGTTGTCCGGGACCAGGCGCGGCGATAGAGGATCGGTCACATCGACCGTTTTCAGACCCTCCGAGTCGGTCACGAACAGATAGCGAAATTGCAGCATGCCCGCACGCGGGTCAGTGAGCGGAAGCTCCGCCATGAGGCGCGGCTTTTGTGGATCATCGACGCTGACGATAGCAAGTCCCCGATCGGTCATGATGTAGAGGTAATAGCCGCCAACGCTGATATGTCTCGCCCCGGTGAGTACCCCGTCCGGATTCCATGTGACGGCTCGATCGAGTTTGTTGTTGCGCGGCTCTCCGTCTACGAGCGTGTTGACGTCGACCAGAATCAGACCCTCTTCGGCGTCGGTGATGAACGCGTAGTTGTAGAGCGGATGGAACGGTTGCTCCAGGTTGTCTTCCCGCATCATCGTGCCTTCGTTGCGCGCCGGAGCGATATTCTGGTTCGTCGGCAACGCAACACAAGTCGCATTAGCCGATGCGATATGAGTGTCCTGTCCCAGGCTGCTGAAAGGCGACGTGATGATACGCTGGGAGATGCCCTTGTTGGCTATCCCGGCAACATCGTAGGCGCGGAATCCGCTCTTGCCTTCCGCAACAAAGAGGTACTCGCCGCGCAGTTGGAGACATTGCGCAGGACCCGAACTGTGCCGGTACGCTGTCTGCAGCTCTCTCCCCTGATCCTGATGCCTCGAGTAGAAGTCCGGATAGGCGTAGCGATGTAGATAGCTTCCGATGACCGCCTGCGGCTCTTCCCACTCCGTTACCGTCACGGCGGTAATGTCGCCGGTGCTTCCTACCCAGGCGTTGAAACCGATGAAGTTCACGAAATTCGTGCCATGCATCAGGAGCTGCGCCATGATGGCGTTGTTGTCATTCTCGGCGGACAGATGGCAATCGGTGCAGGTCTTGGTCTCGACCTTTCTCGTGGTATGGGGAAAGTGCGGATTGAACGCCTGCGAACTGTAGCCGCTTGCGGCGATCGGCGGTTGCTGAATGTAGATCCGCTCTCTGTTCGCATTCGTCGACGAAAGCACCAGGGCCGAACTCGACCGCACGGGTGCGATCTTGCCGCTTTTCGCGTCTCCGCGTCTGCCGAGCAGGAACATCTGGTCGCGTGCAACCTGCGGATTGTAGGTCGCGAAGTTTCGCGACTCGCCCCCTTCGTAATGATGCCGTTCGGTTTTCCAGTTCGCTTCGATAGGCAGATGGCAGCCGCCGCAGCTCGTGGTCCACGAGGTGTGGCAGGCGTAACATTCCATCTCGTCGTCGGAATGCGCGAGTGCATCCGTGGACACCTCAGCACCCCAGTCGAGCGTTGCGGTGTCCTTGCTCATCAACTTGGCGCGCGCGGCCTTTTCGTTGTAGGCCCTGCTTCCGCGTGTCACCGTGTCCTTGACGAGACTCATCTCCCACTCGAGTTCAGCATCGATCATCGAGCGCTGATAAAGCGAGCCGCCGATCCACTCGAAACGGCGCCGTCCGTCCGGAGTTCGCAGCGCCTCGAGATCCAGTCCGCCGTCCAGCGCTGCGGGGCCCGACGTGTACAGGTTTGGATAATCCTGCGCCGTGCCGTGACAATCCTTGCAGCCAATCTCCACCGCCAGCGCAACCTCTCCATAGATGTGCCCGTTGCCGTGAGCGTCCTGCGAAAAATGACAGTCGACACAGTGCATGCCGACGTCGACGTGAACAGACGACATGTGCACGGCTTTGTCGAACTTCTCGGGATCGTCATCACTGACGATGTCGCCGGCTGCGTCCAGCAGATTGCCTTTCCGGTCGCGCTTGAACACGGCGCGGAAATTCCAGCCGTGGCCGTGATAATCCGCGAACTGGGTGTCGTTGAGCTCCGGATTGAGCTCGGATACCTTCTTCAAAAACTCGACGTCGCCCCACTTGCCGCGCACCGCGGCGCCTTCCGGGTTCCGGTCCAGTATCTCCCGCATTTCAGCGCTGTCCGGGTACTGTTGCTCTTCCGGCCACATGGCGGGCGCGTCCGATTCGTAATCCCACATCGTGTAGCCCAGAAAGCTGTTCATGAACATGTTCGGCTGATGCATGTGACAGACCATGCACTGGCTGGTCGGTACGGCGCGGGTAAATGCATGCTCCAGTGGATGGCCGGATTCCGTCGGGCTGATCGTCGGATCCTGCGTTTGCGTTTTGCCCTCGTGGCCGAATCGGGCGTAGCGGCCCGAGTGTCGAGGATCTCGGTCGTTTGCGTATACGACATGACAGGATGCGCAACCCGACTGCCGGTAATCCCCCGGCTGATCGTTGGTGCCCATGAACCAGGTGTACGGGTCGTTCAGCCGGGTCTTCGTGATGTTGATCAGCGGCACGGAAATACGCGCGCCGGTGCCTGGCCCGCGGTTGGACTGACGAAAATCGGGTCGCCCGGGTTCTTCGATACGCTGCAGCTGGCCGAGCGCATTCGGTATGCCGGTTTCGGGAAACAGATTGATGATATTGCGGCCGCCGCGCTCGAACACCCGGAAAATGTCGCCCGGCTTGACCGATTCCCAGACCGGCAGCGGGTACAGCGTTTCACGGATTCCCGCTTCGGCCGCCGCGGGCTGCTGCTCCTCGGGTATCCTCGGTCCATGCACGATCGCCGCTTCGCCATCCTCGTTGTAGTACTCGCCGAGGATGTATTTCTTGAACGGCAGTATGCCGTTATTGTATGAAGCGCCGCCCCAGAACATCGCACTCGTGGCGTGCAACGAGCGTTTCGCGGCCTCGATGATCGGCTGATGACAGGCGCCGCATGCTTCCCCGGCGACGCGGTAGTCCGAGGGATTGACGAAGCGGACGAACTCGCGGCTTTCCCTGTTGAGCAGCGTATAGGTACGCTCCGGAGTCGCACTGCTCGGGTAATGCCAGGTTTGCGGGAATCTCGGCAGTACGTGCGCCCTTTCGAATGCCGATTCATACACGTCCGTGCCCCGGCCGGCTTCGCCGGTCAGGAATACCTCGCTGTCCCCTCCGTGGCAATCCGTGCAGCCGAGCTGTATAGCCGGATTGCTGTGCATCGTCCGGTTGTCGGTGGCGGTATGACAGGACATGCAGCCGGCGCTTTTCGTCTCTGCATTCGCGGCCGACTGGCTTGCTGGCGCCGGTGGAGCGGCCACGTATTCGCGCTTGACCGGCTTTTCACCCGCGGCAGCTTCAGCAACGCCCGGCATCGACAGAATCAGCGAGGGCAGCAACAGTGCACAAAACGTGAAGCGGCCGCAGCTGTAAATTTCGTTCTTCGAAATCATTACGATTCCACCTGGTTAATATGCCAATACTGCGTTCAGCAGGAAGTAACCGGAATCCTCATCCGGGTACAGCGAGTCGAAGCCGTCATCCGCAACAAGGTGCGCGTAGGATGCGCGGACCACGATGTTCTGCGACATCAGCGGTCGCCAGGTCAGGGAGGCCGACAGGTCGTAGCCGATATGCTCGTCCACATCCGGCTGGTTGCGAGCGGCCTCGAGTACCTCGGTGTCGACAAAGTACAGGCTGTTGAGATTCACGGACAGGCGAAGCTTGGGAGTAAGGTCCATATCGGCGCCGAGGCCTGCGAGCAGGATGCCCGGATTGGTGAAATTGGACTGGCCTTCCTCTTTCGAGGATCGCAGGTTGTTCAATATTCCGTTGCGGCTCGACAGAGCCACGCGGCCGCCACCGATCAGCGGCACAGCCTGGCGAATCCAGTAGCTGGTGTCGGCGCCGGCAAACTGGGGATTCTCGAATATCGCATCGAAGCCTGTTGCCTTGTCGTCATAAGGGTCGTCGTCGCCGCTGCCATAAAGCAACGACAGTCGCGGCCTGAACCAGTCGAAGTCGACCGACAGTTCGGCCGCCGCGAAAGCGGCACTGATGTCTATATCGCGGTCCACCAGTATGCCGGGCGTTTCCTCACCGAATGCGTAATAGATCGACGTCGACAGGTTCAGGCGCCCGAAATGGCCGTCGCCCGTGTATCCGACGTAGTACACATCGTATTCGCGTGGCGTCTCCCGGCCGAACGAGGAGGGACGCTGAATGAAGTTGTTTTTGTCGAAATGCGTGTCCTCTCCCTCCCGATTGCGGTTGTATGCTGCGGTCACCTGCGACGTGAACCCGCGCACGGGCATGTCCTGCCAGTAGAGGTTTGCAATGAAGACATCGTCATCCCGTACAGACTGACTCAGGTCGTTGAGGCCGCTGTTGGTGTCTTTTTCGAGGCGTCGAAACCAGGCAATGTTGTACTGGAAGATACTATTTTTGCGTGTGCCGAACAGCCGCAGGCCGAGCTGATTGTCCTGAAACAGGAAGCCGCGAAAATCGGACGAAAACGGTTGAATGCCGATGCGAATACTGTCGAAATCGTAGCGATCGGACACGTTGCGCAGATGCTTGTCTATGAAAGCGGCCTGTATGCCGAGGTGATAATCCGTGCGCGTTTTTCCCTCCAGGGGGTTTGCCTTCACGCCGATGATTTCATCGAGGGAGACGTAGTTGTAGCTCAGGACAGGGGTCAACCGGAACTCGTAATCCGGAGGGCGAAAAACCGTATCGCCTTCGTAATAGACGAATTCGGTAATGAGGTTTTCGACCAGAAGGTATTGATCGGCACTGCCGAAGACGTCGATCCCGCCGGGCTCGGCCGTGGAGCTGCTTCCCACCGGCGTCGGAACCTCGCGGTTTTCGTACACGCTGTCCGAGATCAGCGCCAGGTTGAAAAACCACTCACCGTGGACGGGACGGTCGGCTTTCAGCACATTGCGGTTGTACGGATCCCACCATCTTTCCTCGTATCCGAGCGCATCCACCACGCGCCAGCGATCCGGCAGCGGAACAGAGGCGACGTAGTCCTCCATGCCCGGCCGCGGCACCGGCGATACTGCATTCCGGCTTCGCGGCGGCCGTCGCTCCTCGACGGGGGACTCGGTCGCAATCTCGGCGCGCCGGCGCGCGTCGGATGGCGCGGCGTCCGCAGGCTCCTCTGCGTCCTGCTGTCCCGGACACGGCACTTCACGGTAACCAGGGCGGCGCCGGGTGACGATGCGACCGGAGTCGTCCTGGTAACAGGTCTGTGCCGTAGCAATCGGAGCGTCGTACAGGCTGAATCCCGTCAGTACGACGATGCCGAGACCAATGCGACCGATTGTCCTGATGATCATTTCATCGCTCCCTATTTTCCATCGCACACATTGTCTTCATCGCCTTCTATGAAGGGTGCCTGTGGACATTGTACGAATCGCAATCTCGTGCCTTGCGGCGTCAGATTGTCGGCGCGGATCGCCGGCGGTGCATTGCCGAGGACACCGCCGAGTTCCTCGCCGGCATTGTGCAAGCCAAGAAAAGCGATCATGTCATCCTGATCGACACCGTCGCCGGACACGCCTATGCCGCCGATCAGCTCCGCACCGCGATAGATCGGTACGCTGCCGGGAAAAATCTGCAGCCCGTTGGCGGCGCGTGCCGTCGTTGCCGTAGCGGAAAACGTCAGCGTTCCCTGATCGAGCGCAACACCGGCACATCCAGGCGCGACATCGGTACCGATTGCACCGCTGGCGAACAGCACGTGCTGCAGAATGGCGTTATAGGCCAGGTCCAGCTGCAGTCCGGTGGAGAACGGGCTCCACTCGCCGGATTGCTTGCTGAACGGGCCCGGCGCGTTGCCGTCGATGCCGTCGGGATAGAACGGGCGTGACAGGTTGCCGCCGGCACGGTCCGAGAATGCTATCTCCCCGTCGCTCAACGCCGCCGGTTCGGCGAGGAAATTCTGCGCGGCGCCGACATAGTCGGCGACCGAAACCGCGTCCGAGAAATCGAGCGCTGTATCGCCGGTAATGAGATAGCTGACGTCGGGGAGTCCTGCGAGAAACGCAGCGGCGCCCGGCGATGAAAACAATGCGGCCGTTCGCGCCTTCTGCAGCGAGACGTCGGCGCCAAAAACCGGCGCGTCTCGACCTCGCACCATCCCGAGATTTTCACCGAAGGTATCTACGACCGAAATGGTCACACGCGCCGGCGTACCGAGCGGTCGGCGAATCTGTGCACGTGCCCGGTTGGCAACCTCGAGTGCATTGTCGAGAATCGTTCGAACCTCTTCCTGCGATAGCGGAGCCACGGAAAGCGCGGCGCCGTCAGTGCCGGCCCGCGGCGCGTGCCGCGGAACGCCGAGGTTGTCGACGAACACAAAGGCGTCCTGCGCGGAAAAGAGGCCGGCCGCGGCCGCGCCAATGCCGGAACCGTTTTCACCGAAGGCGCTGCCGGCGCGAAGAACACCGTCAAAATAGCCAGGAACGCCGATCAACGTGCCCTCGGCGGGCCCCAGTGCGGCGAACGCCGGTGCCGCCGCCGGATCGCTTTGCAGGTCGTCGAAACCGACGTCACTGAAGCGGAACGTCTTGCCCTCGACAGTGATCTGGTCGCCGCGGCGGTCCTGCGGCGCCGCGAAATCGAAGCTCGCCGCGTACGCGATCAGTTCATCCAGGTTTCGGTCGCTGTCTGTGATGACGGCGTCGGTGCCGTAGACGCCGTCGGCCAGCACGCCGACACCGCCGACAACCGTTCCGCCCTTGTAGAGAGGAAACCCGCCCGGATCGGCCGAGAGCCCCAGCGGCGAGCGATGCGGGCCGGGGCTCGTGCCGATTCCATCGAATGTCTGCGTGAAGTCGGAGCAGGCGAGCTGGCTGAACTGCACGCCGAACAGCGGCCCTCCCGGCTGAAAGCTCTCTCCAGGATTGAAGTGATCCTGCACAATCTGGCTGGCGGTGCGCGTCGAGAAGGCGTTTCCTTCAGAGGAGAGATACGCGCCGGTGATCGCTTTCGCGATGGCGGCAAGCCCGTCCAGGTTGGCTGGCGCAGGCGGGACGGGCAGGCGAATACCTTCGAGACCGGCGCTCACAGGCGGCGCACCGGCATTGCCTTCGCTCGTCGACACTACGACCGTTCTGTCGATCGCATTGCCCATGCGAAAGACCGCCAGCACGTTGCCGACCCGGTCCGTGACTGCGATCGTCGCCTGCGCATCCTGCGCCTGTGCCTCCCCCACCGCTTGCGCAATGACCTGTTCGATATCGGCAATGCCCAGACTCGTCGAGGCGTCGGCGCAGGCGCCGAGGCAGTCATTGCCGCTGTCCGTGCCCGCATCATCGGTCGCCGGTTCGCCGCCGTCCGAACAGGAGACGAGGAGCGCCCAGACAACAAAAGGGATGGAAAAATGCTTTCTCATGGCTCATCCGCCTCCACGACGGTCCCGAAACGGCTCACGTCCGGGTGGTACGCGTGGCAGTCGATGCACTGCAATGGCACGTACCCTGGTTTTCGTACATCGGAATGACATTCGACGCAGGTCCCGATATCGGGAATCAGAAGATCGGTGCTGACCCGGGAATCCTGCGCCTTGTGACATTCCGCGCACGCCGCGTCGCCGGTTTCTTCCCTCATCACCAGGTGACTGGCATGGTTGAACCTGGCCGGCGGAAAATAATCGGCAGCAAGCCGCACGGGATGCACCTGGTAGCGGGAGTAAATATCCGGGACAGCGTGCTGCTCGACGATATGGCAGCTTACGCAGCCGCGCACGGTGAACTGCTCTCGTATGTCTTCGGCAGCGGCTTCCGCGGCACAGGCGAAGGCTGTATTGACGCAAACCTGCGTGTTGTCATGCCGGTCCGGAATCCTGCGCGGTCGAATCTCCTTGTTGTCCACCGCTGGATCGCTGAATTTTCTGAGATATTGCCCTTCGAGCGTCAGCATGACCTCGAGTGGCTGGCCATGCGGCAACTGGCGATCTGGCATGGCTGGATCGAAAGTCAGCTCATGGCAATCGATGCAGACCGCCTGCATCGTGACCGGTATGAAGTGCTCCCGGTCAAGCGAAAGCCTGTGACAGTCGGTGCAATGCAAAGCCTCGCCACTGTTCGGATCCATTACTTTGGCGACATCCAGATGAGTATCGTGCGGAAACTTGAGGTTCGAAAGTTCGGTCGCCGCGCTCACCGGCTCCACCACGGTCCGCCAGTCGAAGCGGATTCCGGTACCGGCCGGACTGGCAAACGGCTTGTACAGATAGGCGTCGAAGCTCGGGTGTGTTCGTTCGGAGAAGCCATCTACCGGGTCGATTCCGAGATCAGCGAACAGGCGCTGTGATTCCTGATGACATTCGGTACACGGAGCGTCCGCCCGGATAACGATGTGCGGGTCCGGCTCGTTGTGTTCCCGATGACAGCTGGCGCAGCGGGCGGTGGGGCCGAGCGCGGTGGAGCTGACCAAAGTGCCCTGCTCGACGTGGTCTTCGATGCGTCCATGACAGGAAAGGCAGGCATCGTCCTGAACGCGCTGGAAAGGCACCTGGTGACAGGTGTTGCAGCTAGTGCCGACGGCCAGTTCATGAGCTGGCAGCAGCGGCCCGCTGCTCCACAGCGTGTCATCGGGAACGAACGGAAGGGCGGCGATTTCCGGCACATTGCTCTGACTCAGGAAAAAAGGCAGCACGAATGCCACAACGATCACCAGGACACTGAAGATCCATGCCGCGGCACGCTTGGATAGCCAGGCCTGATTGAGGTCGGTGCGGAAAGCTCTCTCGAATTCGCTCGCGTCGACGTTCGCGTCGCGCGTGATTTGCAAACCGGCATCGAAGCCAGCCGGAGGTTCGAACAGAACAAGGTGGTTGCCGCCGATTTCGACTTCGTCACCCGGCGACAATGTCGCTGCAGAGGTTTGCTCTCCATTGATACGAACCGAGGCTCCGCTCCGGCAGACGAGCTCGAAGCGAGCATCGTTCCGCATCCGCAGTTCGGCATGTTGTGGCGCGACGTTCTTGCCCAGCAGCTGGATGTTTCGATCGGGAGCGCTGCCTATCGTGATGCGTTCGGCGGAAATCTCCAGGTCGCGATATTCCGCAGTGCCGTCAGGCGCCTGGCCCGTTTCCCTGAGAAGCGCCTCCATGCCGCTACCAGTAAATGAACGTCGTCACGATGTGAATAACGAGAGCGAACAGCAGCGCAATGGACAACGGGATGTGTATGAACAACCACACCTGCAGCCAGCCTTGCAGCCTGATATCGCGCGCGATGCGGCGCAAAATTGCCTGACGTCGGCAGAACACCGCCAGCAACTCCTGCAACAGCTCGGCCTCTGAAATCTTGTTCGTACGCGGAATTCGTTCGGCAATGAAATCGATGACGGCCTGCTGGTCGCGATTCCCGGCCGGGCCGGCAGAGCCTGTCTCACCGGAGCTTTGTATGAACTGCGAGCGGTCCCTGCCGAAAAGCTGTGCGATGAGGCCGCCGCCTATCGCGGTCCGCTCAATGCTGCTGGTGGTGGCGACGTTGACGTCGTGGGGAGCATTCGCCCCGAGTTCGCGGCCGCGTTTGTCGAGTTCGTACAGCTCTGCAAACAGTTCCGCCCGCGAAAGGCCGGCCCTGTTCGAACTCAGCAGGTGTGGATAGTTGATGTAAGTGAAAATTCCATAGAATCCGCTGAAGATTACAGCACACATGAGAACGTACGCGAGGGTGTGGACGTTCCAGCCCACCTGCGCGGCGCTGTGGAGGGTCGCCACAACCAGCAGAGCGCTGCCGAGATAGACGTGCGCGGAGGTCCAGCCCTGGACGGTCCCCACAGTCGACCGGTAGCGACGTTTCCGTACTCCAAGCATTGCGAGCCAGACGATCAGCAATGCTCCCGCGGTACCCAGGACGTAGCCCTGCCAGGTTCCGCCGTTCGGAGGTTGCACGCCGCTCTGCGTTGCGAACAAGACGGAGGAAACTGCAATCGTGCCGAGTCCCCACCACAGGTAACGCGACCCGGCATGACGTAGGATGCCGACGTGTATCAACGCTTGCGTTCCTCCACAAGGTCGATGAATTGCTCCGGCCCGATACGTATTGCCGCACCGGTGGGACAGGCATTCACGCAGGCAGGGCCTGCATCCAGTCCCACGCAGGCGTCGCATTTGACTGCTTTTTTGCCTTTTGCTTTTGCTGCGGCGGTCGGCTCGTATTCCGGCTCCTGCCCGGGTCCGGTACCGGCACCGAACAGCATCCATTGAAACAGTCCCGCTTTAGGGGGGGCGTCATACTCGAGGCGAATGACGTCATAAGGGCAATTCGTGACGCAGTTGCCGCAGCCGATGCACGAGTCGTTTATATAGACCTCTCCGCTTTCAGCTCGACGTATGGCGTTCGGCGGACAGTCTTTCATGCAATGCGGCTGCTCGCAGTGCCGGCAGGCGGTCGGTATATGCACATTTGCAAAGGTCGGGCCCGCCTCGCGATCGAGCCTCGATATGCCCGCATGCGTCTCCGCACAGGCTTTCTCGCAATTGTTGCAGCCGATGCACAACGAGTCGTCGATAATCAGGATGTTGGTCGCCTCGCCGAGCCCTTCCCGCATCAGGTAATTCATCAACGAGCCCGATTCAGGACGCACTTCCATGCGCGCCTTGTCGGTGGCGCTCCGGCTCACCGACCGCTGCATCGCCGGAATACGATCCTCATTGCGGCGCAGCATTTCGATGAACTCGGGCCGCCTGACCTCGATCGTCTCGAGCGCCACTGTCGCGCGCGCTGTTTCCCGGCGCACGGGATCTCCCATCAGCGCCATCTCACCGATCAGATGTCCGGCGCGCACTTCGGAGACCAGTATCTCCTCGCCGTCGAACGTACGCAGCAACACGACGCCGCCGGAACGGATTATGTGCAGGCTCTCTGCCTGCTCACCCTCGGCAAAAACAGTCTCACCGGCCTTGAAGCTGCGTATGTCGACCCGGCCGCTGATTTCCCGCAGCTCGGCAGCGCTGGCGTACGGCGCAAACTGACGCTGCAATTCCCGCACCACGAAAATCCAGTCGATCCCCTCCCGGACCGTGTCGTTGGAATTCATCAGCTTGACCATGGTCCGGCGCGGCGTCTCGACGAGAATGCAGCCTGCTCCTGCGATTGCACGTTCCAGCCGTGGTCGCCCCGACAACAGGCTCATTTCGCCGAAAAATTCCCCGCGTGACAGCTTCGTCGTCAACGTGGCGCCGTCAACCGATCGCACAAGCGTTACCTCGCCATCCACGATGGTGTAGAACGACGTTCCGAAATCTCCCACCTCGTAGATTACGTCGCCCTCACGCAGAACCTGGGTCGCCCGAGGTGTCCGCTCGAGTTCGCTCAGCTTCTTTGCAAGCGCACCGGCCTTGCGCTCAGCTTCATCGAATTCAGGCCCGTCGGCATACGAGACCAGGATGTTGCTCTCGATGATCAGCTCTCTGAATGCCAATGCATTCAGTTCCCTGAACATCGGGATCAGGCTCTGGAAACGCGTAACGAGATCGTCGACGTTGCGATCGTAGGGCAGGCCGTGGAACTGATATTCCAGCAGCGGGTAGTCCGCCGGCTTGATGTCGTTGCCATTGATGAATTCGACGACGTCATAGCCCTGGTTCATGGCCTGCTTGATCAGGGGGTAGCCGGCCAGTGCTCCGACGATGTACAGGCCCGGCACATTGCTTTCGTACTGCCGGGATAGATCCGGTATGGCAGTGGGCTTGTCGTTAGGGAATTTGATTCCAAGCGACTCCACGAAACGCCGCGGCGGTATCGCGCCGAGCCTCGCGATGATGCGGTGGCATGGCAGGTCGACCTCACCGTCGGGCGTTTCGAGCGTAGCAACGAGCGGCGGATCCCCTTGCGGTTGCTCGAGCACCTTTACGATTCCACTCGAGTAGTAGCAGGTGAGGCGTTCCTTGGGACTGCTTATGGCTTTCAGGATTGCATTGAGGTTGCCGTCCTTCGCTCGGCTGAATTCATCGCGCCGGTTCAGGATGAAAACGTCATTCTGCTTTGCAAGGGCCAGCGCATTTTCGATGGCCGCGTCACCTGCGCCGACGACGATGATGCGCTCGTCGCGATATTCCTCCGGGTCATCCAGCTGATACTGCACGAGCGGGTGGTTTTCGCCCGGCACACCCAGTTTGCGGGGATTACCCTGCAGTCCGATGGACAGGACAACATGTTCCGACAGCAGCGTTGAATCGTCCGTGAGCCTGATCGTGAAACGGCCTTTCTCCCCCGAGATTGACGCAACCTCGGCGCCGAACCGGACGTTAACGCCGTTGTTCCGCAGATCGTCCTGCCAGTTGTCGAGAATGGCTTCCCGGCTTCCCGCGTCGAAGCGAAAATCGCTGCGCAAGTCCAGGAAGCCGGGCTCGGCCATGACGTGCTTGCCCTTCTGGTAGAGCTGAATGGTCTTGGCCGGCAGCGAATGCGCCTCCAGCAGGACATGGCTCGGGGCGGTGCAACCCGCGTCACGGTCCTTCGCGGCGGCCCGACCGGCGGCACTGATGCCGGCGGGCCCCGAACCGACAATTGCGATGCGATAGCGATCCGCGGGTGCGCTATCCGGCGACCGCCAGTCCGCTCGCGCCTCCGTAGCCATGCGTCAGTTCGCCCCCGCTACGTCAGATCCCGCTCAGAACTGGCCCCGGATGCCCAGAGAGAACGTATTGCTGGTGAGATTCTCGAGTCCGAGCAGGGCATCGTAGGCACCGTATACCTGCAGACGTCTGGTGAACACGGCCGATACGCCGACTCCGACCAATGCGAAGTCCGTGTCGATGGCGTCGGTGCTGAAGCGGAAACAGGAAATGCAGCCGGCCGTGAAATCGTTGGGAGGGGCTCCCCCCATTATTTCGTCCTCGACGATGTACTTCGCATCCAGCGTCAGCGGATCGTCCTCGAACTCATGGTGCCACTCGACCCGCAACTGCGGGCTCAAAACGCCGAAGCCGCGGCTGATATTGCGCGTAAAAGCGAAGCCCAGAATCGAACGAAGCGACTCTATCGTATGCGGTGCGAAGCGCAACGCCAGGCCGCCGGCCGGATCGGAGTCCGACTCATCGTAGCCGTCAATATCGATATCGCGGTAGCTGACGCTCAGCGTCGACGCTATGTCCCAGTTGCCTCTCGTGACGTCGTAGCCGACGGTGAGGCCGGCCGCTATGAAGTCGCCGCCCGTATCTCCGGTGAGTGTGCGGTTCTCTCCGGGGCACTCGCAGTTGACCGGATCGGGATTATTGGAATCGTAGACGACCTGGCGGGAGACGTCAGTATCGAGATCGCCGAAGGACAGGATGCCGTCTAAGTAAAAACCGCCGGGGTACCAGGCGCCGAACAGGGATCCGGTAGTGCCCTCAACCTCGACATTACCGCCTGAAACGAGCAGCGTGTTGTCGAAATCCGCATCGTATTTATCGAGCCCCGCGGAGATGCCGATAACGCCGGCGTCGAACATGTAATCCAGACCGAGCGTGAAGCTGCTCGCGTCAAAGTCGAAAGCATCTTCGTTGGCAGTCTGATCGCGATCGCCGGTGTTGTATGCTCCATCCAGGAACCATCCGACCCGGCTGCCGGCAATATCGGCGGCCGCCCCGCCGCCACGCGCCGGCTCTCCGGACATCCCGAAGTCCGCAAAGCCCAGGCGATCGAGCGCCTGGTTGTCGTGTGGATCGACGTAGGCCACACGGCCGCCGCCGGCGGCGCTGAACCCTCCTAGCCGCAGCGTGTTCAAGCGGCCGGCGATATTGGAAAACTGGCCGTTGGTCACTCGCGTCGACAGGGTACTCTGGCTGTGCAGTTCCTCGCCTGCCACCTGTTGCACGGCGGCCAGCAGCTCGCCCGGCCCGATCGACAGGCTGCGGCTTGGCGGCTGTCCTGACTGCAGTTCCTGGGCGGTCGCCACCAGTTCATTACAACGCTGCCACAGGTCCAGCTGTTGCGCATCCTGCAGGTCGGGACCCCCGAGGCCGCCGAGGGTTGCGCACATGCCCTGAACGGCGTCCGCGGTGGCCCGTTGCAGATCGGTTGCGCCGCTGCTCGGGTCGTTGACGAAGGTACTCAGGTTCTGGACCTGCTGGGCCCCCGCCGTAGTAGCCATCAGCGCCGCGGCGAGCGTCACTGCCATGCCCGAATATCTGGTTTCTCTCATCGACCCCGTCTCCCGATTTGTTTGTCCAGTGCAATCGCGTCCGTCCCCACACGATCACGGGACGTTGTTTTAATAGCCGGCGCAGCTCGATCGAGCCGCGGTTACTCATTCTATCTGTTGATCCCGCAGGAACAGGCGCTAGGGCGTGCCGGCATAAGCGACCAGCGTTGCCTCCATCGACGGCACAAAAAAGAAATCCCCGTTGCCGTGGCCGGCGCCCAGCAGCGGCTGGTATGTCGGCGTCACACGTTCCGGATTTTCGATGCGTTCACGCACGCGAAAAATCATCTCGTGCGACAACATCTCGCCGCTGAGCACATTATTGTTCTGGCGTAATACCTCGATGAAGTATTTGGCGAACAT
>Ga0299913_10001947_pt1 | contig 15910 bp, 14 predicted proteins | sample RVTome_9_FD_201360 | JGI IMG/M metagenome (GOLD analysis project Ga0299913, IMG submission 201360) | Soil microbial communities from uranium-contaminated site in the Upper Colorado River Basin, Wyoming, United States - RVT155D38 (version 2) ...
TTGACCTCGTTAGCCACCTCTTTGGGATCGAGGTTCGGAGCGATCGCGACCGCGAGCTTCGTCATCGCAGAGACGTTCTTGAGGTCGGCTCGCACGGCGGCGTCCACCCCGGGGTACTGAACCTTCACCGCCACCGACTCCCCCGTATGCAACGTCGCGCGGTGCACCTGCCCGATCGAGGCAGCGGCGACCGCCTGCTCCTCGAACTCCGCGAACACGTCGCCGACCGGCCTGCCGAACTCCTCCTCGATGACCGCCTTCGAGGCCTCCGGATCCATCGGCGGAGCCGAGTTTTGCAGCATCGTCAACGCGTCCTTGTAGGTGGCGAGGTATTCCGACGGTGCGGAGAACTCGTAGAACGAGGCCAGTTGGCCGAGCTTCATGGCCGCGCCCTTCATCTCGCCCAACATGTCGACGAGCTGCTGAGCCGTCGTTTGATGGAAGCCGTCGAGGAACTCGCCGGCACGGGACGGCGCCGCTATCGAACGGATCCTGGTCCCGACGAAACGGGCCGCGGACTTGCCCGTCTGCCCCGCCAACCGCGCCCCGCGTGAGGCCCACCCGGTGGGTATGGGATTGCTCGGGCCCTTGTCTTCTGCCATGCCCGGCTACCTTAGTGGCCGGGTCAGAAGCGGCTAGGCTTGCCTTCAGATGGGCGACAGGGTGACCGAATCCTTCAAGCCGTACGAGCCTTCCGATGAGGGCGGCTACGGCTACGAGTACGAGTACGACGACCGGCCGCCCGGCGGCAGGGTCCTCTGGGGCAGGATCGCGATCCTGGGCGGCGCTTTGGTCCTCGCCTTCTTCCTGGGACGGTGGCTGGCCCCCGGTGGGGACGGAGACGCCGACCAACTCGCCGAGCTCCGGGCGCAGGTCGAAGAGCTGGAGGAGACGAACGCCGAGCTGGAGAGCCAGCTGGATGAGCAAGCCGCGACGGAGACCCCGGCGCCCACCCCGACGGAGAGTCCCGCCGGCGAGGGCGAGGCCGACGCTGCGGCGACCTATACGGTCAAGCGCGGCGACACCCTGCGCTTGATCGCGCAGGACCTCTGCGGCGACCCCGAGTCGGCCGACCTCATCATGGAGCTCAACGGCATCACCGATCCGACGCAGCTCTCGGTGGGCGACACCCTCACCCTGCCGGAGGAATGCTCTTAATCGCCCAGGGCATGGAACGCGTCCGTGCCGTGCCGTTCGTAGGCCCGAGAGATCTTCGCCGGTAGTCCCGTGCAGTTGCGCGTCTCGAGGATCAGCTTGCGATCTCTGGGCGGCGTCTCCTGCTCGAAGTCGAACGCATTCAGCATGTTGTTCGCGCCACAATCCCGCGCGGTCATGCAGGGAAGGTCGAACATCGTCTCGATGAATTTCAACACCGACGAGAATTCGTAAACGGTCTGGTCCACGTAACCCGGCTTGGACCACGGCGAGATCATCAGGAACGGGACCCGGGGGCCCAGGCCCATCTCGTCGTAGTGAGGCGGAGGCACGTGATCGTAGAAGCCGCCGAAGTCATCCCACACGATGAAGATCGCGAGCGATCTCCAGTACCTCGAGGCCATCAGCGCGTTGACGACCTCGACCGTCCAGTTCTCGCCCATGCACACGCTCGGACCCCCCGGATGCTCGTTGACGCCGGGGCCCGGGACGATCCACGACACGTTCGCGAGGCGCTCCTTGCGGATGTGAGGCAGGACGTGCTCCTCGGGGAGGATGTCGGTCCCCCAATGCTTGGAGAAGCGCATGTGCTTGATGGCGAGCATCGCGTTCATCCACGATCCCTCGTCTGCGTAGTAGCGCCAGGGGATCTTCTTCTTGTTCAGCAGGTCGGGCAGAACCTTGAAGTCGAAGCACGCCCTGACCCTTTCCCAGAAATCGCCGATCCTGTCGAGGTCCACCCGCTCCTCGGCCGCCATGACCTCTTTCAACTCCTGGTCGGTCAGTCGTTCGAAGCGATAGACGGTCTCCCCTGGGTCGTCGCAGTAGCCCCCGGGTTGGTTCGTCTCTAGCTTGTTGCCGGTGACGCGTGCGGCCTGCGCCCCGATCGTGTAGAGGTGTTCGGGGAAGGTGGGGCCGTACATCGACGAGAACATGTGGTCACCGAGAACGAAGTTGTCTGCGTATGCCCAGTAGTTGGGGATGCCACGGCGCGTGAACGACGTGTAGCCGTTCAGCGTCTCGCCGTTCCCGATCCGGTCGAAGCCGTTCATGCGACCGCCGTTTATCGACACGACTCCGTCGAGGAAGCTGTGGCCTAGGTCCGGCTCCAGGACGTCCGTCGCAGGCGCCAAGGTGACCACCTCACCGGTCGAGGTACGGCCGGTCCGCGTCCCCTCGGCCCCCGGATAGCGAGCGAAGTAGTTATCGAAGGTTCGGTTCTCCTTCACGATGAACACCACGTGCTCGATCGGGTAACCGGGCGTCTTCTCCTCGCCTGCCGGTTGCTCTTCGATCTCCGGTGCGGTCGGAAGTCCCTGGGGTTGGAGCCCCGTCGGTGTGAGCTCCACGTCGTCCACCAGCAGCCAACGCCCTCCCACCAACAGCACCAGCAACAAAACCGAGATCGTCACGGTCCGGCGGCGCCTGCGGAACATGCGGCGGCGGGATGCGCGCCTCGCGAGCGCGCGCCGACGCCGGAGCTCCTCAGGTGTCAGGCTCATCTCGAAGCGAGTCTCTTAGGGTTCAGCCCCCGGCACCAGGTCCATTGGACAAGCGCTCCAGTTCCTTGACGGCCCTGCGCGTCTCCTCGTCGGACGGCCCGTCGGGTCCGTAGCGCTCTCGTTCGAAGGAGCGGACCGCCTCGCGAGCACCGTGATCCGTTCGAGCCGTGCGAGCCACGAGCTCGGCGGCCGTTTCCGGCGGAGCCCGGCCCGTCCCTCGAGCGGCAAGAGCCTCCTCGTAGCCGCGGAAGGCACGGGTGATCCTGCCCGGCGCCAGCCTCTCCGGAACCCAAGGCGTCGCGCCCGGCCTGCGTCGCAGCCGGCGCCATGCCAGCCACCCACCGAAGCCGAGCGTCGCGACGAGGGCGACGAGGAGGACTCCCTTCGCGAGACCGGAAGCCCCCGACAATCCCGAGAGGGCCTCGGCCAGGTTGCCCACCAGACGAGCGAGCGGGATGTTCGAGGTGAAGGATTCGTTGGCGGGCGGGATCCCGAACGTCGGGTCGAACTCGTACCAGCCGAAGGCCGGGAACCACACCTCGACCCACATGTGCGCGTCGGAGTTTCGCACCTCGTAGTAACCGGTGAACGGGTTCCGGTAGCCGGGTGTATATCCGGCGATCACGCGCGCGGGGATGCCGAGCGAACGGAGCATCACGGCGGTCGCCGAGGCGAACTGCTCGCAGAAACCGACGTCCGTTTCGAAGAGGAAGTGGTCGACCGCGTCCTGTCCCTCGGGGGGAACGGGCGAATCCGTGGAGTAGCGATAGCTGTCGGCCATCCACTCCTCGATCGCCTTCACTCTGTCGTAATCGTTCGTCGCGTTGCGAGTGATGCGAGCGGCCAGTTCCCGAGTGCGGTCGGTGACCGTGTCCGGCAACTCGAGGTATCGCTGGAGGTCGTCGGGTGGATCTCTTCGCATCGCGGAGCGGAGGTCGGCGGGACCGGCAGCACCGCGGCTCGACACGACGCTGTACACGGTGCCGGGGGTCAGGGTGCTCGGGAGCCTCAGACCTCCGATCTGGTCGATGTTCACGCCGCCCTCCATCCAGACGGTGTCGGGCTGACCGCCGGAGAAGACGATGCTCGGCTGTTCGACCTCGACGTAGAACGTCTGCGAGATCGTTTGGCGGGGGCCGAGGCTCCGGAACTCGGTGGGATAGAAGTACGGCGGATCGAAGCCCAGCGGCGTGGCGTCGTCGCCCGGAGGAGCGTCCCAGGCGATCCCGTCGTAGGAGTCGAAGATGATCCCCCTCCACATCGCAGGAGCGGAACTACGGACCCTCATCACCAGCCCGTCGTTGAGGTCGCCGCGCACCCGCAGGTCAAGTCGGTCGTTGAAGCCGTAGAAGGCGGTCCCGGAAGCGCGCAGCCCTCCGGGCCCCGACGGCGCGTTCTCGAAGGCCGGGTTCGTGATGCCTCCTCCGCCGGTGACCGCCCCGATACCCGGCCCCAGGTTGAACGGGAGAGCGAACGTCCGTAGACCCGACGGCTGCGGGATCACGAGGAAGATGACCGTCGCGGCGAGGGCCGTGACGCCCAGCGCCTTAAGCGTGTCCCACCCTCCTGGTGGGTCCGGAGCGGACGCGGACCGCACCTTGGGCTTCGCTACCCCCAGGATCCCCTCCGATAGCTCGGACCGATGAGCGAGGACCATCGCGGCAACCCCGAACGCGAAGTACACGATCAGGAACAGAGCGAAGGTCATGCTCGACGAGATCGAGCCGGCGGCGGCCATCAGGGTCAGCGACGACCCGAGCGAGAAGTTCAGATCCTTCCGGGCCGGCAGGTCGAAGCCATGCAGGACCTGCACCCAGAGGAACAGGTCCGCCAGCGGGAACCTGACCTCGTCCAACGTGCTGATGCCACGCAGCTGACCGAAGAACCGGAAGAGGGCGACGATAGCGAAGACGGTGAGGCCGATCTTGATGTGCCAGTTGTCCTCACGACGGCGGACGTGCGACAACCAGTAAGCCGCCGGCAAGAGGACGGTTAGCAGGCCGGCCGTGAGCCACGAGATCGCCTGCTCGGCCAGCAGCGCATACATCGCCGTCATCACCGCGGCGAGCACGGTCGCGCGCAACGCGATCGAATCCTCCGGGTCGCGCGTGCGGTTCGCCTCGCGCACGACCTCTCCTAGGCTTCGAGGCATCTCGCCAGATCCCCCTCTCGGTGAAGCATCTTCAGCGCGGCCCTTCCGCCTATGGCTCGCCTCAGCGCCGCGTCGTCGGAGTCGGGTGCGTCCTCGTCCCAGGATCGGCTCCTAGCCGCAACGACGATCGCGCGCGCTCCGGCGGTCTGGATGTTCTTGACGGCGTCTTCGAGCGACGAAAGGGACCCGCTCGTGGTCGTCAACAACACGACCGTCCCCCGTCTTCCAGCCCCACCCAGTCCGACGCGAACGAGATCCGCCGCCTCGGCCGGATCCGGTTGCACGCGCGCCAGCCAGTCCAGCGCCGCGAAGCGGTCGGGCTCGACCAGCCTCTCCGAACCATCCTCACCGGGTCCGACGAGCTCGACCGGATGACCCGTCGAGAGGGCGTAGATGGCTATCGACGCCGATGCGCTCACCAGAGCCTCGAAAGAGGAATCGGGGGGAACCCCGTGGTCGTTCCCCGCGATCACGAGCGTGACGCGACTGGCCACCTCCTCCTCGAACTCGCGCACCACCAAACGACCGATTCGGGCCGTCGAACGCCAGTGCACCGAACGACGTGGATCACCCGGCCTGTACTCGCGGACCCCGATGTACTCCTCGCCCGCGCCGGTGCGCGCTCGTTCGTGCAGCACGTCCGAGGGGAACGACGACGGCTCGAGGATGGGAAAGCTCCTGAGTTGGACCCAGCGCGGGACGACGGTCAGCATGGATCCGACCTCGACACGTCGTTCGCTGCGGACGAATCCGAAGGGCGACCCCGTCTTGAGGAGGATCTCTCCCCCGTCGAACACACCCCGACGATGCGCCGTCCGGACCAGTTCGCTGATCGCGCTGACACCGGGGGGGATGCGGTCGACGAGAACCGACGCCGGTTCGAACGCCCCGTGATGGTCCTCGAGACGCAGGGGTGGCGACACCCGGCCCCCGGGGTTGCGGATCGTCACGCCGACGCGGAGATCGTCTCCGACCCGGGCGCGCCGCGCGACCGACCGTTCGATCACCAGACCCTTGAGGTTGTGGCGTACGCCGATGGAGCCGGCGACGAGACCCAGGACGCCGGCCGCCAGAACGAAGAGCCACCCGGCCTGAGCCGTGGACGCCGCGAGGAACAACAGGACCGCCGAACCGGCTACCGTCAGTGCCTTGCGCCCGAGGCGCCGCTTCACTTCCCTGAGGTCGTCACCGGTACCGGCGTCGAAGCCACGACCTCTTCCACCGCCTTGTTCGTGCGGCCTCGCTCGAGACGCAGACCGGCTGTAGCCATCACGCGATGCGCGAGGGCGGGCACCGCCAACGACTTGATGTCGTCCGGAGTGACGAAATCGCGCCCGTCGAGAAGTGCCCTAGCTTGCGCGCACCTGACGAGCGAGATCGAGGCACGGGGACTTGCGCCCAGCTCGATATCGGGGTGCTCCCGCGTCGCTCCGGTCAGCTGCAGGGCGTACTCGAGCACGACATCGGACACGTGGGTCATGCGAACCACCTTGCGAACTCCGATCACCTCGTCGGGGTCCACGACGCCCTCGAGGTCGTCGATCGGATGCGACAGCAGTTGCGCCCTGACGATGTCGCGTTCCACCTGGCGCGTCGCGTAGCCGAGATCCATGGCGATCGCGAAGCGATCCAGCTGCCCCTCGGGCAACGGGTATGTCCCGTGATGCTCGAGGGGGTTCTGCGTCGCGACGACGAACATGGGGTCCGGAAGGCCGTGGCGTTCCCCATCGACGGTCACCGCTCCCTCGTCCATCGCCTCGAGGAGCGCCGACTGGGTCCGCGGCGTGGTCCGGTTCACCTCATCGACCAAGACCACGTTGGCGAAGACCGGGCCGGGGATGAACTCGAACCTCTGGTTGGCCTGGTTGTAGACGGCGGTACCGGTCACGTCACTGGGAAGGAGGTCGGGGGTCGCCTGGATCCGCTTGAAGGAGCCACGGATCGAACGAGCGAACGCACGCCCCAGCATCGTCTTCCCGACGCCGGGCACGTCCTCGATCAGGAGGTGCCCACCGGAGAAGAGGGCCGTCGCCGCGGCCTCCACCTGCTTCCGCTTGCCTTGGATGACGCGCTCGACGTTCTCGATGAGAGCACGAGCCGCCCCCGTGGCTGCTGCACGATCCACGTGCAGATTGTGGCAGGTTTCACCGTATAGAGATGACCGGCTACGAGATCCTCGAACACACGGCCGACGTAGGGGTGCGAGCCAGCGCGCCCTCGGCCGAGGGCGTCTTCGAACAGATCGCGCTCGGTCTACTCGACATCGTCGGGGCCCTGCGGCCCGGGGTCGGGGCCGCGGTCGAGGTGAACGTCGAGGGCCGGGACCTGGGAGCGGTGCTCGTCGGATGGCTGGAAGAGGTCCTCTACCTGCAGGACGCGAAGGACAACGTGATCACGAGGCTCGAGGTCCACGAGGTTACGGACGAGACCGCCAGGGGCACCGTCTGGGTGAGGCAACGACAGGCATCGCTCGAGGGAACCGCCGTGAAGGCGGTCACCTACCACCAGCTCTCGGTGGACAAGGGCAAGAAGGGATGGACGGCGCAGGTCTTCTTCGACATCTAGAGGAGCGCGGTGGAGCCACGCAGGGTGGACGACTTCGAATGGGAGATCCCGATCGGCTGGGTCGCGGGGATGCGCGTGCCCGGGCGCATCTTCGCCAACGAGTCTCTCTTCGCGAAGGCCCTGGAGGATCGCGCCGCGGAGCAGGTCGCCAACGTCGCGACGCTTCCGGGCATCGTGCGCGCCTCTCTCGCGATGCCCGACATCCACTGGGGCTACGGCTTCCCCATCGGAGGCGTGGCGGCAACGGCGGCCGACGACGGTGGTGTCGTGTCTCCCGGCGGTGTCGGGTTCGACATCGGCTGTGGGGTTCGCCTCGTACGCAGCGACCTGACGTGGGACGAGGTGCGGCCGAAGCTGCGCTCGCTGGTGGCCAACCTCGGAGGCAAGGTCCCGAGGGGGGTCGGGGGCAAGGGGCGCATGCAGCTGCACGGAGCGGACGTCGACCGCGTCCTCTTCGACGGGGTTCGCTTCCCCCTGGCCCGCGGTGTGGGGTGGGAGGAGGATCTCGAGAACGTCGAGGACCGCGGGGCGCTCGAGGGAGCGGACCCGTCCAAGGTTTCCGATCGGGCGAAGGAACGCGGAGGACCCCAGCTCGGGAGCCTCGGCGCCGGCAACCACTTCCTCGAGGTCCAGGTGGTCGACGACATCAGCGATCCTCACGCGGCCGACGCGATGGGCCTCGTGCGGGGAACCGTCTGCGTGATGATCCATTCCGGTTCGCGTGGGATCGGACACCAGACCTGCCAGGACTACGTGCGGGAGCTCGACGTCGTCATGCCGGACATGGGGATCGACGTTCCCGACCGTCAGCTCGCGTGCGCCCCTCTCGACCATCCCGTCAGCGAGAACTACGTCGGCGCGATGGCCGCGGCCGGCAACTTCGCGCGTGCGAACAGACATCTCCTCATGGACGCGGCCCGCGAGTCGTTCGCCGAGGTCTTCGGACGATCCTCTCGGGAGATGGCCATGAGGATCGTCTACGACGTGTCGCACAACCTCGCGAAACTCGAGGACCATGTCGTCGAGGGGAGACCGATGAGGGTCTGCGTCCACCGCAAAGGCGCCACTCGTGCGTTCGGACCGAACCATCCCGAGCTCCCGGACCGGTATCGCGAGGTCGGACAGCCCGTGATCATCCCCGGCAGCATGGGCACCGCCTCTTACGTCCTAACCGGTACCGAGAGGTCCGCCGCACTCTCGTTCTCGTCGACGTGCCACGGGGCCGGACGAGCCATGAGCCGAACCGCCGCGAAGAAGAGGATGAGCGGCCACGCCCTCCGCAGGGAGTTGGAGGAGCAGGGGATCGTGCTCGCCGCGTCTCAGGCGAAACTGCTCAGCGAAGAGGCGCCCTACGCATACAAAGACGTTTCGGAGGTCGTCGAGACCTGCGAGGGGGCCGGGCTCTCCAACGTGGTCGCCCGCCTTCGTCCGGTGGGCGTGATCAAGGGATGAGCCGTTAGCAGGACGTGACCGCGTTCGCCGCGTTGACGCGGCCGGCGCCGAAGATCGGGTCCGAGCCGGGGATCCCAAGGTCGTCCGACGAGCTCAGCAAGCAGCCAACGATCTGCGTGTTCGTCAGGCCCTGTGAGGCGAGCAACGCCGCGACGCCGGAGACGTGAGGGGTCGCCATGGAGGTTCCGGCGATCGCCTCGTACCCGTTCGCCGGGCCGCAGAACGTGTCGGCGCCGCGCAGGTACGTCGAGAGGATGTCCTCGTCGCAGAACAGGCCACCGCGGCCCCCGGGCGCGACCACGAAGTTCTTGGTCATCGTCGTGTCGCCGTTGGAGTAGTAGCTGCGAAGGTCGTCCGGGTCGGTGGCGCCGACGCAGACGACGTTGGGAGCGGCCGCCGGCTCGGCGCACAGCGGACCCGTGTCGTTCCCCGCCGCGACGATGATGACGGCGCCGCGCGTCCTCGCGTACTCGAAGGCCGCGTAGACCGGATCCAAGGCGCCGATGATGTTCAGCACCTCTCCCTGACCGGTGAGCCATCCGAGCGAGAGGTTGATCACGTCGGCACCCTTGTCCGCCGCGTACCGAACGCCGTCGGCGAGTTGATCGGCCGTCCCAGAACCGTCCGCATCGAGCACCCGCACCGGGAGGATCTTGGCGCCGGGAGCAACCCCGGCCACGCCGGTTCCATTGTTCGCCTCGGCGGCGATGATCCCGGCCACGTGGGTGCCGTGGCCGTTGGCGTCCTGGGCGCCGTCCTGGGTGCAGACGCGGCCCCCGTTCTTCTTGTTCCCCGTGCACGTTCCCTGCGGCTCGACGAAGTCGGCGTCGGCGTTGTTGACGATGTTCGCGTCGAGGTCCGGATGTCCCAGATCGACCCCGGAGTCGAGGACCGCCACGAGCGCGCCCGTGCCGGTGGTGGTCGTCCACGCTTGCTCCGCTTGCACCTTCGCGAGGCCCCACTGGTCGGCCAGGTAGGGATCGGTGGTGGCGGCGGTCGCGGGACCGGCGGCCGCGACCAGCACGAGAAGGGCGGATGCGACAGCAAGCGTCTTACGGTGCATGGAATCCTCTCCGGCGGATGGGATACCCCCTGCAGCGAGGATTAGGCGCGCGGGCCCCCGATTCCTGCCGTCATCTCCCAGGCCCGGCTAGGCCCTCTGGCAGCGGGGACAGTAGGTGGTCCCCCGGCCCCCCAGGACGATCTTGCGGAGCGGGGTCGAGCACCGGGGGCAGGGCCGCCCCGCCTGCCCGTAGGCGATGAGGAACGAGGCGTTCCGGCCCGCCTCGCCGCTGACCATCCGGTAGTCGCTGAAGGTGGTGCCTTCCCGCTCGATCGCTCCCGCCAGGACCTCTCGGATCGCGTCGTGAAGGAGGTGGGCGCGCCTCCTGCCGACCCTCCGCGAGCGAGGGTGGATCCGGGCTCTCCACAGGGCCTCGTCCGCGTAGATGTTGCCGACCCCCGCCACCGGCCGTTGCGACAACAGGAAGGGTTTGATGGGAGCGGTGGTGCGTTCGAGCACGCTCGCGAAGACGTCGGGATCGAAGTCGTCCGAGAGCGGCTCCGGGCCGAGCGCGGCGAGGGTGGGAAGGGCAGAGTAGTCACCCGCGTCCACCACCGCGAGCCGTCCGAAGCGCCTGACGTCGCGGAAGGCCAGCGAGCGCCCGTCGTCCAGATCGAGCCGCGCCCGAACGTGGATGTCGTCGATGTCGAAATGGAAGGCGCCGGTCATCCCCAGATGCATCACCATCTCGAGTCCGTCATCGAGAGGAGCGATCAGGAACTTGCCCCGCCGGCCAACCCCCTTGAACGTCCGGTCCAGGGCGCGCTCCACGTCCAGGAACTCGCGCGGCATCGAGGGCAGCGGATCGATCCACATGTCGGTGATCCGTCGCGTCACGAGTTCGGGCTCGAGCTGCCTCCTGACGGACTCGACCTCGGGAAGCTCCGGCATCCTCCCAGCGTAGAGCCGGGATAGGGGCTGCTACTTCACGTAGAACGAGCCGCGCATCTGGGGATGCAGGCGGCAGTAGTACGTGTAGTAGCCCTTGTCCAGCCCGCTCGTGTCGAACTGCCACCACGGCTCCTGGCGAGCCGTGATGTAGGTCTCCTCCCACATGTAGCCGAGCGCGCCCGAGTCGAACACCCCATCGTGGAAGGGGTGGTTCGCGGTGTAGGGACCGTTACACGGAGCCTTGCACGACGTCACCGAGTGCCTGATCGCGGCCCCCGCGTAGTCCTCGTTGATGAACGTCAGGGTGTCCCCCTTGGCGACGACAGGAGGCCCGGCGGGGGATCCGGAGGTGCCGATGTTGCCGGGCAGGTACTGGAAGCCGGCGATGTGAACGACGTTGGTCTCGGCTCCGGGCTCGGGATCGCGGCCGGGCTTGTCGCACTTCCTGCAAACCGGCATCGGGTGGTCCTCGGGCCACTTCTGGTTGGGCGTGGTGTGAGCTATCTCGTCACGGCTCGCGGTTCGGTCGGTTAGCAACTCTGCCGTGCAGACCTCGGCGCGGGAGGGCTTGTCGGAACGGTCCACGTACAGCCCGAAGTAGTTCATGGCGTCCAGATAGGAATACCTGCGGGCGTCGTACAGGCCGTTGAACGCGAGACGGTCACCCTTGCGAACGTAGAGACGCCAGCCCGGTTGGGTCAGCCCCATCTGATATTCCTCGGATGGGAACACCCCACCGCGGGTGATCATGCGGCTCTTCACCGCGGTGATGCCCGGATACCTGTCCCCGTCGTCGGGGCAGGGATCGTTCTTGCGTCCCAGGTTCGACACCACCGATTCGATGCCGCCCGGATGCAGGTGCCCGGCGCCGATCACGATCGTGCCGTCCCAGGGGACCGTCCACACCTGTCCCACGCCGGGTACCACTTCGGCCGACGCCACCGGGTTCGCGTAGTTCGAATGCCGTCCGATCGACTTCTTGGTCGTATCGAGCGGGAAGCTGAAGAGCCCGCCGGTGCGCGGCACGTTGAACGTCGAGCCGATGAGGACCGGTGTCAGGTTGTGGAAGTCCCAGCCCTTCGCCTCTTCGATCTCTGCATGGGTCCCGTAGACGAACTCGATGTTCACGCGCAGGAACACCGTATGGGCCTCCGCGGTCTTGTTGTGCAACATAGAGATGAAGCCCAGCCGATCGCCTTGTTCGAGCTGCACGCCGTAGCGCATCCCCCTCGCATAGCGAGGGTCGGCCTTGGCCGCGGGATCGATGCTCCCCTGCGTCCGCTCCTCGCCGGTTCCGTAGAACCATCGGTGCGAACCCGGGGCGTCGGGGTCGAGCCACGTCCAGTGCGCGTGATGGATGTGGATGTCGTGACTGGAGGTCGGGCTGCCGTCGGGGTAGACGACCTCGGGAACGAAACCCACCGCGTAGCCGGTGGCCCCGGCGATCTCGACGTCGATGCGCGAGAGGTCCGAGCCGGGGTGGATCTCGTACGGTCCATAGTCGAGGGTGATCCACTTGTGGGTGCCCGGTGCCTGGGGCGTCCATGCCTCGGCGCGGTTCTGCGGCCCCGGTTGTGGCCCGTCTTGAGCGGCGGCCATCGGGAGGGCCGCGACCAACGCAGCGAGGGCGGTCAGGACAGTGAGGGAGAGTCGTCGCACGGGAGAACCCCCTAGGTTTCCGTCTCTTCGCGAAAGGGACATTCAAGACCTACCCCAACATCTTCGTGATGGCGGGGCTTAGTCCTTCCCGCGTTTGAGCCGCCCCGGGCGCGCCAGGTAGATCTAGGAAGAGGGCGCAGAACCTTCGCGGTTACGAGCGACCCGCGAGCTGAGGATCAGGCGCAACCCAACCACCACCAGCACCCCACCGAACAGGCGGCGGAGCACCTCGCCCGGCGTGCCCAGGGCGACGACGGCACCCGCGATCGCGCCCGCGATGCCGGCCACGCCGGCCACGCCGGCACTCGTCCAGTCGACGTAGCCGCGGCGCGCGTGCGCGAGCGCTCCGACGATCGCGGTCGCGATCATCGCCAACAGTGAGGTTCCCTCGGCGAGGTGTTGCCCCTTGTCGAGAGCGAGCACGATGAAGGGCACCATCAGCAATCCACCGCCGACGCCGAACAGGGCCGCGAAGATACCGACGATCACGCCGGCGCCGGCAACAAGAAGGAGCAGGGCGACGCTCACCGGATCACCAGGCCCGCTCCCACGATGAAGACCAGCACTCCGAACGCGGCCTTCAGACGATCCGCATCAAGACCGGCCATCACGCGAGCTCCGAGAGGCGCGCCGATCACCCCACCAAGTGCGAGTGCGAGAGCGATCTCCAGATCGATCTCGCCATCGGTTGCAAAGGTAGCGGATCCCGCCACGGCGATCAGTACGATCGCGGCCAGCGACGTCGCGTGCGCTCGGTGCTGCTCGAATCCCAGACGCCACACCAACAACGGCACGATGACCGTGCCCCCGCCGATGCCGAAGAGGCCGCTCGAGATCCCTGCCACGAGCCCGATCAGCGCGAGCTCCAACACCCTCCGCTTCGACACCGGCGCACGGTAACGCCATGTCACCTAGCGCAGGCGCCGCTCCCCTTATCGAGGAAGACCGGTGACCCGGCAACCACGATCGTGCAGTCCCTCGAGCCGTCCGGCCACACGACCTCGACCCTCGCGAGGCGCTCCTCACCCAACCCGGCGTGGACGAAGCCGGGGTCGCTCTGCGTGCGGAAGTTGAACGAGTCCGTGACGAGGCGGATCTGACGCGCGGAGGTCGTCGTGACGGTCACCTTCGCGCCGAGACCGAATGGGTTGCGGCGGCCCCCGCGCAAACGCACCTCGATCGCGTTCCCGGCGGCCGAGCGATTCTCTAGGAGAGAGCTCGTCCCGCTCCAGTGGAAGAGGCCGTTGGTGACGAGCGCATCGACGCGACCATCTCCGTCATGGTCGGCCAGAGCAACGGCGTCACCGTTCCCCGCCCGAGGACCGGCGAAGGAAGGTCGCTGGTAGCGGAAGAAGCCGCCCCGACCCTGCACGATCAGGAAGTCGGGCTGGTTGATCGCCCCGACGACCGGATGGTTGCCCGGTGCGCCCTGAACCACGAAGAGATCGAGACGTGAATCGTTGTCCGCGTCGAGCCACGCGCTCATCCGTCCGTGTGCGAGCCACATGTGATGGACGGGCACGAAGCCGCCGGTCGTGTTCCTCAACAAGAGGGCCGCGTCGTCATCCACGAGATGCACGTCCATCCGGCCGTCCCCATCGAAGTCGGCCCACGCGGAGGCCGACCAGGACCGGTCGGTGATCCTCGGGATGGCGACCTCGACGAACCTCCCGCCGACGTTCTCGTAAGCGATCGAGGACCGGTCCTCGCTCTGAAGGACGAGGAGATCCGGGTCACCGTCGACGTCCCAGTCGGCCCACGCGGAAGAGATCGTCCACACCTCGTGGCTCAAGCCCACCTCGGCTCTGGCCCACGATCCCCTGTCGTTGCGGAACATGACGTTCGGATGTCCGCGGCGAGCCATGTTGCCAACGAAGATGTCGAGGTCGCCGTCGGTGTCGTAGTCGATCCAGTTCACCGTGCGTCCTCGACCTTGCTCGTCGGCGAGTCCCAGCGAGGGTGCTCGGTTGACCAGCCTGCCCCTTTCGTTCACGAGCAGTTGGTTGTGGCCGTCGCCTCGGCCCTTGTCTGCCCCACGCACGCAATAGAGATCGGGGAGCCCATCGCCGTCGGCCTCCCCCCACGCGCACGCGTGGCGATCGAGCCCGTTGCGTCTCAGGTCGCGGTAGCGCTCGGGATGCAAGCCGTCTTCGTTGCGGAACAACAGCGGGTAGCCCCAGTGTCGCCCGACCAGGAGATCGGGATCGCCGTCGAGGTCCCTATCGGCCCAGGCCGCGCCCCAGGTACGCGACTCGACGTCGAGGCCGTAACGCGACGCGACGTCGGCGAACCTGAACCGCGGCGTATCGGCAGTCGCCCGGCCGCCCTTACGAGCGCTGTGCTGAGGCATGGCAAACAACAGGGCCACGATCCCGAGCGACACCAACGCTGCCCCTGCGAACCTCCGTCCCATGCCCGTCCAGACGCAGAACGAGGGTCGGACCATGCACGCGGCGGCGCGCGTGCCCGGGGTGGGATTCGAACCCACACGCCCTTGCGGGCAGGCGGTTTAAGCGCCTTCCGTAGGCCAGTTCCGGCACCCGGGCCGCTGGGTCACAGGATACGCAGCCGGCCGGCGACGATCGCGCGACGCAACCCGCGCTGCGGCCCGACCCGTCGGTGCGGTGAGCTTCCATCCCCCATTGACTTGCTCGCGCGCCGGGATTATCTAGTGGGAGGCGACCGGAGGGAGAACGGTATGGACGAACGCACCGCCGTGCAGGTGGGCTCGAGCGGGCAAGCGCCGGAGCGGCGGCCGGGGATCGGGCTAAGGATCTTGATGGGTCTCTTCACCATCGGGATGGGCGCCGTGGGGGTATTGGGCCTCTACGTCGCGATGGAGATCCGATCGAGTGCCGCCGAACTGGAGGACGAGGGGATAGAGACGCAGGCCGACGTCGTCCAGGTAACGGCCACGACCAGCAACGACCGCCTCCTGCACCACACGATCGATCTTGCCTTCGACGGGGCGGACGGAAGGACCTTCGCCGACGTGCTGGACTGCGACGGAGCCCGCTGGGAAGACGGGATGGACACCGTGGACGTCGTGTACGCACCCTCCGACCCGGATAACGTGCGCTTGGTCGCATGCCCGGCCTCCTCGTTCAGCCAAGCACTGCCCGGGGTCGGCGGCGCGCTCCTGCTCGGCCTCTCCCTGTTCATCGTCTGGCGCGCGTTCCGCAACTGGAGAAGGCGAGCCCGTCTATAGCCCTTTGATCTTGTAGACGTCCAGGCCCCGGGTTGTGTCTCCGACGAACACGTAACCCTTGCGGTACTTCGCGTCCCACGTGCTCGTGCCGCTCTCGACCTTGTAGTGCGCCATCTCTTGCGGCGCGTCGGCATCGCTGAAGTCGACCGCCATCGCCCCCGCGGAGTACCACGACGTCACGAGCACGTCGCGGCCCGGGACGACGCTGAAGTTGTGCGCCGTGCAGATGCCGTCCCCCATCCGTGGAGGGCTGTAGTACGAGT
>Ga0299913_10001948_pt1 | contig 15907 bp, 18 predicted proteins | sample RVTome_9_FD_201360 | JGI IMG/M metagenome (GOLD analysis project Ga0299913, IMG submission 201360) | Soil microbial communities from uranium-contaminated site in the Upper Colorado River Basin, Wyoming, United States - RVT155D38 (version 2) ...
CCCCGGGCCCGCAGGAGACGCCGCCCCGCTCTTCCCGCGAAGAGCTCAGAAACGGGGCACGGGCCGGGACGTCTCCTGGCTCGAGGCTCTGCGCGCACGCCTTCCGGGCGCCCAGTCCCGTGGCGGTGGTGCCGGCAGTGGGGGCGTCGCCCCCTCGCCTCTCACAGTGGCGGGGCCGCGTCGGGTTCGCACCGACTTCCGTGGCCCGATCCGTGTCGAGAACGCCTTGAACTTGGCGGGCGCGGTCCGGCGGTCGCAAGACGAGGGCGGAGCCCCGGGGCCGGAACGGTCGCGGGCGTCGGCGTCAGGGCCGACTCGGGCGCCGTCGCGAGAGCCCGCGAAAACCCGACGCGGGCGAGGCCGGACCGAGGTCTACGAGGGCTCGAAGCGGCCGAAGTCCTCCGGGTCGAGCCGCTTCAGGTACTCGCGGAGCGACTCGTCGCGGCGCTCGAGCTCGGAGAGATCGAGATCGGGCTCGTCCTCGGGCGTCGTGCCGAACGAGGGCTCGTCGGCATCGAAGCTCGCATCCTCCACGTCGAGCGAGGAGATCTCGAGCAGGCTCTCGTCCGCATAGATGGGGGCGTCGGCCCGCAGCGCGATCGCGATGCTGTCACTGGGCCGTGAATCGATGGAAACGAACTCGCCGTCACGCTGGAACACGAGGGAGGCGTAGTACGTGTTCTCCACCACCTTGGTGATCAGGACGCGGACGAGCGCGCTCCCCAGCCCCCGCACCACCGCCGTGAACAGGTCGTGCGTGAGCGGTCGGGCGAAATGCACGCCCGCGAGCTCCATCGCGATGGCGCTCGCTTCCCCCGGACCGATCCAGATCGGCAGGAGCCGCTCGCCATCCTTCTCCTTGAGGATGACCACGGGGGTGCTGGATGTCTTGTCCAGACCCAGGCTCGCGACCGTGACCTCGAGCATACCGTTCTCCATGCCTAACTCGACGCTTCCGCGGATCCGTGCGTCACATCCCCGCTCCGAACGACGCACGTTCGCTGCCAGCGACGCGCCGGAGCGTCAACCGGACAGCTCATCGAGCCGATCCGTGCGCTCCCAGGTGAATCCGCCGTCCTCGGGCTCGCGTCCGAAGTGCCCGTACGCCGCGGTGCGCCGGTAGATCGGCCGCCGGAGATCGAGCCGCTCGATGATCGCGGCGGGCCTGAGGTCGAACACGTCGTTCACCCGTTGCGCCAACGCCTCATCCCCGATGGTTCCCGTGCCGAACGAATCGACCATCACCGACACGGGCTCGGCGACGCCGATCGCGTACGCGATCTGGATGGCGACCCGGCTCGCCAGACCCGCGGCCACGACGTTCTTGGCGATCCAGCGGGCTGCGTACGTGGCCGACCGGTCGACCTTCGAGGGGTCCTTCCCCGAGAACGCGCCACCCCCGTGGCTTCCGACACCGCCGTAGGTGTCGACGATGATCTTGCGTCCGGTGACCCCGGCATCGCCCTGCGGTCCACCCGTGACGAAGCGGCCCGTCGGGTTGATGTGGTAGGTGATGTCGTCCGGGTCGTAGAGGTCCGCGGGAAGCACGGGCTCGATCACGCGGGCGATCACCTCGTCGCGGATCCGGTCCGACTCGACATCCGGATCGTGCTGCGCCGAGACGACCACCGTGGTGATCCGCCGGGGCTTTCCGTCCCGGTATTCGACCGTGACCTGCGCCTTCCCATCCGGTCTGAGCCATCCGATCTCGTCGTTCTTCCGCACGAACGCGAGACGCCGGGTGAGCGCATGGGCGATGGTGATGGGGAGGGGCATGAGGGAGCGTGTCTCGTCGGTCGCGTATCCGAACATCATGCCCTGGTCCCCCGCCCCCCCGCGGTCCACCCCCATCTTGATGTCCTCGGACTGACGGCCCACGCTGGTCAGGACGCCGCAGTTGTCCCACGCGACGCCGTAGGACGCATCGGTATACCCGATTTCCTTGAGGACATCGCGTGCGATGTCGGGGAGGTCGACGTACGCCTCCGTGGTGATCTCGCCCGCCATGAGCACGAGCCCGGTGGTGACGAGTGTCTCGCATGCGACGCGGCCCCACGCATCCTTCTCGAGAATCGCGTCGAGCACGGCATCGGAGACCTGATCCGCGATCTTGTCGGGGTGACCCTCGGTCACCGACTCGGAGGTGAACCGATGCGTTCCCTGGAACAAGCCGACTCCCTCGTCAGATGTGGCATGATCCGGACGACCCGCTGCCGCCCGGCGGCGGAAACCTGTCGGCGCCGGCCACGTGTGGCAACGAGGCGCCGATCTTCAGCGCCCCAGGCGGCTCGTCTCGAACGGGACGGTGTCGCGGAGGTACTCCGCGAGCCGCCGCTTGAGCGTCGAAACCCGCTCCGGATCGTCCAGGTCGTCGCACAGCTCCGCGAGCTCCGCAGCAGACAGCGTGCCCAGCAGCTCGCGGATCTCCGGGATCGAGGTCGGAGCGAGGCTGAAGTCGCGATATCCGAGACCGACGAGCAGCGCGAGGCCGATGGGGTCGGACGCGAGGTCCCCGCACACCCCGAGCTCGAGGCCCGTCCCGGACGCGGTCTTCCGGATCCGGTGGTACATGCGCACGAGCGCCGGGTGCAGAGGGTCGGCGAGGTGCGCGAGCCGCGCGTTCCCCCGATCCACGGCGAGGGAGTACTGCGCGAGGTCGTTCGTCCCGAGGCTCGCGAAATCGACGTGGGGGCTCAGGAGGTCGAGCGTCTCCACGGCGGCGGGGGTCTCGATCATGATTCCCAGAGGGACGTCCTCGCGACCGCGTCCGAGATCCGCGGCGACCTCGGCGAGCAACTCGCGCGTGGCGAGCACCTCCTCGAGCGAGATCACGAACGGGAGCAGGATCCGCATCCGGTTCGAGTCGCCCTGGGCCCTGAGCACGGCGCGGAGCTGGTTCCGGAACAGGTCCGGGAGATCGAGGCACACGCGGATCGCCCGCCAGCCGAGATAGGGGTTCTCCTCGGGCGGCATGTCGAGGAAGAGGGGGAACTTGTCGCCCCCGATGTCGAACGTGCGGAGCGTGACGGGCTGCCCCGGGACGCCGTCCAGGACCTGCCGGTACGCCTCGTACTGCTCCCGCTCGCTCGGGATCACGCGCTGGCCGATGACCAGGAACTCCGTCCGGAAAAGCCCCACCCCCTCGGCACCGACGCGCTGCGCTGCGTGCACGTCGTGAGGCTGGTCGAGGTTGGCGCGCAGGTGGACGTCGCGGCCGTCGGCGGTGGACACGGGACCCGGTGGCCGCTCCCAGAACTGCGTGCGCCACTCCGTGAGCCGCTCCTCGACGTCGTGGAAGGAACGGATCTCGGGCTCGCTCGGGTCGACCACGATCCGCCCCGTGTCCCCATCCATGAGCACGGTAGCCCCGTCCGGGATGCGGGACAGACCCGCGCCGACCCCGACCACCGCCGGCACGCCCATCGAGCGGGCCAGGATCGCGCTGTGCGCCGTCCGCGAGCCCGCGCCGATCACGAGCCCGAGGACGCGCGCCGGGTCCAGCCGCACGGCCACGCTGGGTGTCAGGTCGTCGAAGAGGAGGATGGCCTCCTCCGACGGGAGACGGAGCGTGTCGGCTCCGTGGTCGTCGAGGTGGGAGAGGACGCGGGCCCGGACGTCCATCAGGTCGGCCTGGCGGTCCAGCATCATCAGGTGGGCGGCATCGAGCATCGCCGTGCGCAGCTCGGTCATGCGCCAGTCGAACGCCCGGTCGGCCGCGAGAAAGTTCTCCCGGATGTAGCGCCGCGTGCCCTCGACGAGCTCGGGATCCTCGAGCATGAGGATCTGCGGGTCGAAGATCTTCGCTTCGAGCTCGCCCAGATTCCGCGCCGTCTGCTCGCGGAGGCCCCGGATGCCCTCGATCGCCTCGAGCCGCGCGGTCTCGAAGCGCTCGATCTCGCCCGCGATCTCCTCCGGCCGGATGGTCCGGTGCGGAGGCGAGGGGACGTCCCAGCTCACCCGGCGCACGATCCCGAGGCTGCGACCGGGAGCCGCGGCGAGCCCGAGGACGTGGACCGGCCCGGAACTTCCCCCGTCGCTCACGCCGTCCCTCCCCCGGAGGGAGCGATCCGGTCGTCGATCTCTTCCCCGAATCCGGCGTGCACGAGCGCCACGAGCTCATCCACCGCGCGGTCCGCGTCGGGACCGACCGCCCGAATCCGGATGCTCGAGCCGGCCTCCGCAGCCAGCATCATGACGCCCATAATGCTCTTCCCGTTGACTTCCAGCCCATCCTTGTCGACCCAGATCTCGGACGCGTACGTGCCGGCGAGCTTGACGAACTCGGCGGCCGGCCGGGCGTGGAGACCCAGCCGATTCCGGATCGTCGCCGGTCGTGCGTACTCCGTCATCCCGCTCTCCGGCGTCACGACAGGAGCCAGACGCCCACGCTGGCGAACAGCGTGAGGATCGCCAGCGTCCCCGCGCGCGCCGGAAGGAAGAACGCCCCGAGCGATACGACCGCGATCGCGCCACCCAGCACGGGCGAGGGGCCGAAGCCCGGTGTCCGCAGGCTCAGGAGCACCACGACGGCCCCGATCAGCGCCGCGTTGATCGGAACCAGCCCGGCCCCGATCGCCTTGAGCGGCGAGCCCTTGAGGATCGGCCCCACGTCGAGCCCGTGGGTCCACCCCATCCGGAGACCCCACACCCGGAGCCCCACGTGCGCCGCGTTGTACACGAGTACGAACGCCAGCGCCGCGACTCGGGCGTCGAGCCCCATACAGAACGCGACGACCGCGCTCAGCGTGCAGAACGGTCGCCAGCCGGCCCATACCGCCTGATCGCCGAGGGCTCCGAGTGGCCCCCGGAGCGCCGCGCGAAAGCGCTCGATCGTCTCCGGGTCGCGCCCATCGTGCTCCACACGGGCGAACGCCCCGATCGCCAGGGGGCTGAGATACGGGTGCGCGTTGAACGCGCTCGAGTGCCGCTCGATCGCCTCCCTGAGGGCCACCGGGTCGCCCGCGTGGATCCGCTGGAGGAGCGGCAGAAGCGCGTACGCGATGCCTCCGCCGATCATCGTACGGTAATTCCACGATCCCTGTACTGCAAAGGTCCTGAGGAGAGTCGCCGTGAAGTCCGACGTGCGCGGCATCATGGCGACCACCACGCGAGCAGCAGACCGACGAGTCCCCCGGCCACGAGCGCCGGCCAGGCCCGGCCCTTGCCCGCCAGCACCCGCGCCGCCACGCCGCCGAGCGCCGCGAGACCGAACACGGCGAGGGCCGCCGACACCGCCCTCGGGCCGGGGTCGGTGCCCCACGTCTCGAGCCAGCGGACCGCGAGCACCGCGGGGACGAACAGGGCGCCCGTCAGGATGCCCGCCCGCAGGGCGTCGAGCCGGATTCCGAGCCGGTGCCGGCGCGCGATCTCGGACCCGTCGCCGCGCGTGGCCCCGGGATCTCCGATGAGCCGCGCGTTGAAGGCGCGCAGCGTCGCGATCGCGTGCATTCCCACCCATCCGATCGTCCAGCCGGCGAGCACGGCGGCCACGAGCGGGAGCAGCGAGCGCGTGTCGGACAGCGCGAACGCCGCCCCGGCGATCAGCGAGGCGGGTCCGGTCTCCGGATACCGCGCGGCACCGAACGGTGGATGCCGCCCCACGACGAGCTCCAGCCACGCGCCGGCCAGGAAACCGCCACCCGGCGCGCCGAAGAGCGCGCCGCCCACCGTCGCGGCCACGATCGGCCGGGAGATCATGGCCTGGGGCCAGCTGATCGCGTCGAGACCCAGCAGCGCGCCGAGCGCGGTGACGAGGATCCAGGATCCCGTGGACAGCTCGAAGCCCGTCATGGCGACAGGAGCTCGTCGAGACCGACCTCCCGGGCCGTCGGCAGATCACGCGCCGTGACCCGGGCGCCGTGGTCCGCGATCTCGGCCAGGTCCCGGCGCTCGGTCTCGCCCAGGTACACGTAGTCGAGCACCTTGCGGCGCCCGGGGGCGTCGTGCAGACCCCCGATGTTCACCCACCGCCCCGCGAGCGCGCCCCCCTCCGCCAGCCGCCGCATGGTCCCCGTGTCGCGCGTGAGGACGGCGGCGGGCCGGGTCCGCGCTTCGAGCTCGGGGAGCCGGCGCACCGCCTGCTCTACCGTGAGGAACTCGGCCGCGGCGTCCCCCGCGAGGGCGCTCTCGTACAGCTCCTGCTCCCAGCGGCTCGCCGCGAGGCGATCGTCGACCACGAGGTAGTCGCGGATCCCGAGACGCGCGCCCCAGCCGACCAGCACCTGGCCGTGCAGGAGACGCTCGTCCACCCGGAAGAGCGCGAGCGACACGGCCGTCAGGACCCCTCGGGCGGCCGGGAGGCGCAGCCGTGCGCGCGGATCCCCGCCCTCGCCTTGTCCCGCACGCGGATCGCCAGCTCCTCGAGCGGGAGCGTCCGGTGGAACACGAAGTCGAGCAGCATCGGCACGTTCGCCCCCGTCACCACGGCCACGTCGCCCCCCTCGTGCGAGAGCCCCAGACCCGCGATCCCGCAGCTTCCGGAGGCGAGATCGACGAACAGGATGGCCGGCTCCCCTGCGATCGCGTCGCGCAACGCTTCGCGCAGTCGTTCGGGACCGAGCCCTTCGTTGCTCACCGCCAGGAGCCCCCCGCCGAGTCCGCTGATGCGCTCGACGGTGTCGACGAGCGCCTCCGCCAGACGAGCATGGGCCACGACGATGCCGCGCACTTCACTCATCGTCTTCTTCCAGGTAGTCCCGGATGGGGCGCATGCGCTCGAGCAGGCTGCGCTGGAACGACGCCGCGGTGTCGACCCCGGAGTACTGGAGGAGGTGGTTCATGGCCACGACCTCCGCGATCACCGTGATGTTCTTACCGGGGTTGAGGGGGACGATGACCTGCGGCACGGCGACGTCGAGGATGTGCGCCGAATCCCGGGCGAGTCCGGTGCGATCGTAGACGCGCTCCTCGTTCCATTCCTCGAGCTGCACGACGACCTCGATCCGCTTCTGCTGACGGACCGCCCGGATCCCGAACAGGGCGCTGACGTCGATGATCCCGATCCCGCGGATCTCCATGTGGTGCTGCTGGGCCTCGTGTCCGCGACCGATGAGCACGTCGCTGCCGCGTCGATGGACGAGCACGACGTCGTCGGCCACGAGCCGGTGCCCTCGCTCGACGAGGTCGAGCACGCACTCGCTCTTCCCGATCCCGGAGGGGCCCATGAACAGGAGGCCCACCCCGTACACGTCCGCCAGCGAGCCGTGGAGCGACGTGCGTGGCGCGAACTCCTCCTCGAGATACGGCTGGAGCCGCCGATAGAAATCGCCCGTCTTGAGCGACGTGCGCAGCACGGCCACGCCGGCCTCATCGGCCGCCTGCACCAGACCGGGGGGGACGTCCATCCCCTTCGTGATGAACACGCACGGGATGCCGGAACCGAACACGTAGGCGAGTGCCGCGTCCCGATCCGCGGACGGGAGGCTCGCGAGATACGAGAGCTCGGTCTGGCCGAGGACCTGCACGCGCGTCGACACGAACCGGTCGGTGTATCCGCTGAGCGCGAGACCCGGCGAAGACACCTCGGGTGTCGAGATCTCCCGGTCGAGACCGTCCGCCCCGGCGACCACCTCGAGCGACAGCGTCTCGCGCTTGCGCTCGAGGAGCTGCGAAACCTTCAGGCTCACTCCCGGTCCTCCCTGCACTCCGGGGCGGCTTCGGCCCGGGACTCGCATCCCGCGGCGAAGCGCACGCCCCGCTCTCGCCGATCCCCGACGAACGCCCCCGATTCCCCGGTCGGCGAGGAGTGGCGCACGGTGAGTACGAGTCGCATCGGCCCTCCGTCTCGCTGTCTCGTTCAACCCCCGCGGCGCGCAGGCCCGCCACCGGCGCGCGCCCGCAGGGTCTCGTGAATGTGCCGCTCCGTCTCGTCGGCCGCGCGGTCCCAGGAGAAGCGGGCCGCGTGCCGGATCGCGCCGCGGCCCAGCCGCTCCCGGAGCGCCCGGTCGGTCAGCAGCGTCTCGATCGCATCGGCCCACGCCCCGGCATCGAGGTGCGGGACGAGGAACCCGGACTCGCCGTGGCGCACCGACTCGCGCAGACCGGGGGAATCGCTCGCGACCACCGGCGTTCCGCACGCCGCGGCCTCGACGTTGGTAATGCCCCAACCTTCCTTCGGCGAGGGATAGACCGCCACCCAGGCGCGCTGGAGTCGCCGGACCTTCTCGGCTTCGTCCACGAACCCGAGAAACCGCACCCGGCCGGTCACGCCCAGCTCGCCGGCCACCCGCTCGAGGCGCTCGCGGTCGTCGCCGCGTCCGACCAGGAGGAGGCGGACCTCCCGGCCCCGGGCCGCAAGACGCGCCACGGCTTCGAGCAACACGTCGATTCCCTTGTATCGCTTGAGACGCCCGACGTAAAGGAGCGTCGGTGCCTCATCGAGGTCACCGGGCCCCGGGGCGAAGGTGTCGTGGTCGATCCCCGGAGGGATGACCGTGATGCGTTCGCGGGGGATGCCGCGCGCCGCGAGATCCTCCTCCGTCCCCTCCGAGATCGCCTCGAACGGCGTCGAGCGATACACCCACGGGATCCCGCGTTCCGCCGCCCAGACGGTGGCCGCCACGGGCCAGGCGGTCTCGGTGAACGCGGTCGTCCCGAACAGGTGGGGGACGAGCGCGATCAGCGGGAGGTCGAGCCACGCGGGCGTGTACAGCGGGATCTTGTTCATGTCCTCGACCACGAGGTCGGCGGGGCGCGCCGCCAGTGCCTGCCGCACCGCCTTCACGACGTGGAGCGGGAACGTGTGACGCCCGCCCGCCCGGTGGATCTCGATGCCGTCCAGCTCGACCCGCTCGGGCGCGTCCGGCCACCCGCCCACGACCGCGCGCACGTCGTGCCCGCGCGCTGCCAGACGTCCGAAGATCTCGTGCAGATGGACCTCGGCACCGCCCGCCTCGGGGTTCTCGCGGTCCTGCCAGTTGAGGAGGAGGATGCGGAGGCGGGACCCGCCGCGCCGCTCCGGGTTCACGGCGCCCCGCCCCCGCCACGGAAGATCGCGTCGAGCACGCCGTTCACGAACCCGGGGCTCTCCTGCCCGCCATAGCGCGCCGCCAGCCGGACCGCCTCCTGGATGGCCACGCGCGGGGGGACGTCGCCGCCCCAGCGGAGCTCCGCGATCCCGAGCCGCAGGATGTTCCGGTCGATGGCCCCGAGACGCTCGATGCGCCAGTTCGCGGCGTATCGCACGATGTCGGCGTCGATCTCGTCCAGGTGCGTCTCCACGGTGTCGACGAGGTGCTCCGCGTACGGCCGGTAGCGGGGGGAGATCCTCCGGTGGGCGAGGGCTTCCGCGGCGTGCTCGGTGGGGCTCCCCTTCCCCGCCAGCTCCCACCCGTACAGGAGCTGGAGGGCCCAGCTTCTGGCGCGTGAGCGGGCGTGCCGGCGCGGCCTGTCGCGGTCGTTCACTCCCCGTCCCGGAGGGTCCGCGCGAGATCCGCCATCTCGAGCGCCGCTTCGACGGCCTGGACGCCGGCGTGTCCGACGTCGCCCCCCGATCGGTCGAGCGCCTGGGGCAGGTCCTCGGTGGTGAGCACGCCGAGACCGATGGGGACGCCGGTGGTCGACTGTACGTGCCGCAGCCCGTCGAGGGCGGCCCGGCTCACTTGCTCGAAGTGGGGGGTCTCCCCGCGGATCACGCAGCCGAGCGCCACGATGGCGTCGTACCCGCGCTCGGTCGCGAGGCGCGCCGCGACGGGGAGCTCCCAGGCCCCGGGGACGCGAATTACGTCCACGTCCGTCTCCGCGACGCCCCGCTCCGCGAGGGCGACCAGCGCCCCGTCCACGAGACGCTCGGTGACCATGAGGTTGAAGCGGCTGGCCACCACGCACACGCGGCGGCCGCGGCCCGTGCTCCTGCCCTGGTACTCGGTCATTCGAGCCCCGGTGGTCGGGCGTTCGGCACCCGGCTCACGTGGATTGGATCAGATGCCCCAGCTTGTCGCGCTTGGTCTCCAGATAGGGACGAAGGCGCTCGTCCGACGTCGGCTCGAGCGGGATCCGGTCGGAGATCTCGAGGCCGAACCCCTCCAGGCCCGCGAGCTTCTTGGGGTTGTTGGTCATGATCCGGATCGAGCGGAGCCCGAGATCGAGCAGGATCTGCGCGCCGATCCCGTAGTTGCGCAGATCGGGCGGGAACCCGAGGGCCTCGTTGGCCTCGACCGTGTCGTGCCCCTGATCCTGGAGCTCGTACGCGCGGAGCTTGTTGAGGAGCCCGATCCCGCGACCCTCCTGGTCGAGATACACGACCACGCCGGCACCCTCGTCCACCACCTTCCGCATCGCCGCGTCCAGCTGCGCGCCGCAGTCGCAGCGGTGCGAATGGAACACGTCGCCCGTGAGGCACTTGGAGTGGACGCGGACGAGCACGTCCTCCCGGCCGTCCACCTCGCCACGGACGAGCGCCACGTGCTCCCGGTCGTCCACGTCGTTCCGGTACCCGACGATCCGGAACTCGCCCCACGGTGTCGGCAGGCTCGCCTCGGCCACCCGATGCACGAGGCTTTCGGTGCGCAGCCGGTACGACACGATCTGGGCCACCGTGATGAACGGGATGTCGTGTCGCCGGGAGAACGCCTCGAGATCCGGACGCCGCGCCATCGTGCCGTCCGCGTTGAGGATCTCGCAGATCACGCCCGCCGGCCGGAGCCCGCCGAGGCGTGCGAGGTCGACGGACGCCTCGGTCTGACCCACGCGCTGGAGGACGCCGCCCGGTTTTGCGCGCAGCGGGAAGACGTGCCCCGGCCGGAGCAGGTCGTTCGGGCGGGTCTTCGGGTCCACGGCCACCTGGATGGTCCGGGCGCGGTCGGGGGCGCTGATCCCGGTGGAAACGCCGAACTCGTTGCGTGCGTCGATGGAGACCGTGAACGCGGTCTCGTTCGGATCCGTGAGCTTCCCGTTCGTCATGAGGGGCAGGTCGAGCCGGTCCGCGATCTCCTCGGCCAGCGTGAGACAGATCAGCCCGCGGCCGTGAGTGCACATGAAGTTGATCGTCTCCGGCGAGATCATCTCGGCCGCGCACACGAGGTCCCCCTCGTTCTCGCGATCCTCGTCGTCCGCCACGATCACCAGGCCGCCCTGGCGGATGCACTCGATCGCCTGCTCCATGTCTCTAAGGGGTTGAGTCATCGGAAACGTCCGTGTCGAATTGCGAGATCTCACGCGGAGGCGGCCCCACCGGCTTCCCGGTAGGGCGCCGACAGACGGCGCACGTATTTGCCGATCAGGTCGGCCTCGATGTTTACGCGGGAGCCGACCGCGAGTTCGCTGAGCGTGGTGTGGGACCATGTATACGGTATGATCGCGAATTCCGCGACGTCGCCGGCGAGCCGGGCGACGGTGAGGCTCACGCCGTCCACCGCCAGCGACCCGCGGTCGACGGTCACGGCCGCCACGTCGGGGCCCACCCGGACCGCGAGCGTGACCGTCGCCCCGGAGGGGGAGACGGCGACGACCTCCGCGACCTCGTCCACGTGCCCCTGGACGAGGTGCCCGCCCAGCGGCTGTCCGGCGCGCACGGCGCGCTCGAGGTTGACCGGATCGCCCGCGCGGCGGTCTCCCAGTGTGGTCCTCGCGAGCGTGGTCGTCACGGCATCGGCCGTGAACGACCCCGCCTCGTGGCCCGCGACCGTGAGGCACACCCCCGCGGTCGCGACGGAGTCCCCGGGCCCGAGCCCCGACACCAGGTCCGGGGCCTCGATCCTGAGCCGGGCGCCCCCTTCGACGCGCTCGATCGTCGCGATCCGACCCACCGTCTCCACGATGCCCGTGAACACAGGCTTCTACAACTCCCGGAGGGTCTCGGAGAGCGCGCGGTGCTCGATCACGATGCGCGTGTCCGGTCCGACGGCGGCCCGGTCGACCGTCCTCCACTCGCCGGGCTCGCTTGGATCGAGGTCGGGGAAGCCCGCCACGCCCTCCCTTCCGAGGAAGATCGGTGCGAAGAAGGCGTGCACCCGCTGGATCCGCCGGCTACGGAGGAGCGCCGAGGCGACGCGCCCCCCACCTTCCACGAGGATCGAGCGCGCATCCCGGTTCGCCACTTCCTCCCAGATGGTCTCGACCCGGAGGGTATGGTCGGCTTCCCGGGTGACCGGGATCACCTCGACTCCCGCATCGTGAAGCGGTCCGGCTCGGTCCTCGAAGCCCTCGAACTCCGGGTCGCCGATCACCCACACCGGGGCCTGGTCCACCGTGCGCACGAGCTGCGAACCGAGCGAGAGCTGGAGCTCGCTGTCCAGCACGATCCGCACGGGTGGCCGGCGGGGGGGCATCTCGCCGCGGGCCGTGAGAAGCGGGTCGTCCACATCGACCGTGCCGCGCCCGATGAGGATCGCGTCGTGCGAGGCCCGCAGCCGGTGGACGTCCTCCCATGCCTGCGCGCCCGTCACGGCGCTGCGGACTCCGGGGGCGCCGAGCTTCGCGTCGAGCGAGAGCGCCAGCTTGAGCGAAGCGAACGGCGTGCCGGTCGTATGGAACCAGAGGAAGGGCGCGTTCACCCGCCGCGCCGCCCGTCCCTCGAGACCGATCTCCACGTCGAGCCCGGCCGCCCTCAGCTCCTCGGCACCGCCCCCGGCGTCGGGGTGCGGGTCGCGGCAGGCGATCACCACGCGCCGGATCCCGGCCCGCCGGATCGCGTCCGTGCACGGCGGAGTCCTTCCGTCGTGACGACATGGCTCGAGCGTCACGTACAGGGTGGCGCCCGCCGCCCGCTCCCCGGCCTCGCGGAGCGCCACGATCTCCGCGTGGTCCGCCCCGTACTCGGCGTGCCACCCGCGCCCGACGACCTCCGCCGCGCGGGCCACGACCGCGCCCACGAGCGGGTTCGGAGACACCCGACCCCACCCCCGGGCCGCGAGCTCGAGCGCCTCGCGCATGTGCGCGGGGTCCTCGGTGCGGCTGGGCGGGGCCCCTTCGATCGGACCGGTGTGGCTCATGGTCACTCGAGCAGCCTGACCCGACCCTCGCCGCCCACCACCTCCCCGATGGCGAACGTCTCGCAGCCGGCGGCGGTGGCTTCCGCGGCCGCCGCGTCAGCCTCGTCCGGAGATACGATGGCGATCATCCCCACCCCCATGTTGAACACGCGGAACAGCTCGTCCCGCGGCGCCCCGCTCTCCCGCTCCATGACCTCGAACTCGAGAGGCGGCGTCCACGACGAGGTCCGCACCGCCGCGTCGAGATCGGGGGGCAGCACGCGATCGAGGTTCCCGGGGATGCCGCCCCCGGTGATATGGGCGAGCGCCCGGATCCGCCCCGCCGTCAGACCGGGCTCCAGATACCCCAGATACGAGCGGTGCGGGGTCAGGAGCACATCGGCCACCGATCGGTCGCTCCCGGGGAACGCGTCGGAGACGTCGAGCCCGAGGCGGTCGAACACGAGACGCCGCACGAAGCTGTAGCCGTTGGTGTGGAACCCGCTCGACGCCAGGCCGAGCAGGATGTCGCCCTCCTTCACGTCCCGCTCGCCGAGGGCCGGGTACGCGACCTCTCCGACCACGAACCCGGCCAGATCGTACTCGCCTTCGGCGTAGAAATCGGGCATCTCCGCCGTCTCCCCGCCGACCAGCGCGCAGCCGTTCTCCACGCAGGCCCGCGCGAGCCCGGATACGACCGAGGTCACCACGTCGGGCTCGAGCCGTCCGCACGCCACGTAGTCCATGAACACGAGCGGGCGGGCGCCCTCCGCGAGGATGTCGTTCACGCAATGGTTGACGAGGTCCACGCCGACCGTGTCGTGGCGGCCCGAGAGGAAGGCGACCTTGAGCTTGGTCCCGACGCCGTCCACGCTGGCGACGAGGTCCCGTCCCGGCGTCGACCGGAAGCGGCCCCCGAAAGAGCCGAAGCGGGACGCGACGGCGTCGGTCCGCGTCGCGTCCACGAGCTCGGCCAGGCGGGCCTTCGCGCGGCCGGCCGCCTCCAGATCGACCCCGGCCTCGCGGTAGGTGAGGCCCTCGTTCATGCGCCCTCCACTCGAACGGGCTCCTCGAAGTGCGTGAGCTCGCGGAACAGCCGCACGCGCCGCTCGACCTCCGGCTCGCTGAGCTCGCGGAGCCGGCCCGGCCCGAACGCCTCGCAGGCGAACGAGCCCATTGCGCAGCCGTACACGATCGCACGCCGGAGCTCCGTCGAGCCCGTGCCGCCGGCGCGTGCGAGGTACCCCAGGATGCCGCCCGCGAACGCGTCTCCGGCACCCGTCGGATCGACCACATCCTCGAGGGGATACCCCGGAGCGAAAAAGATCTCCTCGTCCGAAAACAGCATCGCCCCGTGTTCGCCCTTCTTGATGACCACGTGACGCGGTCCGCGCGTCTGGATCCAGCGTCCCGCGCGGGCCAGGTTCGGCTCGCCGGAGAGCTGCCGCGCCTCCTCGTCGTTGAGCGTGAGCATGTCGATCCGGGCGATCACCTCGAGCAACGGATCCCTGGTCCCCGAGATCCAGTAGTTCATCGTGTCGGCCGCCACGAGGCGAGGCGCATCGATCTGGTCGAGCACCGAGAGCTGGAGCGATGGATCGATGTTCCCCAGGAACACCCAGCGCGCGGCCCTGAACGCCTCCGGAATGCGTGGCCGGAAGTCGGCGAACACGCCGAGTTCGGTGCGTGTGGTCTCGCGCGTGTTCATGTCGTAGTGATAACGCCCGCCCCACCGGAAGCTCTCTCCCGGACGCTGCTCGAGCCCGGCGAGGTCCACCCCCCGCCGGGCCAGGAAGTCGAGCTGGTCTGTCGGATAGTCCTCGCCGATCACCCCCACGAGCTGGACGGGCGCGAACACCGAGGCCGCCGCCCCGAAATGCACGGCGGCCCCGCCGATCACCTCCTCCACGCTCCCGAACGGGGTCTCGATCTCGTCGAGGGCGACGCTGCCGACGACGAGGATGGGCTCCGAATCGGAGATGGAGGTCATGTCGGGTCCCGGGTGAGAGAAGCCGGCGCGGACAGACCGAGGATCCGGAGGCCGTTGCGGAGCGTGATCTGGACCGCGCGCGCGAGCTTGAGCCGACCCTCGCGTGCCGATCCTTCGGCCAGCACGCGCAGGTCGGCATCGAGGTTGCCCTGATGATACCAGGCGTTCACCAGCCCCGCGGTCTCCTCCAGGTACGTGCACAGGGCGTGCGGAGCGCGCGCTTCGGCGGCCGACCGGACCGCTTCCGGGAGGCGGAGCAGCGCGAGCGCGACGTCGCGCTCCGACTCGTGCTCGAGGGCATCGAGCCCGTCGGGGGTGGCCTCGATGGTCCGGGGATCGATGTCGCCCTTCGCGAACACGCTGCACATGCGGGCGTGCGCGTACTGCATCTTGTAGACCGGGTTGGCCTCGGAGGTGTCGAGCGCGAGGTCGAGGTCGAAGTTCAGGTGGACTTCGGCCCGGCGCATGAGGAAGAAATACCGGGCCACGTCGACACCGGTCTCCTCGAAGAGATCGCGCAGGGTGACGAAGTGCCCCGCGCGCTTGCTCATGCGAGCCTCCTCTCCGCCCCGCATCACCGTCACGAGCTGGATGATCAGCACCTCGAGCAGGGCGGGGAGCCCGAGCGCCGAGAGGGCCGCGAGCATCCGCTTCTCGTGTCCCTGGTGATCGGCCCCCCACACGTCGATCGCCCGCTCGAACCCACGCTCCGACTTGTCGAGGTGATACGCGAGGTCCGGGAGGAAGTACGTGTAGGAGCCGTCGCTCTTGATCAGCACGCGGTCCTTCTCGTCCCCGAAGCGCGAGGTGGGGAGCCAGGTCGCGCCGTCGGACTGGTACACGAGGTCCGCCTCCCGGAGCCGCGAGAGGAGCGCCTCCACGGCCCCGCTCTCGTAGAGCGAGGTCTCGGAGAAGAAGCGATCCATGCGGACGCCGAACTCCGCGAGGTCGTCGGCCTGGCCGGATTCGAGCGTCTTGACGGCCTCCGCCTGGAGACGGGAGACGCGCT
>Ga0299913_10001949_pt1 | contig 15902 bp, 16 predicted proteins | sample RVTome_9_FD_201360 | JGI IMG/M metagenome (GOLD analysis project Ga0299913, IMG submission 201360) | Soil microbial communities from uranium-contaminated site in the Upper Colorado River Basin, Wyoming, United States - RVT155D38 (version 2) ...
TCCCGATCCTGCTGGTCCTTTCGACCGCGAAGTTCGTCCTGGTGGCGATGTTCTTCATGCACCTGAAGTTCGACAAGCCGATCCTGACGACACTGTTCGCGGGCGGGATCGTGGTCGCCGCGACGATCATCCTGGCGATGATGCTACTATTCGGGGTGATCGGCTCGGGCGCTCACATGTGAACGGGCACACGGCGACCCGGTGGGAGAGGACATGAGAGAAGAGCCCGTCAACCAGAGCTCGGCGGTGGATCCGACGCCGATCCCGCCGTTATCGGCGCCGACGACCTTGATGGAAGGCTTCATCACGGGGATCATCGGGGCGGGGGTAGTGGCCGCCTGGTTCCTCCTGCTCGATACGATCCAGCACGTCCCCCTGTGGACTCCGTCGTTGCTCGGAACCGTGCTGTTCAAGGGAACCGAGGCCGCGGCCGATCACGTGGCGGTGGACCCGGGCATGGTCGCCGCGTACACGCTCGTCCATCATGCCGCTTTCATCGGGGTGGGGCTGGTGGCCTCGTTCCTGGTGAGCGAGATCGAGCGCATCCCCCCGCTCGGAATCGCACTGGTGTTCCTGTTCGTGTTCTTCGAGACCGCGTTCCAGATCTTCCTGCTGGCGATGGGAGAGCCGCTGCTGGGCGGGATCGCGTTCTGGGGCGTGGCCGTCGCCAACCTGCTCGCCGCAGCCGCGATGGCGGCGTACCTGTGGTACCGGCATCCGCGGATCATCAGCGACTTCAACCGGATCTGGCACGAAGAGTAGAGCCCGGGCGGATCCTTCAGGGCTCGTCGCGATCGTCCCGATAGCCCAGCACGCGGCGCAGGTTCCAGAGATAGACCGCGAGCACCACGGCGAGGATCGCGAAGATTACCCCCAGCGTCCGATAGGGGGTGGAGCCGGGGCTGCCGCTCATCGAGAACATCCACCACGAGAACCCGGCGCAGAACACGATCCCGGCCGCGATCAGAACACGGTGGAAGGGCACCAGGGAGGAGCCGGCCACGCTCAGGCGCCGCGATCGGTCGCGTTGTCGGCGGATCGACCGCGCCTGCGGAAGACCCACAGGAAGACGCCGATTCCGATCGACAGCGGCACGCCGACCATGAAGAGGGCGGCCCACAGCATGCCGGTCATGACGTCGTGATTCATGGGTTGCCGGCGCGGATCAGCGAATCTCCATCATGACGACGGTCGCCGTGATCAGGATGGCGAGGGGGATCGGGGCCAGCACCATGACGACGAGCCGCGGCGGCTCGAACTTGAGGTGCATGTAGTACATCGCGACCAGCGCCGCCTTCCACACTGCGAGGAACAGCAGGATCAGGATCAGCCACGTTTCAGGCAACCCCGACATGAATGCCACCCCCACCTCCGCGACAGTGAGGATCAGCAGGTACAGCCACACCAGGTAGTAGTTCGGCTTCTTCCGCTCCGCCACCGCCCCTCCCCTTATGCTCTCGTCAGCCATCGTTTCCCTCCTATCCTTCTGTCGCCGGTTTCGAAGTAGGACTTGACAGAAGGCGCGTCAAGGTGGCTCAGATGCAAGGCGCGCGACGATGACCGAGTGAGGCGTACTGCAAAGTACGCCGCAGCGAGTGTCGAGGAGCGCAACGCAGCAGATGAGCCGCCTTCACGCGCCGTCATATCAGGTAGACGATGGTGAACAGGATGATCCATACCAGGTCGACGAAGTGCCAGTACAGCCCCATGATCTCGACACCGCCATAATCCTCCGCCGAGTACTTGCCTTGAAACGCCCGGATCGCCGTGAAGATGAGCGCCAGCACGCCGATCGTGACGTGCGCGCCATGGAAGCCGGTCATCGTGTAGAACGTCGAGCCGTACAGAGGCCCGCCCTCGGCGGCATACGCCGCTGCGGCGGGCACGAACCCCTCGTGTCCGAGCTTGATATACTCGTACACCTGGATCCCGACGAACGAGGCCCCCAGGATGATCGTCGCGATCAACCACTTCCGCAGGCCGGCCTGGTCGCCATGCTCGATCGCCGCGAACGCCTTTACCATGGTGACCGAGCTGCAGATCAGCATGAACGTGTTGAACCCGGTGAGCGGAACGTTCAGCACCGCGTTGGGCTCCGCCCACTGCTCCGGATGGGCGAACCGGAGGATGATGTAGGCGCCGATCAGGCTCGAGAAGAACATCACCTCGGAAAGCAGGAACACCCACATGCCGAGCTTGAGGTTGTAGACCCTCATCCCCTCCATAGGACGGGAAGCGCTCATCGCGGCAGCCTCGCTCATGCGTGCACCTCCTCGCGCTCGGCCGTTCGATGTCCACCTTCGGCGGGCGGTTCGTCCTGGGGCCAGTAATCCCGGTGATGGCCGGGAACGCTGTACTCGTACGGGCCGCGGTAGACGGTTGGCATGGCCGGGAAGTTCCCGTGCGGCGGGGGAGACGGCAGCGACCACTCGAGCGAGTTCGCGTTCCAGGGGTTGGGCGGAGCCTTCTTCCCGGCTCGCAGCGACCACAGGAAGTTGAACATGAAGATGAGCTGCGCGGTGCCCAGGAGGAGCGCCGACACGGAGATGAATGTGTTCATCGGCTGATGCGGAGCCAGGAACTCGTACTGGTTGGGATCGTAGAGCCGGCGCATCATGCCGTTCAAACCGAGGTTGTGCATCGGAAAGAAGACCAGGTTATAGAACACGAAGGTCAGGACGAAGTGGATCTTGCCCAGGGTGGGGTTCAGCATCCGGCCGAAGAACTTCGGGAACCAGAAGTAGATCCCTGCGAAGATCGCGAACAGGCTCCCCCCGAACAGTACGTAATGGATGTGCGCCACGATGAAGTATGTGTCATGGATGTAGATGTCGACCGGAGTCGAGGCCATGAACACGCCCGACAGGCCGCCGATCACGAACATCGCCACGAACGCCAGCGCGTTCAGCATCGGGGTGTGGAAATGGATATCTCCACGCCACAGGGTCCCCAGCCAGTTGAAGACCTTGATCGCCGAAGGTACCGCGATGATCATCGTGGACGTCATGAAGGTGGCGCCGAGGAAGGGGTTCATGCCGCTCTGGAACATGTGGTGCCCCCACACGATCCAGCCCAGGAAGGCAATCGACACGAGCGCGTAGACCATGAACTTGTAGCCGAAGATCGGCTTGCGGGCGCCGTTGGAGAGCACCTCGGAGGTGATGCCCATCGCGGGCAGGATCAGGATGTAGACCTCCGGGTGGCCGAAATACCAGAACAGGTGCTGCCACATCAGCGGCTGCCCCCCGTCCGCCGGCAGGAAGAACGATGTGCCGATGGTCTGGTCGAACAGCAGGAGAATCAGAGCGCCGGTCAATACCGGGATCGCGAGCAGCACGAGGATGGCGGTGATGAACAACGCCCAGATCGGAAGCGGCAGGCGCATCCATTTCATCCCCGGCGCCCGCATGTTCACGATCGTCGTGATGTAGTTCACCGCTCCCATCAGGGAGGAGAACCCCAGCACGATCAGGCTGATGCACCACAGCTTCTGGCCCATGTACACGCCGCTGAGCTCCGGGCTCGCGGAGAGCGGCGCGTAGGCGGTCCACCCCGCGGAGGACGCACCACCGGTCACGAAGAAGCTCGCCAGCATGATCAGGCCGGCCGGGACGGCGGTCCAGAACGAAGCCATGTTGAGGCGCGGGAACGCCATGTCGGCCGCGCCCACGTGCAAGGGAATCAGCCAGTTGCCGAAGACGCCCACCAGCAGCGGCATGATCGCGAAGAAGATCATGAAGGTGCCGTGCATGGTGACCAGCGAGTTGTAGAACTCCGGCAGGATGATCCCGCCGGGAGCCTTGGCTTCTCCGAGGATGGAGCCCCCGGGAATTGCGAGCCCGGGCCACCCCAGCTGCCAGCGGATGAGCATCGCCAGCAAGCCGCCGACGAGCAGGAACGTGAGGCTCAGGATCAGGAACTGGCAGCCGATCACCTTGTGATCGGTGGAGAAGACGTATTTCCGTATGAAGGATCGGTCGTCCGCATGGCCGGGCTCCGCCCAGTGCTGTACCGACGGATGTCCGACTTCGACTGGCATCGTGCTCATGCCTGCTCCTCTCCTTCGCTGTCCGGTTGGCGCGACGAGTGATCATGGTCTTCGGGGGCGCTCGGGCTCGCGCTGGCCGCTTCGAGTTCGGCCCCCGCGGTATCCGCGGGGGTGGGCGTCTCGACCGCCGGCTCGCTCGTTTCCTCCGCCACCCAGGAATCGAAAGCCGCGGTTTCGTGAACGGTCATCGATCCGCGCATCCGATAGTGGCCGAGCCCGCACAGCTCGGCGCAGCCCAGGGCGTACTCTCCCGCGGTAGTGGGCTCGAACCAGACCGGAATCACCATCCCGGGCACCGCATCCTGCTTGACGCGGAAGTCGGGCAGGAAGAACGAGTGGATCACATCGTCGCTGGACAGGTCGATCCGGACGGCTCGCCCGACCGGCACATGCAGCTGGTTTCGTTTCACGAAATCGTCCGCCGTGTCGAGCTTCTCGTCAGGCCCCGGATAGGTGACGTTCCACTCGAACTGCTTCGCGGCGACGCGGAGCGGAAGCGCATCACCCGGCGCATGTCCGTCTGCGACCTTCGCCTCGAGCCACACGTCCATGCTCATCCACGCGATCACCATGACGAGGATGAACGGCACCACCGTCCATATCGCCTCGAGCTTGGTATTCCCATGGGAATACTCGGCCCGCCGCCCTTCCTTGTGACGGAACTTCACCAGGAACACGACCAGGGCGACCTCCACCAGAACGAAGATCACCGCCGTAATCACGAGGATCAGGTAGTAGATCGAGTCGATCTCGGAGCCGAACGCCGAAACGGGCTCCGGTAGAAGCCAGCCCCAGTCCATTCCTACCTTCCCGCCGAAGCGACCCGGTGCTCCGCGCCGTGATCGTGGAGATCGATCGGCTCGCCCAGGGGAACCGGTCGCCCCGCCATCTCGCTCGAGTATTCGAACATCACCTCACCGGTCTCCTGCGCCCCCACGGTGACGGTCTGCGTCTGAGTCCCGTAGGCCTCGTGCCAGGCCTCGATCGTATACGTGCCCGGCGGCAGATTCTCGAGCCGGAACGTGCCGTCCTCTGCGGAGACCGCCATGTACGGATGCTCCTGGACGCCGATGAAGGCCTCCATCCATCCGTGCACGTCGCACTTCACCGGAATCATCACCTCGGCGGAGGAGAACTCCTTCGTCGTTTCCATCGACACCGGCTGGCTCACGTTGAAGCCCTGATTGATCGTGGGCTGAGTGTTGATGTTGTGGAGCAGGCCGTCGGAATTCTTGATGATCAGCGGCTGGCCGGTCTGAATCGCCAGCACGTGCGGGTGGTACTCGCACCCCTGCTGATCGATCGTGACGCCTTCGTCCGGGGTGGGGAACCTCCGGTCTCCGAGTCCCTCCTTCACGTACACGAAGACGTTCGCCAGGTTGCCGTCGCTGACGACCGCGACCTGCCTCGTCGGCTGATCGGCATGCTGTTCCGCGCAAGACGGCTCTTCGCTCATGTCGATCGGCTCGCCGGCGGGCGGCGTTCCCGTGAAGTGAACTACGCCCGTGACGGTGGCCGCGCTGTCGGGGCTTACTGCCGGCCCGGCCTGCTCCTCGTCGACGGCGGTGCCACCGGTATCCGCCTCCTCACCTCCCCCGCCGCAGGCAGTCGCCACGGCGAACAGAATGGCAAGCGTCATGGATCCCATCGATCGTCTCATGCCCGTCCTCCTTCGGTTGATTCGGTTCGCGATCTTCGCTCCACACCGCCATTGGCGCGCCGCTGGGCCCGTCTCACCACCACTACGCCGAGCGCGGCGGTCAACAACGTGGCGAGGATCGGCGTTATGTAAACCGTGCTCGCCGTCGGTTGATCGAGGTACAAGAAGTACCAGCTTCCGATGGAGCCCTGCGTGCCGGCCTCTCCGTTCGAACCGTCCCATGCGAAGAGCGCCATCGGAATCGCGCGACCGGGCTCGAACGCGAGTCGGTCTTCGACGCCGCCGCCGTCCAGCGTCCGGCGGAGCATGAGTCGCCATTCCCCGTCCTCGAAGACCGCTTGCGCCGCCACGAACCCCGGCTCGGCTCCCCCTAGAGGCTCGTACCGCGCCAGCCCGCGCGCCAGTAGCTCGCTCGCGCCCGCTTCGCCGCTCTCCCATCGCCATAGGTAGACCGGATTGCGCTCATCGCCCATCAGGAAATACGGCCGCTCCATCCCCTCTGGGATCTCGCGCGGGAACTGGACCACCAGCGCATCCCCCGGCCGCCCGACGGCGGCCGATGCCGCGGCGGCGCTCGTGTCGGCGCGAGCGGCCGCGGTGTCCTGCTCCGTTCCCGCCGCCGTCGTGTCAGCCACGGCGCTCGCCGTCGTGGCTTCCATGAGCGCGGCCACCTTCGACCGCCACTCGTCCCAGCGCGGATCGGGGCTCTCCGAAGGGTCGTGCCAGACGAGCCGGAGCGCCACTTCGCCGCCGTTGTGGAGCGCCTGAACCCAGACGCCATCCACGGTTGGCGCGAACCAGCGTGGCTCGACGACGACCTGTCCCACCAACGGCAGGTAGAACCGCTCGGCCGCCTCCCATGCCTGGTCGTCCACCGACCCGGGCAGCTCTCCCTCGATGCGCGCGGCGCGCACGACCTCGCGCACCTGGGGTGGATCTGCGGGAGCCAGACTGCGGACGTAGTGGGCCACGTTCCACAGCTGATCCTCGGTCAGGAACTCCGCCGCCACTAGATCGTGGAACGAGGGCATGGGAGTCCCGTTGAGGCCAGTGACCAGCCGCTCGTGGATCTCCTCCACCGACCCCCCACCGTTGAACAACCAGTTCTCGCTGAGGTCCGCGGCGCGCACCGGACGGTCCTGATCGTCCTCCAGCGTCGGCGCTGAAGGGCCGTTGCCGCGGCCCTGCTCTCCGTGACACTTGTTACACTCGATTTTCTCGTAGAACTCCCGTCCCTCCGCAATCGCCTCCTCACCGGCCGAAGTCGCCGCGGCGATCGTCATCGGTTCGGGGGGCGGCTGGCTCTCGAAGAAGCGCGAGAACGTCTGCAGGTAGTCGATCAGGTCGGCGACCTCGCGGTCATCGAGGTGCTCACGCCAGCCGGGCATCGCCGTTCCCGGCATGCCATCGAGGATCACTCCCCGGAGATCGTCGTCGGTGGGCAGGGCTCCGCTCGGGGTCGAGCGGATCTCGTACTTGCCGGTGGTGAAGTCGCGCGGGCGGGGCAGCATCGTCGCAGCGCCCGGTCCGTCGCCCCTGCCCTCCGCCCCGTGGCACCCCGCGCACCAGCGGTCATAGGTGGCCTTGCCGGGAGCATCGGCCTGCCCCGCCGCCGCAGTCGGCGCCAGCCCGATGGCCACGGCGGCGAGCCCCATCCTCATCGTCCCCGCCCTCATTCGCTGCCCTCACCCGCCTCGGCCCATGTGCGCGGCGTGGCGCCCGTCTGCTCGTAGAGAAAGACGATCACCGCCCAGATCTCCTCCTCCGTCAGCATGTCCTCCCATACCGGCATCGCGGAGTTCCAGGGCGCGCCCTCCTTGGGCAGTCCCGGTCCACCCTTCGCGATGCGCCAGAACACGTAGCTCTCGGTGAGCTGAGGGATCGTCCCGGTGTCGTTGAACGGTAGCGGGACAGGCGTGAAGCCGTGCGCATAGTGCCCCCTGGCGTCCAGCGCGTCGCCATGACAGGGGAGGCAGTTCTGGTAGTAGACGCGTTTGCCTTCTTCGTAGTCCTCCGCGATCGAGCCGTCGGCCCGGAGCGGGTTGTCGATCCCGGCCAGCGTGAGCGGCCTCCCGCGGAAGGTGATCGTGGACGGCGGCGCGGGATGGATCGAGCGCAGACTGGGCGGCGCGGCCACGGTCTGCCGGACCTGGCGGAAGGCGAGCAGTCCGACGAGCAACGGAATGGCCACCATCAGCCCCACCCGTAGCCAGCGCCGGCGGCGTTCGACGAGCGTGGCGCGAACAGGCTCCAGGAACCGGTTCCACCGCTCGTCGCTGTCGCTGACCCAGATCAGCACGCCGACGAGGACGGTCACCATGTACTGCAGCACGACCGAGCCCGGCACCGGCGCGCTCTCCATTCCCAGGATCGCGGGCAGATGCGGGATCCCGTAGGCGATCAGCAGGTAGGCGACGACGAGGATCGCCACCGCCTGGCCGAAGGTGTGCCGCAGCGCGCTCATGCCGGGCTCATTCCCGCGCCGCCAGGAAGCCCACCAACGCCTCCAGCTGCGCTGCGGTCAGCCGGGAGCCGAAATTGGGAGGCATCACGCCGGCGAACTGCTCGTAGCCGGCGGAGATCGAAGCGGCCGGATCGAGGATCGCCGTCCGGATCTCCTCCGGGGACAGCCGCGACCCCATCCCATCGAACGGCGGCCCCACCTCCTGCCCTTCGCCTCCGAGCCGGTGACACGCGATGCATTGCATCTCGGCGAGGAGCTGGATCGGATCGGTGGTCGCGCTGCCCGTCGCAGCGCCTGCCGCGCCGCCAGCCGTGTCCTGCCCGGCGTCTTCGGACGCCTGCAGATCGGCGGCCGTGACCGTCACCTCCCCGCCCTGGCTCTGGAGGTAGGCGATCAACGACCAGATCTGGGCGTCCGAGAGCGTTCGCGAAACGTCCGGCATGATCGGCTGGAATCCCTCCACCACGTACGCCTGCGGCTCGACCATCGAGCGGTGGAGGTAGGCCTTGCAGTCCTCGCCCGGAACGCGCTCGCCGCAGCGGGCGCCGATCGGGCCCTGGTCGGCTTCGGCCAGCAGCAGGTTCGGGGCCCGCGTTCCCAGCCCGTGGCAGGCGGTGCATCCCCCCGCACCCTCGTAGAGCTCCTGACCCGCCTCGATCAGCTGCTCGGGACTGACGTCGCCGGTGAACGAAAGCTCCTCGGGTACTTCCGACTCGATCTGTGGGATCGCGTTGGCTAGGAGCGTATAGAGCCCGATCGTCCCCAGCACGACGGCCAGAATCCTGAGATTCGTGCCCCACATCTCAGCCGTCCCCGGATTTCGGCACGAGCTGAGGCTTCTCGACGAGCCCGCCGAGCCAGAAGATGAACGCGATGAGGCCGAGGAAGATGATCACGCAAACGCTGATGATCTGCGCCGCGTAGCCGAGCGCGGGCGTAGCGGCCCACTCGCTGGTGTCGCGCATGACCTCCCACACGTGCCAGTGCTGGCGGATGCCGCTGCGGGCGAAGCCCATCAGCCCCATGAGCCACGTGAACGTCACCACGAGCACGAACAGCGCGTACTGCGAGCGCGGAGGCATCTGCCCCCAGCGGATCGCCCCGCGGGACTCGGATCCGCGCAGCATGGCCACGTCTATGGCGATCACTCCCACGATCGTGGCCAGGACCGCCAGCACCTGGTAGACGCTGAATCCGATGCGCACGATCGCGGTGACGAAGTACCCGTAGACGCCGTAGAATAGAACCACCGCTGCGGCGATCACGAACAGCCCGCCCTGCACGATCGTGCCGCTCCTGGCCCACGACACCACCGGACGCCGATTCGCCCGCCGGTACAGGAGGAACGACAGAAACGTGGTCAGGATCATCAGGTTGACGGCTGTGTTCTTGGCGCTCATCACACCGAGCACGCCGAGGAACGGGTGGTGCGAGCCGCCCATCGCCTCCAGCTCCGCGCGGTCGGCGATCATGGTATGCGGAGTCGACCATACGATGACGCCGAGGATCAGCACCAGCAGCATCCACTTCGTGTAGGGCAGGAATCGCTCAGCCCCGGGAATGCGCCCCATTCCCACCCACAGATAATAGTTGCCGGCCAGGAACAGAACCCCGATCAGGAACGCTTGGATGATCCACAGCCACGACATGAACCCGCCCATCATCGTGATGCCCATCTGCTGGTTGTACTCGTAGATCTCGCGGCCCAGGTAGTAGCCGGCGAACGGGAGCACGATCAGGGCGCCGATGGCGATGAAGTTCCCGACATAGCCCATCCAGTCGTAGTGCGCCCGCTCGTCGTCGGTCCGGGCAGAGAGGAACCGATAGCCGGCGTACGCCGCCACCACCGAGCCGCCGAACACGACGTTGGCGATCAGGCGGTGGATGTTGATCGGCATCCAGGTGGCGTTGGCGAACGCGCTCCAGAACTGGACCATGGCCGGCGAGGTGTCGGGCGTCACGGTGGCGGGCGGGCTCATCATGTAGGTCAGCCAGCTGTCGGCGATGAACAGGACCGCCGTCCCCCAGACGTTGAGCAGGATCCCCAGCGTCCAGTGCCCGATCTTGGCGCGGCCGGACTTCCACCGCTCCCAGCCGTAATAATACAGATAGAGCGTGAACGACTCGACGAAGAACAGCCCCACGTAGATCCACATCGAGACCTCGAAGATCTCGGTCATGTGGGCCCAGAAGCGCGGATAGAGGGTGGTGAGAAAGAAGACCAGTACCGCGCCCCACATGGCGGTCGCGCTGTAGGCGATCAGGAGGAGCCGCGTGAACTCCTTCGAGAGCCGATCGTACCGCTCGTCCCGACCGAATATGCCGATCGCCTCCGCGACGACGGCGAACATCGGTACCCCCAGGACGAAGGCGGCGAACATGAGATGAACTTCGGCCGCGATCCACACCGCCGTGCGGCTGCCGATCCACGGGAACGACCCGTACTCGCGCATGCCGGCGGCCGCCGGTTCCTGGGCGCCGGCCGCGTGCGCCACCAGGAGAACGAGGCCCAGCGACGCGATCCCGATGGCCGAGCGTCTCAGGGGCGGTCCGTTCCGAGGAAGAACGGCTTCCTCTTCGCGAAGTCGATGGGCAACGCCGATCGCACCTCGTCGATGATGTCCTCGGTGACCAGCGCGTGCCCCCGCTCGCGGGCATAGCGCTCCACCCGCGCGGTCACGACGGCGCGGACGAATCCCGGCACCCGCCGCATGCGCTGCTCGGCGCCGACGCTCCAGGGGAGGGACGGCTCGGCCGCCGCGCCGTACGTCACCGCGGGCGGGACCACCAGGGGCTCCTCGCCACTGGGCTCGTATCCGCAGGCCGGGTCCTCGGCATGGAAGTCCCCGCTCTCGGCGAACGCGCGAGCGCGGCAACCGCCGCACACGGCGCGGTATTCGCAGCGCCCGCAACGGCCGCCGAGCTCTCCGCTTCTCAGCTCGCGGAACACCCGCGAGGTGCGCCAGATCTCCCCGAAACTCTGGCCGGCGAGATCCCCCGCCTCGACCGGCATGTACGGGCAGGGGGTCACCTTGCCTTCCGGCGTGATGCGGCAGTACTGCACACCGCAGGGGCACCGCGTGGCGTAGTCGAGCAGCCTCGAGTCGGGGTCGGCATCATAGGCGTGGCGCATGATCTGCGGCTGGCACTTGGAGCGCACCATCATCCGCCCGCGGTACTCGCCGCCCAGCCGGACGAGCTCGGCCAGGACCGCGTCGTTCTCCGCGGGAGTGAGCCCGTGCATGCCGGCCCCACGGCCGGTGGCGACTACGAAGTAGCAGTTGAACGACACGGCCCCCTTCTCCGCCGACCACGCGGCCAGTCGCGGGATCTCGTCCCGGTTCCCGCGCGTGACGGTCGTCTGGATGACGAAGTCGAGCTCCTCCTCTCGCAGCCGCTCGATCGCCGCCAGCGTCTCGTCCAGCGCACCCGTCCCGTGGCGGAAGCGGTCGTGATACGCGGGGTCTAGGCTGTCGATCGAGACCGCCACCCCGCGCACCCCGGCGCCCTGGAGCGAGCGGATCCGCTCGCGCGTAAGGCGCGTTCCGTTGGTGCCGACCACGACCGTGGCGCCCCCGTCCGTGGCGCGCCTCGCGATCGGCTCCAGGTCGTCGCGGAGCAGCGGCTCGCCCCCGCTCAGGATCAGCATCGGCGCGGGGCTCACTTCGAGGATCTCGCCCACGATCCGCAGGCAGTCCGCGGTCGAGAGCTCGCCGGCGGAAGCGTGCCAGGAGCCGGCGGAGATGTAGCAATGAGCGCACTCCAGGTTGCAACGCCGGGTCAGGTTCCAGGCCACGACGTGCGGGATGGCCTGCGGTCCGGACGCGCGGGACACGAGCTCCGCTTCCCAGTCCCGACCGGGTGCGGATTCCCCCGCCGGCGCCGCGATCGTTGGCGGGAGCGTGGTCACGCCTCCGGCGCGCCCTCCCCCGCCCCGTCGCCGTCGCGGAGAAAGGCCTCGACCGCCGACTTCGCCTCGGCCGGGGTGGCGGCCTTGAAGTCGACGGGGCACGCGCCCATCTGCTGCTCGATGTCCCGGATGGGGCAGCGGGTGACACCCGCCGCCTTCGCCTCTGCGATGAATTTCCGCATCTCCGGAGTCAGGCCGTCGACTCCCTCCGCCGCGGCCCTCAGCTGCTTGGTCTGGAGCTCCTTGAACATGACGAGCATGGTGTCCATGTCGAACTCGTCGGCCTCGATCATGGCCTGCTTGTTCTCGTCCATCACCGCCGTCGTGATCCGCCACATCGAGTGCTCGCGCGCGAACCGCTCGACCGTGTTGCGCGCGAGGGGGCGCGCGATCAGCGGCACCAGCGCCAGCCGCTGGAACGCCTCGCTCGTCCACACGACCGGATCCTTCTCCGTCCACTCGCGGTGCTGGATGTGACCGGTGTAGGGGCACGTCGCCTCGACCATCCTGACCTCGGGCGCCGGATCCGCGTCGAGGCCCTCGACCACCGTCCGCTTCATCGCCTCCTCGGCCTTGATCTCGGCCAGCGCCAGCTCCTCGGCGGTGCCGATCCCCATTATCAGCTGCATGTGGGTGGGCAGGAGCTTCTGGATCGCCTCGTCCAGCCGCTCACCGGTGACAGTCGGCAAGCTGCGGAGAGCGCCGTTCCCATTGCCGTTACCTTCGAGGTGCGTCACGCCGTTGCCGTTTCCCGGCGCCTCTTCGGGGGCGGCATAGCGCTCGAGCACGAACTCCTCGACCGCCTTGCGCGCGATGCCGAGCGCGAACGGCGGCACTCGCAGGATCCGCACCTCGGCGTCGGGCGTCCATTCGAGCCCCGTCTCGCCGTCCTCCTCGATCCACGGGATCTCTTCGGGATGGACCTCGGTCGTCCCCACCAGCAGCGTGTTCGCGGCGGCGATGCGGGTCAGGTTGTCGGCCTGGGACCCCAGGTCCGTCCCCTCGATGCGGTGGCTGCCGTGGCGCGCCACGATCAGCAGCGACGGCTCGATCTCCGCCGCCCACTGGAGCACCACCTGGAACGGCTTGCCGATCAGGATCTGGGTCTCGATCTCGACGTCGGGGTACTCTCCGGCCATGACCTCGGCGCGCTTCAGGTTCGCCTGGCACAGCCGCAACAACCCCTTGTCGATGATGTTGTTGTGGAGCTCCTCCTGCTCCTCGAACTTGAACACCTTCGAGGCCTGCACGGAGAGAACGTCCTTGATGTTGTGGAACACGACGTGGTGGTACTCGACGTCGAACGCGCTCGCCACGTAGAGCCTGGCCCCGAACTCGCGGGCCAGCGCCAGCGCCACCCGCATCGCCTTGTAGCTGTACGCCGAGCCGTCCACGCAGACCAGGTAGCGGCCGCCCTCGAGCGGCCGATCCTCGCGCACGATCAGCACGTCCTTCTGGATGCCCCGGATCGCGCGGGCCACCACACCCCCCAGCTGGCTGTAGGACTGCCTCCCGAGGCCGTGCGCGCCGATGGCCACCAGGTCGTAGCTGCGGCCGGACCTTCCGGCCAGTTTCTCGTCGGCCTCCTCATCCTCGGCCACGATGCGGCCGTCCTCGCCCAGCGTAACGTCGCTCCGCACAGTGGCGCCGCCGTCGTACTTGTCGGCGATGTTGGGATCGAAGCCGATCAGGCTCGGCAATCGCCCCCCGCCGCGGTTCGCCTCGCGCACGAGCTCCTCGTAGTGGATCCCCTCGAGCAGCTGGCGGGTGACTGCGATGCCCGCGGCCGCGCAGCGCTTCTCGACCTGATCGAGGAAGCTGTCGGAGATGAGCTGCAGCCCCTTCTCGATCAGCTTGTCGTGGATCTTCCGCTGGCGCTTGATCTCTTCGGGACTCTGGAAGCGGGCGGGGAGACCGGTCTCGAGCTGGCGGAACCGAACGTCGTGGAGGCGGGCGGCATAGACGTGGTTCGCGGTCATGCGGCCGCTGGAGCGGCGGCAGATTTCGATCGCGCGGTCTACGGCCCAGTCGGAATGCGCGGAGTTGTCTACCGGTACGAGAATCTCTCGATACATGCCACCCGATTTCGAAGGGAAATCGACAGCAGGAACCCCGACCCCGACACCCCACCCGACTTGCGACGCCCTATATAAAGGTGGTGGCGGGGCGTGTCAAACGACTTCGCAGGCGTGGCTACATCCCTTCCAGACCCAGCTCCGAGCGCGCGCGGTCCATGATCTCCGGAGTGATCTCTTCGATGTCCCGCTCCGCGGCGTACTCGCCGTAGATCCGCTTGACCATGCCGCGCACGAAGGAGGGAACGGCCAGCAAACGCTCGCGGGCCGCCGCGTTCCAGCGCACTTGGCCGGGACGCCGGCTGCCGGGCTCGCCAGCCATCCCACCCTCGACATGCGCCGGATCATCGACCAGGTCCATCGCCGAACGAGCGAGCTCCAGTGGCTCGGGCGGCACCGTGCGGCCGCCGACTTCAATTCCCAGCCCGCTGACCATCCGGGTCTCCATGGGGTTCGCGAGCATCGCGATCTCCCGGCCGCAGTCCGGGCACCCGTAGACGACAGCCATCGTCCCGTCACCCGGCAGCCGCCGCTCGGCGTAATCCATCACCTGGTCACATGCGAGGCACAGGAACTTCACGGCGTCAGCAGCCGTTCGGCGAGGGCCGCCAGCACGCGCGCGGCGGGCCGGGCGGGCGCGCTCAGCACGATCGGCAGCCCGTCGTCGGTGTCGGCGGGGATCCGCGGATCGAACGGCACCTCGGCCCAGATCTCCAGGCCGCTGTCCTCCGCCAGGCGCCGCGCCCCGTCGGCCGGGAAGAGCGGCTCGGCGATCCCGCAGTGCGGGCACGTCCAGGACGCCATATTGGCCACCAGGCCGGCCCGCTCGACCCCCGCCTCGCGGAGCAACCGGGCCGATCGCGCCACGACGTGACGCGCCGCCTCCGAGGGGGTGGTGACCAGTAGCACCGCGTCGGGAACGCCGGCCAGATCGATCAGCCGCGAGAGCTTCTCGGTTCCCGGCGGCAGATCGAGGATCAGGACGTCCAGGTCGCCCCAGGCGACGTCCGACAGGAACTCACGCAGCGCTCCGGTCTCGAGGACGCTCTGCCATACGAACCCGTGTCGCTCCGGGCCCCGCCAGCGCACCGGAGCGTCTCCGGCCACCAGCAGGTCCATCGAGACGACCCGCACCCCCGCCACCCCGGTCGCCGGCTCGACCCCGTCGGCGCCGCGCGCCAGCTGACCGGCCGCCCCGAGCATACGGGCGAGCGACGGTCCGTCCAGATCCGCGTCCAGCGCACCCACCGAGCGGCCGCCGGCGGCCAGCGCGGCAGCCAGGTTGGCGCTGACCGCGCTCTTTCCGACGCCGCCCTTTCCGCTGCCCACCGCCACCACGCGCGCGACGCGCGCCAGCCGCTCCCTCACGCGCCGGCCCTGATCCTCCACCTGCTCGACGATCGACTCGGCGCTCGGGTCCGCGACCTCGTGGTAGCTCCGGATCCGGCGCGAGGATTCCCGGCCTGCGCTCATGGGACGAGCTGGGTTCCGTTGCTGTCTACGAGCGTGAGCGCGTCGACCGGGCACGATTCGCAGGCCCGAATCAGGCGCTCGCGGCCGGCCGCGTCGGCGTCCTCCCGCAACACGACCACGCCCTCTTCGTCGAGCTCGAACGACTCCGGGGCCTCATCGACGCAATCGCCGAACCCCACGCAGAGGTGCCGGTCGATCCGCACGATGAGGCCGGCCACGCGCCGTTCGACGATGCCGCTCATGGCGGACAACAGGGCTGCGGGATCTCCTGC
>Ga0299913_10001950_pt1 | contig 15901 bp, 7 predicted proteins | sample RVTome_9_FD_201360 | JGI IMG/M metagenome (GOLD analysis project Ga0299913, IMG submission 201360) | Soil microbial communities from uranium-contaminated site in the Upper Colorado River Basin, Wyoming, United States - RVT155D38 (version 2) ...
GTTTCTCGCGTACCGCGTCGATAAACGGCTTTTCATCCTTTACGGCCACCGGACCCTCACCGACCGGAAACAGCATGTCCCAGTAGCGCCGTTCCCTTATCTGCAACCGCCCGTCACGGCGATTGATCTCGAGATAATGCCCGGGCCGCACCTGATGGATGTCCTCGAATGCCGTCGAACCTGGCACGACGGTCTGCATCAATTGATGAAAAAGTCCCTCGGCATCGAATTTTCGAGCCACGTCAGGATTTGCAAAAAGGGCTTTCAGCTCCGAACCGAACACCACTCCCTCGGCGGTTTTCGTCCAGTACAGCGGCTTGATGCCGAAGCGATCGCGGACGAGAAACAAGCTGTCCTCGTGCTCGTCATAAAGTGCGAAAGCGAATTCCCCACGTAGCGCCGGCAGCGTCCCTTCGAGGCCGAAGCGAGGATAAAGATGCAGGACCAGTTCCGAATCGCTTTTGCTGCGAAATCGTGCGCCCTGCGCGGTGAGATTCGCGCGAATGCGCTGATAGTCGTAAAGCTCCCCGTTTTTCGTCAACATGAAGCGATCGTCGGCCGTGCAAAACGGCTGCCTGCCGCGCTCCTGGTTCAGATCGACGATCGTCAGTCGCGAGTGGCTGAATCCCACTCCCGGCTTCATCGCGCAGCCGTAACCGTCCGGGCCCCGGTGATGCAGGATCGCAGCCATTGCGACCAGCGTTTCCCGGTCGACCGGCCGTTGCCGATCGTTGTGCAGAAATCCGGCGATACCGCACATCAGACGAAAACCTTGAGAATGGTGGCGAGCAGCGCCATGCGCATGAATACGGCGCCGCGTGCCTGGGCGAAATACCAGTTGTGCACGGTGTCGTCGAGGTCGCATGCGAGTTCCGGACCCCGTGCAAGCGGATGCAGAATGATCGCGCTGTGCTTGAGCGGCGCGTCGGCATCGAGGCGGAACTTGACGCCGAGCTCTTCATAGTCGTCACCCGTCCACAAGATGGAGTTCTGGTATACGACGTCGAGCGACGGCAACTCTTCCTCGAACTTATCCGTGACGCGAATTTTCAGGCCCTTTTCCGCGAGCTCCTCGAGCTGCCCCTCGGCAAAGGGCTCATCCTCGTCGGAGATCACTACAACCTCGTCGAGGGCGTCGGTGAAGTTCGAAAGCAATAATAGAAGACTGCGGACCGTGCGCATTCTTGCCGGCACGCCGATGATGCCGAACCGTATCGGCACATCGGTGTGCGGCTTGACACAGATCGCCGGACGCCACTTCAACAGTGCATAAATATCCGCCAGTGCCTGTGTCGGATGCTCGTCGGTGCCGTTGCCGCCGCTGATGATCGGAATTCGTAACGACTCGGCCATCTCGTAAACAGCGTTTTCATTGCTCTCTCGCAGTACAACGAGATCGCCGTAGCTGTTCAGCATTTCGCCTATGTCTTTGAGGCTCTCGCCCTTGGCAATGCCGGTGGAGGCGGAATCCGTTATCGACATGATGTCGCCGCCGAGCCGATGCCAGGCGCTTTCGAATGACAGGCGGGTGCGCGTGCTGGGTTCATAAAACGCGCTGATGAGTATCTTGCCAGTCAGGGGACGGGTAGTGAGCTGCGGCTGCGTCTCGAAACGCGCCGAAAGACGTGCGAGTTGCAGAATCTGTTCGCCGGTGAACTGGCGTGCAGAGATCACCGGCCTCTTCACAAGGTCCAGCAGCGGCGTCAGATCTTCATCGATCGCATCGATAAGAGCGCGTGGCCGGTCGAAGCCGCGCAAATCAAGCGGCGCGTCTTCGAGCTGATCTTCTAATCTGATTCGCGCCTTGTTCACCAAAGCTCTCCTTTTTTCCGATCTCGAAGCAGAAGCCCAAGCAGAATCAAGGGGGCTGCGACAGTTAGCACCAGGGCGATGCCGATAAGCCAGGAAAATGCCGTTATCGAGATGATCATGCCGAAACTCCTGATTCCACGGAAGGACGCCCGGAAAGCTGTTGTTCCGAGGGGTGCTTCTCCTTCAGATTCGTAAAGTCGAATTGAGCCGGCCGGAGAAAACTTGCCGCGATGACGCACAGCATCGATACCGCGGCTCCGACCAGCGCCGCTACGTAAAAGCCGACTGCAAAATAACTGTACAAGCCGGCGCTGCTGCCGACGATCATGCCGAGAACCGCGCCTGCGGTATTGGCTCGTCGCCAGAACAATCCTGCAGCGATCGGCCAGATCGTGCTGGCTACGAAGGCGCCGGTGAAGTAAAGCAGTTCGGCCAGTGTCGTGAGCCGCGGCGCGCAAAGAATCCATGTCAGTATACCCAGTCCCACAATGATCCGCGCCGTTGCCTTGCGCATCTCCGCCGCCGAGGCGTCAGGCCGCATATGGCGTCGATAGATGTCTTCGACGACGAGTATGCTGGTTGCGGCGAGCAGCGAATCGATACTCGACGACAGCGCCGCGAATACCATGATGAGCACCAGCACGGCGCCCGTCGTGCCGAGAATTTTCGCCGCAATCATGGGTCCGACCATATCGGCCGCGGGCACGTTCAAGCCGAGCGCCGGCGCGGCCAGCGCGATGAAGCCGGCAACGATGGGGATCGGCGCCCAGAGGACGCCGGCGAGCATGTACGCCCGGAAGCCGACGCCTGCGCGAAATGCGAAGGCGCGGCTCCACCAGACGTTCGAGTGAAAAATTTCACCGACACCGAACAGCAGGTTATTGAACAAAAACATGATCGAGGCGGGCATCAGCAGATTGAGCAATTCCGGCCGCTCGGCCAGCGCGGCGGCGTGAATCGTGTCCAGCCCGACCTCCCTGATTGCCAGCACCGCGATCACGACCAGCCCGGAGAGAATCAGCAGCGCCTGAACGAAGTCTGTGCCGATGACAGCACGCAACCCGCCGAGCAGGGTGTAGCCGACGCAGATGGTAAGAATGACCGTCATCCCGTAGTGGTAGGGAATCCCGGTCAGCGCGTGAATCAGGATGCCTCCCGCCATGCCCATGCTGACCAGCCAGCCCAGGCTGTAAAAAAGCGAAATGAGCAAAAACACCCGCCAGGCGACGGTCCCATAGCGAAGGCGGATGAAATCGCCGCTGGTATAGCCGCTCGGCATCAGTCGCCGGATACGCCGCGCGAGCGGCGCGAACATGAAGAGGCCGACGGAGCCGAGCGAATACCCCAGCATGCCCCACACCCCCATTTGCAGGGCGAGCTGCGGCGCGGCCATCGTCGTGTTGCTGGTAACCCAGGTGGCCATCGCGGTGGCGGTGCCCAGCGCGAGTCCCACGCGGCGGCCGGCCAGCACGTAGTCGTCGAGTTGCTGGGCGCTGCGGCCCCAGTACCAGCCGAGCGCAATCCACAGCGCGCTGAACGCAGCAAGAATGAGCCAGCCGACCGTCGGGTCGAGGATTGCGCTCTGGACGATATTCATGAAATTGCCGTGCCGCTCCGGTCACCGGCTCCGCCAGGCGAACGATAGGCTGTGGCGCGCAGAAGCCTCCTCATGCGCGCTCTCGGGCACCTTTCGTGATGACCAGCGCGGTCCCCAGAAACACCACGGCCCCCAGTGCAAAAAAGCCGAAGGCGCGTTCGATCGGATGATGAAGAACCGTTACTTTTACGGTATTGCTCCACGCGGCGTCGGCGCGGGTGGGGCGGGCGCGGTAATACCACTCGCCGTCGGACTTTCCGGACATCACCCGCGCCTTGTCGCGCCCCGAGTAAACGAGCCTTGGCGAACTGAAGTCGGGCGTCGGCGATTCCTGAAGCTCAATTGCGGTGTCGGCAAACCAGCGCAACTGAAAATAACCCGCGCTTGCAACTTCCGTGTCCGCTTCCAGCCGCACCGGCTCGGCCAGTGCGGTGCCGGATGCGGCAATGACGGCAGCGATCAGCACATTGATCAGCTGCCTGCAGCGGCTACGAATTGCGACTTTTTGCGCAACTGGATGAAGGATAACGCGTTCCTGAAAGAGAATGAGCGGTGGGCGAGGGGTTATTTTAGCGAATCGGCCGCGGGATTTCAGGTGATGACGAATGGACGCGCGGAGCAGACTATTCGGAGTTTCGCGAGAGATCCTTTTCAGTGGCCAGTGCCACGGTTGCGCTCAGCAGGAGATTGGCGCCGATTTCGACATCGGTCCAGTGCGTCCATTCATCCGGAGAGTGGCTGACGCCGCCGACCGACGGCACGAAAATAAGGCCGGCTCTGGTAATTTCAGAGAGGAACTGGGTGTCGTGGCCGGCGCCGCTCGGCATCCTCTCGAAGCTGTAGCCGAGCGCCGCCGCGTGCTCCTCGAGCAGTTCGACGACGCTCAAATCGCAGCTCATGGGAGACAGCCAGCTGATCTGTTCGTATTCGAATTTCAGGTTGTGTCGTCTCGCTATGGCAGACAGGCTCTTGCGGCAGGCGTTGCACAGTTCCTGCATCGCATGCTCGTCGCTGTCCCGGCCTACCAGCGTAAAAACCGCCTCTCCCGGGATCGTGTGCGGGCTGCCTGGTTTCAGATCCACCTTGCCGACGGTGAGGCGGCTGCGGTCGGTGCCGTTCTCGTCGATGATCCGCGGAATTTCGTGCGCGAAGTCCGCGAGTCCCATGAATGCGTCGCTGCGCATGTTCATCGGAGCGGTACCTGCATGGTCGGCTTTGCCGATCAACCGCACGATCCATTTGTAAACGCCGGATATACCGTCCACGACGCCGATGGATTTACCGATTCTTTCCAGCACCGGCCCCTGTTCGATGTGCAGCTCGAGGAATGCGCGCATCGACTCCGGCGTGCGCCGGGCGTCGAGGGCGCCAAGTGGCTCGAGCCCCGCCGCCGTCATGGCATCCGCGAGCAGCTTGTCGTCCGCATCGTGCATGTTGAGAATGACGCCGGGAGTGAGGACACCGGCGATGGCCTGGGCGCCAAGCATGCCGCCGTAGCGACCTTCTTCCTCACTCGTGGCCAGCAGTTCGACGGGCCAGTTCAGAGTTATCCCTGCCTCCCTGCACACACGCAGAACTTCCAGCGCTGCAACGACGCCGAGCGCGCCGTCGAACATGCCGCCGGCCGGCACGGTATCGAGATGCGAACCGATGGTCACCGTTGGCTTGTCGCTCTCATGCAGGCAGCCGTACACGTTACCGGCGCCATCCATCCGCGGATGAAAGTCTTCCCGCTCCAGCAGATCCATGAGCCAGCGCCGGGCAGACATGTCCGCTTCCGAGAAGCCGATCCTGTAGACGCCCTTGTCGTGCTCGTTGAAGCCGATGCGGGACAGTTCCAGCAGCGTATCCTTCAGACGCTCGAGGTTTATCTGCAGCCGGGGAGTTATTTTCGCGGCCTGTTCCATGAGCTTCAGCGTAACCGACCCGGGACAGGGAGGCAAAGACGCGCGGCGCGGCTTTCGGGCGCAGGTGGAATTTTCATATCGCAGTCCCCATGGGCAGAGTGGATTCCGCGGTTCCAAATTGCCGTCGATCTCGTCCGATGGCCAGCCCCTCCTGCTGCTGCCGCGGGAACTCTTCGAACAATACCGCCACCGCTTCGACGATGGACTCCCGTCAGACCCGTTTTTTTGACAGGATCCTGTTTTCTTCGTTCATGAACGCGGCCGCTGCTGCGCCGCGGTCTATCGAGCGCCACTTGTTCCACGCATCGGCATCTGGAAACACCTCAACTTCGTGTTCGCCTGTTCCCTGCAGCCTGAGAGCGGTGCCGGGGAGAAGTCGACCGTCCTCTGCCAGAACGTTGTTCGCACCGTCGATCAGCCCCGGATGGTGGATGCGAATCTGGTACCTGGCCGCCTTGTAACGCATCGAAACGGTGAAATCCTCCCACTCGTCCGGCAGGCAGGGACTGAAGTACAGCCGGTTACCTCGCCGCCGTATTCCCATCACGTTTTCGATCGCAATGCGGTAGATCCAGGCAGCGGACCCCGTATACCAGCTCCATCCTCCGCGACCGGTGAAGGGCGGACAGCCGTAGATGTCTCCGGCCAGGACATAGGGCTCGATGCGGTAGTGTTCGGCATCCTTTCGCTTTGCACTGCGGTTGAGCGGGTTGAGCCAGTTGAGCCAGCGGAAGGCGAGTTCCCTGTCTCCGGACTCCGCGGCCGCGAGCAAGGCCCAGGCCGCGGCGTGGTTATACTGACCGCCGTTTTCCCTGATCCCTCGCGGGTATCCTTTGATGTAGCCCGGGTCTTGCTTGCTCGAATGAAATGGCGGGGCGAGCAGCTTTATCAGGCGATGCTCATCGTCGATAAGGTGCTCCTTCACGGCGGCCAGAGCGTCCTTTTGGCGTTCGGGATCGCCACCTGCGATGACAGCCCAGACCTGCGCGATGAGATCGATCCGGCATTCGCCTCTATCCGGACCACCGAGCACGGAGCCGTCATCGTAAAAGCCGCGGAGATACCAGCCACCCGACCAGCCGTTTTGCTCGACGTTTTTCTGCAGTTCCAGGCGAAGATCCCTGTAAGAAGCGGCGCGCGCGGCATCTTTTCGCAACCTGCATATCGGTTCAAAGCGGCGGCAAATGTCGATCAGGAACCATGCCATCCAGAGGCTTTCGCCGTCACCTTTTATACCCACGCGGCTGTAGCCGTCGCACCAGTCACCGGTTCCTATAGGCGGCAGTCCGTTTCTGCCGAAGGTCATGCGCGCATCGATGGCACGGCAGCAATGTTCATAGATGCTGTCAGTATCGTCTCCGTGACGATACTCGGCGTATCGTTCATGCTCGGCCTCCGCAAGCGGTAGACCGGTGAGGAACGGCACGTCCCGATCCAGCAGCTCGAAGTCCCGCGTCACCTCGATATAGCGACACACGACGTATGGGAGCCACAGCAGGTCGTCCGAGCAGCGTGTTCGGACACCCCGAAGCGGGTCTTCGTGCCACCAGTGCAGTACGTCGCCCTCCTCGAATTGCACGGCTGCCGCTCTGGCAATATGCGCCGCAGTCTGTTCCGGCTCGAGATGGAGCATTGCCATCACGTCCTGCAACTGGTCGCGGAAACCGAGCCCCCCGCTTGCCTGATAAAAACCGAGCCGTCCGTTCAGGCGCGACGATATGACCTGGTACGGCAGCCAGCGGTTGAGCATTGCGTTCAGCGCCGCATCAGGCGTATTCACGACCGTGTGCGACAGCAGATCGGACCAGTTACGCTCCTGCCGGCGGTATGCATCCTGCGCCTCGCTCGAAAGGCGGTATTTTTCCGACAAAGCGGCGGCGTGCTGCTGATTCCTCCCCGCGCCCAATATGAAATGCAACTCGAAAGCCTCGCCTTCCGCGAGGCTGACGTGCACCTGGTACGCTGCGAGCGGAAACCCGCAGGGGCTGACACGGCCCGAGAGCCCGATGGCGTGCAGCCCCGCAGGGCTGCTCCAGGAACGTGTCGCTCCGAGGAAATCCTCGCCGTCGAAGCTGATGCCGTGTGCTGCCAGGTTGCTGCTCAGGAACGCACGAGCATCGGGATAACTTGTTGAAAATCCGTTTCTGACAAACAGCGTGTTTCGCTCCGCGTCCCATTCGGGCAGCAGGTGGAGGCCGGGCGAACTGCCGTTTAAGCCCAAGCGCCATTCCGCCGCGTAAGTGATGGTGAGGCGGCGCGCCCGCGGCCAACGATTCTGCAAACGCAGCCGTACGATCTTGACCGGTTCCTCCGGATCGACGTGAATGCTTGCACGTTGCTCGAGGCCTTCGCTCATGTGCTCGAAGCGGCTGAAGCCGGTTCCGTGGCGCGCCACGTACGGATGGCTGTCTCTCGCCGGACCGGGCAGCGGCGACCAGAACAGCCCTGTTTCTTCATCACGGATGTACACAGCCTCGCCGGTACGGTCGAGGACCGGGTCGTTGCTCCACGTCGTGAGTGCGTATTCGCTGCTGTTGCGATACCAGGTATAAGCGCTGCCAGATTCGCTGATCAGCGTGCCGAATTCCGGATTTGCCAGGATGTTGCACCAGGGCGCCGGAGTCGAATCGCCGCGCTCCAGGTACAGGACGTATTCTGCCGAATCCCGCGACAGGCCCCCCAGACCGTTGTCCAGGAGCAGATTGGTCGGCCGCTTGACCGCAGGAATCGGATCGCGGCGCACCGGCGCGCTGGGCTGCGGCAGAAACCCGGGAATAACGGCTTGCTGTTTCCGTTGCTGCCGCAGTTGGCGGTACCAGTCGTCGAGACGCAGGTCGAAAGTCAGCTGCGAGCTGAGCGCAAGCGCCGCGCGACCGTCCTCATCCAGGCTGTACGCGGGAATGACATACGTCCCGAACTGGCGGTTCGTCGCCGTGCGCCTCAGGTACTGCCGGATGATTTTCTGCAGCCGGTCGTGTGTCGGATGGGTATAAGCGCTGTCGCTCTCGTCGAGGAACACGACGTCGGCAGCCATTCCTCTAGCCTGGCAGACGGACAGCGCGCGTATCAGGCTTTCCACCTGGCGAAAATTGACCGCATCGCTGATGACCGCCGTCAACAGCGGTCGATCGCCTGAAATACCGTGACGCCACAGATGCGTCTGCGCCTGTCCTGCTGCCGCCATGGAGAGAATTCGGGCTGCGTCGGGGATGGGAGGTGCCAGTGTGTTGCCGAACAGTTCAGAGGCGCGCTGCACGTCCCGGGACGTAACTTCGAGCCGCATCAGTTCCTGTTGCGCGTGCCGGCGAGCGCCGCCGATGGTCCAGTCGACAGCCTGTATCGATTCAAACTGGTTCAGATTGCGCAATATCTCGACCTCATCGTCCCCGGCGCCGGTAATGAAGGCGCCATGAAAGGTGTCTCGCGCGGGGACGGTGATAAAGAGTGCGATCACGGCGACCGGATCCAGTGTGTCACCGGCGCGGCATTGCAATTCCGGATAATCCGCCTGCAATGCCGCGGGTCGCTCGCGGCTGCCCGTGCGCCCGATAAATCTCAGGCGATCCGTTTCGAACTGCATTTCGCATTCGCTGCCCGCCTGCGTAATCACTTTGCAGGCCAGGCAGAGCGACGGGTCGCTTTCGCCCCGCGAGCGGCGGCGGAATACCAGCGTTTCCTGCTCTTCGTGAAATTCGCCTTCCACGAACATCTTGCTGAACAGCGGATGGCGAGCATCGCTCCGGGCTTCGGTAAGCACGGGCTCGCTGTATGCACAGACCAGCAGCCGTCTCGGCTTGTTTCCGTCGTTGGTGATGCTCAGCTTGCGCACTTCGAGGTCGGAGAAAGGCGCGACGACTATTTGCTCCCTGACCAGCACGCCGTGGCGTGTATCCCGAAATTCCACGGAGTCCGGAGAACAGATTATGGTGGGACTGCGGCTGTGGGAGGCCAGTCCCGGCGACCAGATCGCGTTGCTTTCAAGATCTCGTATATAAGTGAGCGAACCCCCATTCATGCCGTCGACCTGCGGCACCCAGCGAGTCATCGCATAGCCTCGCCAGTTGAGATTACCGCCGCCCAATGCCGTCACGAACGATGACAGCCTGGTGTTCGCCAGCATCGTGACACTCTTGTCCGTGCTTTCCAGCAACCAGCTTTCGACGGCCACCGACTCCGGTTCCGCCTGCTTGAGCGGCGCTTCAAACGTCTCGAGCGGCTGCATTCGTGCGCGCAGTGGCAGTTGCTCGTAGAGCAGATATTCGGTGCTTGCTATGCGGGCGTCCCGATGAAAACGCTCGATAAAGAGATCTCCGCAAAGAAGATTTGCTATAGCGGCAAGGCTCATGCCCTGGTGGTGCGCCATGTACGATTGCACAACCTTTGGTTTGCCCGGGTGTCGAATCGATGCAATGCCGAAGTCCAGCGCTTCGAAAAAACCCAGCTCGCCGCGTCCACCGAGCCGCTCGATTTCCCTCGCATTCTCAATGGCGGCGGAATGATTGAACGGCAGCGCGAGAAAGCCGGAATAGCTCGAGATCACGAGCCGCTCCCCCTGGTCCCATTTCAATCCAAGGCGAGGAATGCCGAACGCCTGGTATTGATAGCGGCCGTGCTGGTCGAAATGGTGATAACCGGATTCGGAGATGCCCCAGGGAATCCGGTGTCGGCGTCCGAAAGCTATTTGCAGTTTCACTGCCCCCCGGCAACTCTGGGCAAGCAGTCCAAAACGCGGCGTCCGCATGAGAAGGCGCGGCATGAGGTATTCAAACGATGTTGCGCTCCATGACAACAATACGCGCAAGCCTTTGATGCTGGTCAACGGACGACCGAGGTGCACCCAGTGCTTTGGCGGCACGTCTCCTTTGGCAATCGCAACGAAGCTGGCGAGTCGCGCCTCGGAGGCGAGCAGGTCATAGAAGCTGGAATCCAGTTCGGCCGAATCAACGCGGTATCCGACATGGAACAGATGGCGCTCCTGATTATAGAGAAAGCGGAAATCGGTATCGGCAACGAGGGTGCCGAGCGTCTCCGTCAGGTTGCCGATCTCTTCCAGCAGCGCCTGGATCGCATTCACCGAATGGCGCAGCTCTTCGCGGAACTGAGCTACCGTTTCCCGCCAGGCGGACGCTTCCGGGCCGGCTTCGCTCTGACGTTCGATATGCTTGTCGACGTACTCGGCGACGTTCGTAACCCGGCGGGGGAGTGCGGATAGCGAGGATGCCGCCAGTTCGCGGTCGATGATGCCGATGAGCTCGGCAGCATACTCCTGCCCATCCGTCTTTCTCCACTCGGCGAGCCTGATCGTCCATGGAAACAGTTCCCGGAGTTCGTTCAATGCGGAAGCGGAGCGCCGGGTAAAGCTGCCGGCATAGCTTCTGAATTCCCGTATCTCCTCGTTCGTCCAGTCGATGTTCTCGTCGTCTATTGTCTCGAGCAACGCGCTGTTGAGCGCATCGCTCAAGTCCCCGGCCAGCCGCCTGATTGAAAGCTCCGGCGGGCTGCCCGTCCGGAACTCCCTGCTGATGTCCCCCAGCACGCTCTGCAGGCGTGCCGGTGGTCGCATTCTCTTGTGCTGAAGCAGGCTTTCCAGCTTGTCGTGAAGCACGCCCAGATCATCTTCCAGAGCATCCAGTGCCGGTTGCGCGGAAAATGTCGAGTTCCTGATCTCGAGCAGGGTTTCCCGAACCGCAATCATTGCAGCCACCAGGTTTCCGCTGTCGACGGTTGATACGTACCGTGGCATCAGCGGCTGGCGGTCGGTCAGTGAATACCAGTTATATAAGTGTCCCCGATGCTTTTCGAGATGAAGGACGCTCTGCAGACTGTGGTGCAGCGTGTAGACGCACTCACGCAGGCCGGTATAGCCGAGATCCCAGGATGCAGCCGCCGACAGCAACGCGAAGCCGATATTGGTGGGGGAGGTCTGGTACGCGACCTGAGGCATCGGCTCGAGCTGTATGTTGTCCGGCGGCAGCCAGTGCGTGGCAGGCGCCACCTGCTGTTCGAAGAACCGCCATGTGCCTCGCGCGACGCGACGAAGCCAGATCCGGTCTTCGGAGCGCAGCGGGCGCGGGGCCTTCTTCTCGGCTCGGCTGATTCGAAATGCGATTGCGGGCGACAACGCCCACAGCGAAAGCAAAACCGCGGCCGGGAGAAAAACAGCAGGTTCGACGATCAGGAACACCAGTGCGTTCAGCCCGGTCCACGCGGGGCCCGCCCACATGCGGCGCCAGAACAACGCCTGGCCGCGATCGACGCTTACGTCCCGGGCGACTTCAGCCGCCGTTGACCATTCGAGCAGGTTTGCGCGACTGACTGCAAGTCTGTAGACGGTGCGGACGATGGCATCCAGCGCCACCAGTGCTTCCACCGGCAGAAATGCCAGCATCAGTATCCAGTGGGCGAGGTCTCTGCCGGCATGGCTCATCACATTCATGAGGCTCGAGCGGGCAGTACCCCATCGCCAGGTGCTGGTTCTGAAGGCCGCCAGCGCGTGCAGGATCTGTCCGATACCGGCCGCGATCATCACGACACCGGTGAATGCCCACGGATTGACCGCCAGGAATAGCCATCCCAGCGAGAACAGGCCGAGAATTGCGGGTGCAAGAAGGCTGCGGCGCAAGTTGTCGAACAATTGCCAGCCGCCGATCAGCCCTGGTTGAAAGCGCGCGAGGCCTGCCTCGGGCTTGCAGCCGAATAACCACGGCAGGAGTTGCCAGTCTCCGCGTATCCAGCGGTGCAGTCGCTTCAGGTGCGCCAGAAAACTGGTCGGGTAGTCTTCGAGCAGGACAATGTCGGTGGCCAGGCCGGCACGGCCGCACAGCCCCTCCAGCAAGTCGTGACTCAACACCCGGTTTTCGGGGATCCGTGACTGGGCTGTTGTGCGGAACGCATCGACGTCGTAAATACCCTTGCCGGCAAAAATACCCCGTGCAAAAAGATCCTGATAAATATCGGAAACCGCGTGCGTGTACAGGTCGAGCGTTACGTCGCCGGAATAGATCCGGGCGAAAGCGCTGGCCGAGCTTGTGGCCGGGTTGATCTCGATGCGCGGCTGAATGATGCTGTAGCCGTACTCCACGCTGCAGTTATCGCCATTGACGACGGCACTATTCAATGGGTGCGCCATTGTGCCCACCAGCCTGGCGGCAGCGCTGGTCGGCAGCAGAGTGTCCGCATCGAGCGTGATGACGTAGCGAATTTCACCGGGATTCTGCAGGTGGCCGCGCTGTACCTCGAAATCACGGTCGCCGGCGCCGCGAAGGAGCTCATTGAACTGCACCAGCTTGCCGCGCTTTCTTTCCCAGCCCATCCAGAGGCCCTCGACCTCGTTCCATCGCCGGCGCCGGTGAAGCAGGGCGAACGGTTCATGCGCGTCCGAGGCATAGCGGTGGTTCAGTTTGTCCAAACCGTTTATCACGTATTCCAGGAGTGCCTGATCGCCCGGTTGACTCGCCTTCGAGGCGTCGAGGTAGTCCGTCAGCAGCACAAACTGCAAGGTCGTATCGCTGTTGCCGAGGTAGTTCAGCTCCAGCACATGCAGCGTTTCGTCTATCGCATCACGGCTGGCCAGCATGGCCGGCATGGCAACGATTGCGCGATGCTCCGACGGAATTCCGTCTGCGAAATCCAGTTTCGGCAAGCGGCGCGGCCGCCGCAGTAGCGACAGCAGCGTATTCACCATATTCGACGCCAGTGTCAGCGCGGGAATTGTCGCAAGCGTGGTCGCCGCCAGGAGAAGAAGCAGGTGAGTCCCTGCATCGTTCAGCCAGGAGGCAAACAGCGTACACAATGCGGCGGCAACGGTTGAGAGTGACAACACGTAGATAACGCCTCGAGGCTGCCTGGGTCCCGGTAATGTTTTTCTGAACGTGAAGCCGCGCACGTTCAGATTGGAAGTCAGTTCGGTGAGGCCTCTATCGAGCAGATAGTATCCAACGTGCTGCTCACGGCTCAGCCTCCCCTGATCCTGCGCTTTCCGCGCAAGCCGCAATGCGGCATCTGCGATGTCCCATTCGGCGCGTTTGCTGATTTTTGCCGTCCGCTCGACGGTGTCGCGATAATCGTTGCGTGTGTCGAAGTCCATCCGCCCGTACATGCCCGTCGGGTCCATGCGCAGAATCGAATCGACGCGGCTCAAACGCTCGACGAACGATTCCCACTGGATAGCGGAGATATTGCGGAGACTCGTGATGCAGCCGCCGATGCCGGCTGTGAGTTCCTCGATTTCCTCTGCGCGCCCGGCATCCTGGCTCATGCGCGCAGCTTCCTCGGCAGTGCTGCAGATTTGTTGCAGTAGCCTGATCCGCAGCATTGTCGGCAGCGCCCACAGCTCCCCGATCGTGAGCGGACTTACCGTCTGGTATGCGCTGCAGAAGCGTTCGAACCGGCCGAGTTCGACGGGTGCCTTGTCGGGCCCAACGGCTTGATCGACCAATGCCGCGATTCTCGCCTGCCGCGCCTTCGTCCCCCGAACAGTGACGGTCGGCAGCTGGCGGTAGTATTTATCGGGCAGGCCTTTGTCGATTAGCTGCAGCGTGGCGCGGAGGATGTGGCCATTGTCGAGCAGCCACTGCGTGTAGGAGTATTTCCGCACCTGCTCCGGATCGCCCTCGTGCAGCCGGGCGAGAATGCGATTCGTATTATCTTCCAGAGCGCGATGCAGCGGACGGACGCGGGAAAACGCGCGCCCGGGCGCAAGCGAACCCTCATGGTCCCTGGCTAAGGCCGTGGCTTCGCTCTCGAGCGACGCGAGCGGAAGCGGGGCCTGCATCATTGCCTAGTTTACGCTGGCGCGTACTTCGGACTCGTCCAGGTAGACGCTGCGAAAGTGGTCGGGCGACATGGCAGCTGCGTCGGAACGCAGCACAAGCACGGGCTGGCGCGCGCGTGACAAAAGCGCCTCGCAAACGGCTCCGTAACCGCTACCATTGAGTTGCGTGTCCTGCGCGGCCATGACCAAGAGGTGCGCGTTAAGCTCGCGCGCGGCTTCCTCTATCGTCGCCACTATATTGTTGGATGCCAGCACCGAGCTTCTTGTGTCGATGTTGGGCGGAATAGTGGAGACCAGGTTCCTCAATTGCAGGTTCGCCTGCGATCTGGCCATCCGCTTGATATGTGCCAGAAAGCGGCGAGTCTCCGCCGTAACAGGGGCGCCGCCCGGCAGGTTGGGCTCCTCGACGATGCGAAGTAGATGAATCGACCCATCGAACGCCTGGGCGACCATCGCGGCAAATCCCGATGCCCACTCGGAACATTGGCTCCCGTCGATCGTGACCAGTATCTGCTCATAGCCGCGCTCGTCAAATTCGTGGGCAGGGTCTATGAGCAAAACCGACACAGCGGATGCGGAGATTACTTTCTGCACGGTACCGCCCATCGGAAACAGACGAGCATTTCCACTGCCGTAACGGGTCATGACGAGAATATCAATGTTGGCGTCCCAGACGCTTTGTATGATCGCCTTTGCTGCGTCGCCGTCCCGCAGTTCCCAGCGAACTCGCAGATCCCTCGCTTCCAGGGTCGCGGCAATACGCGACAGGTACACTTCGATCTGCAACTTCGCTAACTGCCAGTCGAGGCTGTTCACGGGCGGGGCAAAGGTATTGGACGATTGATTGACGACGCCGAGTAGCTCGACTTCTGCGGAAAAAGTCCTCGCTATTGCCATCGCATGGGGGATGGCTTTCTCCGCCGCGGATGAGCCATCCAGGGGTATGAGAATTCGAATCATCTAGAGTATCTCCGGGCGCATCTTTTTCGCGCAGAATTTGCAAAGAACCCGGCAAAACCGTGGTCCTTCCGTGTAAGTTGTCCAGAGCGCCGGTTTAAGTGTCGCTGCGCAGGAGGGTCTGCGCCATTCGCACTAACACGTATCCGCGGAAGAACCGACGGTGGAGCTTTGACGTCGACGACCGTCATGGAACGCAATCGAATCGGCCAGAGGCCGGTCGCTGCGTCCAGTCAGCAACAGAATGACCGTGAAAGGGGCCCGATCAGGAATGGGCGAAGGGCGGAGCTGTTGCATGACGGCTCGCCACTCGGGAATTGTACGCACGCCGACCGATCCAAGGCAAGGCCCCTGCGGCCCCGGCACGTTACAGTAGCGCATCCAGCTCTTTTTGCGCGTCTCTGAGGGTGTCGATCAGGTTACGGTGCAATTCTTCTTCAATCGGCTGCAAAGGCGGCCTGACCGGACCACCCGGACGTTTCAGGGTCTCACACGCGCATTTGACGCTCTGGAGGAAACTGCCGCTTCGCTCCAGGCAATACATGAGCGGCAGCAGTGCCGACATCATCCGGCGACCCTTGACGAAGTCGCCACGGAGCACGCAGGTTTCGAAGAGCGCAACGGCTTGGCGAGGCAGGAAATTAGCGAGGACAGACACCCAGCTGCGGGCGCCCCAGGCAAAGAACTCGAGCACCTGGTCCTCTGACCCGGCGCTCAAAGCCAATTGCGGATACTCCCGCGCAAGGAGCCGGATGCGGTCACTGTCGCCGCTGGACTCCTTGATGGCACAGAAGTTTCGCTCCTGTACGATGCGCTGCAGGAATTCGACGTCCATATTCACGCCCGTCCGGCCCG
>Ga0299913_10001951_pt1 | contig 15897 bp, 18 predicted proteins | sample RVTome_9_FD_201360 | JGI IMG/M metagenome (GOLD analysis project Ga0299913, IMG submission 201360) | Soil microbial communities from uranium-contaminated site in the Upper Colorado River Basin, Wyoming, United States - RVT155D38 (version 2) ...
TGAACGCGCGTCGCGGTCAACGTCCCTTGATTGAGGATCCCGCCGCCATCGGCCGCCGTCCGGCCGTTCTGCACTGTCAGCGACTCGAGGGACAGGCTGACGCCCGGCTGGACGGTCACGACCGTCCCACTCGAGCCACCGTCAATGATCGAGATCAGGCTGTCCGAGCCGCGGATCGTCAGGTTGCGGTCGACCGTGATCGTCTCGTCGAACCGCTCTCCGGCGAGGAGCAGCGTGTCGCCGGGTGAGGCCGCGTTGATCGCGGCCTGGATCGACGTGTGGTCGCAGCCCGCAGCACAGATCGTGATGCTGGCAGCCTGAACGTCCCTCGCCGGCAGCATCGTCCCGACCAGGGCGAGCGCCAGCGTGACGATGAGCCCGCGCCGTCGTGGTGTTGCTGTCCGCACGCCGTCTCCCTCCCGATCGGCCCAGCAGGCCACGTGAGGGCGCGGTCGTCATGAGTAGCCGACTACTCAATCAGCGGATCGGTCGGCCTCGATCGCGGTATTGGTGATCCCGAGGACCCTCGGCAGCTCCGCGCGCCCGGCGATACCGAGCTTCGCGTACGACGCTCGCCACGTCGTGCGCCAGCGCCTGGTGGACGAGCGTTGCCGTGTGCTCGTCGAGGTGATGGGCGTCGTCCACGGTGAGGACGAGAGGACCGCTCGCGTGGCGCGCTCCGCGAGCCGGCCGAGGATGGAGTGCTGCATGTGCGGTCGCCCGCCATTCCCTGCGCTCTTACGAACAAGGCCGATGCTCTGTGCGGCCGTCTGATGGCGACGTTCGATTGCGAACGTGCGTTCAATTTGGCAGGCCCGTCGCATGGAACGCAAGAGATGGCAAAGGCACCCGTCGCGTACGGCCCTTCAGGGCCAGAATCCACGACCGCAAAACGGCGCTCATGCGTCGCTCTTCGACCGGCGGGAGCGATTTCCGAGCCATTTTGCCCCCCGTAGCGCGGAGTCAATTATCCGCTGAGAGCCTCATGTAACGGGATCTGATTCAGCGGTCAAATGGCAGTTGTTGGGTCGCGCTACGCACGAATCGGAGGTTTGGCGTCCCCGGCAGGATTCGAACCTGCGACCCGCTGCTTAGAAGGCAGCCGCTCTAGTCCACTGAGCTACGGGGACTCCGTTATCCGGTCAGTCTATGCACGAAACTGCCGGATTGACGCCGGAAGAGAGCTCGAGCGGGTAATCGGGCGGTACGCAGGGCGTTAGCGTGAATCTTCTTCAGCCCGTGTCGTGACTGGTCGTTGCCACGGCGGGATCACAGATCCGCTACGCCGCAGACGATGAACGCACCGATCCAGCTGAATTCTTTCCCGAATAGTGGGCCGCCGACGGGTGCGACGCTGATCGACAGGCCGTCGACCCGGTATTTCCGGCCAGTCGTCGCAACGAGGGAGCCCGCACCGTCAAGCACGGCGATCTCACCATCGGCCAGCCGCACACCCTTGTACTCCGAGGGCCACGAAGCGGCGATGAACACCTGCGCTGGGTAGCCCACGCCCGAGGGCTGGGGAGTCAAGAGCTCGAGCGCGGTCACGGTCCGGTTGCTGGTGTTCATGATTGGGTCAAACACGTCAGCGTCGGCGCGAAGCCAGGCGCTCATCCCGCCGGGGCTATCCGCTCGTCCTTCGCAGTAATTCTCGGTGCCGTGGACGGGCAAATAGATAGGCTCGCCCGATGGCGGTGGCGGTGGCGGGACCGAGCCACAGCCGAGCAGGAACAGCGTCAGCGCGAGAGTGGTGGCTAATCGACGCATCACGGTGGCGGACCGTAGCACGAGGGTCCGGCGGGTCGACGCGCGGCTTGGGTCAGCGTTCAGAGCGAGTTACCCCGGGCCGAGTCCGATTGACGGCAGGTTCATGAACCGTCCGACACGGACGCGTTTCTGGGGGAGCCGGTGATTCAAGTTGGGCCTTGGTCTCTTCAATAAATCACCTCGATCGTCTCGCCGTCCGCAATGATCTGAGGTTTACCTCTGTAGAGATCGATGAAGCCCTCGATACAGACTCGCGTATTTGCGAAGCTCACCTCCGGCTGGCCTCCATAGAGCGCCCGATCCTCTTCCCAGATGACGATCGTGAACACTTCGTTTGGATACGGCTTGTCGAGATTGAGAAATGTGGGCGACCCGGACGACGATTCGGCGTATGTGGCCGACGCGACCGAACCGCAGACCTTCGCCACCGTCGATACATGGGCTGCGGCCTCCGCGGCCGAAACAGAGCCAGATGGGTAATGCGCGAATGCCACAGCCGCCGTGCTGCCGACCGCTGACGCTCGCTCGCCCCCGCTGTCGGAGCACGACGCAGCAATGAGCACAAGGGCTAACCAGAGGGCGACCCTGGCATCCCGAGGCGTGGAGTACGTCCTTCCCCAAGCCGCTTGCAAGAGGCTACGTGGCTGACGCACAGACAACGTAGACCGTGAAGTTGATCGCCAGGTTGTCGATGCCGTGGTACCACTTCACGGCCCAACCGGACTCCGTCGGGTAGCTCGCCCCCATAAAGTTCTTCTCTTTCGTTGCGACTGAGAGGGTGAACAGGTGTGAGTAGTCGTAGCCCCCGCCCGTTGGGACCTTGCCGACAGGGCAATCGACGGTTGACGTTCCCGACTCCACCTGAAGCGTCATCACGAAGTCTTCGGTCAGCACCTCGTAGCCGCTGACTCCAGCCGGACCTTGGTCGCCAGTGTCGCCCTTGAGTCCCTGATCGCCTGTGTCGCCCTTCAGGCCCTGGTCACCCGTATCGCCCTTGAGGCCCTGCGGTCCGACCTTGTTCCAGGTCCGAGTCTTCTCGGTGGCTTTGCATCGCTTGCCGTTCTCGTAGTTGATGAGCCGGATCGAGCCAGAGTCGCTCATGCACGCGGTGTAGACGTTCGTGTTCGAGTCTGGGATTGCCGCGCTGGCGAGCCCGGCAACAGATATGACGACGATGAGGACGAGCCCGATCACGGCGAAGATCCGGGCGATGGACGGCGACATTGGGTACCCCAATCACTGCGACAGGCCCGAGCGTCGCCTTGATGCACCTCGATGCCAACCACCCATCCGGACCTTGGGTCGCGGACCTTTAGGGCCTCATTCCAAACAGTCGACGATGATCCCCGGCTTCGGCCAGCAGCGGAGCGACGGGCGACCCGGGCCGTACCATCCCCGGAATGCCGGAGGCCGTCGTCACCGCCCTAATCGGCGCCATCGGTGGATTCGTGGGCGGGATCGTGGTCGCGTTTCTAAAGCCAGTCAATGGACGACTGGCGAGCGAAGCAGGCAGAGGCCAGGGCAACCTCGCGCGAGAAGATCGCGATTCGCCGCTCCCGCATCGAGCGAGTCGGCACGCTCCTGGCCGCGACGAGCCCTGAAGGCGATTACACCGCGTCCACGGAGGCCGGATATCACGAGCTTCGGACTGCTGCCGCGGCCATCGACGATGCTCCGCTCACCGAGCACATCGGACGTATGCATTCATCGCCGAGAGGCAGCAGTGATTGGAATGCCGCCTTCGGCGATGCGCGGCACCGGACTGGAGAGCTCCTGAGTCAGCTCGACCGCGTGGACTGAGCGGCTAACTACGCCCCATTCGCTCGTGGTCCCACGCTCATGAGCACGCCGCACTCATCGCCACGCTTAGAAGGCAGCCGCTCTAGTCCACTGAGCTACGGGGACCCGCGCGGCGCACAGTCTACGCACGAAACTGCCCGATTGACGTCGGGCGAGGCGGTCCCGCGACGATCATTCGCGCCGCAGCGTCAGGGCGGTCGGCGCTGGTCAGGGCTGCACCTCGAGCGTGCCACGCCACACGCCGCAGTGTTTGGCGTTCAGCACGATGATTCCCGCCGCGATCGTGACGTCGCGCGAGTATTCACATTCCTCGATCTCGCTGATGGACGGCCCGCCGATGGACAGCACCTCGGTCCACGTGGCGCCGTCGACGGAGACCAGCGACACGAGTCGGGACTGGTGTGTCTCCGCGACTGCGAGGAACGCCTGCCCGCCAAGGCCGGCTTCGACGACCGCGAGCTGTTGGACGAACATCTCCGGCAACGTCCCGCGAAGCGCCCATGGGCCCCCCGCCTCCCGGCCCCACAGCTCGTACCTGCACCCCGACGCTCCGTCTTCACAGACCGCCACGGGGGCGAGGAGGAGCGCTCCGATCGCCGCCATTGGCCCGATGCCGACTGGTGGCGGGCTCGACCTGGTCGTGATCGTGCCGAAATCCTCCCAGACCAGCCCATCGCTGGAGCGCCACATTCGACGGTCGCAGCCCTCGCACGTCGTCCCCGCGAGCACGAGCCCGTCCGGGGTCGACTGGATCGATGAGTATTGGAACGTCTCCACGCCGAGACCCTCCAGGCCGATCAACGTCCACTCGACGCCGTCGTTCGACACATACGGACCGGTGCTCGATTCGGAAGGAAAAAACTCCAAACGCGTGCTGCCGATCACGATCGCGCCAGAGGGAGCGACCGCGAGACTGTCGTCGTAGCGGCAGGCAAGGCGGGTGCAGTACTCGGACGGGAATGCACCTGCCCGAGTCCAGGTGGAGGCATCCGCCGATCGCCAGATCTCGAGGCGCTTGGGTGACCCGGGCTCATTCCCGGTGATGACCCAGCCGTCCGGGCCGACGGCGAAGTCCTGTGGCAGCGAGGTCACGCCCGCGAGCGATGGCGGCGTCCACGTCCGGGCGTCCTCCGAGACCAATGTCGTCAGGCATCCGTGCCGGTGTTCGGCGCACCAGAACGCAACCCAGCGCTCCCCATCGTGGAAGACATACCCCAGGGCCTCGCCCCAATCCTCCAGCTCCATGAGCTCATCCAGCGGCTCCCAGCGAACCAGGAGGTGCTCGCCGACCGTCGCGTCCGAGGTCGGGGCGGGCGTGGACGTGGGGCGGAGCGAGGCGGTCGGAATGAGGGTGACGGACCATGAGGGCTCGCTCGATTCATCCGGCGGAGTGGCGCAGCCGATCGCGAGCAGGGTGACGAGCGCCACGCGAGCGAGAACCGCCGCTCCATGCATCCGGCGAGTCACGCCGGGGATTGTGGCAGGCCGCCACCGCGCGAGATCGGGAACGCGACGTGATCGTTACAGCGCCCCACGACGTCGCCGCGCCGAGCGCGAAGCAGACCATCGCGGAGCGGCTGTAGCGGCTGCAAGACATTCAGGACCGGCTCTAGACATCGTCCGCCGAACGACCTCGAACCGAGCGGCTACGTACAGCCCTTTCGGTCCCCTCCCCACGTTCGGGAGCACGTCGCTCTCACGGCCACGCTTAGAAGGCAGCCGCTCTGTCCACTGAGCTACGGGGACGTGGCCGCGCGCAAGTTTACGCATGACTCCAAACGAGGTCGGGCCTCGGAGGGCTCGCTGGGGATTTGGCGATCGGCCCTGCCGCACGATCCGCCGATTGCGAGATGGGCGGGGGCCACCTACCCTCCCGAGACGTGCGGATCTCGAGCGGCGCGGGCCGGCCGAGGCAGAGCGTGCGCCTCCTTCGCGCCTTCACGGTCGCCGCCGCCACGGTCCTCGTTGCGGCCCTCGCCTACCAGGCGGTCGGCTCGATGCTCATCGTGATGCGCGAACATGCCGAGACGAACCGGACGACCGCGCGTTTCGACCCTCCGGTCTGGGCTGGACAGGTCCTTCCGGTCCCATGCGGCAACGGCGGCTTCTACGCGCGCGATCAAGAGACGATCGTTCTGACGATCTCCGCCCACTGCGCCGTCGCCATACCCGGTTCGCCGTGGCATGACGCGGATGGTCGGTTGATCGGGACCTTCGGGCCGGCTGCGCAGCTCCCGGAGTGCCCCGACGGGCGCTTCTGCGCACCGTCGGACTTCGTCAAGTTCGAGCTCGCGCCGGATCGCATCCCGTGGGGGCACCTCAATCTCGTCGACCTGGGCGCGGGCGGCTACCGAACGATCGCGCAGGGCATGCGTCCGCTGTCCTGCGCCGACGTCGAGGAGGGCGACCCTGTCGAGGTCAATGGCCGCGAGCACTTCCGGACCGGAAAGGTCATCGCGATCGGATCCTATGAGTACGAGACGGACACGATGTTCCCGTGCATGATCATCAGCGACGTCCAGGGCCAGTACGGAGACTCGGGTGGGGCGGTTCTGGTGGATGGCCAGCCCGCCGGCGTCACGGCTCGCGTGATCAGTGGGTACCTCGCCTTCACCCCGCTGGCCGAAGGCCTCGAGAACCTTGGACTTGTCCTTTGCACCGCTCCCGACTGTGACCTGTCTCCGAAGGCGGCAACGTGATCGGCCGACTGAGCGGATAACTAGGGCTCATTCGGTCGCACCGCCACGCTCAGGAGCACGCCGCACTCATGTCTCGGCGTAGAAGGCAGCCGCTCTGTCCACTGAGCTACGGGGACGTAGCGCGGCGCACAGTCTACGCACGAAGGCCAACCTGCTGGGCGAGTAGAAGCGTCGCGTCGTCCTAGCGCAGGCCCTTGCGGAAGAACGAGACGAGCGCGTCGTGGAGCATCGCGTCGACTGCGGGCTGGTCCGAGTAGAAGCCGTACCCGTGGTCGGCGTCGGGGATCGTGACGATCTCGAGCGACTTGGCGGAGCCGGCGGCCGCTGCCTGAAACAGCTCGACCTGGTTGAACGGGATGACCTGCTCCTCCTCGCCCCAGATCAGCTGCACGCGACCGCCGAAGTACGAGAGATCCTCGGCTGGATCGGCCGCCAGCGTCTCCTGGAACCACTCGAGACTCGTGTCCTGCACCTGGCCGAACTGTGTCGTGATGACGACATGCCCGTTCGCCAGGGCCTCGGCGTAGTAGGCGTCCCACTGCGCCGCGCCGAAACTCAACTTGAACACGGCGTCGGGATCGGCGAGCGGACCGAGGAGCGACACGGCCTTATACGGCGTGCCCGGCCGGCCCGCCAGCATCGCGACGACGGCCGAGCCCTCGCTGTACCCGAACGCGCCGATCCGGTCCTTCATGACCGGCAGGTTGCGGACGGCCCACGTGAGGGCGGCATCCGAGTCCGCTTTCATGGTCGTGTAGGAGAGCTTGGTGAACGGCTCGGTGCTGTCACCGGCGCCCGCGAAGTCGAAGCGGATGCTCATGATCCCGGCCCGTGCCAGCGCGTCGGCGACGCGAGCCAGGCCGCCGTTCTCGTTGCGCCCGCCTCCATGGCCGTGGTGGATCACGACCAGCGGGAATCGCTGATTCTTCTTCCCGTCCGGCGTGACCACCGTTGCCGGAATCTCGAGCCCGCGCGACGGGATCTGGAGCTCGGTCGAACTGACGTTGTACCGGTCTGGTTTCGCGCCCAGGACGCCGGGGACGCCGAGGGCCAGCAGTGCGATCAGGGCGACGGTGACGGCCGGGCGAATCCTTCTCACGATGCTCCTCCCTGGCGCGACCGTTGCTCGAACGAGGTAGATCGAAGGGTAGTCGAGAAGATAGCAACGGCCACGGTGCTCGCATCTCCACGCTCGGAATCACGCTGCATTCAGGGCCACGGCGCACGAACAAGGTCGATGGCCGAGGACGCGGGCGTGCTCAGGCTTGGAGCGCTGATCCTCGCCAGGAGTCGCGAAGCTCGTCCAGGACGCCACGCCGGCCTGTCGGGGCGTAGCCGCGCGCTTTGCCGCGAGCGGTGCCGAGCTCCTCGTGAGCCTCGTGCGCGTACTGCGGCTGGGGTTCGATCACTGTCGCGTTGACGGTATCCGTCTGCCGCCGCTCGACGTACTCCACCGCCCGCTCGTCGCCGGCGATCGACGTGCTGCAACCGACGCACTGGAACAGCGTGCTATGTGGCATGTCCCGCATGGTACGACTGAGCGGCTAACTAGCCCGCATACGGTGGCCGGTCCACGCTCAGAAGCACGCCGTACTCAGCCGGACGACTCGGTGCCTCCCCCGCCGCCTGCGGTTCGCGCGATCGGGCCCGCCGTACCATCTGCCGAGTGCCCGGCTCCACGAGGCGTTCTAGGCTGCCGAGAACCTCGCTCCAAGGGAGGACGGATGCGTCGGGCTAGCGAGCGGATCTCGAGCGGCGCGAGGCCCAGGCGGATCGTGCGTCTCCTTCGCGCCTTCACGGTCGTCGCCGCCGTGATCCTCGTGCCGCCGCCGCCAACCTCGCCGTCGGCGTGATGCGCGAGCGTGCCGAGACCACACGGACGACGGCGCGTTTCGACCCGCCGGTTTGGGCTGGCCAGAACTTCATCGTCCAATGCGCCGGAGGGTTCTACGCCCGCCACGAGTCGACGATCGTGCTCATCATCAGTTCGCATTGCGGCAGTCCCGGACACACGCTTCGTGACGCACAGGGGCAGATGATCGGCGTCCTGGGCCCGCGCGCAGAGCTCGCTGACTGTCCCGAGGGCCGCTTCTGCGCACCGTCGGACATACTCACGCTGGCCCTGGCGCCCGACCGCATCCCGTGGGGCCACCTCAACATGGTCGACATGGGCGCCGGTGGCTACCGGACGATCGACGCCGGCACCCGACCACTCGCCTGTCCCGATATCGCGTTCGGCGACCGGTTCGAGATCAACGGTCGGGAGCACTATCGCTCAGGGACGGTCACCGCCAGCGGGCCGTACGCGCACGAGACGGACACGATCTTCCCGTGCATGATCGTCGGGGACACCATGGTCACGGTCGGCGACTCCGGGGGCGCCGTGCTCGTCAGGGGCTTGCCGGCAGGGGTCGTCGCGCGCGAGCTCGGCGGACGATTCGGGTTCACGCCGCTCGCGGAAGGCCTCGACAACCTCGCTTTGATCCTGTGCACGACGCCCGACTGCGACCTGTCTCCGGACCGGGCGGTCCAGCCCTGAAGAATCCGATCGGGCGAACCGATTGAGTCCATCACTGGCTGTCCCTGGGTCACGTCGCGGGAGACAGTTGACATCAGCTTAGGCACGCCTCATCACCCAGTCCTGGTCCCCGTAACTTCCCATTCGCCCCGGCCGAGGTTCCCAACACGCGCGTGCGGCTTGGACCTCGCGCTCGCGCGTTGGGATCAGGGACCGTGGAGAACGTCGCCGTCGGGTAACACGCGACGAGTCCGCGGCTCCGGCCAGCCAGCGCCGGCGGCGAGCGACGGGGCCGTACTCTTCCCGTCATGATGTGGGCAACGCTCGGTCGTCGGGCCAGGCTCTGGCGGGTTGTCCACGCGTCGTGGTCGGTAGCCCAGCTGGCGTGCCTCGGCTACATCTGGTCGTCGGTCCTCTCGGGACGGCGCAGTCGGCGACTCTGGGCGAGTGTTGCGTTTCTGAGCGCAGAGGGCGCGGCCCTCGCCGTGGGTCGCGGTAATTGCCCAGTGGGGCCGATGCAGGCCGAGTGGGGCGATCCCGTGCCGTTCTTTGAGCTCGTGCTGCCACCCCGAGCGGCGAAGGCCGCGATTCCGATCCTTGCCTTCATCAGCTTGGCGGGCATCGCCGCCCTGATCCTGCGGCGCCCTGGGCTGGTCGCGCATAGCCCTGGATAAGGGGCTATGACCGAGGACCGCCGGGCTCTGAGTGAGCGGCTGACTAGGCCCCATTCGCTCCTGCCGCCACGCTCAGGAGCATGTCGCACTCAGCGCGCTCCGAAGGCAGCCGCTCTGTCCACTGAGCGGCGACTCAGTTGTCCGGTCAGCCTCCGATCGAAACTGCCGGATAGACGCCGGGAGAGCCGGTAGAGTCCCGGCACGGGGTGCCGGACGACCCCGTCATGGAGGACTCAACGATGGGCGAGCCGCTGATCGTGATCACCAAGTCGACGATCAAGGAGGGCCGGGAAAGGGACATCGCGAAGTGGCACCAGCGCATCGACAACATCGTTGAACGGAACGAGCCGCAGATCATCGCGTTCCACGCCTTCCTGAACGAGGATGCAACCGAGATGACCAGCATCCAGGTGCACCCGGATGCTGCCTCCATGGAGCTCCACATGCAGGTTCTTGGGGAGAACTGGGACGAGTCATTCAGCGACTATGCCCAGTTGCTGAACATTCTGAGCGTCGAGTACTACGGGAACCCAGCAGCGAGCGCCGTGAGCATGGACCGCGAACGTGGCCTTGCGGTGACGGTGCACCCTCGACATCTCGGCGGATTCACACGTTCCCCGGGCGAATAGGTCCTGACACCTGGTGCCGACTGGACCGACCACGACCAGGGTCCCGCGCGTGCGAACCCCGTTCGGAGGGAGCCCGGCATGGCGACGCAGGCGGAGATGCGCGCGGAGGAGCTCGTTGACGAGGTCGCGGGGAGCTCGGCGTGACACAGGACCAGGTGCTGGGGCACGACGCGCTCGCCGTGGCTGACGGCGTCCAGCGCGACCTCTGCACCGATTTGAATTGGCGAGCGGGCCGGACGCTGCCGGCAGGACGCCCATCCAACAGAAACGTCGTCGCACACATCGTCGACCTTGCCGATTGCGTCGATGCGAAGTCAACCGCGCTAGATCGCGAGTTCCCCCGTCAAGTCCTTGGCGTGTGGATCAACCTTGTGGGCGAGCTCCAGCGCCTTGCCGACGCCGAGCTCTTCATCGGTCGCGGCTTTGAGCCAGTCGATTTTTTCGGGATTGACGAGCAGGGCGTCAAGCTCCTGCTCGAATGATTGTCCGCCGAGACGGTACCGGATCACGGCCGATGTCACGGGCAGCACGCGACGCCGCAGGACGCCGTTGAACGGGTGGGCGCTCGGCACGGCGTGCACGTAGCCGACGATCTCGTATGGCCCAGCCTGCATCCGGGCAGGGTGCGGTCGCGTTCGAACCCGCCTGGCGACGTTGCCGCGTGGACCAGAACCCGTGATGGCGACAATGTCGCTTCTCGCAACGGTGGTCGCGCCGACCGTGACGTTCCGGCCATCGTCGAGCGCCTCGAGCGTCACCCGCTCGATGTCGAACGGCCCTTCTTGTGGGATGAAGTCGCTCAGGCGATCGCCCTCGAGGACGAGCTCACCTCGAATGACTGAGTCTTCCGCGAATGCCGTAAACCGAATTCGCACGTGTTCGCGACCCTGCGCTGCGTGGGTGTCCGCCCGCGACCATGACGGGGAGAGCTTTGTCCACAAAGACCGCCTTGTCATGTAGCCATTTCGGGCTATCGAGCGAACGCGAATCTGAGACCGTGCTGGGTGGGTGACGCGAGCCCTCGCTCCGGGTGGCCGGAGGTGACTGTGCCGATCTGAGTGCCAGATGCCCTTCGGGTTGCCCTTCGTGGACAAGGGCGCCGCTCGCGGTCGGGCGGCGCACGTTCCGATTTGGCCAAGCGCCCGGCCGCGACCTCGGGCGAGCGATAGCCCAGCCGTTGACACCCCCGGCGCCGCGTAGATAGGCACCTTCCCCTAATGCCAGGGACCAGGCCGGTACCTAGAGTCCCGCGCCTGGCCCGCTTCGGGGCGCTCCGAGGCCGGTCAGCCCGTCCGGTGACCGCGTGGAGGGGAACCTCAACCTTGGCATCGGCGCGGTGCGACGCCCGGATGCCTACCCCAGGGCTTCCGGGCGTCGGATAGCCATCGCGTTCGATGGGGGTGTGCGGGCGAGCTCGGCGCAGCGGACCGGCGGGCAACCGGGACGTTCTGTGAGGGAGGAGACCGGAGTGGCGACAGGTTGCCGTTGTGATCACGCGCCCGGACCGTGAACGAGTACTCCGTGTCGTATGCGAGCGGCGTGATGGTCCCGGACTTCTCCTTGACGTTCTGGAGGAAGGGCGACCCGTCGACGAAGACCGTGAAGTACGGGTTCGGGTCGTCGTCGGCGGCCGACCAGGAGAGCGAGACATGCCGCGGCCCGACCTCGGTCACGGTCGTCGTCAGCGCTGGTCGGCGAGCCAGTCGCGAAACTCGACGTCGAGCCGGTCGAAGCTGCGCCCGAGCTTCGCGGGCGTCGCCTCGTCGATGTCCACCTCGGTGGCCATCGCCGCGAGCCAGTCATTCCGGCGATCCGAGCCGAACCGCTCGGTGACGAAGACGACCATGGCGTAGCCCTGTGGGTAGACGTGCTCCCAGAGCTCGACCGGCGTCTCCTCGAAGACCGCCATCTCCTCCCAGGGCGCGAGCTCCCCTTCGGCCTCCCACGCGATGACCTGGGCAAGCCGATCGCCGGCGGGTCCTTCGATCGTCGATGCGACGTACGTGGCCATGCCTTCATCCAGCCACCACGGCATGCGCGAGCGGCGGGTGCCCGCCCGGTCGAACCCGAGGAAGTGCGTGAGCTCGTGCGCGATCGTCGGGGCGAGCGGCGGTCCCCCCGGATCGTGAACCAGCTTCAGCGCCTCGCCGGGCTCGTTCCAGCCGCGGATCGTGGGCAGGCTCAACAGCGTGTTGGCGACCAACGCATTCGCGTCGGCATAGAGCTTGATCTCGAGCGTCCCGCTCGGTTCGTACCCGTATTCCGCCGTGACGTCCCCGTAGATGCCGGGCAGGACGTCGGCGATGTCGGGGACCACGGCCTCGAGGCCGGGCGCCACGCGGAGCACGAAGTACGGGACCTCGCTCGACGTCCAGGCCTCGCCGGCGTAGCGCCAGCCACCTGCTCCGGTCGAGAAGCTGGCTGGGAACGTCGTGATCCGCGAGGGTTCGGCAACGATGCTCGGATCGAACGCCCAGGCAACGGTCATATGGCCCGTCGCGGACTCGCCGTCCTGCTGCAGGTCGGCCAGCTCGAGGCTGTACATGGCCACGGGATGGCGACTGGACCAGTCATCCGCCCAGCGGGTGTGCTCGAGCGCAAACACAGGATCCGCGAGGTCCACCAGGGCGAGGTAGTCGTCCCGCTCGCCGGCCAGGACGGCGGCGGTCATCTGCTCGAGGAGCGCCTGGACCTCGGCTGCCGTACCTGTGGAGGCCGCCGGCGCCGACGGGATGGACGTCGCAGCCGGCGGCGGCGCGATCGATGGAGCGGCCGAGGGCATAGGCACCGGACCGCAGCCTGCGACGAGGATGACGAGCAGCGGCGCGAGCCAGCGATTCTTCATGCGCTCCCGGAGTACGGCTGACCCGCATCGTACGTTCCCGAATACGGCATCTTCCCCGGTTCGGAAGCCCGAATCGTGCGTGCTATGCTCCGCCGCCCTCGTCCCAGACGAGGCCCGCTCGGGAGAACGCATCGTCGGATGACCGCCGGCCAAGTCAGCGTCGCACCGGGGAATCAGCTCGAGCTCGGCCTCGGCGTCCCGCGCCTCGCGATCGAGCCGGAATGGAAGTTGCAGCCGCGGCTGTGGGGCCACTCGCTGCATCCGATGTGCTCGTACCTCGCGAGCTTCCCGGCGTCCCTCGCGCACGCGTTCGTCGCGCGATACAGCCGGCCCGGTGACGTCGTGCTCGACCCCTTCTCCGGTCGCGGGACGGCGCCGCTCCAGGCGGCCGCCGAGGGCCGCATCGGCGTGGGGAACGATCTCAACCCCTTCGCCCACCTCCTGACCGCGGCCAAGGTCGAGGCGCCGACGGTCGCCGAGGCGCGAACCCGGGCCACGGTGCTCCGCCTCGCCTGGGCCGGGAGCTCGGCGCAATGGCTCGATCTCGCAACCGCGATCCAGGCGGCGCCGGCCGCCGGCGGCCCGGAGCCGGTGCCCGACGAGGTCGCGCTCGCGTTCCACCCGAGGACGTTCGCCCAGGTCCTGTTCCTGCGCGACGCGCTCGACCAGAGCTCCCCAGCTGATCGCTTCCTCGCCGCTGCGATCGCGGGGATCCTCCACGGTAAGACGCCGTCGTACCTCTCGACGCTCATGCCGAACACGTTCAGCATGGCGCCGCGCTACGTCCGCAACTTCGCGGCCCGAACCGAGTTCAGCTCGCCGGAGCGGGACGCGTTCGACCGGGTCGACGCCAAGCTCACCCGGCTGTATCGCGACCCGCTGCCCCGGGCGGCAGGGATCGCGCTCCTGGGCGACGCGCGCGACGCAGGCTCGCGCGCCACCGAAGCGCTCAGGGCGCGCGGCCTGCCGGACCGCGTGCGCCTCGTCCTGACCTCGCCGCCGTACCTGCGCGTGGTGAAGTACGGGTACTACAACTGGCTCCGGACGTGGTTCCTCGGCTACGACTCACGGGCGATCGACGCGACGCTCGACGATGCCCACCACCGCGCGCCGTACCTCGAGTTCCTCCGGACCGTGCTCCACGACCTCCGGCCGACCATGACGGACGACGGAATCGCCGTGCTCGTGATCGGCGACGTGGTGAAGGATCGCGGGCGGGACCTGCCGGACGGCCACGACCTGGCGGAGCGGGTCTGGGAGGCCGCGGCGGCCCCGGAGGGCTACGTCCTGGCGGGCATCGCCGACGACGACGTCCATGCCCATCGGAAGATGACCCGGCTCTGGGGTCGCGAGGCGGGCCGGGCGACACAGGTCGACCGGATCCTCGTCCTGGGGGCGTCGGAGGCCGGACGCCGTCGCGCCGTCTCGGGCGCCCGCCTGCCGGTCGACTGGAGCTGGCCGCCGCGGCTTCGACCAATCTGACGGCGGGTCCCGGGGTGCGGGGAGGAGGCACCGCGGGACCCGCCCGTCGTCAACGAGGCATCCTGCACGAATGCCATCGGCCGTCGTGGTCCGCGCTCCGTTACCAGGCGGCCTGGAGCGCCTGCGCCGGCGCCGCGTCGGCAGCGCGGCCGCCGGCGTCCCGGCGCACGCGACCCTGCTGCACCCGTTCATCGAGCCGGACGACCTGACTTCGTCCGTGCGACGCCGGCTGCGCGAGGTCGCCGCGAATCACCGACCGTTCGACTACCGGCAGGCGGGGATGGCGGAATGGCCGGACGCGATCTACGTGGCCGTCGAACCGGTGGGCTCATTCGTGCGCCTCCAGCGCGACCTGCAGACGGCGTTCCCGGACTGGCCGATCTACGGCGCCGGGGCGGACTTCGAGTTCGAGCCGCACATCACGGTCGCCGACCGGGTGGGCAGGCTCGAGCCGGGCGTCCGCGAGGATCCGGCCTGGCGCGCCCTTCCCCGCGCGGCGTGCGCGCAGGCAATCGACGTCATCGCCACCGGCCCGGACGGGCGCTGGCGGCTCGTCTGGCGGATCCCGCTGGGCCGTTCGCCCGCCGATAGAATTCGGCCGTGAAGCAGATGTACCACCCATCCGACCTGGCGGCGATGGACCCGCTCGTGCTCATGAAGAACCTGGACCACGTGCGGATGACGAGCCGGCGGCTGAGCTACATCCTCCAGCAGCAGGTCCACCTCTACACGCCCGAGGCGAACCAGCTCCGCGAGCAGATCGACGTCTACGTCGAGGCGGAGCGCCAGATCGAGGGGGAGATGGCGAGGCGGCGAATCCGGGCCTGACGGCCCGACCTCCGGGCCTGACGGCCCGACCTCAGGGCCTCACCCCGGCCGCGTCTCAGGCGACGGCGGAGGCGCCAGCCGCGCGGACGACCCGCGCGGAGCTCATCGAGGCGGTCTTCTCCCGTGCTCGATCGTTGGCGACGATGTCCGACACAGTCGTGGAGAGTCCGGGCATGTCGAACAGCCCGAATCCGATCCCGTGGGTCGCGAGGTCATCCGGGCCCCAGCCCCGGAAGAGCCCGCGGCTCGCGACCGCGCACATTTCGTCGTACAGCTCGGGCCAGCCCACGCGGCGGCGGGCATAGCAGAACCGGATGAACTCGACGGCTTCAGCCGTCACGACGTTTCCAGTCGCGTAGCGCGCGACCATCTGACGATCCTCCTCCGTCCCGTCTGGGGCACAGCGGGGCTGACGCGAGGACCACGGCGTGATGAACCGTGGACCCGCGGCTGGGCGATGTGGAGCTGTCCGGTGACCCTGTCCCGGCGGGTCAGATGAGTGCGTTGCGATGGTACGGCGGGGGGCGGTTTGGAGGTAAGGGGGGATGTCCACCTTTTCGTCCACGAACTTATCCACATCTGGCTCGTGGACCCGCAGCGAGGCCTGGCGAGACGCTCGAAACGTCAGCTCGCGTCCCGCCTCCGGACGCCCAGG
>Ga0299913_10001953_pt1 | contig 15891 bp, 15 predicted proteins | sample RVTome_9_FD_201360 | JGI IMG/M metagenome (GOLD analysis project Ga0299913, IMG submission 201360) | Soil microbial communities from uranium-contaminated site in the Upper Colorado River Basin, Wyoming, United States - RVT155D38 (version 2) ...
TCCAGGGCCTCCAAAGTGGCGCGGGCCCAGCGGTCCCGCAGCTGCTTCGGATAGTCCGCGAAGGGCGAGAACTCGGCCCACCGCCCGCCCGAGCCGACCAGCAGGCCCGTTCGGACGTCGAGGTCGCGGAAGCGGTTCTTCAGCTTCAACCCGAAGGGCCTCAGCTCGAGATCCACAACCCCACCGCCAGCAGGCATCCGTAGGCGAGCTGGAGGCGCGCGGTGGCGCCCAGCGCCGCGATCAACGTCGGAGGAGGCGAGTCCGCCCGCACCATCCGCCAGGCCGGGAGCGCGAGCGGGAACGTCACAACGGCAAGCAACGGCCACGGGGTCCCGGCCTCGATGCCAAGTGGCACCGCCGAGACGAACGCGAGGACGATCGAGAACCGATAGAGGGCGACGGTGCGCGTCGCACCCAGGCGAACGGCCAGCGTGACCTTGCCTCCCTGAAGATCCGTCTCGATGTCGCGCAGGTTATTCGCGACGAGGATCGCAGCCGCCAGCGCTCCCATGGGGATCGCCGCGAGCACCGCCAGAGCCTGCAGCCTCTCGTCCTGAACGTACGCGCTGCCTGCCGTCGCAACAAGCCCGAAGAAGAGGAACACCATCACCTCGCCCAGTCCGGCCGACGCATAGGGCCGCGGCCCCCCGCTGTACGCGAGCGTCGCCGCGAGGGCGGCGATGCCGACCACCAGGAGCTCCCAGCCTGCCGCGGCCGCCAGCGCCAGCCCCGCGGCCGCCGCGACGCCGAGAGCAACGGTCGTGGCGATCCCCATGGCGCGACCGGTTACGAGGCCGCTCGCAACCACCCGCCTCGGCCCCACGCGGTTGGCCGTGTCGACCCCGCGCCGCGCGTCGAAGAGGTCGTTCGCATAGTTGACGGCGATCTGCAGCGAGAGCGAGACCACCAGCGCGCAGACCGCTCGCCACACGATGAAACGCTCCGCGGCGGCGGTGCCGACGATCACGGGGGCCAGGCTGGCGGGGAGGGTGCGCGGCCGCGCGGCCTCGACCCAGACGTTCATGGGCGTTTGGGGAACCGATCGAAGCGCGGCTTGCGCTTCTCGAGGAAGGCGTCACGGCCCTCCTGAGCCTCTTCGCTCATGTAGTAGAGGAGCGTCGCGTCGCCTGCGAGCTGCTGCACGCCGGCGAGACCGTCGGTGTCCGCGTTGAAACCGGCCTTCAACAACCGCAGGGCGAGGGGACTCATCTCGAGCATCCGGTCCGCCCACTCAACTGTCTCCTGCTCGAGGCGGTCGAGCGGCACCACCGTGTTGACCAGCCCCATGTCGAGCGCGGCCTGCGCGTCGTACTGGCGGCACAGATACCAGATCTCGCGCGCCTTCTTGTGACCGACGATGCGAGCGAGCAGGCCGGCCCCGTATCCGCCGTCGAACGACCCGACCTTCGGGCCGGTCTGTCCGAAGCGAGCGTTGTCGGCCGCGATCGTCAGGTCGCAGACGATGTGCAGGACGTGGCCCCCGCCGATCGCGTAGCCGGCGACCATCGCGATCACCGGTTTGGGCAGTCTCCGGATCTGCACCTGGAGGTCGAGGACGTTGAGACGTCCGATGCCCTGGTCGTCGCGGTAGCCGTCCTCGCCGCGGATGCGCTGGTCGCCGCCCGAGCAGAAGGCCTCGGTCCCGGCGCCGGTGAAGATGATGACTCCGATCTCGGTATCGTCCCGGGCCACCTCGAAGGCGCGGGCCAGCTCGAAGAGCGTCTTGGGCCGGAAGGCGTTGCGCACCTCGGGCCGGTTGATGGTGATCTTGGCCTTGCCCGCCGAGGTCTCGTAGACGATGTCCTCGTAGTCGCCGCTCCGGGTCCAATCCATCGAAGTGTTCGCTCCGGGGTGATCGCTCATAAGGTCCGGCTACGGTAGCAGGCGTGGCAGATACCCAGCTCACCGTCGTCGGGGCCGCCGACGCCGCGGGCCTGGTCGGAGACATCGAGCGGACGTGGGCCTCCGGCGGGGCGGCGCTCGTCCTCGAGCCCGGCGCCCGCCCGCTCTCGCTCGCCGACACGTCGACCACTCCGGACACGGTTCTGGTGGTGGCCACCTCGGGCACCACGCGCTCGCCCAGGCTCGTCGAACTGAGCGACTCCGCGCTCGAAGCGGCCGTGACCCTGACCAACGAGGCGGTCGGCGCGGCCCCCGGCGATCGCTGGCTGTGCTGTCTCCCCGTGGCGCACGTCGGAGGATTGATGACGCTCCTGCGAAGCCGCGCTCTCGGCACCTCCGCGGTGATCCACGAGCGCTTCGACGTCGAGCGGATGCGCGCCGAACGGAGCGCGCGCTTCGTGTCTCTCGTTCCCACGATGCTCCACCGCTTGCTCTCAGCGGACGTGGATCTCACCGGCTTCGACCGCGTCCTGGTGGGAGGGGCCGCGGTTGATTCAGGGCTGCTGCAACGAGCGCGCGACCGCGGGGTCGCCGTGACCACGACCTATGGGATGACGGAGACGTGCGGAGGGGTCGTGTACGACGGACTCCCATTGCCCGGCGTAGAGGTAGATCTCCGCGAGGGCGGCCGCATCGCGCTGACGTCGCCGACGCTGATGTCCGGCTATCTGAACGACCGCGTCGCGACCGATGCCGTCCTGCGAGGCGGCTGGTTCGAGACGAACGACGCGGGGGCGTTCGACGAGGAAGGTCGTCTACGCGTCCTCGGCAGGCTGGATCGCGTGATCGTGACCGGCGGCAAGAAGGTGGACCCGGCCGAGGTCGAGGCCGTTCTCTCCGAGAACCCCAAGGTCGCCGGCGCGTGGGTGCGTGGCGAGAACGACGACGAGTGGGGCCAGAAGGTCGTCGCGCTCGTAGTGCCACGCGACCCGGAGGACCCTCCGGCCCTCGAGGACCTCCTTCGCTTCCTCGAAGGCCGGTTGAGCCGTCACATGTGGCCGCGCGACCTGACCGTCGTGGACCGGTTGCCGAAGACTTAGAAGTAGACCCTCAATCGCTTCTGACCGAACACCACGCGATCGAGCAGCTCCGAGTCCTCGGTGAGGATCTTCGACCGCTCGCCCGCGCGCATCCGCGCGAGCACCTCGTTGTTGGTCGGTAGCCCCTCGAGGAGCTGCAGGAGCTGATCGAAGGTCTCGATCTTCTGCCCCGCGATCTCGCACCGGCGAGGCCGGTAGAGGCAGACGTCTCCGCCGTAGCGCGGCCCCGATCCGACCTCCACGATCGCCGAGTTCCTTAGGCGTCGCGGCATCACGAGGCTGAGGTCGACCACCACCTCGCCTTCCTCCTCGTAGGGCTGGAGAACGGCGCGCAGCCGGAGGGTCTGACCCGGTCTCACCCTCACGCGCCTCCGCTGCCGGTAGTCGGAGCCTCTGGTGGAGACCAGGAGCTTGGTCATCTTGTAGTACTCCTCTTCCTCGTCCACCGTCGCGTCGTAGTCGACCGAGGTGAACTCGACCTCTTCGAGATCGTTGGAGTAGAGGGTCCAAAGCAGCCGGGACAGCTCTTCACCCGTGTTCTCGGCGATGCTCCACTCGGACGAGTAGACGTTCGAGCGGCTCAGTTCCCACGGGGTCCCGGTGGAGGTCGTTCCGGCGATCGTCCAGGAGGCCGATGCATGACCCGGCCCGTATTCGTCGAGCGTGAACAGGACGTTGCCGTAGACGTGCGACCACGCGATCCACGGAACGATCTCGTTCTCGAGAACGTCCGTGCGACCGTCGCGCGTGCGCCCCGTGGTTAGAGCCGTCACGGTGGAGGTGATCGGGATCGACGTGGGCATGGTTCCCAGGATCGTGCGGAGCCCCGCGAAGCGATCCTGGTCGATCGTCCCGACCCCCTCCTCGATGGTGGCGAGCTTGTACGGGTAGAACGGGTCCTCGATCACTGCGATCGCGTCGGCCGCGTTGGCGCCGATCGTGGTGTCGCCCTCCCACATGAAGGGATGACCGAACGACATCGCACGGCCCTCGCACACCATCGTGGTCGTACCGACACCCGCGTAGGTGACGTCGCCGTAGGAGAACGCGGCCGCCATGTTGTCGCCCGCGTGAAGCGTCCCCGTCGCCTCGGTTGCCGCCGTGCCGGCGACGGAACCGGACACCGGGAGTATCGGAAGGCCTTCGCGCTCGGCGATGCGTTGGGTGCGCGCGAGGCCGCGTGCACCGAGTCCCGAGATCGTGACCGGAGTCTTCAAACGCTCGAAGCTCGCGCCCTCGGTCCCCATGCTTCGTTGGAACGAACGGGGGATCGCGATGCTGGTCGGCATCCGGGCCGCTTCGACGGTGGGCTGGTTCATGACCGCGGCCATCTCTTCCGCGGGGGTCAGGCCGACCACATCGGAGGCCCCGTACGTGAGACCGAAACTGATGGCTCCGATCAGCTTGTCGTCGACGTACACCGGTGATCCGGAGGTCCCGAACCAGACCCCGCCGTGCCTGGAGATCACGTCCCCCGAGGCCCGGACGACGATCAGGTCGCGGCCGGGGTAGGCATCGCGCATGACGCCGAGGACCTCGACCTGGAACTGCTCGGGCGTTCGCCCTTCGGCCACGGTCCAGCCGACGCCGGTCATGCCGTCGGTGACCTGATCGGTCGGCATGATCTCGGGACAGTCGATCGGAGCGGTGGTCTGGGCGGCCACCGGCCCGGTCGCGAGGAGACCCGCGGCGACCGTCGCCGCCGCAAGCACAGCAATGAGCTTCTTCATCAGTCCGCCTTCCACGCAGGTCCGTTCCTACTGAGACGCATCCCCTGCGGTGAATGTTGCCTACTATCCGGCTCGATGTCACCAACTTTCCTTCTCGATCTGGCAGTCGCGGCCGCACGCGAGGCCGGCGAGCTGTTGCTCGAGCGCTTCCGGCGCCCCGCACGCGGTGTCGAGACCAAGTCGAGTTCAACGGATCTCGTGTCCGAGGCGGATCGGGCTGCCGAGGAGCTGATCCTGGGACGGTTGACCGAGGCTCGCCCCGACGACGGGATCCTCGCCGAGGAGGGTGGGGGCCGGACCTCGTCCTCAGGGATCACCTGGGTCGTCGACCCGCTCGACGGGACCGTCAACTACCTGTTCCGAATCCCGGTGTGGTCGGTGAGCATCGCCGCCGCCGACCCGGACGGCACCTTGATAGGTGTGGTCCACGACCCCAACCGGGCCGAAACCTTCACTGCGATACGCGGTGAGGGGGCCGCCCTCAACGGCGACCCGATCTCCGTGAGCGACCGGGACTCGCTCGAGCAGGCCATGATCGGGACCGGGTTCTCCTACGACTCGGAGGCGCGCCGCGAACAGGCGGAACGATTGGTGAGGCTCTTGCCCCTGGTGCGCGACATCCGCCGCGGGGGCTCCGCGGCGATCGATCTCGCCACGTTGGCGTGCGGTCGCTTCGACGGCTTCTATGAGGCCCCGATGGAGGAATGGGATAAGGCTGCCGGAGTGCTGTTGATCCGTGAGGCGGGCGGGATCGTGAGCGATCTGCCCGCTCCCAAAGGTCTGTCGACCGGTGTCATCGCCGCGAACCCCGAACTGCACGACGAGCTGAGAGGGCTGGTGATCGGATGAACTTCCTCGACGAGAAGGTCACGACCTATATGCAGGGTCTGGCCGCGGTGGACGACGAACCGGTTCTGCTCGAGATGGAGCAGCTGGCGAAGGACAACAACTTCCCGATCATCGGCCGGCTGTGCGGCGAGGTCCTCGAGCTGCTGGCGCGTTCGATCGGAGCGCGCCGCATCTTCGAGATGGGATCGGGTTACGGCTACTCCGCATACTGGTTCAGCAGGGCGACGGGCCCGGACGGCGAGATCCATCTGACCGATACGGATCCGGACAACGAGAGCAAGGCCGGCGACTTCCTCGGTCGCGCCGGTCTGCTCGATCCGATCCGCTATCACGTGGCGTCGGCGTTCGACGCGTTCGACCAGACCGAAGGCGAGTTCGACATCGTCTACTGCGACATCAACAAGGGGGATTACCCCGAGGCTTGGCGGCGCGGCTCCGAGCGGGTTCGCGCCGGAGGCCTCTATATATGCGACAACATGCTCTGGTCGGGCCGCGTCGCCGACGCCGAGAAGGACGAGTGGACCCGAGCGATAGACGAGACGAACCACCTCGCCTTCGCCGACCGTCGCTTCCGCTCGACGATCGTCCCCACCCGGGACGGGGTTCTGGTTTCGCTGCGCATCTCCTGAGTCGAGGAATACGGGCGGGGGTTTCTCTGTCTAACCTGTAGATATGCCTTCACCGCATCGGATGGTCCCACCGACCACGCCGGAGCACCCGGCCCGACCCGGGACGTTCCGGCGCATCGTCGCGACCTTCCGGCCCTACCGCCGCAAGGTCGCGTTCGTGTCCGCACTTATCGTGGTGATCTCGGGCCTGGGTCTGATCAACCCCCTGATGATCAAGTTCGCGTACGAGGCTCTCCTTTCAGAAGGCCCGCAGGCGGATCGCCTCAGCGACCTCTACACGATCGTCGTGATCATGCTCGTCACACCGATCATCACCGGCCTGCTTGGTCTCTGGCAGACCTGGCAGAACAACATCGTCGGACAGAACGTGATGCAGGATCTCCGCAACGCCCTCTACGCGCACCTCCAGCACATGCCCCTGCGGTTCTTCACCTCGACCCGCACCGGCGAGATCCAATCGCGCCTCTCGAACGACGTCGCGGGGGTGCAAGGTGTTCTGACCGACACCGCGTCGAGCATCCTGAGCAACGTCGCGACGGTGATCTCGACCGTCATCGCCATGGCGATCCTGTCGTGGCAGCTGACCCTCATGTCCCTGGCGGTGCTTCCGCTGTTCCTCATCCTCAGCCGCAAAGTGGGAAAGGTGCGACGCGAGGTTTCCGGTCAGACGCAGGAATCTCTGGCCGATCTCACCGCTCACATGCAGGAGACCCTGTCCGTGTCGGGCATCCTGCTGAGCAAGGCCTTCGGACGGCAGAGTTACGAGATCGATCGCTTCCGCGCCGAGAACCGGCGCCTCTCCGGACTCGAGATCAAGCGAACCATGGTGGGCCGGGGCTTCTTTTCGCTGGTTCAGATCTTCTTCTCGATCACGCCGGCCCTCGTCTACCTCGTGGGTGGATGGCTCCTGCTGACGAACAGGGTCGAGACGTCTGCCGCCGAGCTCGTGGCCACGATCGCGGCGTTCACGACCCTCCAGAGCCGCCTGTTCTTCCCGATGGGCCAGCTGCTCAACGTCAACGTCGAGATCCAGTCCTCCCTCGCGCTGTTCGACCGCATCTTCGAGTACCTCGACCTCGAGCGCGACATCGTCGACAAGGACGGTGCGATCGAGCTTCGCCCGGACGAGGTGCGAGGGCAGATCCACTTCGACGACGTGTGGTTCCGCTACGAGCGGGCGGGGAAGACGGGCAGCGAGGACGATCGTTTCTGGACGATCGGCGGGGTCGTGCTCACGGCCGAGCCGGGTCAGCTGGTCGCTCTCGTCGGTCCTTCCGGAGCCGGCAAGACGACGATGACCTATCTCACGCCTCGTCTCTACGACGTGGACCGGGGCGCTGTCCGGATCGACGGCATCGACGTGCGGGATATCCGGCTCGAGTCCCTCGGCGAGATCATCGGGATGGTGACGCAGGAGACCTATCTCTTCAATGCGTCGATCCGGGACAACCTCCTCTACGGGAAGCCTGATGCGTCGGAGGAGGAGCTCATCGAGGCCGCGAAGGCCGCGCACATCTGGGAGCGGATCGCCGAGATGCCGGACGGGCTTGATACGCGGGTCGGCGAGCGCGGTTACAAGATGTCGGGCGGCGAGAAGCAGCGGCTGGCGATCGCCCGTGTGATCCTCAAGGATCCGCGCATCCTCATCCTCGACGAGGCGACCAGCGCGCTCGACACGCATTCGGAGCGCTTGGTGCAAGAAGCTCTCACTCCGTTGATGGAGGGCCGCACCACCATCGCCATCGCCCACCGTCTGTCGACGATCCTCGCGGCCGACGTGATCCTCTACCTGGAGAAGGGCCGCATCATCGAACGCGGCTCCCATCGCGAGCTTCTGGCTGCCGATGGCGCGTACGCGTCCCTGTACCACAAGCAGTTCTCGGACGGCCGCGTGGAAACGCGCTGCGAGGACGGCCTGGTGCTCGCCAGCGGCGAAGTGGTACACGAGGAAGCCGTCTGACCAACGGTTAGGTTGCGGGCGTGAACATCTCCGACAAGTTCGCGCTCGTCACCGGAGGGGCTTCGGGCCTAGGCCTGGCGACGGTCAAGCGCTTGGTGGCACAGGGCGCCTCGGCGGTGATCGTGGACCTCCCCTCCAGCGATGGCGAGACTGTCGCCAAGGAGCTCGGGGACCGCGTTCGCTTCTCACCCGCCGACGTCACGAACGAGTCCGAGGTCCAGGCCGCGGTAGACCTCGCGGCCTCCGAGTTCGGCGGACTCCATATCGCCGTGAACTGCGCCGGCGTCGGCTTCCCGGGCCGGGTCCTGACGCGTGAGGGGGCCGCGAACGATCTCGAGCGTTTCGAGTTCGTGGTGCGCGTGAACCTGATCGGGACCTTCAACGTGTTGCGCTTGGCCGCCGCCCGGATGGCCGCGCAGGAACCCGTGGCCGACGAGCGCGGCGTGATCGTTAACACCGCGTCGATCGCGGCTTTCGACGGTCAGATAGGTCAGGCTGCGTACGCGGCCTCGAAGGGCGGCGTCGTCGGGATGACGCTGCCGATCGCGCGCGACCTTGCCACCAAACAGATCCGCTGCGTCACGATCGCGCCGGGGACCTTCGACACCCCCATGCTGGCCGGTCTGCCGGAGGAGGCCCGAGCGAAGCTGGCCGAGGGCATCCCCAATCCCCACCGACTGGGCGACCCCGACGAATACGCGCTCCTTGTGGCGCAGATCATCGAGAATCCGTATCTGAACGGCGAAGTGATCCGCCTCGACGGCGCCCTGAGGATGCCGCCTCGCTAGGACTTGAGCCAGAGAGACGCGTGGGCTGGACGCATCGTCGTGCCGACCACGTCGATCAGGTCGGCGCTTACCGCTTCTAGGTCCACCTCGTTGCGCAACTGCGCGCCGAAGCCTTCCAGGGTCCTGCGCGCGTCGTAGCGCGAACGATAGAAGCGTCGATCGATCGTCTGCTGGATGCGCGTGCGCGCTGGACGGAAGAGCGCTGCCGCAGCCAGCGTCGAGACGGCGATGGAGGCGTCGGAATCGTTCGTCGGCAGAACCGCTTGCAGGACGATCACGACCGACAGGTAACTCGCGGCTAGGAACGCGGTCAGGCCGCCGTAGACGAGGGCGCGGTTGATGAGGAGATCGACGTCGTAGAGACGGAAGCGAAGGATCGCGCCTCCCATCCCCAACGGAGTCAGGATCCCAAGTGGAATCGAGCCGATCAGGGCGGCTCCCATCCACGCGTCGGGAACTTCGATGAAGAGGCTCGGTAACACGATGACCAGCGACACGTAGGCGATGAGCGTGACGAAGGGAACGAGCGCCCACTTCACCTGTTGTTGTTCGGTCCAGTCGCTGAGGTTGCGGTACCGGTAGCCCTGAACGGTGAAGCCGGCGGCGGCGATCACGAACATGGCAACCGCCCCGAACATCCGTATGCCATCCGGAGGCCGGTCCTCGATGAACCTCATCAGGTTGTCGGGTGACGTGGGAAAGGCGACGAGGAGAGCCATGGCAGCAACGGCCAGCCAGCGCGTCCAGACCGGGACGAATCTGCCGTTCGGGAACGTGATGATCAGGTAGGTCATCAGAAGCCAGGCGAGGAACCACATCGCCTGCACGACTAGTTCGAGGCCGGGACGGGAATCCCGCAAGGGAGCGAGGCCGCGTCCGATGTATCCGTACCAAGAGACCACTGCCGCTGAGAACAAGAGCGCGACGGGATCGCGGCCGCGCTTGATGAAGATGAGCGTAGCGACCGCCACTGCGATGGCGAACGGAAGCATCAGCCCCAGGACGATGCTGAGCTCGACGGGGAAACCGACCGCTTCGAGGATGCGCTCGAGGTCCGGCGAGCGCATCAGACTGGTGTCCTGCAAGGCGTCGGAGTAGCCGAGCGCAGAGAGGCCGACGACAAGCGTCGCCAGGATGACCCACCCCGCGCGCATCACGATCATGGTGCGTCCTCGCCCGCGAGGTCGCCGCTTGTGCTACAGGCTCTGGGCGTCCACCAGCTCGGCGGGGGCGACCGTGGCGTCCTGGGACAGGGTCAGGCCGGCCTCCTCAGCCGCCTGCTGCGCCACCTCCTTTTCGAGCTCCCGCCATTCCTTCTCCGCCCAGCGGAGCTTCTCGACCGCCGAGGCCAGGTCGAGGAAGTGGACGGGCACGATCGACGCCCGGGGTCTCAGGTAGGCGTCGCCGATGAGGGCGTCCAGCTCCCTGCGAGCCTCGACCAGGCGGGCGTGGATCTTCTCTAGGCGCTCCGCCTGCTCAGGGGTGTATCCGCGCCCGTGACCGCTCAGGTTGGACTCCTTGGTGTTGAGGAAGGGCTTGCTCGTGTATCCAGAGCGTACAACCGGGACGGCGATGGGCACAAGCGCACGAGGCCCGCCCTCTATCCTGCGGCCATGCTCGACGAAGGCGTCGTCTCGAGGGTTCTCTCGGAGGCGGCGGCCGGCGGGGCGGACCTGGCCGAGCTCTTCGTCGAGGACCGCCGCACGAGTGGGCTCCGCCTGGAGGACCGGCGTGTGGAGGACGTGGTCTCCGGCCGCGACGCGGGTGCCGGCATCAGGGTCCTGACCGGGGACAAGGCCTCCTACGCCCATACGAATCTCCTCGACGAGGGCTCCCTGCTGGAGGCCGCGAGGGCCGCTCGAGCCGGCTCGGCCACGTCGGCGCCCGTCGCCATGGCCGACCTCAGGCGTGTGGAGGGCGTGGCGGTGCATCCCGTGCGGCTCAGGCCTGAAGACGTTCCGACGGGTGACAAGGCCGAGGCGTTGCGCGCCGCGGACGAGTCCGCCAGGGCCGCGGGCGGAGAGGTCCGTCAGGTGGTCGTCTCCTACATGGATGTTCGGCAACGGCTCTTGATCGCGTCCACCGACGGGCGCTGGGCGACGGACGATCGCACCCGGGTGCGTTTCGCCGCTCAGGTAGTGGCAACACGGAACGGGTCCATCGCGACCGGGTTCGAGGCGCCGGGCCATTCGGGTGGTTACGAGTTGCTGGAGGAGCGACCCGCGGCCGAGATCGGCTCGAGGGCCGCGGCCAAGGCGGTTCGGATGCTCGACGCGAAGCCGTCGCCGGCGGGTGAGTTCCCGGTCGTCCTGGCTCCGGGGGCGGGGGGTGTGTTGATCCACGAGGCGTGTGGACACGGGTTGGAAGGCGACACGCTGGCCAAGGACGCCAGCGTTTACGCGGGCCGCGTCGGAGAGCGGTTCGGCTCCGACTCGGTGACGATCGTGGATGACGGGACCGACAAGGGCGCGTGGGGTTCGTTCGGCGTCGACGACGAAGGAACGCCGGCGCATCGCACGATCCTGATCGAGAAGGGTGTGTTGGTGGGGCACATGAACGATCGCAGGTCGGCGGCGAAACTGTCGGCGCCCGATCGAACCGGTAACGGCCGTCGCCAGTCCTATGCGCATCTGCCGATCGTGCGGATGACCAACACCTATCTGCTCCCCGGACCGGACGATCACGAGGAGATCGTTAGCTCGGTCGAGCGCGGTGTCTACGCCGCGGCGTTCGCGGGAGGCGAGGTCAATCCCGCCACCGGGAACTTCGTGTTCGGCATGAGCGAGGCGTACTGGATCGAGAACGGTGAGCGCGCGTTCCCGATCAAGGGAGCGAACCTGATCGGGAATGGTCCTCAGGTGCTGAACGTGATCGATGCGGTTGGCGCCGACTTCGCTCGCTGGGAAGGTGTCTGCGGCAAGGATGGACAGCATGCGCCGGTAACGAACGGGATGCCCACGGTTCTGCTCGGTCGCATGACGGTTGGTGGGACGGAAGCGTGAGCGAACTGCTCGCACTGGCAGCGCGCATCGTCGATCGGGCCGCGTCGGGTGAAGCCATCGAGGCGTTCGTAACGCACGAGCGCGAGTTCGAGGTGAAGGCGTATGACGGAGCGGTCGAGACCTCGAGCGCAGCGGAACCGCGCGGTGCAGGCGTAAGGGTTGTGACGGACCACCGCGTCGGCTTCGCCTTCACCACCGATCTGACCGAAGCGGGTCTCGACACGGCTCTGGGAGACGCTCGCGAGAACGCACGACACACGACGCCCGACGACGCGGTGGGTCTGCCCGAACCGGAGGACGTGTCCGGCGAGCTCCCGGACATGTTCGACCGCTCCATCCTGGAAGAGACCGCGGAGACGAAGGCGGCGTTCGCAGTCGAGCTCGAACGAGTGACCAGGCAGGCCGATCCGAGGATCCGAACGGTCGAGGAGGCGGGCTACTCGGACTCCGTGACCGATGTCGCGATCGCGTCGACGACGGGGATAGCGGCTGCGTACCAGCGTTCCGACGCGTGGTGTTACTCGATCGCCATCGCGGAGGACGGCGGCGACACCGAGGTCGGTTTCGAGTTCGACCTGGCTCGGTCGCTGAGCGGACTCGACTCCGCCGAGGTTGGCCGGCGGGCGGCCGAGCGCGCCCTGCGGGTCCTGGGGGCGACGAAGATCCCCAGCGCCCGGATCCCTGTGGTGTTCGACCCCTACACCGCGGCTCAGTTCCTCGGCGTTATCGCGCGGGTTATGACCGGCGAGGCGGTGCAGAAGGGCCGTTCGCTGTTCGCCGGGAGGCTCGGCGAGCAGGTGGCGGCCGAGGGGATCGATCTCGTTGACGACGGCCGCGCGGTGGGCGCGCCCGGCGCGGCCGCGTGGGACGACGAGGGCGTGCCCACCCGTCGCACCGAGGTGATCCGCGATGGGATCCTGTCCTCCTTCCTGTACGACACGGTCAGCGCGCGTCGGGACGGGCGCGCGTCGACCGCCAACGCGGCCCGCTCTGGGTTCAAGACGCCGCCCGGTCCGTCACCGAGCAACATGGCCTTCGACCCCACCGGGGGATCGCGCGACGACGTGATGCGGAGCGGGGGCCGGGCTCTGCTGGTGCAGGACTTCCACGGGGTTCACTCCGGGGCGAACCCCATCTCCGGCGACTTCTCCGTCGGGATAACGGGTGCGCTCTTGGAGAACGGTGAGGTCGGGCGGCCGGTCAAGGAAGTGACCATCGCCGCTCCGATGTTGGACATCCTTCGCAACATCACCGCCGTCGCCGACGATCGGCGCTGGCTTCCCTTCGGTGGTTCCTTCGGAGGCGCAACGACCCTGGTCTCGGAGATGACCGTCGCCGGGAGCTAGACGATGATCAGGAAGAGGATCCCCGCGACCGCGCAATAGATCGCGAAGGGGTAGAGGGTGTTGCTGCGCAGGTAGCGGATCAGACCCCAGATGGCTCCGTATGACGTGAGGAGCGACGCGAGGAAGCCGACGAACCCGGCACCGAGCCCCAAGTCACCCCCGGCGAGGTCCGGGAGCTTCACGATCATGGCTCCGAACAAGGCCGGGATCGCGAGCAGGAACGCGAACCGGGCCGAGTCGTCTCGTTCCATACCGAGCCCGAGGCCCGCCGCGATCGTCGAGCCGGAACGCGAGATCCCCGGCAGGATGGAAACGGCCTGCGCGACGCCGATCACCGTAGCGTCGCCGGCGTTCAGATCCGGCATCTTCCGTAGCGACTTACCGGTGGAGGCCGTTCGGTGCTCGTGATAGCGCAGCGCCAACTCGGCCCCCACGAGGATGACCGCGGTGACCATCAACTGGATGGCCGCGGCGTTGGCATCCGTGAATTGCTCCTCGAAGTAGTCGCCGAGGAGGAGGCCGGCGGCCCCTGCCGGGACGGTGCCGATCGCGAGCAGCGTGACCAGGCGGCGCGAGAGCCGGTCGCCCGCCACGACCCCCCGGGCGAGGTCGACGATGTCTCCGGAGAAATAGATCAGGAGCGCGACGAAAGACGCCGCATGCAGCAGCACGTCGAAGGCGAGTCCCGGATGCTCCCAACCGAGCGCCTCTGGAACGAGCACGAGGTGTCCCGAAGACGAGATCGGGATGAACTCGGTCAGGCCCTGGACCGCCCCTAGGACCAGGGCTTCGAGGACCGACACGGCGGCGGAGCATACCGGCCGCCGGAAGGCAGGAATTGGGTGAACCAGGGCGAACCTAGTCCCGCGAAACCCCTAGGACTTATGGAGGTCCTCATGAAGAAGGCGCTGGTTGCCCTGTCGAGCCTTCTCGCGCTCGCTCTCAGCGCGGGGGCCGCTCTGGCGGAGTATTCGCCCACCCTCGAGTTCAGCCTGTCGGACACCAAGGCGGGCGCCAACCCGGAGATCAGCATCGTCGTCGAGCAGGAAGCCGACGAGGAGGAGCTGGGTCACGTGACGCTGACTCTCCCCAAGGGCTTCAACCTCCCGGCCGACGAAGCCATCGAGGACGGCGACGTCCTCGGCACGGCGGACCTGACGATCGCCGCGGGCCCCGCCTGCCGCAACGATGGGGCGGGCCAGATCCCGCTCGCTCCCGCGATCACCTTCCCCGACCGCATGATCATCGAGCAGGACCGCAGCGACGAGCAAGCCGACCGTGGCGTCCATGCCGTTTGGGTCGTCGACCTGCAGCCGGTCACGTCCATCCCGCTCGAGGTCACCGGCAGCATCAAGAAGGGCTGGAAGCTGGACGGGGACATCCCCGCCAACGACAACACCTGCCCGCCGCTCGTCTTCGACGGAGTGATCCAGTCGCAGAGCGACGGCGGCGTGCCCATCATCACGAACCCGAAGAAGCCCGGGAAGTACGCCCTCGGCGGCTCGCTGTTCTCGGCCGAGTCCCCGGACGTCCTCAAGTTCAAGCAGGTAGTCAAGATCACGAAGTAGTTCAAAGTCTCCGTACCGGCACCTACGGAACCTCAAAGGCCTCCGCACCCCCTCGCGGAGGCCTTTGTCGTACCGCGGCCCCTAGCCCGAGCGCCGAGTGTGTCTGTGAGGTCGCTATAGCGGCCCGAGAGACGCAGTCAGCGACTCGTGCATGTCTCGGATGGTCTTCCGGACGTACATGCGGTCGTAGCGGAGCATCGCCCAGGTGAATCGGAGCACTACCCAGCCGAGGAGATGCAGCGCGTTGTCGCGCTCACGATCTCTTTCCATCGCGGCTCGATTCAGGTGCCACGAGTAACTGTCCAACTCGATCGCCAGCTTGAGCTGCGGGTATGCGAGGTCCACGTGAACCTCGGAGAACGGAAGCGTGATGGCGTGTTGGCCGATCGGCTGGGGCAAGCCTTCCTCTCGGATCCGACGCCTAGCCTCGAGTTCCATCTCGCTGTCGGACGGTGCCTGGCCAGCCGTTCGCGGGGCCAGTAGATCGCGGAGGATAGCCACGCCTCGTCGTCCCCTCATCCACTCCTGTTCCAGGTAGAGCCACAACGAGCCGACCGTCTCGAGGTCGCTCCGAAGCGCGCCGTCCAAGCAGCTCTCGGCGTGGGGATCGCGGCGCCCGCACAAGTCGAGAACCGTCCTGCGGATAGACGTAGTGGGGATAGCACCCGCTGTTATCTCCGGAAGCAGGTGCTCGTCGACGCGATGAACGATCTTGCGTCGGCCGCTCCTGAGGGCGGCTTTCCTCGAATCCTTCCTCGCGAGCGTCGCGATTTCCACCACGTCCGTCCGTATGCCTCCGAGGTGACGAAGTCTGGCGGCGCACCTGCCCGCGGCTGCCGACCCGTCCCCCGCCCACAGAACCATCCCCATGACGTCCTGCTCGTAGGAGGAAGGTGCTCCTGTGAGTTGGACGACTCCCGGCAGGAACCACTCGAGGTCACCGCGTCGAAGGAGATTACGAAGGGCCGCTCTCGACAGGCCTATCGATCTGATCTGCTGACTTGCCAGCAACGCATGCTGGCTGCGAAGCATCGCTCGACAGGTTGCAAGAGGGTCGTTCGATCGCACCCGTAAAAG
>Ga0299913_10001954_pt1 | contig 15887 bp, 14 predicted proteins | sample RVTome_9_FD_201360 | JGI IMG/M metagenome (GOLD analysis project Ga0299913, IMG submission 201360) | Soil microbial communities from uranium-contaminated site in the Upper Colorado River Basin, Wyoming, United States - RVT155D38 (version 2) ...
CCCGCGCGACGGCGATCCGCTGGCGCTGGCCGCCGCTGAACTGGTGTGGGTAGTAGCGCGCGACTGCCGGCTGCATGCCCACCTGCTCGAGGAGCTCCCCTACCCGCGCGGCGAGCTCCCGCCGGGTGAGCCGGCCGTGAATCTGCAGGGGTTCGGCGATGATGTCGCCGATCCGCATCCTCGGGTTGAGCGAGCTGTACGGGTCCTGGAACACGGCCTGGACCGATTGCTTGTAGTCCCGCAGGGTCCGGCGGTCGGCTCGAGTGACGTTCGCGCCGCGGTAGAGGATCTCGCCGGCGGTCGCCCGTTCGAGGAGCAGGATCATCTGGGCGGTCGTGGTTTTGCCGCTGCCGGACTCGCCGACGAGGGCAAGGGTCTGCCCTTCACGGATCGTGAAGCTGATGTCGTCCACTGCACGGACGACGCCGCGCCCGGCAGCGAAGCGGCCCTCCGCGGCATAGTGCTTCGTCAGCCCTCGGACCTCAAGGAGGTCGCTCATCGGCCAGCCTCTGCAGCGGGCGCGGCGGTCGGGCGGCCGTCGGAGACCGCCCAGCAGTGCACGCTGCCACCGTCCTCGAGCGGGGTCGCCGGCGGGAACTGCTCGCGGCAGACGTCCATCCGCAGCGGGCATCGGTCGTAGAACGCGCACCCAGGGGGAAGGTTGAGCAGGTTTGGCGGCTGGCCCGCGATCTGGTAGAGCCGATCCCGCTTCTCGCCCAGCTTTGGCACGGACTCCATGAGCGCGAGCGTGTACGGGTGCTTCGGGTCGCGAAGGATGCGGCGGACATCCCCGCTCTCTACGATACGACCGGCGTACATGACGTTGACGCGGTCGCAGGTCTGGGCAACGACCCCGAGGTCGTGCGTCACCCAGAGGGCCGACGTGTTCGTCTCCTTCTGCAGCCGGCGAATGAGCGTGAGGAACTGCGCCTGAATGGTGACGTCCAGGGCGGTGGTCGGCTCGTCCGCGAGGATGAGGTCGGGCGCGGGGCCGAGGGCCATCGCGGCCAGAACGCGCTGGCGCATGCCACCCGAGAACTGGTGCGGGTAGTGGTTGAGGCGTGCCGCAGGGTTTGGGATCCGGACGGAATCGAGGACCTCGAGCACGCGATCCTGGAACCGACGCTGGTACCCGCCCGGGTGGTAACGCAGCGGCTCGCTGACCTGGTCACCGATCGTGAGCACCGGGTTCAGCGCCGTGAGGGCGTCCTGCATGATCAGCGCGATCCGTGCACCACGCACTTTGCGCATGGCCGCCTCGTTCTCCCTCAGGAGGTCGCGGCCGTCGAACCAGATGGCACCCTTGACGATCCTTGCCGCGGACACGGGGAGCAGGCCCATGATGGACATCAGCGTCATCGTCTTGCCGGAGCCCGACTCGCCGACGAGCCCCACCGTCTCGCCTCGGCGGATCGTGAAGCTCACGCCGTTGACGGCCTTGACCACACCGCCCCGAACTCCGATATGGGTGTGGAGATCCTCGACGCGCAGGAGCGCGTCGTCGACGGTGCGCGGCCCTCGTCCGCGCACGGATGCAGCCCTCGCCTCTCCTTCCTTCGACCGCTTCGGCCACCAGCTCCGTGTCACGCGCGTCCCCCTACAGCATCTGTTGACGTGGATCGAGGACGTTTCGCAGCCAGTCACCGATCCAGTTGATCGACAGCACGGTCACGACGATGGCGAGCCCAGGGAAGAGCGACAGCCAGTACCTCGTCGCAACGTACTCGCGGCCACCGTCGATCATGAGGCCCCATGCCGGCGTGGGCGGCGGGACGCCGACGCCCAGAAAGCTCAATGAAGCCTCCACGAGGATCAGCGCCCCGACCTGCAGAGTCGCAACGACGATGATCGTGCCGGCCACGTTCGGCAGGATGTGACGGAGGATCACGCGAAGATGGGATGCCCCCGCCACCCGGGCCAGCGAAACGTAGTTCGAGCGGCGGATCGCGAGTGCATCGCCGCGCACCATGCGGGCGATCTCCGCGGCGACGAACGGTGACAGGATGAGGATGATGCTGAGGTAGGTCTGCCCGATGACGAACACGAAGACGAGCGCCACCATGATCGTCGGGAGCGAGAGCACCGCTTCGACGGCACGCTGGATGATCGAGTCAGTCAGTCCGCCGACGTAGCCCGACAGCAGCCCGACCGGCACGCCGACCAGACCACCGATCACGATCACGCTGGCGGCGATGAGAAGCGAGACTCGGCCGCCGTGCATGAGGCGGCTGAGGATGTCACGGCCCAACTCGTCCGTGCCCAGCGGATGCACCATGGTCCCGCCTTCGTGGTAGAAGGGCGGCGCCAGCGCGTTCGTCAGCTCGACCTTCAACGGGTCGTGCGGCGCAAGGACGTCGGCGAACAGCGCGCCGACGATGAGCGCGCCAAGGATGACGAGGGGCACGATCGGAAGCTGGCCCGCCCGACCAACCACGCTCCTCGCCCTGGCGCCAATTGCCGATGTCAGCATCGTCATCGGTAGCGCACCCGAGGATCGGCGAAGGCGTAGAGGAGATCAACCAGCAGGTTGATCGTGATGAAGAAGACCGCGATGAGGATCACGGCCCCCTGGACGACCGGGAAATCGCGACCGTTGACAGCATCCAACGTCAGCTTGCCCAGTCCGGGCCACGCGAATACGGTCTCCACGACGACGGACCCATTGAGGAAGCTGCCGAGGACCAAGCCGCCGAATGTCAGGACCGGAATGATGGCGCTGCGGAATGCATGCTTGACCACGACGACCGTCGGTGGCAGTCCCTTGGCGCGAGCCATTAGGACGTAGTCGCTATCGAGGACGTCGAGCATGCTCGAGCGCACCAGGCGGGCGATCCCGGCGACGGCCGCCCACCCGATTGCGATGGATGGCAGCACGTACGACTCGATGCCCTGGCTGTAGGCCACCGGAAAGATGCGGAGGATGACGGCGAAGACAAGCACCAGCATGATCGCCAGCCAGAAGGCCGGCACAGACTGCCCGAAGAGGGCCACGGTCCGGGAGAAGATGTCGACCGCCGAGCCTCGATACACCGCGCTCAGGATTCCCAGCGGCAGTCCGAGGACGATGGCGACGATCAGTGACGCGAACGCCAGGCTCGCCGTGGCGGGCAGCCGTGCGAGCAGCACGTCGATGACCGGCTGGCCGCTGAATGACCGACCCAGGTCGAGCGTGAGCAAGCCTCCCATGTACGAGAAGTACTGCTCGTACAGCGGTCGGTCGAGACCGAGTCGCTCTGCCAGCACCTCGCGGAGCTCAAGCGGCGCGTACTCGCTCATCAGGATGCGAGCCGGATCCCCCGTGAGCCGTACCAGAAAGAAGACGAGGGTGGTGATGAAGACGAGGCCGATGAAGGCCTGAAAGATGCGTCCGGCGAGGTAGCGGGTCATCCAAGTTCGCTCAAGCAGGTGTGGCGGCGCCGATGAGGATCATGCCTCCTCGGCGCCGCCGCGCATAGGACGCGGTCAGCGGGGCAGGCTCACTCAGCCGGCCGGATCGACCACATATTGTGCGGGAATCCCTTTCCGGCGATCCGCTGCTCCCAGTCACCAACCTTCTCCGACACGCCGAAGACGGCGCTGGCGGCGAGCAGCGGCATCTGCAGCCAGTTGTCTGCCATCCACTGGTGGTACTCGGCCATCATCTCGCCCTGCGTGTCGAAATCGAACTCAGCCTGGATCGCTCGCAGTCGCTCCGACATCTCGGGAAAGACTTCGTCGTCCCACACCGAACTGCCGTTCTCGCTGTCGTCGGTAAACAGTGTCGCCTGCTCGTCGACGAAGTAGAAGCGGTTGTCCATCCCGCGGATGTAGAGGGTGATCGGCGTTGGCGGATCTCCGGCCTCCTGCCCGTTGAACTCGAAGCCGAACAGCGCTTCCTTGTTCGCCTCTTCCTCCCCAACGCGAACGGTGGCCTCGACCCCGATGTCGGCAAGATTGCCGGCGATTGCCTCCGCCATGGTCGGCATCAGCGGCATGTCGCCGGGGACATCGGCCACGACGATCTCCACGGTCAGCGGGTTCGACTCGTCATAGCCGGCGTCGGCCAGCAGCTGCTGCGCCCGATCCGGGTCGTACGGAGGCGCCTCGAGACCCTCAGGATTCCCGTGGGCACCCTCACCCGCCATGTAGGCGGCGCTCGGCTGCGCATAGCCGCGGTATACCGAGTCCGCGATCCCCTGCCGATCGATGGCGATCGACAGCGCCTCGCGGATCCCCTCGTCGTTGCACGGCGAATCGGGGTTCAGCGAGAATCCGAGGCACCACATCACCGACTGCGTCGCGCCCGGCACCTCGATGAGATTCGCGCCACCCGCCTCGAGTTCCTCGATGGCCGAGATCGGCAGCGGAACCACATCGGCCTCGCCGGTCTGGAGCAGCGCGACGCGCGTGGACGAATCCGGGGCGGCGCGCATGGTGAGGTCCTTGAACCCCGGCGTCCGCTCCTTCTGCCAGTCGCTGCGGTCATCATCGAGGAAGGCGGTCAGCGTGGCGGACTGCTCCCCCTCCATGCTTGCGAACTCGTACGGACCGGTGCCAATCGGCTCGCTCCACATGGCGTCGCCGACTTCCTCGTAGTAGGCCTGCGAGTACACGGCGCCCGCGGAGCCGCCATCGAGCTCAGCGAACCACATCGGCAGCGTCGCCTGGGGAGAGTTCGTGACGACCACGACCTGGTTGCCGTCGGCGGTGATCGACTCGACCTCCGGTGCGCGCCCGACGATCGTGTGCGTCGATGCCGGATCGAAGAGGACGCGGTTCCAGCTCCAGGCAACGTCCTCTGCCGTCAGGGTATCGCCGTTGTGGAACTTGACACCGTCACGGATCGTGAACGTCCAGGTCAGACCGTCCTCCGATGCAACCCACTCGGTGGCAAGCCCCGGAACGAGGGCGCCGTCAGCGTCCTGCTCGATCACGTAGTCGTGGACATCGTCCCACCAGGGCTTGTGCGACCACTCGAGGGCCGCCTGGGTGATGACGTCCTCGCCCTGACCCGTCAGGGACGGGGTGATGACCACGAGCTCGCCGGTGGGTCCATCATCAGATCCCCCGCCGTCGGCGCCACTCGGTGAGGGCGACGTCGTCTGGCTGCCACAGGCCGCCAGGACGAGCGCGAGCGCCATACTCGCGGCCAGAGGTGCGGACAACTTCCTCGACATCCTCTCTCCTTTTCCCGGGACTCGGTTTGACCTCGAAGGTGACCAGTGTCGCATGACGCGCAACAGTTCCATTATCGGCCGTGGGTCAACACGGCGCACGAGCACAGCGCACGGTCAGGACGGGTTCTCGCCCAGCACGAGCATCAGTTCGTCGACATTCCCGAGCTCGGCAAGCGCGCCGAGGATGGCGAGTGCTCGCTCCGCCGCGTCCTCGTCGATGACTCCCCGTGCCCCGCGCCGGAACTTGCCGACGATCTCATCGGCGGTGAGTGGATCGGCGGTGTCGCCCTTCGGAAAGTCACGACGCACAGAGACCTGACCTCCGCCCACGAGATCGGCCTCGACCACTGCACCAACCGTCGGTAACGAGTCATCGACGACGACCTCGATCCGGTCTCGTGCAAACGCTGAGACCACGGGATCGGTCAACCGCTCGGGATCGAACTGCTCGACCCAGCAGTCGCGATCGTGAAGCACGACAGCGGCTGACCAGCGCGTCGAGAGGAGCGCGCGGAACCGATCTTCCCACCCGATCTCCCCGTGCATCCGGTGGGTAGACTGGGCAAGCCCAATCCTCATCCGCCGCACCTGACCGGGCACGAGATCGTGCTCGGCGATGAGATCAAAGACGCCGCTGATCACACCTTGGATGAGGCTCGCCATCGGCCACAGCCGCATCGAGATCCGTTCGAGTTCCCACTCCTCTCCCAGCCCGGCACACACGGCGCCGGCGTCGGCGCCCTCCGCGTAGGTCGCGAAGAGCCCGCCGTCAGGGTGAGCCAGAATCTCGTCGGAGCTGCGGAAGCCCTGCGCGGCCATCGATGCAGCGAGCAGGCCGGAGACGGCACCACGAGCCTGATGGAATTTGACAGTTGGCGTTCCCCACTGTGCGAACGTCCCCGCCGCTTGGCTACCGGCGAGTCCAAGCGCCCAGCGCATGCGCTCGTCATCCAGCCCCAGGAGCCGACCCGCCGAGGCTGCCCCGCCGAACGGACCGAGGATCCCGGGCGAGTGCCAACCACGAGCGCGGAACGTCTGGTAGTCGATGGCTCGTGCAATGCGGACGGTGACCTCGAGCCCGACGGCCACGGCAGTGACGAAGTCGGCGCCTGTCACCCCTCGACCTTCCCCCACGGCAAGTGCGGGAGGCACGACCTCTGGGGTGACGTGCATGTGGTTCGGCCGGTAGACGTCGCAGACGGTCAGTGCCGTGATTTCGTACGCGTTGCGAAGCGTCGCGCCCAGGCGTGATGACCTGCCACCGCCGATGACCGTCGCGTCCACTCCCGGGGCGAGGTACGCGGCGACCTTCTCGATCTGGCCGACCTCAGCACTGTGACGGCCGGCCAGGGCGCTTCCGATAGCGTCGGTGATCAACTGCGACGTCCGCTCACGAACGCGGTCAGGGATGTCATCGGGCCGCACCGTAGCGGCCCACTTCGCCAGCGTGGCGCTCGGCGTCGCGTCGTGATCGGTCAACGTGTTGATGCTCCTCGTCTGCAAAATGCCGCGCCGCACGTGCGCGCCGCCGACGAATCGTTCGTCGGCGGCGCGTACGCAGTAGCAAGAGGCAGGCGCCGCTTGCCTCAGTCTGCTGAACGGAGCGACCAGTAGTTGTGCACGAACCCCTTTCCAGCAATCCGTCGGTCCCAGCTACCGACCTCATCGGAGACGCCGAACACGGCATTGGCTGTCAGGAGCGGGATCTGCAGCCAATTCTCGGCCATCCACCGGTGGTAGTCCGCCATCATCTCGGCCTGGGTGTCGAAATCGAACTCGGACGCGACGGCCGTGAGGCGCTCGGTCATCTCCGGGAACACCTCGTCGTCCCACACGGACGCGCCGTTCTCGCTGTCGTCGGTGAACTGGGTCACCTGCGAATCGACGAAGTAGAACCGATTGTCCATGCCGCGCATGTAGAGCGTCACGGGCAGGGCAGCGTCGCCAGGCTCCTGGCCGTTGAGCTCGAAGCCGTACAGGGCCTCCCGGTTCGCTTCCTCGTCCCCGACTCGAAGCGTCGCATCGATGCCGATGTCGGCGTAGTTGCCGGCGATGGCCTCTGCCATCGTCGGCTGCAATGGCATGTCACCGGGGACGTCCGCAACGACGATCTCGACCGTCAGGGGGTTCGACTCGTCGAAGCCGGCGTCGGCCAGCAGCTGCTGCGCCCGCTCCGGGTCGTACGCGGGGGCGTCGAGGTCATCGGCGTTGCCAAACGCCCCGGGGCCTGCCATATAGCCCATATGTGGTGCGGCATAACCTCGATAGACCGAGTCCGCGATGCCCTGACGGTCGATCGCAATCGAGAGTGCCTCCCGGACCGCGACGTCGTTGCATGGGCTGTCAGGGTTCAGCGAGAAGCCGAGGCACCACATCACTGACTGCGCCGCGTTCTCGACCTCGATCAGTTCCACGCCGGACGCCTCCAGCTCCTCGACAGATGAGATCGGCAGCGGCACCACGTCGGCCTCACCGGTCTGCAGCAGCGCGACCCGAGTGGACGAGTCCGATGCGGCACGAACCGTCAGGTCCTTGAACCCGGGCGTGCGCTCCTTCTGCCAGTCGCTGCGGTCGTCATCGAGGAACGCGGTCAGCGTGGCCGATTGTTCGCCTTCCATGCTGACGAGCTTGTACGGGCCGGTGCCGACCGGCTTGCTCCACATCTCGTCGCCGACTTCCTCGTAGTAGGCCTTCGAGTACACGGCGCCGCTGGACTCCCCGTCGACCTCCGACCACCATGCCGGCACGGCGGCCTGTGGCGTCGTCGTGACAACCTTGACCTGGTTGCCTTCGGCAGTGATCGACTCCACGATCGGCGCCCGGCCGACCATCGAAAGCGTCGACCCCGGATCGAAGATCCCACGGTTCCAACTCCAGGCCACGTCCTCTGCGGTCAGGGTATCCCCGTTGTGGAACTTCACACCCTCGCGGATGGTGAACGTCCAGGTGAGTCCGTCCTCGGACGCCTCCCAGTCAGTTGCAAGTGCCGGGACGAGGTTGCCCTCCGGGTCCTGCTCGATGACGTAGTCGTGGACGTCGTCCCACCACGTCTTGTGCGACCAGTCCAGAATCGCCTGCGTGATCTGGTCCTGACCCTGCCCCGTCAGGGACGGCACCACCGTGACAAGTTGACCCGTTGGGCCGTCGCCAGAGCCGCCGTCCGATGGATCGGCGCCACCGGCGCTCGCCGTCGGCGAGCTCGTCTGGGAGCCACATGCCGCCAGTAGCAGCGACATGGTCACCGCTGTGGTGACGACGGCCGAGAACTTCCTCCGCATGCCCTCTCTCCTCCTGCGATCGATCCGGACCGCTGGCGCGTCACCTGGCCTGTCGCACAACGCGCAACAGTCGCATTAACGCGCAACATGCGCATTATCATGGGGACGTCAACCGCCACCGTGTGGTTTGGTTGCCACCATGTGGCGAGGATTGAGATGACCATTGCATTGAGCGTACGGTCGGAGGCCGACTCGGCCGACAGAACGATCAGTCTCGAGCCGCGACAGGTCATCCTGGCTGGCTACAGCGCGCGGTCCGTGACCACGCGAGAACGGCACATCGCGGAGCTGCGCGAGATCGGCATCGAGCCGCCCGAGCGCGTCCCCGCGTTCTGGAACGTGTCGCCGTGGCTGCTGACGACAGGGTCGGCGATCGAGGTGCAGGGCGACCACACATCGGGCGAGATCGAGTACGCGCTCGTTGCCTGCGGTGGGCGAACGTACGTTGCCCTCGCGTCGGACCAGACGGACCGCGAGTTCGAGCGATACTCCATTCCTCGCTCGAAGCAGCTCTGTCCGAAGGTGCTCAGCGCATACGTCGTCCCGCTCGACGAGGTTCGCGACCGCTGGGACGAGATCGTGATCACCAGCGAAGTGTCGACCGACGGCGCCCGTTGGCTCCCGTACCAGGACGCTCGGCTCGGCGAACTCATCGAGCCCGAGGAGCTCGTTCGTGCCTCAGGCGTCGGCACGCTCCCCGAGGGCTCCGTCCTGCTGTCCGGTACCGTTCCGCTGGTGGATGGCGTCACGCGCTACGACGCACACTTTCGTGGCGCAATGCGGTTCCCCGATCACTCGGCACAGCTCACGCTCGCCTACCGCGTCGACATGCTGCCCGACATCGAGACGGTGGAGGATGCTGTGTCATGAGAGTGTTCGCCGCCCAGTTCGAGCCCGTGGAGCTCGACCCCGAAGCCAATATGGAGCGCGCCGCGGACATTCTCGCTCGGGCGGCGGCAGAGCGGGCCGATCTGGTCGTATTGCCCGAGACGTGGTCGACCGGCTACGACCTGCCCGCCGCACGACAGCTGCGGGACCGATCCGCGTCACTGGTCCCGAGACTCGCCGAGGAAGCGCGGAGGAGATCAGTGGCCGTGGTGGGCTCCATGGTCCTTCCGTCTAAGTCGGGCGCCTCGAACGAGGCGATCCTCCTCGACAAGAACGGGGAGGTGGCCCTTCGGTACAGGAAGAGCCACCTCATCGACGCCTACCGTGAGAAGGAGATCTTCGAGCCCGGACGTGAAGTGCCGACTGCCGAGATCGCCGGCGTGCGAATCGGGGTCGCCATCTGCTACGACCTCCGATTCCCGGAGCTGTTCCGCTCGTTCGTCGATCAGGGGGCGGAGGTGTTCGTGATCGTCGCCGAGTGGCCGGAGGTTCGAATCGGCCACTGGGAGGTCCTCCTGCAGGCACGCGCCATCGAGAACCAAGCCTGGGTCATCGGGGTCAACCGCGTCGGCACGGATCGCACGACAACGTACGGCGGTCGGTCACGCATCATCGACCCTGCGGGGCGCGTCGTCGCCGAAGCACCGGGGGACCTTGAGACGCAGCTCGTGTTCGACCTCGACCTCGACGCGCTTCGCGCGCTCCGGCGAGACTTTCCGGTGCTCCAGGACCGATGGATCGGCGCGCCGGCAGGAGTGAACTCGTGAAGGATCGGCGGACCGCGGTCATCACGGGCGCCTCGCGCGGGATCGGCCTCGCGACCGCCGAGCTCCTCGCGGGACGTGGCGACCGTGTGGTGCTCGTTGCGCGGTCAGCAGCGGCTCTCGATGCCGCGTGCGAGCGCATCCGAGCCAGTGGTGGTGAGGCCTGGTCGTACCCGGGTGACGTCACCGACGCGAAAGCATGTGCGGCAATCGTCGATGCCGTCATCGACGTCGCCGGCGGCATCGACATCGCCATCATGGCCGCCGGCATCGGCCACTGGATACCGACGATGGAGATGACCGAGGCCCAGTGGCGCGAGACGATGAGCGTCAACGTTGATGCCGTCTACTACACGACCCGGGCCCTGCTACCGGGCATGCTCGAGCGTGAGCGCGGCCACCTCGTCTTCGTGTCGTCGGTGCTCGGACGCAAGGGCGTGCCGAACATGTCAGCCTACACGGCGAGCAAGGCTGCGGTGGCCGCCTTCGCCGAGTCCGTCGCGGCCGAGGTCAAACCCCACGGCCTGAAGGTCACGGTCATATATCCCGGGACCACGGCCACCACAATGCGAGAACATCAGGCGCGCCGCCCGAAGACCCCGGACATCACCGACCCGGAGCTCCAGCTCGCGCCCGAGGACGTGGCTGATGCGATCGCGTGGGCGACGCGCGTATCCGACCGCGCCTACCCGACGGCCGTGACCGTCGAGCCGCGCGGACTCGCCGCGGCCCCGCAATCACATCACGGAGAGGCAGGCACACGATGACCGACACGCGCGCGCGCCCGACCGAGGAGCGGCGGGTAATCACCTCACGGAACCCGGCCACCGAGGAGGTGCTCGCCACCTTCGACCCGTGGTCCCCCGACGAGGTCGACACGACCATCGACCAGGTCCGCGAGGCCCAACGGCAATGGCGGGCGCTGAGCATGGGCGAGCGAGCCGATGCGATGCGCCGCGCGGCGGCGATTCTCCGCGAGCGCACCGACCGCTACGCCGCGCTCATCACCACAGAGATGGGCAAGCCGATCAGTGAGGCCCGGGCCGAAGTGGCGAAGAGCGCCTTCGGCTGCGAGCACTACGCCGAACATGCCGCCGATTACCTGCGCAACCGTCCCGTCACGACGGAATCCCTCGAGAGTTACGTGTCGTACACACCGCTCGGCGTGGTCCTCGCGATCATGCCGTGGAACTTTCCGTTCTGGCAGGTCTTCCGAGCCGGCGTGCCGATCCTGATGGCGGGCAACGGTGTCGTCCTGAAGCACGCCTCGAACGTGCCCCAGTGTGCGTTGGCGACGGAGGAGGTCTTCCGCGACGCCGGCTTCCCGGAGGGTCTGCTGCGGGCGGTCCTCGTCGGCGGAGCCGAGTCGGACGCGCTGGTCGTCGATTCGCGGATCGCTGCGGTCACCCTGACCGGCTCGAGCGAAGTAGGCGCACACGTCGCCGGGCTTGCCGCCACGAATCTGAAGAAGCAGGTCCTCGAGCTCGGCGGGTCGGACCCGTTCGTCGTGCTGGCCGACGCCGACCTCGACGCCGCCGCACGAGTGGGAGCGAGAGCGCGGAACCAGAACAGCGGGCAGAGTTGCATCGCGGCCAAGCGCTTCATCGTTGAGTCCTCCGTCGTCGACCGCTTCACGGATCGACTCGCTGAGGCCGTCGACGCCCTGGTCGTAGGAGACCCGATGCGCGACGAGACCGAGGTCGGTCCGCTCGCGCGCGCGGACCTGCGCGACGCGCTGGAGCGGCAGGTCTCCGAGTCGGTCGCCGCGGGCGCCGAGATCGTCACTGGCGGCACCGCCATCGACGGACGGGGCTACTTCTACCGTCCCACTGTGATCGGCGGAACGTCTGCCTCGATGCCGGTGATCCGCGAGGAGACCTTTGGCCCGGTGGCGGCCATCATTCCCGCCGACGACGTCGACGAGGCGGTACGAATCGCCAACGACAGCCCGTACGGGCTGGGCGCGTCGGTCTGGACGCGCAACCTCGAACGTGCCAAGCGGATCGCGTCCGCCATGGAAGCGGGCTCGGTCTTCGTCAACGGGCTGGTGGCATCGGATCCCAGGATGCCGATGGGCGGCGTCAAACGCAGCGGCTATGGCAGGGAGCTCGGAGATCACGGGATCTGGGAGTTCACGAACATCCAGACGGTTCGGATCCAGGATTCGCCCGGGAGTGACCGATGACGCCGCCGGATGCGCGCAGCCAGGCAGTGATCCACGGGCTCGAACGGGTCGACCCAGAGTTCGTGCTCCACCTGCCGAGCAGCACCCTCAAGCATGTCCTGGAGCACTTCCTGAGGGGGGCCGGCGCGACGGCCCGCCGTCGCGTCTTTCCGATACCGCGCGAGGAGGAGGGCATTTCGATCCTGGCGGGGCTGAGCCTCGCAAGGCGTCGGGCCGTCATGATCTTTCAGGACAACGGTGTCGGAAACCTGCTGACCTCACTCCTGACCTTTCCTCAGCCGTACCACCTACCCCTGTTCGGGATCGTGACGCGCAGGGGCGGCATTGGTGAGTACAACTCGATGATCCACACGATCTCGGAGCGGACCGAGGCCATCCTCGAAGCCGCCGGCGTCCGCTTCATCCAGCTCGACGGGCGAACACCGACCGAGGAGTGGGCCGACTCGATCGCGCGTGCACACGAGTTCTCCGTGACGACCCACCGGCCGGTCTTCGTGCTCGTCAACCTGATGGGAGGCTGAGGATGCTGCAACGACCGGACGGGCTCCGGCTCATCGCCGAGCGATTCCCCGACGACCCGGTGATCCTGACGCTCGGCGGCACCGTGCGGGAGATGCTCGCCGTAGCCGGCCGCCGGCCGAACCACCTCCCGATCCTCGACGCCATGGGGCAGCCGGCGGCGATCGGCCTCGGCCTGGCGCTCGGCGTGGGCGAGGCCGAGGCCCGAGGGCGGGTCATCGTCGTCGAGGGCGACGGCTCGCTGCTGATGGGCCTCTCGTCTGTCGCCACGATCGGCCACCTCCGACCGGACAACCTGCTGTTGATCGTCTTCGACAACGGGGTGTACCAGGCAACCGGGGGTCAGCCGACCGCAGCCGGTGATGCCGACTTCGCCGCAATCGCGCATGCGTGTGGCTGGCCATCCGCGACGGACGTGGACAGCGACGCCACCGCCTTCGCCGATGCGCTCACATGGGCGGAAGATCAGCCCGGGCCGGTCCTCCTGCGCGTTCGAATCGGGACCGAAACCGTCGAGACCGACTTCTTCCTGGAGGATCCGGTCATCCTGGCGCGCGACTTCATGACGTGGCTTGGCCAGCGACGCCAGGCCCAGCTTCAGGGGTAGCGCTCTCGAAGGGGAGCGACCACCTCGTCACGCAGCCGACGGAGACCAGCTGGACCGTCCGACGTGAGGATCGCAAAGATCACGTGGTTCACGCCGCTTCGGACGAAGGCCTCGGCGCTCTCGAGCACCTCGGCGGCGTGGCGGCCGAAGCAGCTGATCTGTGCGGATATCTCGATCTCGGCCGGGTCTCGTCCGACCCCCTCGCATGCTCGCATCAGCTGGTCCCGGCGCTCCACGAACTGGTCGACCGATCCGCTCCAGTTCCACCCGTCCGCGTGTCGGGCGGCGATACCGATCCCTCGGACGCCCTGAACGCCGAGCCAGACAGGCGGTCCCCCCGACGTCAGCGGAGGTGGGTCGGTGCGCGCAGCTTCCAGTTCGTAGGGGCTGGCTGTGATCGAGGCCCCATCGGGGTGCCGCCACATCTCCTTGATCACCCGCACCGCCGACTCCAGCATGCTCACCCGCTCTCCCAGCGACGGGTACGGCCAGGCAAACATCCGGTGCTCCTCCTCGAGCCACCCTGCCCCCAGGCCGAGCACGAAGCGGCGCGGGCCTGCGATATGGTCGACCGTGGTCGCCATCCGCGCGACGAGCGCGGGGTGACGGTATGTGTTCCCGAGCACGAGGTGGCCGAAGCGAAGGCGCCTCGTGCAGGCCGCTAGCGCAGCCGCAGTTGTCATGGCTTCGTGTGCGCCCTGAGGCGCGGGCACGCGATCCTTGACGGCCACGAAGTGGTCGAACAGCCAGGCGGAGTCGAGTTCGGGCAGCTCATCTGCCAGCTCCCACGTTGCCTGGAGCGTCGGCCAATCGACATCCCACTGCGCGGGCTTGACGCCGATCTGCAGCCGCCTACGATCCTCGGCGGGTCCTGACGTGTCCTGCATACCAAGAAACGGTCGCGTAGCGCTTCCGGGGCTCGCCTACGACGCTGTCGACTGCGCTGGCAGGTGACCCAGGCGCCTCAGCAGTTCTGCTGCGTTGCCACCGGTGACTGCCAGCTTCTCCTCCTGAGAGAGCAGCCGTGAATCGGTCACGGTAGCGACCGTAGCAGCCGTGTCACTGCTGGCGGCGAAGTCAGTTCCGAGTACGACTCGATCGCTGCCGACGGTATCCACCAGATATCGCAGGGCGCGGTCATCTCCAAGGAGCGAGTCGAAATACATGCGGTCGAGGTAGGCGCGCGGAGGCATCTTCACGTCATGCTCGTCAGGCTGCATGCGCGATGCCCGCTCGATGCGGCCCATCGCGTACGGAGCGAAGCCGCCACCGTGCGTAAAGCAGAAGGTAAGGTCGGGGAGTCGATCGAGCACTCCGCCGAAGATGAGCGACGAAATCGCCACGGCGCTATCCCAATACCCGCCGATCAGGAAATTCAAGAAGGCCGATTCCATCCCCTCAATGTTCCGCGGCTTGGTGGGGTGACACAAGACGAATGCACGTCGTTTGCTCATCTCCTCCAAGACCGGGAACAGGCGCGGCTGATCGAGGTCGTGCCCCCGCACGTGCGTTCCGATGATCGCGCCGACGAGCCCGAGGTCATCCATTGCTCGGCCAAGCTCACGTACCGAGGCTTCTGGATCCTGCAATGGCAACGTGGCCAAGCCGATAAATCGGTCTGGCCACATCCGACATAGTTCGGCGATGTCATCATTGATGGCCTGGGCTGCGGCCAGCCCGATCTCCTCATCGAGCTCGTAGCGGAAGAACGGCGGAAGCACAGAGAGAATCTGCACGTCGACTCCGACGTCGTCCATGATCGCGAGACGGGCCTCGGGGCCTTCGTAGGGAAGCGGTGAGGAAAAAGCGTAACGCAGAGAGCCCGTGGTGATGACGGGCTCCCCGTTCTTACCGCGTTCGATGACCGAGCCGTACCACGTCTTGCCAGTATCGGTGTATGCCGCCGCTTTCCGTGGAAAGACGTGGGCATGGGCGTCGATAACGGCATTGTCCCTCACTCGCAAGTCTCCAACTCCTCGCCCCGTTCAGCTTCGGCGTCGCCTCATCAGTCTCAACGCCTGAGCGGTCCCTCGAAATCTGATCGGGGCGAATTGTACGCCAGTCTCACGTAGAGCAACCGTTGCTATAGGCAGAACGATCGGCCCCGAACGTGGTCACGAGTTCGCGACTCGGAGCGCGCGGAAATGACGTTCGTCGGCAGCGAGCCGTGAAAGCCCGGTAGTCGGAGGTGGGCGCCGGCACCTGCGTGACTGCCGGCGCCCCAAGCCTCGTGAGGTCCCGATCAGCGCCCCGCGTACGTGACGCTGATGTTGCCCGTGTACTGCTGGGGATCGAGGACCAGCCAGCCGCGAACCTCGATCGTCCAGGTGCCGGCGACGAACTCGCCCGGCGCCATCGGATCGGAACTCTGGGCATGGGCCTCCTCGAACGCCCCCTGCGAGTTGTCGGTGGCCGAGGCGCCGACCTGCTTGCCGGCGGCGTCATAGATGTACAGGTCGATGTCCTGGCTGTTGTCGGCCCAGTCGATGC
>Ga0299913_10001955_pt1 | contig 15883 bp, 17 predicted proteins | sample RVTome_9_FD_201360 | JGI IMG/M metagenome (GOLD analysis project Ga0299913, IMG submission 201360) | Soil microbial communities from uranium-contaminated site in the Upper Colorado River Basin, Wyoming, United States - RVT155D38 (version 2) ...
TGCTTGATGTTGCGGACCGATGAAATGCGGCGCCTGATCTCGCGCTGGCTGGGCACGTGTTACTCGCTCGCCTTTTCGGGCTGTTCGGGCTGTTCGGCCTCGGGCTCGTCGGCCTCGGGCTGTTCGGCGTCGGGCTGTTCGGCCTCGGGCTCGGGCTCGTCGGTCTGTTCGGCCTCGGGCTCGGGCTCGTCGGTCTGCTCGGCCTCGCCGGCGTCCCCATCGGCGGCTGCCGGTGCAGCGGCGGCGCGCGGCCGCTCATCGTCGGTGCCCTGGAAGGTCTGCTTGAAAGCCTCGGTTGCCGTGCGCAGTCCGTCGACGATCTCGTCGGTCAGCTCGGGGTTGTCGCCAAGCGTCTTGAGCAGATCACCATGCTCGGCTTCGAGGAAGCGGTAGAAGCGCTGCTCGAAGTCACGTATGCGCGGCGTGGGCACGTCGTCGAGATGGCCGTTCGTGACGACCCACAGGATGGCGACCTGGTTCTCGACCGGCAGCGGTTCGAACTGCGGCTGCTTGAGCACCTCTGACGTCTTTTCGCCGCGCGTCAGCTGGTCGCGCGTGGCCTTGTCGAGGTCGGACGCGAACTGGGCGAACGCGGCCAGCTCGCGGTACTGCGCCAGGTCGAGCTTGAGCGGCCCGGCGACCTTTTTCATGGCCTTCGTCTGAGCGGCCGAGCCGACACGCGAAACCGAGATGCCGACGTTCACTGCCGGGCGCTGGCCGGCGTTGAACAGGTCCGATTCCAGATAGATCTGGCCGTCGGTGATCGAGATGACGTTGGTCGGGATGTAGGCCGATACGTCGTTGGCCTGCGTCTCGATCATCGGCAGCGCAGTCAGCGAGCCGCCGCCGTTGGCCTCGTTCAGGCGCGCGGCGCGTTCGAGTAGGCGGCTGTGGAGATAGAAGACGTCGCCCGGGTACGCCTCACGGCCGGGCGGCCGGCGCAGCAGGAGAGACATCTCGCGGTATGCCCAGGCGTGCTTGGTCAGGTCGTCGTACACGCACAGCGCGTCCTTGACCAGCTCGCCGTCGAGCTGGACGCCGTTCTCCATGATCTCCTCACCCATCGCAGCTCCCGCGTAGGGGGCGAGGTACTGGACGGGCGCCGGATCCTCGGCCCCGGCGACGACCACGATGGTGTGCTCCATGGCCCCGTACTGCTCGAGCACGGCGACGGTCTTGGCCACCGTCGAGAGCTTCTGGCCGATGGCGACATAGATGCAGACCAGGGCCTTGCCCTTCTGGTTGATGATCGTGTCAATGGCAATGGCGGTCTTGCCGGTCTGGCGGTCGCCAATGATCAGCTCGCGCTGGCCGCGTCCGATGGGGATCAGCGCATCGATCGCCTTGACCCCAGTCTGGACGGGCGTGTCGACGCTCTGGCGGGTGATCACGCCCGGAGCGATGCGCTCGACCGGCCGCGTGACACTCGTGTTGATCGGACCCTTGTCATCCAGGGGTCTGCCCAGCGGGTCAACGACTCGGCCGATGAGCGCCGCGCCGGCGGGCACCTCGACCACGCGCCCGGTGGTCTTGACCTGGTCGCCTTCCTTGATCTGCTTGAAGTCGCCCAGGATGACCGCGCCGACGGTCTCCTCCTCGAGGTTGAGGGCCATGCCCATAACGCCGCCCGGGAACTCGAGCAGCTCCGAGGCCAGCGCCCCCTCCAGCCCATAGACCTGCGCGATGCCGTCACCGACCTCGACGACGGTGCCCACCGACCGCGTCTCGACGCCGGCGTCGAACTGATCGATGGCCGACTTGATGATGGTCGTGATGTCTTCGGATCGGATGGCCATGGGTTACTCCAGGTGATGGTTCAGGAAGTCAGTGAGCCGGCCACCAGCCGGCTGCGCAGGCGCTCCAGGCGGCCGCGTACGCTGCCGTCGATGAGCAGGTCGCCAAGGCGCACCTGCACGCCACCGAGCAGCTCCGGATCGACGCGCAGGTCGAGCTCGACCGTGCCGCCGGTGATCTGCTCGAGCCGTTCACGCATCGCGGCGACCTCGGCGCTGCCGAGCGCGGCCGCGCTGGTTGCGGTCGCCTCGACGATCCCCTCGCGCCGGTTGTGAAGTCGCCGGAACTGGCGCGCGATGGCGGGCAGCGATCCCAGCCGGCGGCGGCGCAGGAGCAGGCCGAGCAGATTGGCCATCGGTGGCAGCAGGTCGCCCAGTGCGCCATCGAGCGCGGCGGTGCGGTCAACCAGCGGCACCTGCGGGTCCTCCAGTCGACGCACGATGTCGGCATCTCCGAGGACGTCGGACATGCGCCCGAACTGCTCGAGCCACTGCTCCACTGTGTCGTCACGCAGGGCGATCTCGAAGATTGCTTCTGCGTAGCGGCGGGCTGTCGTGCTTGCTGGTCGGGCCATCGATCGCGCCTAGTTGGTCCGGCTCGGTCGGCTCGCGCCGTCGTCCATCTGGCTCAAGAACTCGTCGACCAGCCGGCGCTCGCGCTGATCGCTCATCGTCTCGCCCACGACTCGCGCGGCGGCGGCCAGGGCAAGGTCGGCGACCTGAGCGCGAACTTCGGACAGGGCACGATCGCGCTCGGCGCCGATATCGGCCGCCGCGCGCTCACGCATCTGCTCGAGCTGGGCTCGCGTCTCGGCCATGTCGCGCTCGCGGTTCTCGTCGGCCACGCGCTGGGCGCGGCTCAGAATCTCGTCCGCTTCCTGGCGCGCTGAGGCCAAAACGGCCAGCCGCTCGGTCGCCGCCTGCTCGCGCTCCAGGCGCGCCTGGTCGGCGTCTCGGAGGCCCTGCTCGATCCGTGATCGTCGCTCTTCGAGCACGGCCCCGATGCGCCGGAAGGCGACGAAATACAGGACGACCAGGAAGATCAGGAACGACGCCGCCTGGGTGACCACCCAGAACAGGTTGACTTGGAAGCCCGGCTCGCCCTCGGTTTGGGCCAGCACCCAGCTCAGGCCTTCGGCCGCGGGGCCGACGACGGCGAGTATGTCCACGTTCTCTTATCCGTCCTCGCGCCGGTCAGCTCAGGAAGATGGCCAGGATGCCGACGACCACGGCGAGCACGCCGAGCCCCTCGGCGAACGCGGCGCCGATGATGAACGTCGCGCGGATCTGCGGCGCGGCGTCAGGGTTGCGCCCGATGGCGGCCGTCGACATGCCGGTCAGGATGCCGATGCCGAGGCCCGGTCCGATGACGCCCAGCGCGGCGAGACCTGCTCCGATGATCTCCATTTCGTGGTTGCTCCTCCTACTCGCCGGACAGCGCCGGCCTGCTTGGGCCTTGGTTGAACGTGCTCAGGCGTGGGCCGCCTGACCGTTGACCTCGGGTTGAATGTTGCCGTGCGGAAGCTCCGCCTGGTGCTCCTCGTGCTCCTCGTGGTGGCCCTCGATGGCCGCCAGCGTGAACATCAGCGCGAGCACCGAGAAGATGAGCGCCTGCATGAAGTTGAGCAGCATCTCCAGGCCGAGCATAGCGACCGGGATGAGGAATATCGTCAATGCGCTGATCACCCCGAGCGCAATTTCGCCGGCATAGATATTGCCGAAGAGTCGCATCGACAGCGTGACTGGCTTGACGAACTCGAGCAGGAACTCGAGCACGCCCACGAACAGGCCGATCAACCCGGCACCGATGCCGTCCTTGAAGCCGCGCAGCGTGAAGAACTTACCGAAGTAGCCGCGGAACCCAAGTGCGCGCACGCCCTCGATGTGAAACATGGCGAAAGCGACCAATGCCAGCCCGATGGTCACGTTCACGTCGCTCGTCGGCGCGCGCAACTCATGCGTGCGGCCTACGAACGGGAAGAGGCCGCTCCAGTTGCTGAGCAGGATGAACAGGAAGAAGGCCACGAAGACGGGCACGTAGCGGCGCGCGCCGGGGCCACCGAGCGAGGTGGCGAAGTTGGCCAAACCCTCGTACACGTACTCGAGCGCGTTCTGCGGCCGGTGGGGCACGACGCGGATGCCGCGCGACAGCACGAACGCGAGCAGGATGATGATGGCCATCACGATCCAGCCGGTGAACACCGAAGCCGGCACCGAGAGGTCGAAGGTCAGGATGTCAGTGGGATGCGTGTCCGGCGTCAGGTCGAAGAAGACGTGCGGCGCGGGCAGCTCGAAGTTGGCCAGGATAGCGTCGCCCGGGTAGGCGAATTCCTGTCCGGGATCGTGGGCCGGTTCGCACGGAGTGTGGCCGGGCTCGCAGGCGTAGGGTGGGACGACGAACAGGGCCGCGGCCTGGAGAGCGATGATCGCGCCTATGGCCAGCAGCAGCCAGCGGCGACGACTGGGCCCGCCGGCGGTGGTGACGGCGCCGCTTGCCTCCACCGCATCACTGCCCAGGTCGGGCCCGAGTGCGTCGTGCATGCGCGTTTCCGCATCGGACCGGCGCTGGTCGGGTGCCGGCCCGTCGTTGGGCGCCGGGGAGCCCTCGCGGGGCGACGTGTCTGCCACTCTCTCCCTGTCGGGCGCAGCAAACCTGCGCCACCTGCATCTGCTGGTCGGTCTTGTCTGGGCGCTACTCGATCCGGTCGAGGAAGCGGACGATGAGTCGATATACGCCGAGCCCGCCGAGCGCGAAGCCGGCAAGCAGGCCGGTCACCGCCAGGATCGGCAGCGTCCCTAGACGCTGGTCGAGCCAGTAGCCCGACAGCGCGCCGAGCAGGGTCGTGACCAGCAGGACGATCGCGATCTCGGAGAACAGGGCGAAATATGCACCCGCCCGGCCTAAGTCGTTCACCTGCGACTCGGTAGCGCGGAGGGAGTATAGCAGCGCCTCACGGGCGCTCTTCGGGGTCGTCTGCATGGCCGCCGGTGAGCTCCGTCCCGCGCCTGCGGATCTCCTCCAGCATGTCTGATTCGGGCTCGACTGCGTAGCTGCGCCGGTCAAGCGCCAGCTGCGCCCTGCGCGTCAGCAGGTAGAGCAGCAGCCCGCCACCCAGGACCACGACCAGGAAGGCCGAGATCTGGCCGCGGCCGGAGAGCACCAGGCTGAGCACGGCCAGGATCGAGCAGATGACGTAGATGAGCAGGACTGCCTGGCGGTGGCTGAGGCCCAGGTCAAGCAGCCGATGGTGGAAATGGCCGCGGTCGGCGCTGAACGGGGAGCGGCGCGAGGAGACGCGGCGAATGATGATCCAGAAAGTGTCGATGATGGGGACGCCCAGCACGAGCAGCGCCAGCGCGACCTTGGCCGTGCCCAGGACGGACAGCACGGCCAGCGCGTAGCCGACCGCGAACACGCCGGCCGTGCCGATGAACACGCGCGCGGGATGGAAGTTGTAGGGCAGGAAGCCTAGCAGCGACCCGGCCAGCAGGGCGCACAGCACGGCCACCGCGGGCTGGATGGGCGCGTCGATGAGCGAGATCACCCCCAGCGTGGTGACCGCGATGAGGGCGATGCCACCCAACAGCCCGTCGAGTCCGTCGACGAAGTTGACGCTGTTGAGCATGCCCACGACCCAAATCGTGGTGACCGCGACGGCGGCAATGTCGCCGAGCATGATCCCCTGCTCGCCCAGTGGGTTCGGCAACCGGTCGATGGTGATGCCGAAGGCGACGGCAACACCGGCCAGCACGAACTGGCCGATGAACTGCCACCGGGCGCGCAGCTGGAGGCGATCGTCGACATAGCCGATCAGCGCGCCGAGGCCCACACCGACGAAGAGGGCGATGACCTCCGGGAAGCGGACCGAGCGCAACGCCGGAGCGAACTGGAATACCTGGTTGAGCAGCAGTCCGAGCGCCCCGACACCCACGAAAGTCGCCGCCACGGCCAGCCCGCCGGTGCGCGGGATGGGCTTATGGTGGACGCGCCGGTCGGCATCGGGCTCGTCGATGGCGCCCAGCTGGGTCGCGAACCTGATCGTCAGCGGGGTGAGCAGGAAGCTGACGACCGCCGCGGCGGCCAGCGCGGCAAGAACGATCGGTAGCGCGTTGAGCGCCGCCTGGCTCACTCCGCGGGCAGGCCTGGCACCGGGAACCTGGCGCAGATGTCACGCACGCGGTCGGTCACGGCGGCCAGCGCCGCTTCATCGGCGCGGTGCTCGACGGCGCGCACGATCAGCGCGCCAACTTCGCGCATCTCGTCCGCGCCGAAGCCACGGGTCGTGGTCGCCGGCGTGCCGACGCGGATACCTGAGGCGGTGTTGGGCGGCAGCGGATCGAAGGGGATGGCGTTCTTGTTGACGGTGATGCCGACGCCGTCGAGGATCGACTCGGCCTCGCGCCCGGTCACGCCGAGCGGCGTCACGTCAACGAGCATCAGATGGTTGTCGGTCCCGCCCGAGACAACCTGGGCGCCCTTCCCGGCGAGCGTCTCGGCGAGCACGGCCGCGTTCTCGACGGTGCGCGCCATGTCACTCCGAAACTCGTCGGTCGCGGCCAGCCGAAGAGCCACCGCCTTGGCCGCGATGACGTGCATCAGCGGGCCGCCCTGAAGGCCGGGGAAGACGGTCTTGTCGACCTGCTTGGCCAGGTCGGCGCGAGAGTAGACAAGGCCGCCACGCGGACCACGGAGCGTCTTGTGGGTGGTCGTCGTCACCAGATCGGCGTGCGGGAACGGGCTGGGGTGGAGACCGGCCGCGACGAGCCCGGCAATGTGCGCCATGTCGACCATCAAAAACGCTCCGGTGTCGCGGGCGATCGCAGCGATGCGCTCGAAGTCGATCGTGCGCGGATACGCTGATGCACCGGCGACGATCATCTTCGGCCTGACCTCGGCTGCCTGCGCGGCCAGCGCGTCGTAGTCGATGCGCGCATCGTCCTGGCGCACGCCGTAGGCGTGGACGTCGAACCACTTGCCGCTGAAGTTGACCGGCGAGCCATGGGTGAGGTGGCCGCCGTGGGCGAGGTTCATGCCCAGGACGCGATCGCCGATGTCGAGCACGGCGAGGTAGGCGGCCATGTTCGCCTGCGCTCCCGAGTGGGGCTGGACGTTGACGTGCTCGGCGCCCGGAAAGAGCGCCAGCGCGCGCTGCTGGGCCAGGCGCTCGGCTTCATCGACGAACTCGCAGCCGCCGTAGTAGCGGCGGCCCGGCAGGCCCTCGGCGTACTTGTTGGTCAGCCACGAGCCCTGCGCCTCGAGCACGGCCGCGAAGGCGTAGTTCTCACTCGCGATGAGCTCGATGTTCCAGCGCTGCCGCTCGCGCTCGCCGACCATCGCCGACCACAGCTCGGGATCGACCTCGGAAAGCGGCGCCCAGGCGGCGCGCGATGCTGTCGGGACGCTCACGGTTTGCGGGACTCCTTGGTGCCTGGCGACGGCGCGAACAGGAACGCGCTGGTCAGTCGAGAGTGTAGTCCCGACCGAGCAGCCGATGGATCTCAGCGGCGGGCACGGCTCCCTCGCGCAGGATGCGCGGATCGTCGGCGGCAGCCGAGCAATCGACGACCGTCGAGGGCACGCCGCCGCGCACAGGCCCGTCGTCGACGATCATGCCCAGCTCATCGCCCAATGCGGCCGCGACCAGCTCCGCCGTTGTCGCCGGCGGTCGGCCCGACAAGTTGGCCGAGCTCGCCGCGAGCGGACCGAGCAGTCGTGCCAGAGCGCGCGGCAGATCGTGGTCGGGCAGGCGCAGGCCGAGTGTCGGCCGGCCGCCGCCGAGCAGCAGCGGCAGATCTACATCCGGACGTCGATCGACAATGAGAGTCAGGCCACCGGGCCAGAAGGCGTCGGCGAGCTGCTCGGCGGCCGGGCTGAGCACGGCCACCGAACGTGCCTGGTCGATCGAATCGATCAGCAGCTGGATGCCCTTGTCCGTGGCACGGCGCTTGACGTCGAGCAGGCGCGCCAGCGGTCCGGCCCGGGGGAGCACGGCGAGGCCGTAGACCGTTTCGGTGGGAATGGCCACGACTTCGTCGCGCTGCAGGGCTGCAGCGGCAACTATGACCGCATCCTCGGACCGGGCGGCAACGATGGTCGCGCTCATTCCGCGGCGGGACCGGCGAGCTCGGCCACGCGTGGCTGGCCGGACAGGTCGTTGTGGATCGCGGCGCTCCAACCGGGGAGTTCGGATGCGACCAAGCGCAGCACGGCGCTGTCCTGGTCGGAGCCGATCTCGAGCAGCGCGATCCCAGCGCGCGTCAGGGCGGCCGGAAGGTCGGCCAGCAATCGGCCTATGACTGACAGGCCGTCAGGGCCTCCGTCGAGAGCGGCAACGGGCTCGAAGCTGGCGGCGATCGGGAGCTCAGCTATGTCGCCGCTGGGCACGTAAGGCAGGTTGGCCAGCAGGATGTCGGCCGGCCGGGCGTCGGCCAGGGCGGTCAGGTCGGCTACAGCGAACTCGATCATGTCGGCCACGCCGTGGGCTACGGCGTTCTCGATCGCCAGCGCGAGGGCATCCGGCGACGAGTCGGTCGCAATCAGCCGAATATCGGCCGCGTAGCCGCGTCGCCGGCAGGCAGCGGCCAGGGCGACGCAGATGGCGCCGCTGCCGGTGCCCACGTCCCAGATCAAGAGTGGTCCCTGCCCTCGCGCTCGCGGCGCGACGGTCAGCGCCTGGACGAGACGCGCCAGGCCGAGATCGACGACCAGCTCCGTCTCGGGCCGCGGGATTAGCGCGCGGCTGTCGACGCTGAGTGCCAGCCCATAGAACTCCTTGATGCCACGGACGTAGGCGACCGGCTCACCTTTGGCGCGCCGCGCAACGAGATCGGCGAACAGTGCGGCGTGGTGTTCGCCCACGCTCGCCTCCGGGGCTGCGAGAAGAGTGGCACGATCGACGCGCAGGACGTGGCCCAGCAGCAGCTCGGCGTCGAGCCTGGGAGTTTCCGACCCAGAATCGCGGATGAGAATTGCCGCGTCGCGGAGCAGGCTCCCTACGCTGGCGATCCTAGAGTCGGACGACGACATCGAGGTTGCCGGTCCGGCGCAGGACCTCGACGGCGACCGACTCCTCGCGTCCGGTGAAGGCCAGGTCGACCAGGGAATCGCCCACGCGCAGGTTGCGCAGGCGCAGGGCGGGTAGCCAGTCGGGTAGCGCCGGCCGAAGCAGCTCGAGACGCTCCTGCCGGGCATCGGGCTGCAATCCGAGCGTCGAGCCGACGAGGTGAAACAGCGAGCCCGCCGCCCACGCCTGAGGCGAGCAGGCGACCGGGTAGGGCACGGGCAGCGGCGACGTGGCCCGATCGAAGCCACAGAACAGCTCGGGCAGCCGCGCCTCGCGGAAGTGGGCGGTAGCCTCGAGCATCGCCCCGGCCACGATGCGCGCCTCGTCGAACAGCCCATAGCGGGCGAAGCCGGCAGCGCAGATGCCGTTGTCGTGCGGCCAGATCGTGCCCAGGTGGTATCCGATCGGGTTGTAGCCGACCGTCCGATCCGACAGCGTCCTGATGCCCCAGCCGCTCCACAGGCCGGGACCGGTCAGGACAGCCGCGACGCTCGCCGCACGCTCGGCCGTGCAGATGCCCGACCACAGAACGTGGCCGGCGTTCGAGGCGATGCCGGTGACCTGCTTCTTGTTGCCGTCGAGAGCCATGGCGTAGGTGCCCGGCTCAGCCATCCAGAAGGCGCTTTCGAAGCGCACGCGAAGGATTTCGGCGGCATCATCCTGGGCGTCGGCCAGGTCGTGTTCGCCGCGCAGGCGCGCCAGCCGCGCCAGACCGCGACGTGCGGCATAGGCATAGCCCTGCACCTCGACCAAGGCGATGGGGCCCTCGGCAAGGCTGCCATCAGCATGCCTGATCGAGTCGCGCGAGTCTTTCCAACCCTGATTGGCCAGCCCGCGCCGGGAGTGGCGCGAGTACTCGATGAAACCGTCGCCGTCAGCGTCGCCGTATCGATCCATCCATTCGAGTGCCTTCAGGGCGTTCGGCCATAGTCGTTCGACCAGGTCGATGTCGGCCGTCCAGCGTTCATACTCGTCGAGCAGCACCAGCCACAGCGGCGTGGCGTCGACCGTGCCGTAGTAGGGCGTGTGCGGTATCTCGCCCACGGCGGCCATCTCGCCGGTGCGCAGCTCGTGCAGGATCTTGCCCGGCTCGGCGTCACGGTAGTCATCGAGTTCGGTCGCCTGCAGGCGGGCGAGGATGTTCAGCGTGGATTGCGCGATCTGCGGGCGGACCGAGAGTAACTGCAGGCTGGTGATGATCGAATCGCGTCCGAACAGGCAGCTGAACCAGGGCACTCCGGCCGCGACATAGCGCTCCCCTGGCGCAGGCCCGCTGTTGACGAGCAGGCGCAGGTCGGCGCTGGCGCGCTCAAGGGCTCGCTCGGCGAGAAGGTGGGAGGTATCGATCGAGGTCGAGCTGGCACGCCACGCGCGATGGCTAGCGGCGGCCTCCTCGGCCGCGATCCATCGCTGACCAAATTCGGGCCCCGCCGCCGAACTCGATTCGGGCCACACCTCGATCGATAGCGTCTCGCTGGCGCCGGCGTCGATGACCCAATCGAGCCCAAGCGAAACACCGTCGTCCGTTGTGGCACCGGGGCTGGGGGGCAGCACGGCCATTGCAGGGGAGAGGCGAACGTGTGTGCGCCGCTCGACCCCATCCACTCCGCGATAGGCAAAGACGATCTCACTGCCGCCCACGACGGTCGGTAGCCGATCGCCACGCCGTGGCCGCACCACTCCGCGCAGCTCGAATATGTCAGCGTAGTCAGCGTCCAGTTCGAGCAGCAGCCGCGCGCTCTCCGGCCGCGTGGTGAAGTTGGTGACGACGATGCGCTCGGCGAACCCAGCGGCGATGTAGCGCTCGCGCACCACGCCCAGCGACTGGCGCCGCAGGACCACCTCCGAGCCGTCCGATTCGGCCGTCCCAGTGGCAAGCAGATCGGGGTTGGTCATCTGGATCGTGCTGCGATAACCCGCCGCTGGGCCGGCACGCAGCACGACCGGATGCGTATCGTTGAGGCGCAGGTCAAAGCGCGACAGCACGCGCGTGTCGCCATCAAAGAGACCCAGCCCGCGGCCGTCGGGACGGATATCGCCGTGTGCATTGCAGAGCAGGAACATGTCCTCGTGCTTGAGCACATGGACGCCGGTCAGGTCTGTCGCGCGAGCGATCGTCGGCGCTGCACCCTGCCTCTGGGGCGGGTTGAAGATGTCCTCGTCGATGGCAGGGCGAGGCGCTTGCTTGCCCATCATCAAACCTCGGCCGCGGGCTCTTCGTGGTGCATGCGCTGAGCCTGATCTAACGCGACCAGCTCGTCCAGCAAGCGATCTATCTCCCCGTCCAGCACGTTCGGCAGATTGTGCAGGTCGACGCCGACGCGGTGGTCCGTCACGCGGTCCTGTGGAAAGTTGTAGGTCCGTATCTTCTCCGAGCGCTCGCCCGAGCCGACCATGCTCCGGCGCACCTCGGCCTCGGCCTCGTGCGCCCTGTGCTGCTCAAGCTCCAGCAGCCGGGCGCGCAGCACGGACATCGCCTTGGCGCGGTTCTTGTGCTGGCTCTTCTCGTCCTGGATGGCGACCACGATGCCGGTCGGCAGGTGGGTGATCCGCACAGCTGAGTCAGTGGTGTTTACGCTCTGGCCGCCGGGGCCCTGCGAGCGATAGACGTCGATGCGCAGGTCCTTGTCATCGACCTTGACCTCAACCTCGTCCGCCTCGGGCAGGACAGCGACCGTCACGGTCGAGGTGTGGATGCGACCGCTCGACTCGGTCTCGGGCACGCGCTGAACGCGGTGCACGCCGCCCTCGTACTTGAGCCTGCTGTAGGCACCTTGGCCGCGCACCTCGAGGATCGCCTCGCGCATGCCGCCGATGCCAGTCTCGCTGACCGTGAGCAGCTCCGTCTGCCAGCGTCGCCGCTCCGCGTAGCGCTGGTACATGCGGAAGAGCTGCGCTGCGAACAGTGCCGCCTCCTCGCCGCCGGTCCCGGCGCGGATCTCAATGATCACGTTCTTGTCGTCATTCGGATCACGCGGCAGGAGGATGACGCGCAGCTTGCCCAGCAGCTCGACCTCGCGCCGGTCAGCATCGGCGACCATCTCGGTCGCCATGTGGCGCAGATCCGCGTCAGACTCCTCCTCGCGCGCATACGTTGCGCTGTCGCGCTCCGCGCGCACCGACCGCAGCTGCCGATAGAGCTCGACTACAGGCGCCAGGTGGGCCTGCTCGCGGCCAAGGTCACGCGATCGCTCCGGGTCGCTGGCCACCTCCGGCTTCGACCACTCGGCCTCGATCTCGGTCAGGCGCTGCTCGAGCGCGTCGAGGCGGGCCTCGAAGCCGCTCACGCCAACTGGTCGGGCGCCGACTCCGGTGCGCTGACGCCGCTCGGAATGGGCCGCCGCGGCGGGTCCCAGCTGCCTGCCGGCGGAGCCTCACCATTGGCGGCGAGCGCCTCGTGCATCGACGCGATGGCAACCTCGATCATTGAATCGTCCGGCTGGCGAGTGGTTATCGCCTGCAGCCAGATGCCGGGCAGGAACATCCAGCGGATCCACCAGCGGTGGCGGTGGCGGGCACCAAGTCGGAGAACCTCGTACGCGACAGCGGCGATCACCGGCACCAACGCGATGCGGCCAAGCACGCTGATGACCAGGTTCTGGCCGGCCAGCAGGCTGAACATGAGGATGCTCAGGATGATGAAGATCACCAGGAACTCAGTGCCGCAGCGCTGATGGGCAGTGGGGTATTGACGGACGTGCTCGAGGTCGAGCGGGTCCTCGCGCTCGAGGGCGTGGATGGTCATGTGCTCGGCGCCGTGGTACTGGAAGACGCGCCGGATCTCGGCCGAGCGGCTGACGACGAGTAGGTAGCCGACGAAGATGAAGACCCTGATCAGGCCCTCGAGCAGGTGCTCGAGCAGCGTCTGGCCAGGGCCGATCGTTGCCTGCGCGGTGATGCTGGCCAGGAACAGGGGCAGCAGCACGAACAGGCCAATCGCCAGGCCAAGCGTAAACAGCAGGGTCAGCGCGATGGTTCCTCGGCCCATCTCCTGGCCCTCCCCCTCGGCCTGGACGGAGCCCGACTTCATGAGCCAGCGAGTGCCGATTACGAGTGTTTCATACAGCACTACGAGGCCGCGGAAGAACGGCGCCCTTGCGAAGCGGCTGCGGTGCAGGATCGAGTTGAGCGGCTCGGCTGTGGCGACGATGGAGCCGTCGGGATGGCGCAACGCTACGCCGACCGCAGAGCGGCCACGCATCAGTACGCCTTCGAGCAGCGCCTGGCCGCCGAAGTCAGTGCGTGCCATCAGCCAAGTCTAGGCAGCCGGGCAGCGGCCGGACGGCCGCGCGTGGCGGCTGCGATCAGAGACGGGCCGAGCGCTCGAGGCGCTTCTGGAAGCGTTCGACCTGGCCGGCGGTGTCGACGATCGTCTGCTTGCCGGTGAAGAACGGGTGGCAGTTGGAGCAGATATCCACGCGCAGCGAAGGCTGCGTCGAGCCGACCTCGAACTCGATGTGGCATGAGCCGCAGACGACCTTCGCCTGGTGATACTTGGGGTGGATGTCGGCTCTCACGCGCTCTCTCCGGTTGTGGCCGTCTCGGCCACCGTTTCGGCGACGACGCGGACGCGCTTCTTATCGCGCCGCTCGTGCTCGAAACGAACACGCCCGTCGACCGTGGCGAACAGCGTGTAATCACGGCCCAGATCGGTCCCCGAGCCGGCCAGGAAGGTCATGCCCCGCTGGCGAACGATGATCGAGCCGGCCGATACGAACTGTCCGTCGCCGGCCTTGACGCCCAGCCGCTGGCCAACGCTGTCGCGACCATTCTTCGAGCTCGAGCCCGCCTTCTTGTGTGCCATCTCGTTACTCGTCCTTCTTCGTCGAGCGCGTCGTCTTGGCGCGCGTGGTGGTCTTCTTGGCGGCTGCAGCCTTAGACGTCTTGGACGATGCGGCCTCAGACGCCGTCTTGGGCGCCGCCTTGGCGCGGGCTGTCTTCGGCTTGTCGGGTGCCGGCTCGCTCTGGCCGGTCGGCTTGTCGGCCGCCTTTTTTGGGGCAGTCTTCGCCTTGATCGCCTTGGGCTCGCTCTTGGCCTCGGCGGCCTTGGCCTGCTCCTCGCGCTCGGCGGCTTCCTTCTCCAGCTTGGCGGCCAATGCCTGGTCGGCAGCAGCCTTGCGCTCGGCCTCGGCGGCGGCGGACTGGCGCGCCTTCGACTCTTCCTTCTGCTGGACGCTGGCCTCGTCGGCCGCGCTGCGGCCGTTGAACCGGATGTCGGCCACGCGTAAGACCGTCTGCTCCTGACGGTGGCCCTTCTTGGCTCGGTGACGCGCCTTGGGCCGGTACTTGAAGACGATCACCTTGTCGCCGCGGTCCTGACGCAGGACGCTCGCGGTGACCAGGGCGTCGGTCACGACGGGGGTGCCGATCTGGGCCTCGCCGCCGTCGGCCACGAGCAGGACACGGTCAAAGCTGATCGTGTCGCCGGGCGCGCCCTCGAGACGCTCCACGGCCAACTCGCTGCCGAGCTCGACGCGGTACTGCTTGCCGCCTGTTTCGATTACTGCGTACATGACTCTCCGGAACGCACGCGACCGACGTCGCCGTAGCTGATGGGTACTGAATTCGCCGGGCGTGACACGGCCGTGTCACGGGCTCCGAGCACGATCGAGAAGGATACACGAAGTCTGGCAGGCGGAGCAACGCCGAACGTGATGGTGCGTGCGGTGGTGCGCTGTGACAGTACCTTCGTGCTCGGGATAGGACGGCCGGCCGGGTCGGGAGGGGAAGTTAGTCACCTTTGCGCGCACTGTGCAAGGGGAGAACATTGGCCCACATGTTGACCAACGGCGATCCCCGCCAGACCTACTACAAAACGATGATGCTGGCTGAGAACGCAGACGCCACGATCATCTCGACGGTGTACCGCAAGCTCGCCCAGCGCTACCACCCTGACGTGGACAGCAGCGCCGAGGCGGCACGCCGAATGGCGGAGCTGAACGAGGCCTATACGACACTCCGCGATCCCGAACGCCGCAAGCGGTACGACGCCTGGCTGGCCGGCCGACGCGATCGGCGCAAGTCAGACCGGCTGATCAAGCAGCAGGGTGATGTGCCTTACGGCCCGGCGGGCGCACCGTCAGGGACGGCGCAGGGCAGCCTGGTCGATTTCGGCCGCTACAGCGGCTGGACGTTGGGCCAGATCCGGCGCCACGATCCCGAGTTCCTCGAATGGCTCATGCGCGTGCCAGCTGGGCGCCAATATCGCGACGAGATCGGGAAGCTGCTCAGCGGGCACTAGGGCGAGCGGACACCACGCCGGATGCTGATGGCCTGGACCACGCCGACGGCCAGGGCGATACTGATCAGAGACGAGCCGCCATGGGTGATGAAGGGCAGCGGTATGCCGGTCACCGGCATCATGCCGGCGACCATGCCTGCATTGACGAGCATCTGGAAGACGATCATCGCCCCGACTCCGCCGGCAAATGCGACGCCGAAGATGCTGTCCGAGCGCCATCCAACGAGCAGCACCCGCCAGATCAGGCCGATGAATAGCACGAAGACGACCATTCCGCCTACGAAGCCCAGCTCCTCGAGCAGGACGGCGAAGGCGAAGTCGGTGGATTGCACGGGCAGGAAGCTCGACGCGCCCTGGCTGCCGTTGGTCAGGCCCTTGCCGAAGACGCCGCCGGAGCCGAGCGCAATCTGCGACTGCACGACCTGGTAGCCAGCGCCCTGGGGATCCGACGTGGGATCCAGGAACGACAAAAGGCGGCGGCGCTGGTAGTCGTGCAGGATCGACCAGATGACCGGCATCGCCGCGACCACGGTGCCGACGGCTACAGCCATCCAGCGCAGGCTCGCGCCGCTCAGGAATAGAGTGCCGGCGAGGATAGCCACGAATACCAGCGACGTGCCCAGGTCGGGTTGGAGCATGACGAGCAGGAACGGCGGTGCGACCAGCAGGCCGGCGCCGATCATCGTCGACAGCTTGCCCAGGCTGTCGCGCCGAGAGGCCAGGAACGCGGCCAGGACCGCGATCATCATTACCTTGGCGAACTCCGAGAACTGGAATTGGATGCC